>Ga0181525_10002924_pt1 | contig 13699 bp, 13 predicted proteins | sample PEATcosm2014_Bin_48_FD_121100 | JGI IMG/M metagenome (GOLD analysis project Ga0181525, IMG submission 121100) | Peatland microbial communities from MTU Mesocosm Facility, Houghton, MI, USA - PEATcosm2014_Bin06_10_metaG | ecosystem: Environmental > Terrestrial > Soil > Wetlands > Peat | place...
AGCCGACCGGCGAGTGGTGGGAAGCGCTGTGGCCGATCGCGGTTTTTCTTTATGCGATCGCGGTGATGATGGGCCACCAGACCGTGCCGTTCCTGTATTTTCAATTCTAAGGCGAGGGCGATGACAATCCCGGTCGATCCGCTTGCGCCGCCTGGTTCACCGGCGAAGGCGCTGCCGTTGCGGATCCGTCCCTTGATGCTGCCCGGTGTGGCATTGCTGGCGATCCTGGCGATCGGGCTGGTGTCGAGCTTGTACACGCTGGCTTTCAAACACAGTGAGCTGTCGTCCGAGGACCTGTCATGGTCGGCCCTGATCAACGGCAAGACCACGGCCGCGATATCGAGCTTCCTGCAACACGCGAACCCGCTCGAAGACCCGCTGGTGACCGTCGACCGTGTCGTTGCGTACCTTGCTGTTGGCGATCTCGGCGCCCGGGTACGCCGTGGCTGCAGCAATTGGCTGTTCCTGGCCGATGAGCTGGTGCTGTATCCCGACCGGGCGGCGAACGCCGCGGGTCACATGAAGATCGTCGAACAAGTCGCTTCATACTTGAAAAGTCGAAATATCGGGCTCGTGGTCGCTCCGGTTCCCGACAAGTCGCGGGTCGAAGGAGGCGAATTGTGCGGCGTTGATCGGCCCGCCGCGATCGAAAATCGCTTGACTGACTTCGAGGCGCAGCTCAAGGGCGCTAGGATCGGTGTCGTCGATCTGCTCGGGCCGATGAACGCGGCCGGCGGCGAGCGCTATTATCGGACCGACACGCATTGGAATGAGCGCGGCGCCAAGGCCTCCGCCGACGCCATCGCCGTCGCTGTCAACGAGGCGGGGCTGGCGCCGACGCAGAAGGCCGAGTTCCGCGTCAGCACCGAGCCAAAGCGCGAACGCATCGGCGATCTTATTCGCCTTGCCGGGCTTGATCATGTGCCGTACCCGCTGCGCCCGCATGGTGACGAGGAGACACCGACCGTCATCGAGCAATCGGCCGCCGCCAATGTCGGCCTGCTTGACGAGACGCCGCCGGCCGAACTCGCCGTCATCGGCACGTCGTTTTCGCGCCGCGCCGATTTTGTGCCGTTCCTGTCGCTGGCGCTGAGCGCGCCGGTTGAAAACCAGGCGGAGGACGGCGGCGGCGTCACCAATGCCGCGATCGCCTATTTCGCCAAACCTGAATTTCTCAAATCGCCGCCGCGCGCCATCGTCTGGGAAATCCCGGAGCGCATGATCGAGGAACCGGTGCCTGCCTCCGACGAGCAGTGGGCGCGGTCGTTAGGTTCGCAGCCATCCGGCAATTAGGGCTAGCGTTGTTCCCGTACCGCGCGCTATCTCTTGGCGCGCGGAGGAGGCGAGAATGGCTAGCCCGGCCTTGGACGAAGAACTGATTTCTCTTCACTACTACGCCCGGCAGCAATGCTCGCGTCAGTGGGTGCATTTTATCGCGGCGATGTTCGCCGAGTTCGAAGAGCGGGTCGACCCGGCGGAGGCCGACCAGTTCCTAGAGGCGCTGGGCTTCAAGATGGCCCGGCTGTTGCCATTGCGGCATTGCGCCACGCTCGAAGACCTTGAGGACGACATCAACAGTGTCCTTGAAGGGATCGATTGGGGCTGGATGCGTATCCGCGAAAGCGACAATCACATCGAGATCACCCACGGCGCCTACCCGCTGGTGCCGCAGGACGAAAGCCGGCGCAGTTGGCTGGTGCCGATCCTTGAAGGCCTTTACGGCGGATGGCTTGGCGAGCAGGGCGGCGATCCGTCCTTTACCGCTCGGCTGGCGGGTCAGCCGCGCGGCGCCGGGGCGCTGTTAACCTTCCGTTACGGCCGTCACGGGTAAGGTCCTCGCACCGCCAAGTTTTGCTCCCATTGGGGTTTGATGCGAGCGTTTGCCGTACGGGTCGTCGCCCTCGCCGTGATGCTTGCTCTTGCCCCCGCCGCGGTTCGCGCGCAGGACGGCTCCCTCGCGAGCGAGTGGCTCAAATATCGCGGCCGCTTTGTCGAAGCTGACGGCCGCGTGCGCGACACCGGCAACAAGGATGTCAGCCACACCGAAGGCCAGGGCTTGGCCATGCTGTTCGCCGAGGCATGCGATGACCGCGCCGCGTTCGATCGGATCTGGAATTGGACCCGCGAAACCTTGCAGCGGCCGGACAGCGCGCTGTTTTCCTGGCGTTGGGATCCGGCGGCAAAGGACCCGATCGGCGATGCGAACAACGCGACCGATGGCGACATGCTGATCGCCTGGGCGCTGGCGCGCGCGGCGCAGCACTGGCACTCGCCGCAATACGAGGCGTCGGCGCGACGCATCGTCGCGGCAATCCGCGCAAAATTGATCACCCGGGTCGCCGGCCGGCTCGTGCTGCTGCCCGGTTCGCAAGGTTTCACCAACAAGGAAGGCACCGTCATCCTCAACCCGTCCTACTACATCTATCCGGCGATCGAGGCGTTCCACCGCCTCGACGGCTCGGCAGTGTGGACGCGTTTGGGTTTGGATGGTCTGGGGCTGCTGGCCAAGGCGCGCTTTGGCCAATGGGAGCTGACACCCGATTGGATCGAGCTCAACAAGGCGGGTGTCGTGACGCCGGCCGCGCATCTTCCGCCACGCTTTGGGTTCGACGCGATCCGCATCCCGCTCTACCTGATTTGGGGTCGCGTCGCGACAGCGGAGCGTCTGGCGGCCGAGGTCAAGTTCTGGAACGGCTTCACCGGCAGGCCCATACCCGCCTGGGTCGACGTGACGGACGGCAAAGTCGCGACCTTTCCCGCGCCGAACGGCTTCCAGGCGATCATCGATCTCGTCCGCTCGCGGTTCCATGAACAGACGCCCCCGCCGCCGCAGATCGGCGATGGCGATGACTACTATTCGGCCAGCCTCATCCTGTTGACCAGCCTCGCGCGCCAAGCCATCGAGCACTGACCCGGCGCGCTTGCGTTCTTTACTGGGGGCCGCCGCGCGCCGAGGCGGGGTGCCCGGGCAGTTTGAAGCGCTGGCCGGTGTCGGTAACCTTGTCGCCCGCGACCTCCAGTACCGAGATGTCGGAATCGATAAAATTGCCGACATAGATGCGGCTGCCGTCGGGGCTGAAGACGACCCCTTCGGGGAGCGCGCCGACCGTCACCTCGCCGACCGGCGTCACTTTTTTGCCGTCGATCCGCAGCACGCTGACCGCGCCGCCAGGATGATAGAACCAGCTGGTCTTCGGCTGGTTCGAGCCGCGCGCTTCGACCGTCACGGCGAGCTTGCCGTTCGGGCTGATCGCCAGCCCCTCCGGTGAATCGCCGACCGTGATATGGTCGATGACGCGGATCGGGTTGGCTTCGAGATCGATCACGCTCGCGGTGTCGACATGTCCGTCCGAGCCGCCGCCATTACCATTATCGACGGTCAGCGCCAGCTTGCCGTCGGGGGCGATGACGACATTGTACGGGAAGATGCCGACCGGCAGATCTTGCTTGTCGTAGGTGACTTTGCCGGCATCGATCGCGAGCACGCCGATTTTGTTCACGGCGGGCTTGGTAAAGAGGGCGCGCTTGCCGTCAGGGGTGATCGCGACTGCGGAGACCGAGTCGCCGGGCGCACCCACTGTCACGGTGTCGGTGAGCCTGACCGTTCTGCCATCGATTGCCAGCACCGAGATCGTGCCTTCGTCGCGGTTGGTGACAAGCGCGAGCGTCCCCGCCGTGTCGATCGCCATGCCGGACGGTCGCTTGCCGATATGCAGCGTCTCGACAATTGCGGGTGGGTTTGCCTTCAAGTCGATGACGAAGACCCGGTCGTCCGAGACGATTGCGAGACTGCCGTCATCCTTTTTCGTGCCGTTGACCGAATTGGCGACGAGCGCGAGATCACCCTTGGGCATGATCGCCAAATTTGTCGGCGGTCCGATGATCGAATTGTCGAGCGGGATCGTCGCAACGATTTTCAGCTCCGCCGGCTTTGACATGTCGATGACCGAAAGCGTGTCATGGCCAGGCGGGTTCAGTGTCGGTTTGCCGTCCTTGTCCCAGCCGGGCTTCTCGTCGTTGCCGACAATCATCAGCTGAGCCCGCGCCGTCCTCTCCAGCGCGAACAGCACCATCGTCGCCGCCATTGAGCAGGCGGCAAGCCTCCATAGGCGCATGAATTCCTCCCCGTCGATTCGCGTGCCGTTTTCGGCATCGAGGGGAATGCTGCCGCTATACAACTTTTACGGCAAGCGCTTTTGGGGAAGCTAGAACCGGTCGCAAGCCTCCGCCGCGGCGACGAGCCGGTCAGCATCGCCTTGCAGCAGCAGGCGTTCGGCGACGAGTACGGCGGCGGCCCGCTTTACCTGATCGACATAGTGGGCGCGGTTGCCGTAGCGCTCGGCGAGCGAAAGGCGGGGATCGCCGGCGGCTTCGCGCTCGGCCTTGTCGCGCGCGAAGGGGATGAAGGAGCCGTCGCGGTCGGCGAGTTCGTCGGGTTGCGCCTTGTAAACATTCCAACCGGTGTAGGTGCCAAGCGGGACCGCGATCGAGGGCAGGCGGATACCGGCCACCTCGTTGCCGTCGCCGTCTACGGCCGAGACAAAAGTCGTGTACGGCGCCGGCGGCGTTATTTCGGGGGGATCGACCCAATCGACCGGCGGCAGGATCGGGTTGGCGCCGGGCGCGATCGCAAACCCGTCGACCGCCGGCATCACGACGTTCTCGGCGACGACCGCGGTACCCTCGGCAAGCGAGGGCACGCGGCTTGGCGGCGGTGCGACATTCCTGACGACCCAGTCTTCGAGCGCGGCGAAGAGCGCCCGCAGCGCCGGTGTCGCGCTGTGCGGGTTGCGCGGGTTGACGCAGGGGCCGGGGCGGGGATCGACGCCGGGCCGCCCGCCATGCTGCGTCCCGGCGATCAGATAGGCGCGCGAATTCTCCGGCAGTTTCAGATCGCGCCGCAGCCCAGAATCGGTGTGAATCAGCGACGCGCCTTTTTGCCAGTATTCGGTCGCGGTATTGGTCTCGATGATCTTCGGGTCGTTGGCCGTGCCGGAAAGCAGTGCCGCGATCCGCCCCGAAACCGGGTCGGCCGTCTCCGCGGTGCTGAACGGGAACCAGTTTTCCGGGTAGAGCCGGTCCTCGTGCTGGGTCGCGGTGCGGCCTGGCATCGAGAAGCTGTGATTGGCAAAGACCTTGCCCGCCCCGGCGACATGGCTGAACACGCCGTCAAAGACCTTTCGGCCGCCCTCGTCGCTATTCATCCCGAGTTCGAGGAAATGACGCAGGAAGCGCCCGCTTTGCGACACGCCAAACCCGATCGCATGGCGGATTTCGCCCGTGCCCGAGAGCAGCGGGTTAGGGACGCCGCCACCGTCGGCGCTCGTGTGGCGCAGGAACGACACGAGATCGCGCACGCTGGCATAGCCGATGCCGAGCACTTTTGAGCCGGTCGCCTCGTACCACAGCTCGTAGATCTTGATCGGCCGGAAATTGCGCCCGACCGGCAGCATGCGGATCGAGCGGTCGTCGAGGAATTCCCATTCGTCGCGCGGGATTTCCGTGCGGGTGTCGCTCTCGCGGTCGCGCACGGTGAGCCGCGCGGTCGGCTGGTCGGTCGAAGCGGCCGGGTAGGAGAGCCTGCGCACGCTGCCGTCGCCCGCCGCGCGCGTGCCAAAATGGAATTCGTCGCGGACGCGACGCACGATCGGCTTACCGCCTTCAAGCGCCGGCGGAAACTCAGCGCCGAGTCCAGCATTCGCGCGCGGCGCGCCCGGGTCCCAGCCCGACCACACCAACGAATAGCCGCGCCCCAGGCAAAAGCCGAGCCCGGCATCCTCTTTTGTCTTCGGGTCGTTGGTGCGTGCCGGGTCGTTGGCCGGGATGTCGTCGAGCAGGTTGAAGATGCGCTTCGCGCCGCGATTGGGCACGTCGTATACGAGCATCCGGCTACCGCGCGACGGGTCCTTTGGCCGCAGAATGTCGAAATCGGTCGCGTACTCGACAAGACCCTCGGCGTTCAGCGGCGCCTTGGCGAGATCGACGATGCCGGCATTGCCTGGCGCGGCGGGATCGAGCAGGCCATGCGCGACGCCTTTGATGCGGACATAAGCGCCGGCAGTACCAAAGTCATGGCCGTCCGCGAAATCGACGAGGTCGGTGATGCTGATAGCGGTGATCACGACGACACGTTTTCCAATCAGGGGGGCGTCGGCTGACCAAAACGATGCTCGCATTCGATGAGAAAGGCGAGTTCTTCCGCGGTCGATTCGCGTCCGAGAATGGCGTTGCGATGCGGAAAACGGCCAAACCGCTCGACGATCTCGAGATGGAGGCGGGTCATGTGACCGTCATTCTTGCGCCCCTCGACTGGCGGCAGCGCGAGGAGCAGGTCGAGCCCGCGCTGCTGATCCGCCAGCTTCTCGCTGTGCTCAAACGGCAAGTAGAAGAACAGCCGCCATGCCGGCGGCACTGCCTGGTCGAAATCGCACGCCAACGCATGGTTTGTCGTGGCGAGCGCCAGCGGATCACTGGCGAATGCGCGCGGCGTCGAACGGAAGATGTTGCGCGGCACCTGGTCGAGCAGCATGACGAGCGCCAGCGCCGAGAACGGTGTTTCCCGCCAATCCGCAAACGCGCCGGCCACGGCGGCCTCATGGTCGGCGGCAAAATTCTCGCGGACCGCCGCGTCGAACTCGGGCGTGCTGCGGAACCAGATCTGCTTGTGGTGAAAGCGCTCGGGGTGGTCAGCCTTGCCAAACCAGAAGTCAAAGAGTGCCTGCGCGCGCGCAGGCAGAGGTAGGGTGTCGAGTTCGAAGGGCATGGCAATATCCTAAAGCACAGACAGGCCAAATCGCATCAGTTTCTCCGCGCTCCGGCTCGCGGGGCATTGTCCAGCCGGTCCGGACGTCGGATCATGAATCGGCTGAATAAAGGAGCCTGGACATGCCCAGCAGAACCGGCGGGTGCCTGTGCGGCGCAATCCGCTATGAGAGCGGCGGCGAGCCGCTGTTTTCGCTGATGTGTCACTGCCGCGATTGCCAGCGGCAGAGCGGCGCGGCCTATGTCGCGGCGGTACGCATGCCATCGGCCGAATTCCGCATCACCCAAGGCACGCCAAGGATTTATGTCGCCAAATCGGATGCCGGCAACGACATCTCACGCGTGTTCTGCGGCGATTGCGGCACGCCGCTTTATGTGCAGGTCTCGACGCGGCCCGACATGGTGGGCATTCGCGTCACCACCTTTGACGACCCGAGCTGGTTCAAGCCCGACGCGGACATCTTCACCAAAAGCGCGCAGCCCTGGGACCATATGAACCCGACTCTGCCAAAATTCCCGACCTATCCGGTCGGGAAGGCGTATTAGCACCGGTCGTGCTCGGTCATCTGTCGTTTGGCGTCGCCGATCTGGAGCGCGCGATCATGTTTTACGATGCCGCGCTCGCGCCGCTCGGGCTGACCCGCGTCTGGACCAACCCGAGGGCGGCCGGCTATGGCCCGCCGGGCCGCGGCGATCTGTTGGCGCTCAAGCGGCAATCATCGGCGGTCACGCCGCCCGGTCCGGGGTTTCACCTGGCTTTTAACGCCGCGTCCCACGCCGCGGTGGACGAATTTCATGCCGCGGCCGTGCAAGCCGGCGGAACAGATAACGGCCCGCCTGGGCTAAGACCCCATTACGGCCCGACTTATTATGCCGCCTTTGTGATCGACCCGGACGGATATCCGATCGAAGCTGTCTGCCAAATACCTCAACCCTGATCCACGCTTCGCCAGGGAGGTCCCGATGGCATTGCGCACCCGACTCACCGAGCGTCTCGGCATTCGCTATCCCATCCTGCAAGCGCCGATGGGCGGCACCGCCGGCGGTGCGTTGGCGGCGACGGTCAGCGCCGCGGGCGGACTCGGGCTGATCGGCGGCGGGCTGGGCACTGTCGCCTATGACAAATGGCTCGGCCCGCAATTCGCCGCCGCCGGCAATCAGCGGGTCGGGTGCGGCTTTATCACCTGGGGGCTCGCCGAGCGCCCGGAATTGCTTGACCGCGCGCTGGCCCATGCGCCGGCGGCGATCATGTTCTCGTTTGGCGATGCGGCGCCGTTTATCCCACGGGTCAAGCAGGCTGGAATCCCGGTAATCTGCCAGGTGCAGTCCGTCGCCATGGCACGCGAGGTGCTCGGGGAGGGAGCTGACATTGTCATCGCTCAGGGTATGGAGGCCGGCGGGCATGGCAGCCAACGCGCGACGCTGCCGCTCGTGCCGGCGGTGGTCGACGCGGCGCGGGAAGTCGGCAGCGATGCGCTGATCGTCGCGGCCGGGGGCATTGCCGATGGTCGCGGGCTTGCCGCGGCGCTGATGCTCGGCGCCGACGGCGTGCTTCTCGGCACGCGGTTTCACGTTTCCGAGGAGTCGCTGGCAGCGCCGACGGCGAAGGCGAAGATCGTGGCCACCAGCGGCGATCGCACCGTGCGTGGCACTGTTTTCGACGTCGCGCGCGATGCCCCCTGGCCGGGCGGGTTTACCGGTCGCGGTCTCGTCAATCGCTTTACCGAGACCTGGCACGGCCGTGAGGCCGCGCTGGCGGCGGATGCCGCGGCAAAGGCCGGATACGAGCAGGCGGCCGATAAGCGCGACTTTGATACCGCCGTTATCTGGGCCGGCGAAGTGATCGATCTGATCCGTGCGGTCGAGCCGGCCGGTGCGATCGTCGCGCGGATTGCCGCCGAGGCGGAAGCGGCACTGGCGCGGCGCTTCGATTAGCGCGGGGCTGCCTCGTCGAGGATCCGTACGATGTGCCTTGCCTCGCGCTGCGCGCCATCGGCGATCTGATGCCGGCAGGAGGTGCCGCACGCGGCGAGCAGAGTGTCGGGGGCGGCCGCGCGCATCTTGGGCAGCACGCCGAGTTCGCCGATTTTGAGCGACATGTCGTGGTGCTCCGCCTCGTAGCCAAAGGAACCGGCCATGCCGCAGCAGGTCGAATCAAAGGTCTCGACCTTGAGTTCGGGGATCAGTTTGAGCACATCGGCCGCGGCGCCGGCGGTGCCAAACGCTTTCTGGTGGCAGTGGCCATGCAGCAGCGCGGTCTTGCCGGGCATCGGGGCGAGGTCGAGCTGAAAGCGCCCCTCTTTGCGCTCGCTCTCGACAAATTCCTCGAAAAGTTGAGCGTGCGCGGCGAGTTCTTTGACGCCATCCGCTTTAAGCAGAGCGGGGTACTCGTCGCGGATGGTCAGCAGGCATGACGGCTCGAGCCCGACGATCGGCACCTGAGCGATGACGGTCAGCAAGAGCGCGTCGACCATGCGTAGCGCTTCTCTCCGGGCTTCCTCGATCATGCCGGCGGCGAGGAAGGTGCGGCCGCAGCAGAGGGGCCGACCGATCGCCGGCTCGGGGGTCGAAACGCGATAGCCGGCGCGGGTCAGCACGCGCTCCGCCGCCTCGGCATTTTCCGGCTCGAAATAGCGGTTGAAGGTATCGACGAACAGGACGACTTCGCGCCGATGGTCGGGTGGGAAGGGAACAGCGCCGCCATAGGGACGCGAGGACCAGCGCGGCAGCGCGCGCCCGGCGCTGAGCCCGAAGAGTTTTTCGCCAAGCCGCGCCAGCGCGCCATTCGGCGCGCGCGCATTCAGCAGCCCGGCGAATTTTGCGGCCATCGGTGCATAGCGCGGCAAGTATGCGATGAGCTTGTCGCGCCGCGTAAACCCGTGGCGCTTTTTGTAATGATGGAGAAATTCGAGCTTCATCTTCGCCATGTCGACGCCGGTCGGGCATTCGCGGCGGCAGCCTTTGCACGACACGCACAGCGACATGGTTTCGGCCATCGCGTCCGAGGTCAGCGCGTCCGGCCCGAGCTGTCCCGACAACGCCAGGCGCAGAGAATTGGCGCGGCCGCGTGTCAGGTGCTGCTCGTCGCCGGTCGCGCGGTAGGACGGGCACATCACGCCGGGGTCGGATTTGCGACACGCGCCGTTGTTGTTGCACATCTCGGCGGCGCTGGCGAAACCGCCCCATTCCGACCAGTCGAACGCGGTCTCGACCGGGATTTGCTGGTAGTCCGGTTTGAAGCGGAAGAGCGAGCGATCGTCCATCTTGGGTGGACGCACGATCTTGCCGGGGTTGAACAGACCCTGCGGATCGAAATTGTCCTTTACCTCCTCGAACGCGCGGACGATGCGGCTGCCGAACATCGGCTCGTGGAATTCGGAGCGCACCAGCCCGTCGCCGTGCTCGCCCGAGTGCGAGCCCTTGTATTCGCGGACCATCGCGAAGGCTTCCTCGGCAATTTCACGCATCTTCTTGACCTCAAGCTCCTGCTTGAGGTTGAGGACCGGCCGCACGTGCAGCGTGCCGACCGAGGCATGCGCGTACCACGTGCCGTAGGTGCCGTGCTTGTGAAAGACCTGGGTCAGCCGGTCGGTGTATTCGGCGAGGTCTTCGAGGCTGACCGCGCAATCCTCGATAAAGGAGATCGGTTTCCCGTCGCCCTTCATCGACATCATGATGTTGAGGCCTTCCTTGCGCACGTTCCACACCGCGCTCTGAAAGGCCGGGTCGGTGGCCTCGATCACGCTTCCCGGGAAGCCGAGATCGCCCATCAGCTCGACGAGCTGCTTGAGGCGGCGCAGGTTGTCGTCGGGGTCCTCGCCGGCGAATTCGGTGAGCAGGATCGCCTCCGGCTCGCCCCGCACAAATAAGTCGACGACCGGGCGGAACATCGCGATGTCGCGCGCCAGTTCGATCATCGTGCGATCGACCAGCTCGACCGCCGCCGGCCCGAGCTTGACGATATGCTGGGTCGCTTCCATCGCTCCATAGAAGCTCGGGAAATGGCAGATGCCGAGCACCCGGTGCGGCGGGATCGGTTGGAGGTCCAGTTCGATCTCGGTAAAGAAGGCCAGGGTGCCTTCGCTGCCGACCAGCAGATGGGCCATGTTGTGGCCCTCATCCGAAATCATGTCGATGTTGTAGCCGCCGACCTTGCGCAACAGCTTTGGAATACGCGCGTCGATCTCGTCGGCTTCGCGGCGGTGCAGCGCGCGCATGTCGCGGACGAGGGCGCGGTAGCGCTCGGGCGCGACTTCCTCGCCAAAATTGCCCGGCAATTCGCCAAAATGCGCGCTCGTGCCATCAGCCAAGATCGCGTCGACCGCGCGCACGTTATGCACCATGTTGCCGTAGCGGATCGAGCGCGCACCGCACGAATTGTTGGCGGTCATGCCGCCGATCGTCGCCCGGTCTCCGGTCGAGACATCGACCGGGAACCAGAGTTTATGCTGCCGCAGCCGCGCGTTGAGCCGCTCCATGACGACACCGGGCTGCACCTTGACGCGCCGCGCCGCGGTATCGAACGCGATGACGTCCTGCATGTACTTGCTGCACTCGACGACAAGCGCGTTGTTGACCGTCTGCCCACACTGCGAGGTGCCGCCACCGCGCGGCAGCACCGGCACGCCCTCCTCGCAGGCGATCTGGATCGCGGTGGCGATGTCCTCGCGGTCCTTGGCGACGACGACACCGAGCGGTTCGATCTGGTAGATCGAAGCGTCGGTCGAATAGCGGCCGCGACTGAAGCGGTCGAACAGCACATCGCCCTTGATCTCCCGGCGCAGGCGGGTTTCGAGCCGGGACGGTGCGGGATTGTCTAGAGGCATAGTTTGCTCACACGCTCTATGGCGTCATACCGGCGACGGCCGGTATCCAGGGCAGGTCCAGGTCCCGGCCTTCGCCGGGACGACGAAGCGGAGGAAAGATATGACGTCAGCCGCTTGGGATACATGGCAAATCAACGATGCGGCGCTCGTAACCGCCCCAGATGGCTCGAAAGTGCGGGTGCTTTGTGCGAGCGAGCGCGGCAGCATGATTTCGTTCACGCTTGAAGCGGGCGCCGTGTCGAAACCGGTCGCGCATCGTACGGTCGAGGAGATCTGGTACGTCATCGCGGGGCAGGGCTGCCTCTGGCGCCGGCAAGGAACGGTCGAGGAGGTGACCGTACTCGCCACGGGCCTGTCGCTGACCATCCCGGTCGGCGCGTGGTTCCAGTTCCGCAACGACGGTAAAATTCCGCTGCAGATCGTCGCCGTGACGATGCCGTCATGGCCGGGCGAGACGGAAGCCTATGGGGTGGAAGGCCGCTGGCGGCCGACCGTCTGAGGGCCCGAAAAATTATCGCTACGGTTGGGAACGATCAAATCTGGAATCGTTTGCGATTTACACTTCTGCTCCCACCGGACACTCGCTTCCCGCAATTCGACAGACATGGCCGCGCAGGTGTCGATGCCGTTGGCCGAGCAGGTCGTCGCAACAAGAAGAGTGCGCCCACCAGGCGTGGAGACCGATGAACCTACCGATCCAACCTCTCAAGAATCGATTGCTCGCCGGTCTTCCGCCGGAAGATCTGGCGCGACTCATCGAGCATCTCAAACCCGTCACACTGCCAAAAAAACGGGTTCTCTACGAAGTCGGCGCCCCGCTCGATCATATCTATTTTATCGACGAAGGGCTCGCTTCGGTGCTGACGATGATGGAAGACGGGGCCAGCAGCGAGGTCGGCATGGTTGGCCCCGAGGGGCTGATCGGCGTGTCGGCACTGCTTGGCGGCGGGTTGTCGGCGCAGCACGTCGTCATGCAGCTTCCCGGCAAGGGTCATCACATTGCCGCGCAACACTGCAAGAGCGTGTTTGACCAAAGCCCGAGCATCCGAAACGTCTTGCTGCGGTTCATCGAAGATTTGCTGAACCTCAGCGCGCAAACCGCGGGCTGCAACCGTTTGCATTCGGTCGAGCAGCGCAGCGCGCGCTGGCTGTTGATGGCAAGCGACCGCGTCGATTCCAACGTGTTGCCGCTAACGCAGGAATTCCTCGCCGCGATGCTCGGCGTCCGCCGCTCCGGGGTCAGCGAGGCGGCGGCCGAATTGCAGCGCTCGGGACTTATCCGCTACCGCCGCGGCGAGATCACGATCGTCGACCGCGCCGGTCTCGAAAAGACCGCGTGCGAATGCTACGGGCTCGACAAGCAGCGGATCGAACGCTTGCTGTAGTCGCACAACCATTTGGAAACAAATTGTAACTCTGCACGGTGGCGGACAGATGGTTTTCCCAGCGGCTGTAATGTTGCGGTGATTGCCACCGATAAAATGGGGAATACCGCCACATGCTGCTCGTCGAAATCGAAAAACCGGAGAACCTGAAGCTGGCGACGTGGTTCTCCGAGATGCGTGAGTGGCTCGACCTCCATCGTTGCGCGCCGTCGGCGTTCGTCGCGAGCGGCCGGCGGATCGACCGGCTGATCTATCGGATCTCGTTTGACGATGCCAACCAGGCTCAGCAATTCGCGACCGATTTTGCGCGGTTCTCGCCGACGGTCCGCCGCGCGAACCCGCACGAACGCGACCAACTCCGGACATTGGCCACACCTCTCAGCGCGGATGATGGCGCCGCTGCTGGAGCCGCCGACTAGGGGTTATCCCAAGCCGCTTGTCGGCCTCCTCGTTCGTCGCCACACTGCGCGCGACGCAGCGACGAGCCTCCTCCATGAAAAACACCGCACCCGCCCATACCGGCCGGCATTTTCTGCAGATTCCCGGGCCCACCAACGTGCCCGACCGCGTGCTGCACGCGATGGCCTGCCCGACGATCGATCATCGCGGGCCCGAGTTTTCGCGGCTGGCGTCGGATCTGTTGGAAGACCTCAAGCCGATCTTCAAGACCAAAGGCAAGGTTATGATCTTTCCGTCGTCCGGCACGGGCGCATGGGAGGCGGGCAT
>Ga0181525_10002925_pt1 | contig 13698 bp, 10 predicted proteins | sample PEATcosm2014_Bin_48_FD_121100 | JGI IMG/M metagenome (GOLD analysis project Ga0181525, IMG submission 121100) | Peatland microbial communities from MTU Mesocosm Facility, Houghton, MI, USA - PEATcosm2014_Bin06_10_metaG | ecosystem: Environmental > Terrestrial > Soil > Wetlands > Peat | place...
GCCGATCTGATCATCACGGCGGAGGATCAGTCGCAGACCTACGGCACGGCAGCGGTGCTGGGCGATACCTCCTTCACCACCAGCGGCCTGCTTAACAGCGACGGCGTCTCCACGGTCAGCCTGTCCAGCACCGGCGACACCAATCAGGCCGATGTGGGTTCCTATACCCTGGCGGATGCGGGCGCGTCGGGCAGCGGCCTGTCCAACTACAACATCACCTACGACACCGGCACGCTGGCGGTGGACCCGGCGACCCTGATCATCACGGCGGAGGATCAGTCCCAGACCTACGGCCAACCGGCGGTCCTCGGCACCACCTCCTTCACCACCAGCGGCCTGGTCAGCAACGGCAACGGCGACAGCGTCACCGGCGTCATCCTGGCCAGTACCGGCGACACCAACACCGCCAATGTCACCCAGACCCCCTACGTCCTCACCGCGACCAACGCGACGGGCAGCGGCTTGTCCAACTACACCATCCAGTACCAGAACGGTGCGCTGACGGTCACACCCTATCAGCTCATCGCCAGCCTGACCGGCGTGGCCGAAAAGACCTATGACGCCAACATCAACGCCACCCTCACCCCGGGCAACTACGTCCTCACCAACACGGTGAACGGCGATGTCATTGACCTGAACGACCCCGCCTCCGGCACCTATGCCGGCCCGAACGCGGGCTCCGGGATCAACGTGACCGTCACCGGCCTGACCCTGAGCGGCACCAATGCCGAGGACTACTCCCTGGCCGCCACCACCATCAACGGTGATATCGGCCAGATCGACCGCGCCACCCTCGTGGCCACGATCATCGGCGACCCGTCGAAAATCTTCGACAGCAACACCGGCGCCACGCTCACCCCGGCTAATTACCAGCTCACCGGCTTCGTCGGCGGCCAGGGCGGCACGGTCGACCAGCCCGTGGGCACCTACGCCTCCGACCTTCCGGGGCCGGAGAACGTCACGGCCAACATCACCGGCGATATCACGGCCAATAGCGGCACGTCGCTGAGCAACTACATCCTCCCGGCCACCGCTACCGGCCCGGGCACGATTATCGGCGCCAATCTGCCGCTGATCATCGCCAGCACCTACACGGGTCCGGCATCCACCACCGCCGAAGTGGCGGCGGCGTATGCCGACGCGTTGCCGCTCATGGTCATTCCGTTCCCGGCGCCCGAGGGCATCGTCCCCCGTGGCGGCAGCATCTTCGGTTCGCTGCCCACGATCATCGGCCTCCAGGACAACACGGTTCTTACCCCGGACGAAATCGGCGCCACGCAAGGTCAGCCGCTTATCGTCAGCCCCGAGGAAATTCTCCTCCAGGGCGACCGGGCGAAGACCTGGACCTATACGCTGCCGTCCTACCGGCCGATCCGCCAAGCAGACCTCGAAGAATGAACGCCAAGCCGCTCGTTCATCACCAACCGCGCTCAAAGGGTAAGATGAAAACCAAACTGACGTACTGCGCACCGCAAGTGTTTGGCGCAATGTTCTACCTCATGTGCTCCACCAGCGCGCACGCGCAGGTGTATCAGCGGATTGCGCCGAACCAGCCCGCCGCTCAGCCCACCCCGGCTTTAAGCGTGCCGCAGGCGCCGCCGCCCTTGCCGAGTTCGGCAGCGGTGGTGCTGCCGTCGTTAAAGGCGGTTGTCTTCGTCCCCGGCCCCACCGGGCTGGTTGCCACCGGCCTGCCGCTGAGCGCCGGTGGCCCCGGCGGTATCGCCACCGCCAACGTGGCCCTGCTCAACCAGCCGGCCTTCCAGGCGCAAATCGCCGCCTATATCGGCAAGCCGCTGACACTGGACGTGCTGAACAAAATCGCCAGCCTGACACTGGCCTGGTACCGCGCGCACGGCGCCCCGTTTGTCGACATCTCCGTGCCGCCGCAAAACATCAATAACGGCCTGGTCCAGGTTCTGGTCACCGAATACCGCGTCGGCAACGTCACCGTCTCCGGCAACAAATGGTTCTCCAGTGACTCCATCGCCAACGCCAGCGGCATCGTCCCCGGCCAGACCCTGACCACCGCCGGCCTGGAAGCCGATCTGAGCTGGCTCAACCAGAACCCCTTCCGCACCGTCAACGCCGTCTTCCAGCCCGGCGACACCACCGGTACCACGGATGTGGACCTGGAAACCCATGACCGCATCCCCTTCCGCGTTTACGCCGGTTACGACAATGAAGGCGTGCCCGGCCTGGGCATGGACGAATGGGATGTCGGCTTCAACTGGGGGGACGGCCTGGGCCTCGGTCAGGTCATCTCCTACCAGCTCACCCGCACCTTCACCGGCCGCTTCACCGGCAACTCGGTCAGCGACACCATCCCGCTGCCCTGGCGCGACAAACTCCTGATCTTCGGCTCGTACGAGCAGCAAACCCCCGATCTCGGCAAGTATTTCAACGAGCTGGGCCATTCCGGCCAGGCCAGCATCCGTTATGTCGCCGCGCTGCCCGGCACGTCCTGGCTACAGCAGGATCTCCAGATCGGCTACGACTTCAAAATCACCAACAGCAATCTCGAATTCGGCGGCTTTAACCTGTTCAGCAAAGCCGCCGAGATCAACCAGTTCGTCCTCACCTATGACGGCAACGAGACCGACCGCCTCGGCGCGATGACGGTTGAAAACGACCTGATCTTCAGCCCCGGCAACTGGCTCGGCGGCAACACCACGGCGGCGTTTGAGGCGATGGTCCCCTATGCCCGCGCGCGTTACGCGTATGACCGCCTGGGGTTCACCCGCACGACCATCCTGCCGGCGGGTTTCTCCATGGTCACGCGCATCCTCGGCCAGCTCTCGAATGAAAACCTGATGGACAGCGAAGAACTGGCCGCAGGCGGTCCCGACAGCGTGTCCGGCTACAACACCTCCACCGCCCTGGGCAGCGACGGAATGCTGATCAACGAGGCGATCACCGCCCCCGCCTTCAGCCCCTCGCATCTCCTGGGTCTGAACCTGCCCGAGACCGACCTGGTGCAGCTCGGCGCGTTCTTCGATTACGCCTACCTCACCCAGAACCACCCGCTCCCGAACCTGCCGACCCGCGTCGACATGGAGAGCGTGGGCGGCACCGTTGGCTACACGCTCGGTGAAAACATCAACGTGCAGTTCGCCATGGGCTGCCAGCTCAGCAACGCGCCGGGATTTAATAAGCGCGGCGCGTTCGGCCAGGTTTCGGTGGTGGTGGGGTATTAAACCCGGAAGGCGGTGAGGCCAGGCGGCAGCGCCCCCTGGCCTCACTTCCCCTTAGTTCAGCACGATTTCCACGCGGCGGTTCTGCGGCTCGCGCACGCCCGGGCCGGTCGGCACCAGCAGATGCGTCTCGCCATAGGCATGGATTTCAATCTCCGCAGCCGGAACGCCGTCCACCACCAGCTTGGCAGCCACTGCCTTGGCGCGGCGCAGCGAGAGACCCTGATTATAAACCGGCGTGCCGGAAGTATCGGTGTAGCCGGAAACGTCCAGGGTCGTCGTCGCCTGGGTTTTGCTGTCGGACGCCGCTTGCGCGATAATCTGCGTGGCGCGCGGCGTCAGGTTATACTTGTCCCAGTCAAAGAACACGAGATACGTGCGCGCCGCAGCCGGAGCGGGTGCCGCCACCGGAGCAGGTGCTGGCGCCATGGCGGGCGCGTTGAACAGCTGGTAGCGCAGGCCGACCAGGAAGGTGTTGCTGGAAGCCTGGCCCACCTTCACATCCTTGCTGAATGCGGAGGGCGGGAGCAGGCCGCCAAGCGGAACATGGAACACGAAGTTTCGGCTCCCGGTCAGCTGCATGAAACGGTATTCGCCGGTTAGCGAAAGCCCCGGCACAAACGGCAGCGGATACGCAGCGCCCGCGATGAGATCATAGGCAAAGCTGCCGCGCGTGCCGCTATAGGAATAATTCTTGGCCACGGTGTTCGTATAGGGCGTCATGAAATCGGAGTTGATCTGGGTCCACTGGTAGCCCGCGCCCACGCCAACATAAGGGAAAACCGGCAGGCCGAGCGGAATGTCATACAGCACATTGACCATCGGGCCGTAGGTATTTTCACCGCCGGTCACATCGGCGTGGAACGTGGGTGCCCCAGGCTCGGCGGCATCGGCGGCATGGCGTGTGTTGCGCAAATAGTCGCCGCCAAGCTCAACCCGGAACCCATTGCCAAAGCCATAACCCATGGCGCCAGCGCCAGCATAAGAAGGCCGGAATTGGTTTTTAGCCGTGTACGTGACGTCCCCGCGCAAAATAGCGGGCTGATACGAGCTGGCGTTCACCGGATCGGCAATGCTCGTACCAGCGCCGAGGCTGATATAGGGCCCGGTAACCGGCTGCGCATGTGCTACAAACGGCAGGGAAAGGCAGGTCGCAGCGGCAAGGACAAGACGAAAATTCATAACTGAAACCCAAAAACATGAACGGCAATCCTCCATCCATACGGTGACGGTGGATATTCCGGCAGTGCATAAAGGATCTTCCCGGAAATATTCTGAAACCGTGATATTTATACCACCATTCCCGTACGCCAAAGCCTTGCGCTTGCGGTTTCAAGCCAGACGGCGAGCCCGGCGCAGCCGAATACGCCCGGCCAAAAATCGTGACCCCGGAAAACACGTGGCGGACCCGGCGCGATGCACGCTACCGGCAGCGCCGCTCGACGATCCACCCGAGCCTGGCCGGAAGCATATGGCGGGCTGGAAGTTGCGTTTTTAAGCAGTCTATCTGATCAGATTAACTTGACAGTTTATCTTATTATAAGGCAACCCGTTGGCATGAGCGCCGCCCCAAAGGACCCCCAATTCCACCGCGCCGCCGCCTTGGCGCAGGATCTCCGTGCCCTGCTCGGCAAGCTGAAACGCCGGCTGCGCGCGCAGGGGCAAGGGGAAGACCTGACGCCCTCCCAGGTCTGCGTGCTGTTGCGCCTTGAAAAGGATGGCCCGGCAACAGCTTCGAGCCTGGCGCGCGCGGAAGGGATGCGCCCGCAATCGATGGGGCCGGTCATTGCCGCACTGGAGGGCGCGGGGTTGGTGAGCGGTGCGCCGGACCCCAATGACGGCCGCCAGACCCTCCTTTCGCTCACAGACGCCTGCCGCAAATGGGCTCGGGAAAAGCGGGTGGCAAAACAGGATTGGCTGACCCGCACCCTCCAGGCGCGGCTATCCCCGCAGGAACAAGACGAACTTGCGGCGTCCGTTGAGTTGCTCAAGCGGCTCATCGACGACTGACCGCGATACGCAGTGTGATTTTCAAAAGGATGCTCTCATGGCACTGACCACGCTCGACCCGAACACGGCCCTGATCATCGTTGACCTACAGCAAGGCATCATCAACCTGCCCGCCATCCACCCCATTGCCGGCATTATCGAGCGGGCGCGCGCGCTCGCCGGCGCCTTCCGCACGCGCGGCCTGCCGGTGGTCCTTGTCAACGTCACGGGCGGGGCGCCAGGCCGGACAGAGCATCCGCGCCCAACGGGCCTCCGTCCAGAAGGATGGACGGACCTCATCGCGGAGCTTGACCAACAACCGGGCGACATTGTGGTTACGAAGCAGAGCTGGGGCGCGTTCGCGAACACCGGCCTTGAAGCGCGATTGAAGGCGTTGGGTGTGACGCAGGTGGTGGTCCTGGGTGTGGCCACGGCAACCGGTGTGGAGGCAACCGCGCGGCAAGCCTATGAGCAAGGGTTCAACGTCACCCTCGCCATCGACGCGATGACCGACATGCGGCCCGAGGCGCACGATTACAGTATCAAAAACGTCTTTCCACGGCTGGGTGAGACCGGCACGTGCCAGGACGTCATAGGCCTGCTCGCGGCGGAGGGTAGCTGACATGCCTTGGCTCCATCTCGTGTCGTATTTTTTGGGCGGCGTCTTCCTGGCGAATGCCGTGCCGCATACCGTCAGCGGCATGATGGGCAGGCCGTTCCAGAGCCCGTTCGCCAAGCCGCACGGGGAAGGACTCTCCTCCTCGACCGTCAATGTGTTGTGGGGCTTCTTCAATCTCGCTATCGGCTACCTGCTCGTCTGCCGCGTTGGACATTTCGATCTGCGGATAACGAGCGATGTCGTGGCGCTCGCGCTGGGCGGCCTGCTCATCAGCCTCTTCGCCGCGCGGCATTTTGGCCGCTTCCACGGCGGTCATGCGCCGGAGCGTCCATGAACCTCCCCTTCGCGGGCGTCTTCCGGTCTCTGCGGCGTTTTAACTATCGGGTCTGGGTTGCCGGGGCGTTCGTTTCCAACATCGGCACCTGGGTGCAGCGCACGGCCCAGGACTGGCTGGTGTTCACCCAGCTCACCCATCACGACGCTTCGGCCGTCGGCTGGGTGATGGCCTTGCAGTTTGGCCCGCAGTTTCTGCTCCTGCCTTGGACGGGCTTTGCCGCCGATCATTTTAACCAGCGCAGGCTCCTCATCGCCACCCAGGCGAGCATGGGCGCCCTCGCTTTGGCGCTGGGGATTCTCACCGTCACGGGTGTGGTCCAACTGTGGCACGTCTATATCTTCGCCTTCCTCTTTGGCAGCGCTGCGGCGTTTGATGCGCCGGTGCGCCAGACCTTCGTCGCCGAACTGGTCGGCGATGATGATCTACCCAACGCGGTGGCGCTCAACTCGACCTCGTTCAATGCCGCGCGGATGATCGGGCCTGCGGTCTCGGGCCTGGTCATCGCCGCGATGGGCACCGGCTGGGCCTTTCTGATCAATGGAGCTTCCTTCGTTGCGGTGCTGATCTCGCTCTCGTTGCTGCGGGTGTCCGAACTTCACGCGAATGCACGGGCGCCACGGGCCAGGGGCAGCTTCATCGCAGGATTGCGCTATGTGTGGCAGCGCCCGGACCTCAATTCCATCTTGGTCATGCTGTTCCTGATCGGCACCTTCGGCCTGAACTTCCCGGTCTTCATCTCGGCCATGGCGATCGGGGTGTTCCACGCCGATGCTCGCAGCTACGGAATGCTGTCCTCGATCATGGCGATTGGAACCGTTGCCGGGGCGCTGCTGAACGCGGGCCGGCGCAAGGCACGATTCGGCTCGTTGCTGCTGGGTGCGGGGATTTTCGGGATCGGCTGCACCCTGGCGGCACTTGCGCCGAGCTATTGGCTGTTCGCGGGGACACTCGTGATCATCGGTGTCGCCTCTCTGATATTGATCAACACGAGCAACAGCCTGATGCAGCTTTCAACCGAGCCTGCCATGCGCGGGCGGGTGATGGCGCTGCGCGTCGGCGTGGCGCTTGGCGGAACGCCCATCGGGGCGCCGATTGTCGGCTGGGTGGCGGATCATTGCGGGCCGCGCTGGGCACTCGGCGTCGGCGCGGCGTCGGGCTTCGCCGCGGTGATCGCCGGTGCGCATGCCTGGGCCCGCCGGGCACCATCGCCTTCGCTTTGGAATGGTTTTTGACCAACCGGGAAAATTGGGGCGTTTCAATAACCTTAGGTCGCCGCGAGGCGGCCTTTGCCGTTTATATTCCCCTAGGGGACCGGCCGATCCGGCAGGGTGAGGTCAAAACATAGGCCAATTCTCAGTGAAAATCAAAAATCAAAGACAAATTCGGCTCTTTTTGAAAAAATGCACAAAAAGGCATTTTAATCGGGGACATGGGCTTTGACGCGGCCGCAAACCATGTCTCAGATTAATAAGAGTTTTTTGCGCGCTTTTTTGCAAAAAAGCGCTGCTTCCTTCCCGGGCCTTACTTAACTCCGATAAGACCCATTAATATCAATATACCCATGCGTCAGGTCGCAGGTCCACACCGTGGCGCGGCCTGAGCCGAGGCCGATATCGACTTCGATTTCGATTTCCTGGCCTTTCATGTGGGCGACCACCGGGGCCTCAATGTAGCCGGGGACGATGCCGCCGTTTTGCGCCATCCAGGTGCCGCCGACGGCGACGCCGAGTTTGTCGCGGTCGGCGGGCTCACCGGCTTTGCCGACGGCCATGACGATGCGGCCCCAGTTGGCGTCTTCCCCGGCGATGGCGGTTTTGACCAGGGGGGAGTTGGCGATGGCCATGGCAATTTTGCGGGCCGAGGCGTGGGAGACGGCGCCGTCGACGGTGATTTGCACGAGTTTTTGCGCGCCTTCGCCGTCGCGCACGACCATGAGGGCGAGGTCGTGCATGACCTCGAACAGGGCGCGGCGGAAGTCGGCCAAGTCGCCGGGGTCTTCGGTGGGGGCGTTACCCGCTTGGCCGGTGGCAAAGAGGAGGACGGTGTCCGAGGTGGAGGTGTCCGAGTCGATGGTGATAGCGTTGAAGCTGGGCTCGACGCCTTTGCTCAGCATGGCTTGCAGGGCGGGGGCGGGAACCGCGGCGTCGGTGAAGATGAAGGAGAGCATGGTCGCCATGTCCGGCGCGATCATGCCGCTGCCTTTGGCGATGCCGGTGATGCGCACGGTGACGCCGCCGAGGCGGGCGGTGCGGGTGGCGGCTTTGGGGAAGGTGTCCGTGGTCATGATCGCTTTGGCGGCTTCGGCGAAGCGGTCTTCGGCGAGGCTGGCTTTCAGCGAATCGAGCACCGCGACGATTTTTTGTGCGGGCAAGGGTTCGCCGATGACGCCGGTGGAGGCGAGGAAGATTTGCTCCGGCGTGGTTTCCAGCGTGGCGGCGGCGGCGGTGGCGGTGGTTTCCACCGCGCGCACGCCGAGGATGCCGTTAAAGACGTTGGCGTTACCGGCGTTCACCACGAGGCCACGGGCGAGGCCGAATTTCAGCACCTCGCGGCAATACGTCACCGGGGCGCCGGGGCAGAGGTTTTTGGTGAAAACCCCGGCCACGGTGGTGCCTTCGGCGAATTCAACGAGCAGCACGTCCGTGCGGCCCTTATAGCGGATTCCCGCCTCCGCCGTGGCGAGACGTACCCCTGCCAGGGGGGGAAGTTCCGGCAGGGGAAGGGCGAGCGGGGAGAGCGGGATGACAGCCATTATTGCGCCGGGGTTGCCGGGGCGGCGGGCGGGTTGAAGGTCTGGATGGTGACCTGGGAACGCACATCGGCCAGGGTGGCTTTGATGGCGGCGTCGGCCAGGGACTGGCGGATCTGCTGCTGCACGTCGGCCAGAGCCGGAGTGGGCGCAGTGCGGCGGCCTTCACACAGAATCACGTGCCAGCCGAACTGCGACTGGACCGGGGTTTTGGTGTACTGGCCGGGCTGCAGGGCGAAGGCGGCGTTGGCGAAAGCGGGGACCATTTCGTCCTGGCTGAACCAGCCGAGTTCGCCACCGTTGGCGGCGCCGGGGTCGATGCTGTCGGCCTTGGCGAGGGCGGCGAAGTCCGCGCCCTTGTTGAGCTGGTCGATGATGGCCTGGGCCTCGGCCTGGGTCTTCACCAGGATGTGGCGGGCGTCGATCTGCGTCGGGCCGGGCTTGCCGGCGTAGTCCTTGTTATATTCAGCCTGCACGGCGGCGTCCGTCACCGCGGGGGTGACGTGCAGCTGGATGTAGGCATTCTCCAAAGCGGAGTTTTCCGCGGCCTGGACGGCGGCGGCGACGGCGGGGTTGGCTTCCAGGTCGGATTTTTTGGCGGCGACGAGGAGGGCCTGGCGGTCGATTTCCTGGTTCAGCAGGATGGGGAAAAGCTCGTTGGGCGGGAGCTGCTGAAGCTGGGCAGGGGCCTGCTGGGCTGCGCGCTGGACGTCGCTGAGGTGGATTTTGACACCGTTGACGGAGGCGACCACGGGGTCGTTGCCCGCGGTTTGGGCGGCACCGGCGGTTTGGGCGAAGGCGGCGGGGGCGGCGAGGCTGGCCAGCACGGCCAGTGCGGAGATGGTGGTGGTAAGACGCATGTGACAAAAACCCTTCCAGAATTTTGCCGCAGCTATGAGCCAAGTGCCGGGGCGGAGCAAGGGTTTGACCGCTCAAGGGACGGCGCTTATGTGATCCGCGCAGATGCCTTATGATAGGGTCTGTGGCGGCTTGCCCCGCCTGACCCCCGGAGTTTTACAGTTTTATGTTCAGCAGCCTTGCCCGCGCCGTATTCGGCACCAGTAATGACCGCGCCCTCAAAGGCTATAAGCGCCGCGTCGCCACCATTAACGCGTTTGAACCCGCCATGGCCGCGCTGGACGATGACGGGCTGCGCGCCAAGACGGCGGAGTTTAAGGAGCGCCTGGCCAAGGGCGAGAGCCTGGACGACCTGCTGGAGGAAGCCTTTGCCGTGGTGCGCGAGGGCTCCAAGCGGGCGCTGGGGCTGCGGCATTTCGATGTGCAGATGATCGGCGGCATGGTGCTGCATTCGGGCAAGATCTCCGAGATGAAGACCGGCGAAGGCAAGACGCTGGTGGCGACGCTGGCGGTGTATCTGAACGCGCTGGCCGGCACGGGCGTGCATGTGGTGACGGTGAATGATTACCTGGCCAAGCGCGATGCCGAATGGATGGGCCAGCTTTACCGGTTTCTGGGGCTGAGCACCGGGATTATCGTGCCCGGACTGGACGATAACCAGCGCCGCGAGAGCTACGCCGCCGATATTACCTACGGCACCAATAATGAGTTCGGCTTCGACTATCTGCGCGACAATATGAAGTACCGGCTGGAGGATATGGTTCAACGGCCGTTCAACTTCGCCATTGTCGATGAGGTGGACTCTATCCTCATCGATGAAGCGCGCACGCCGCTGATTATCTCCGGGCCGTCCGACGAGCCGACCGAGATGTATGCCAAGGTCGATGTCATCGTCATCGAGTTCCTGAAGGAAGGACGCTCCGAGGATGGCAGCCATGCCTACTACGATAAGGACGAAAAAGCCCGCACGGTGACGATGACCGATCTCGGCTCCGAGAAGGTGGAGGATATGCTGCGCGAGGCCGGGTTGCTGGTGGAAGGCAATCTGTATGACATTTTCAATATTTCTCTGATCCACCACGTGCAGCAGTCGCTGCGCGCGCGGGTGCTGTTTACGCGGGATGTGGATTACATCGTGCGCGACGGCAAGGTGATGATTATCGACGAGTTCACCGGGCGCATGCTGGAAGGCCGGCGCTATTCGGACGGGCTGCACCAGGCGCTGGAAGCCAAAGAGCATGTGACGGTGGAGCGCGAGAACCAGACGCTGGCTTCCATCACGTTCCAGAATTACTTCCGGCTCTACCCCAAGCTGGCGGGCATGACCGGTACGGCGATGACCGAAGCCGATGAGTTCGAGCAGATTTATAAGCTGCAAGTGGTCGAGATCCCGACCAACGTGCAGGTGACGCGCGTGGATTATGACGATGAGATTTATCGCACCGCCGCCGAAAAGTATGAGGCAGTGGCGGCGCTGATTGAGGAATGCCGCACACGCGGGCAGCCGGTGCTGGTGGGGACCACGAGCATCGAGAAGAGTGAGATCATCTCGGCGCTGCTGGACCAGAAGAAGATTAAGCACAGCGTGCTGAATGCGCGCTTCCATGAGCAGGAAGCGAAGATCGTGGCGCAGGCCGGGGCGCCGGGGGCGATTACCATCGCCACCAATATGGCCGGGCGCGGCACCGATATTAAACTCGGCGGCAATTATGAGATGCGCGTGGCGCTGGAGCCGGAGACGGACCCGGCGGTGATCCGCGCGCAGATCGACGAGTGGCACGATGTGGTGAAGGCGGCGGGCGGGTTGTTCGTCATCGGCACCGAGCGCCATGAAAGCCGGCGCATTGATAACCAGCTGCGCGGACGCTCAGGCCGCCAGGGCGATCCGGGTGGGTCGCGGTTCTTCCTGTCGCTCGAAGATGATCTGATGCGGATTTTCGGCTCCGACCGGATGGGCGGGATGCTCCAGCGGCTGGGCTTGCAGGAAGGTGAGGCGATTATTCACCCCTGGATCAACAAGGCGCTGGAGAAGGCGCAGAAGAAGGTCGAGACGCGCAACTTCGATATGCGCAAGAACGTGCTGAAATACGACGACGTGATGAACGACCAGCGCAAGGAAGTGTATGCGCAGCGGCGGGAATTCATGAGCGCGGAGTCCGTGTCCACCGTGGTGGCGGAAATGCGCGAAGATGTGGTCGCCGGGCTGGTGGCGGTGCGCATCCCCGAGCGGGCGTTCGCCGAGCAGTGGCAGAGCGCGGAGCTGGCGGCGGATATTAAGCGCCTGATGGGGCTGGATCTGCCGGTGGTGGAATGGGCCGCAGAAGAGGGCATCGATGAGAGCCATCTGCGCGAACGCATTACCGAGGCGGCGCAGGCGGCGGCCGAAGCCAAGGCGCTCGGCTTTGGCGCGGACCTGGCCAATTATATTGAAAAATCCGTGCTGCTGCAGACGCTGGACCATGTGTGGAAAGAGCATCTGCTGGCGCTGGATTATCTGCGCCAGGGGATTGGCCTGCGCTCCTACGGCCAGCGTGATCCGCTGAATGAGTATAAGCGCGAGGCGTTTGTGCTGTTTGGCGCAATGCTGGATGAGTTGAAGGAGCGCGTGACCAACGTGCTGGCCTACGTGACCGTGGCCGAGCCGCCGGCAGCACCGCCGCCGCCGCAGATGGTGGAGAGCCATCCGGCGCCTGTGGGCCTGCTGAGCGGCGTGGCGGAGACGACGGAGACGACCGATGCCGAGTATGCACCGCCGCCGCTGCGCCCGTACCGGGAAGACGAAATCGACCCGGCGCGGCCCGAAACCTGGGGGGCGACGCCGCGCAATGCGCCCTGCCCCTGCGGCTCGGGCAAGAAGTATAAATACTGCCACGGTAAGGTGTAAGGCCGTTCGTTTGGGGGGCGTGGCGGTGCCGGAATAAGGCGGCGGGCCACGCCACCTCGCCCAGGAAAACGGATGATCGATCACGAATTTAAATGTATCTATGTGCATCAGCGCAAGACGGCTGGAAGCACCCTTATCTCCACGTTTAAAAAGACCGTGGGAACGGATGCGTGGTCGGCCTTTAACGATGGCGTTCTGTCTGAAAAACCGCTCCCTTGGTCCGATGTTCAAAAACATTACGCGGATTATTTCGTGTTTGCTTCGGTGCGCAATCCTTGGGACCGGTTTGTCTCGGGGTGGAAATATTGTCCATCCACGCGGGATCGCGATATCGTGGATGTATTAACGAATTTGCCGGATGCAGGCCACGACTACAGACATGTTACGCGGCTGCAAGTGAATACGTTGTATGAGCCTGATGGAAAACCCGTTTTCGATGCTTTGATCCGGTTTGAACATTTGCAAAGCGATTGCGATCAGGTCTTCCAAGCAATCGGAAAGCCGTTGCTGAAGCTTCCTCATATCAACGCTACGCCAAGAAAACATTATTCGAAATACTTTTCGCCCGAGGCGCTGAGGCTGTTCAGCCGGCATTTCCAAAAGGATGTCGATGCGTTTGGGTATTGCTACGAAGGCGGGAAAATGGGCCGCGAGGGTGGCGCCGCCAGGAAAAGGTGGCTGTTCTGATCCGCCTGGTTTCAGGGCGTTGGCCGCGCTTTTGGGGGAGCGCGGTTGTGCGGCGGCGGGACGGGGCGAATTGGCCTGGGGCCGGGGGAACAGGCGGGCGCTTTGCCAGGGCTGTCCGAATTGCGCGTGGGGCGATTTTTCTGCCTCGGCGGTTAAAAACATTGCGGAACGCCCGGGCGCGTTGAGAATTTTTCTCTGTTATCTCAAGGGGCTAAGGGGTATCGCATGCCGTGCGTCTGGCGCCTTGGGAAAGGTTCCGCGGCTCCCGTTGCCGGGGGCGGGGTTTGCGGATAGAAGGGCGATGTACGGACCCGTAGCTCAGCTGGATAGAGCGTTGCCCTCCGAAGGCAAAGGTCACGCGTTCGAATCGCGTCGGGTCCGCCA
>Ga0181525_10002927_pt1 | contig 13688 bp, 11 predicted proteins | sample PEATcosm2014_Bin_48_FD_121100 | JGI IMG/M metagenome (GOLD analysis project Ga0181525, IMG submission 121100) | Peatland microbial communities from MTU Mesocosm Facility, Houghton, MI, USA - PEATcosm2014_Bin06_10_metaG | ecosystem: Environmental > Terrestrial > Soil > Wetlands > Peat | place...
CGCGGCGCGGGCTTCGCCGGCATAAACCGTGAGACAGGCGCGCGCGCCTTCGCCGTTGGGATCAGCGATGCGGGCAAGCGCCTGTTCAAGCCGCTCGCGGCAGGCGAGGGGTTTCATGCGAAGCGTTCCCGGCGGCTGATCGCTGATCGAAGACGCGCGTTGCGGAATATGTATCGAACCTGCCATCATTAGGCGAACGAAAAGGCGACACCAAAAATGCCAGACGGAAAACCTAGCTTGTGTTTCATCGGCTTCGGCGAGGCCGGCCAGGCTATCGCCTCCGGACTTCGCGAGAGCGGCGTCGAGCACATCGCCGCCTGGGACATTTTGTTTCCCAAGGCCGAAGGCGAGCGGCTCATGCGCGCCGGTGAAGCGTTCGGCGTGCGCTGCGCGTCGTCCGCCGCGGACGCCGCGCGCGGCGCCGACGTCGTCGTCTCCGCGGTCACCGCAGCATCGAGCCTCGAAGCGGCGCGGTCGGTGAAACCGCATTTGGACGGCAAACCATTCTTCCTCGACATCAACTCGGTGTCGCCGGGCCGGAAGCAGGAGACGGCGAAGCTGCTTGGGGCCGACACGCGCTATATCGACGTCGCCGTGCTCGGGCCCATTCATCCGGCGCGGCATCAATCGCCGATGCTGCTCGCCGGGCCGGATGCGGAAGCCGCCGCGCCCGCGCTCACCGCGCTCGGCATGCGCGTCACCATCGCCGGCGCCGAGGTCGGCGCCGCTGCCGCGATCAAGATGGTGCGCAGCGTCATGGTCAAGGGCATCGAGGCGCTGACGCTGGAGTGTTTCCTCGCCGCCGCGCGCGTCGGCGTGGTCGAGGAGGTCGCAGCTTCCCTGAAGAATAATTTTCCCGGCCTCGATTGGTCGAAGCTCGTGCCCTACAATCTCGAACGCATGGCGCGCCACGGTGAGCGCCGCGCCGCCGAGATGGAAGAAGTCACCGCCACCTTGCGCGAGCTCGGCGTCGAACCCCTGATGGCGCAGGCGACGGTCAAGCGTCAGCGGGAGATGGGACAGATCGGCACGCAAGCGTCCGTGCGCGGTGCGCTGTCCAAAGACGGCGCGGCGATGCTCAACGCCATCAGCGCCGCCGCGCGCGATCGGCACTAGCCACAATCACCCGCGGTTGCGGATCGTCTCGGTGAGGTAGGCGAACGACGACTTCGGCGTGCGCTTTAAGGTGGCGAAGTCAACGTTGACGACGCCGAAACGCCGGCTGTAGCCTTCCGACCATTCGAAGTTGTCCAGCAGCGACCAGACGAAATAGCCCTTGAGCCTGACGCCTTGAGCGAGCGCGGCGCGCGTCGCTGCCAGATGGTCGCGCAGATAAGCGATGCGGTCCTCGTCGTGCACAAGGCCGTCCGCCGCCAGCGGATCGTCGTAACAGGCGCCATTCTCGGTGACGTAGATTTCCGGATCGCCGTAATCGTCGCGCAGGCGGATCAGCGTTTCGGTGAGCCCGCCGGCATCGATCGGCCACCCGATGGCGGTAAAGCGCTTGCCTGAAGGCACCGCGCCGAACCAGGCCCCGAACAGGCTTTGCGGCGCGTCCATGACCCAGGCGGGCGCGTAATAATTGAGCCCGAAAAAATCCACTGGCTGGTGGATGGCAGCGAGATCGCCGTCGGCGATCAAGGGCGCCATGTCGGCGGCGATCACCGCGGGGTAGGAGCCCTTGAATAGCGGGTCGAGGAAAGCGGTGTTCCAGTAGGCATCAAACAGCGTTACGGCGCGGCGATCCGCATCGGTATCGGCCGACGGCCGCACCGGCGTCACATTGGTCACGGTGCCGAGGCGAAGATCCGTGCGCTCCGCGCGCAAGGCCGCCATCGCGTAGCCCTGTGCCAAATTCTGGTGATGGATGGCGGCGCGCATGTTCGGCAGGCCGGTCAGGCCGGGTGCATGGCTACCTACACCGTGCCCGAACAGCGCGTGCACATTCGGCTCGTTGAACATCGCCCAATGCTTGACGCGGTCGCCGAGGCGGCGCGCCACGACGCGCGCGTAATCGGCGAATTTTTCCGCGATGTCGCGCTTGACCCAGCCGCCTTGCTCCTGCAACGGCTGCGGCAGGTCCCAGTGATAGAGACAAAGCCAGGGCGCGATGCCGCGGGCGACCAGCCCATCGACCAGCCGGTCATAGAAATCGAGGCCGCGTTGCTCCACGGCGCCGGTCCCCGCAGGCAGGATACGCGGCCACGCGGTGGAGAAGCGATACGCTTTGAAGCCGCCGCGCGCGAGCAAATCCAGATCCTCGGGCCAGCGGTGATAATGGTCGCAGGCGACGTCGCCAGTGTCGCCGTTCTTTACGTTGCCCGGGTCGCGGCAAAAGACGTCCCAGATGCTGGTGCCGCGGCCGTCGGCATCGACCGCGCCCTCGATCTGATAGGACGAGGTCGAGGCGCCCCAGGCGAAATCGGCGGGAAAGGCAGTATCGGCGGCCATAGCGGAAGTCTGCGCCAGCCGCCGCGAGCCGAGCAAGCCCGCGAGCAGCGGCAGCATGCGGCGGCGCGAGAGGTTCAGCATTGTGTCAAATCCCGCTCGTCCCCGCGCAGGCGGCCGCTTTCGTCATTGCGAGGAGCGGAGCGACGAAGCAATCCAGAAACTCGTACAAGACTGGATTGCTTCGCTTCGCTCGCAATGACGAAAGCTAAGTTCCCGCTTACGCGGGAATGAGCGGAGAATGATTTCATCGCCGCCGCTTTTTCTTGCCGGCGCCGCTCTTTTTAGTCGCGGCGCGGGATTTGGCGCGCGCAGGTTTCGCCTTCGTCCGCACCGGCGGCCAGAAGCCCGCCGCCCTGAGCCGCAGGCTCCAGTATTCCCAGGTCCGCGTCGCCGCCGTCGTCTTGACGTTGATCGCGCCGGCGAGCGTGATTTCGCCGGGATGCAAGGGCTGCGGCGTGCCGATCAGCGACGCGCGCAATTGGTAGTCGGCATTCCAGCACAGATAGATCGATCGTGAGACCAATTCGCGCAAGCTCGCGCCGACGACAGTCGCGCCATGGCGCTTCATCAGCACGACCGAGTTACCGCCGAGCGCACGCGCCAGCGAGCGGCCTTCCTCGGGCTTGACCACCAAGAGGTTGGTCTCGCCGAACTCGTCATATTGATCCCAGAACGGAATCTCCGCGCCAATGGCACCGCCGACATGGAATACGGGAACGATCGACTTGCCCGCGATGGCGAACGGCATCACCGCAGGCGCGTGGTGGTGACAAACGGCCATCACGTCGCTGCGCGCCTTATAGATTTCGCCGTGAATCACCCGCTCCGAATATTGTTGCCCGGGCGGCGGCTTCACCGGCTCGGATTCGAGCGTGTATTCGAGGATGTCGTCCGGCTCGACGAAAAGCGGCGAACGCGAGCCTGACAGCAGATAACGCTTGGGATCATCCGGGTGGCGAATGCTGACATGGCCGAAAGCGTCGATCACGCCTTCGTGGCCCAGAATGCGGTTGGCGATCGCGAGTTCTTCGATGATTTCAGTGATACGGTCCGGCACGGTCGTTTCCTCATGTTGGTGCAACTTGCGCACTGCCTTAGGCGGCATAGTGATAGCTTGCCCGAATGGGCGATGATATCAATGCGTGGAATACCGCTGCCGCCGGGATGCCTATGAGCGCGCGTATCCTTGACGTCAATGTTCGCGTCAACGGCGAGGACGTTTCCGCGCAGGTGGAAGCGCGCAAGACTTTAGTCGATTTCCTGCGCGAGGATCTGGCGCTGACCGGCACGCATATCGGCTGCGAGCACGGCGTTTGCGGCGCCTGCACGGTGCTGCTCGACGGCGCCGTGGTTCGCGGCTGCCTGGTGCTGGCGGTACAATGCGACGGCGCCACGGTGGAGACTATCGAAGGCGTGTCCGATTCCGGAACCATTGCCGATCTGCAGCTGGCGTTCCAGCAAAGGAACGCATTGCAATGCGGCTATTGCACGCCAGGCATGCTGATCGGCGCGCGGGAGCTTTTGGCGCGCGGCGGCGTGCCCAGCCGCGAAACCATCCGCGAACACCTGTCCGGCAATTACTGCCGTTGCACCGGTTACCAGGCGATCGTCGATGCGATCGAGTCGGTGGCGCAGGCCAGAGCTGGAGTGGGCAAGTGAAAATCGCCGACGACCAGCCGCCCGGGCTCTCCGCGCTCGACCGGCCGAACTCCTATATCGGCCGCTCGGTGCCGCGGCCCAATCTGGCGCGGCTGACGCAAGGGCGCGGCCAGTATGTCAGCGACGTCACGCTACCGCGCATGGTGCATGCCGCGTTTTTGCGTTCGCCGCACGCGCACGCGCGCATCGCCAAAATCGACACCGCAGCGGCGAAGCAGGCGCCGGGTGTTGTTGCCGTGGTTACCGGCGCGGAGCTTGCCACGGTGATCACGCCGTGGGTCGGCGTGCTCACGCATCTGAAGGGCATCAAATCGGCGCCGCAACACGCCATCGCCATCGATCGCGCCTGCTGGCAGGGCGAAGCGGTCTGCGCCGTCGTCGCGCGCAGCCGCGCCGAAGCGGAGGACGCCTGCGCGCTCATAGCCATCGACTATGAAATCCTTCCCGCCGTCACCGATGCGGAAACCGCGCTCGACAGGACGACGCCGGTGATCCATCCCGAGCTCGGCGACAACCTCACCTTCGAGCGCGCGCTGACCGCCGGGGATCCAGACGAGGGTTTTGCGGACGCCGACGTGATCGCCGAAACCACCTTTGTCTTCGGCCGCCATACCGGCGTCACCAATGAGCCGCGCGCCATCGTCGCCGACTGGAATCCGGCGGAAGCGCGGTTGACCGTCTATCAGGGCACGCAAGCCCCGCACATGACGCAGGATATTTTCGCCAAGCACCTCAACCTTGAATCGCATCAGGTCCGCGTGCTGACCAAAGACGTCGGCGGTTCGTTCGGCATCAAGGTTCACATTTATGCCGACGAGATGGCGACAGTGGCGCTGTCGAAGTTCCTTCGGCGCCCGGTCAAGTTCGTCGCCGACCGGCTGGAGAGCTTCGTCACCGACATCCACGCCCGCGACCACCGGGTCACGGCGCGGATCGGCGTCAAGAACGACGGCAGCATCACCGCCTTCGAGATCGACGACCTCACCGGCATCGGGCCTTATTCGGTCTATCCGCGCACCAGCGGCATCGAGGCCAACCAGGTGGTCAATCTGGTCGGCGGGCCGTATACCTGCCCGAATTACCGCGCTCGCGCCCGCGTCGTGTTTCAGAACAAGAACGTCATGTGCCAGTACCGCGCGGTCGGCCATCCGATCGCGACCGCGGTGACCGAGGGGCTGGTGGATTTTGCGGCGGCGAAGATCGGCATGGACCCGGTTGAGCTGCGAAGGCGCAATCTCATTGCCGACGACCGCTACCCGGCGACCGGGGCCTCGGGTATCAAGTTCGAAAAACTCTCGCATCACGCCTCGCTCGACAAGATCCTGGCGATGATGGATTACGCAAAGCTGCGCGCCGAGCAGGCGGAGTTGCGCAAGCGCGGCATCTATCGCGGCATCGGCTTCGCCTCCTTCATCGAAGTGACCAACCCATCGGCGGCGTTCTACGGCGTCGGCGGCGCGCGCATTTCATCGCAGGACGGCGCGACGCTGCGGCTCGATGCCACCGGCGCGGTGTTCGTGCATTCCGGCGTGACCGAGCAGGGCCAGGGGACCGAATCGGTGCTGGCGCAATGCGTGGCAACCGCGTTCGGCGTGCCGCTCGACCGCGTGCGGGTGATCACCGGCGACACCGACAATACGCCCTATGGCGGCGGCACCTGGGCGTCGCGCGCCGCCGGCATCGGCGGCGAAGCCGCCTGGCAGGCTGGCAAGGCGCTGCGCGCCAACGTCCTCGCCGCCGCAGCCTCCATGCTGCAGGCCGATGCGCAGACGCTCGACATCCGCGCCGGCATCGTCGTCGACGCCGACACCGGCCGCGAGCGCATCACGCTCGAAGAGGTGGCGCGCGTCGTCTATTTCCGCCCCGACACGCTGCCGCCGGGCTTTCAGGCCGAGTTCATCGTCACGCGCCATTACGTGCCGCGCGCGTGGCCGTTCGCCTTCACCAACGGCGTGCAGGCGTCGTACCTCGAAGTCGACCCCAAAACCGGCGAAGTGACTTTGCTAAAACACTGGTGCGTGGAAGATTGTGGCACCGTGATCAACCCGCAGCTCGTCGACGAGCAGATCCGCGGCGGCATCGTGCAGGGGATCGGCGGGGCGCTCTACGAGAACTGCCTCTATGACGAGAGCGGGCAAATGCTCAACGGCAATCTGATGGATTATCTGGTGCCGATGGCGCCGGAGATGCCGGACATGCAGATCGGGCACGTGGTGACGCCGACCGCGGATTCCGAGTTGGGCGCCAAGGGCGCCGGCGAAGCCGGCACTGCCGGCGCGCCGGCCTGCATCATGAACGCGCTCAACGATGTGCTACGGCCGCTCGGCGCCGCGGCTTTGGTGGAGATGCCGTTCACGCCGGAGCGCGTGCTGCGCGCGCTGGGGCGGATATGATCCTTTCGCCCGTCGCCGCGGCGCAGGATAAAAGCAAAGCTACTGGCAAAAAACGGAGTGAAACGAAAATGGCGAAGTCGAAGCGAGCGGGTTATAAGCTCGCGACCTACCAGACCAAACAGGGCCCGCGCGCGGGCATCGTCGTCGGCGATGAGGTGTTCGACGCCGCCAAGCTTACCCGTAAGCCGGCTTACGCGACTGTCGCCGGCATCCTTGACGACTGGAAGCGCGCCGAAGGCGTGCTGAAAAAGGCCGCCGCCGGCGCCGGCAAGAGCCGCATTGCGCGAAGCAAGCTCGCCAAGACGAAATTGCTGGCGCCGGTGCCGCAGCCGCCGACCATTTTCTGTGCCGGCGCCAATTACGCCGACCATGCCGCGGCGATGGCGCGCAAGCAGGGCATGCCGGAACCGGCCGATCCGCACGAGCAGGGGCTGAAGCCCTGGCACTTCATCAAGGCCGCGCGCACGCTCGCCGATCCGGGCGCGACGATCAAGGCGACCCATTACGCCAAAGAACTCGACTGGGAAATCGAGCTTGCCGCCGTCATCGGCCGGCCGGCCAAGGACGTGCCGGTGGAGAAGGCATTGCAATACGTCGCCGGCTACACCGTGGCCAATGACCTCTCGGCGCGTGACCGCGGCCGCCGCCCCGGCATCGACGCGACCTCGTTCTTCAAGATGGACTGGAGCAAGCACAAGAGCTTCGACGGCTCCTGTCCGCTCGGTCCCTGGATCGTGCCGGCAAGCGATATCGCCGATCCACAGAAACTCAAGGTCAAGCTTTGGGTCAATCGCGCGCTCAAGCAGGATTCCAACACCGACAAAATGCTGTTCACGCTGGCCGAGCAGATCGCGCAACTCTCGATCAATATGACTTTGCATCCCGGCGATCTGATCCTCACCGGCACGCCGGCCGGCACCGGCGGCGAAAGCGGCACGTTCCTCAAATCGGGCGACGTGGTGAAACTCTGGATCGAAGACATCGGCGAGTTCAGCAATAAGATCGTTTAATCATCCTCCCCGCTTGCGGGAGGATATAGCCCGGGTTGAGCGCAGCACGGCGCCAGCACCCGTTCCCGGATTTCGCTGAAGCTCAATCCGGGCTACATTACAGAGCGATAAAAAAACGCGAGTGAGGACATGCCCGAGAAATTCGTCGCCAAGACCGCGGAGTTCAAGGACGGCGAGCGCCGCATCGTTTTCGTCGGTGACAACGAGATCGGCGTGTTCCGCCACGACGGCGCGTTCTACGCCTATTCGAATTTCTGCCTGCATCAGGGCGGCCCGGCCTGCGAGGGGCTCACCATCGCCAAGGTCGAGGAGCGGCTGCGTCCGGACAAGACCTCGATGGGTCTCTACTTCTCCGAGAGCGAGATGCATTTCGTCTGCCCGTGGCACGGCATGGAATACGACATGAAGACCGGCGAATGCGTCTCCGACCGGCGCATGAAGCTGAAAACATACCCGGTCGTGCAAAAAGGAGACGAGGTCTATGTCCTCGCCTAAGCGCGCGGGCGCCGGCGCGCCCAAAGCCTCGCCCAAGCGCACCGCGCAGGATACACTCAACCGCGCCGCCAAAAGTGCGGCGATGTCCGCGAGCCGCCCGCGTCCGGCCGAGCCGCCGAAACACAACGCCAAGCGCGTCTCGGCGGAGGCCAAGCTCGTGGCGGCGGCGATCGCCCGCGGCATCGCCGACGGCACGCTCGACGTGCTGACGACCGAGGCGTTGCAGGCGCTGATTGCCGCCTCGTGCCGGCTTTATGCGGCGCGCCGCGAAGCCGGCGAGGATATCGCGCCGGTGGCGAAGAATGCCGTTTCGGCCACCGACGTGATGGTGACGGCGAGCGCGCTGTTGCGCGCCGCCGATCTCGCCGCCTTCGAGCTCGGCATGTGGCAGGGCTGGACGGGGCGATGATGGCGGGAGGAAAATCATGGACCTGATCGCCGATCGCGGCCGCCGCGTCACCATCGAGGAGCTCAACACCACGCGGCTGCTCGCCCATGCGCGCAAGCAGGCGCACAAGCGCGGCTTCGACGACATCCTCATCGTCGACGTCGACGCTCATCATTACGAGAATGAGCATTACGACGAATTCCTGCCGTTCATGGAAAACGAGGTGTTTCGCCAGCTCGTCATGTCGGGGCGCAGCAAGCGGCAACAGCCGGGCATCGTGCCGATCCCGACCGGCTATCAGGACATGGGCGGCCGGGTGACGCGCTATCCGATGCGCGGCAGTGAAAAGACCGACGACGGTCAGATCCGCGACGTGCAGCTCGGCCATCGCTGGATGGACGCCATGGGCGTCGATTATTCCTGCCTGTTCCCCACCGGCATGCTCAACATCGGACTGCATCCGCAGGCCGAAATGGAGGTCGAGCTGTGTTGGGCCTATAACCGCTGGCTCACCGAGAAGGTGATCCCGGAAGCGGGCGGCCGTTTTTTCTCGCTCCTTTGCCTGCCGTTTTCCGATCCCGATGCCGCCTTGCGCCACGTCGAGACCTTCGGCGATCGAAAACATGTCGGCGGCTTCATGATCACCACCGTGCGCTCGAATATGGGCGTGCACGACAACGCCTACATGAAAGTCTATCGGGCGATGGAGGAGCGCGGGCTCGCCATCGCGTTTCATTCCGGCGTGAACTGGAACGAAACAAGCTTCAAGAGCTGCAACCGCTTCATCTCCGTGCACGCGCTGGGCTTTACCTGGTATAACATCGTCAACTGCACCAACTGGGTGATCAACGGCATCGGCGAGCGCTTTCCCAGGCTGCCGGTCATCTGGATGGAGTCCGGGCTGGCCTGGATTCCGTTTCTGATGCAGCGGCTCGACCACGAATACATGCTGCGGCCGTCGGAATGCCCGCTCCTGAAAAAGAAGCCGTCGGAGTACATGCGCGACATGTATTACTCGTCGCAGCCGATGGAGATTCAAGATCCCGACGCCATGGAGACGACGTTCCGCATGATCAACGCGCAAACGCAGCTCCTTTATTCATCAGACTATCCGCACTGGGACTTCGACCTGCCGGCGACGATCTGGGACCTGCCGTTCCTGTCGGAGAAGGCCAAGCACAATATTTTAGGCGGCACCGCCGCGCGCCTCTTCAAGCTGCCGCCGCGGAACGACAAGCAGAAAGCGAATTTGAAGAAATTCGGGAATCTGGTCGCGGGCTGAGCGTCGCCTCTCCTCGTCATTGCGAGGAGCGGAGCGACGAAGCAATTCAGCTACCTTTGCTATCGACTGGATTGCTTCGCGGACCTTGTCATCGGGCCGGCCACTCCGGGCCGGACCCGTTGGCTCGCAATGACGAAGTGTAAAGTGTACTCTGCGCTGCATCCCCATCGACGGCACACGTGCCGCCCGCTAGTCTGGCGGCGAATAACAAAAACGGGCGTCGCCGCGCGTGGCAAGACGCCCGGCGAGGGAGGATCGGGGAATGGCGCACATCTGGGAGAAATCCTACGAGCCGGGCGTGTCCTGGGACGTTGCCCTGCCGCCGCCGGTGGCGCTGGAAAGCCTCCTGGAAAAAGCCGCGGCCAAATGGCCGGACCGCATTGCCATCGACTTCTACGACCGCACGCTGACCTACCGCGAGCTGCATGACCTCGCCGCCCGCGCCGCCAAGGGCCTGCAGGCGCTCGGCGTCGGCCCCGGCGTGCATGTGGGTCTGCACCTGCCGAACACGCCGCATTTCGTCGTCGCCTTCTTCGCCGCGCTGATGGCCGGCGGCCGCGTGGTCAATTTCAGCCCGCTGTTGGCGCCGCGCGAGCTCAAATATCAGATCGAGGACGCCGAGACGAAAGTCATGATCGCGCTCGGTCTGCCGATGCTCTATCCGCAGATTGCCGCGCTCAAAGGCACCGGCAAATTCGATACGCTCGTGGTCTGCAGCATCGCCGACTTTCTCCCCGCCCCGATCGCGGCGGCGGCCTTCGGACCCGCCGCCGAGCGCGTCGGCGGCGCCGGCCGCGAAGTCGATTTCTCGGCGCTGATTGCCAATGACGGCGCGTTCACGCGTCATCCGCACGGCCCGCTCACGAACGAAGTCGCGGTATTGCAATATACCGGCGGCACCACCGGTCAGCCCAAAGGCGCGATGCTCACCCACGCCAATTTCTGCGCGGTGCTCGACATCTACGCGCACTGGAACCGGATCGGCCCGGATGAAGAAGAGCGCAAGGCGCTGGCCATCTTGCCGCTGTTCCACATTTTCGGTTTGACCTTCCTCATGGTCGTCGGGATCGCCACCGGCTCGCAGCTGGTGATGCATATCCGCTTCGATCCGGACCGGGTTCTCGCCGACATCGCCCGCAAGAAGATCACCGTCGTGCCGGCGGTGCCGACCATGTATGCGGCGCTGGTCAATCATCCGAAGGTCAAGGAGTTCGACCTTTCGTCGGTGACGATGTGGGCCTCCGGCGGAGCGCCGCTGCCGATGGACGTGCTGCAACGCTTCGAAGCGCTCACCGGAAAGTCTCCGCGGGAAGGCTACGGCCTGACCGAAACGGCGCCGCTCGGCACCATGCAGCTCAAGGACAGGCCGGCGCGACCGGGCACCGTCGGCCTGCCGGCGCCGCATACCATCCTGGAGGTGGTCGATCTCGCCACCGGCGCCAAGGTGCTGCCAGTCGGCGAGCGCGGCGAGATCTGCATCACCGGGCCGCAGGTGATGAAGGGCTACTGGAACAAGCCGGAGGCGACCGCAGAGGCCTTTCGCGGCGGCCGCTTTCATACCGGCGACATCGGCTTTCTTGACCGCGATGGTTTCGTCACTTTGGTTGACCGCAAGAAGGACATGATCCTGTCCGGCGGCTTCAACGTGTTTCCACGTAACATCGAGGAAGCGATCTACGAGCACCCGGCCGTCGCCGAGGTTACCGTTATCGGCATACCCGACAGCTATCGCGGCCAGTCGGCCAAAGCCTTCATCGCGCTCAAGGCCGGACAAGCGCCATTCGGCATCGACGAGCTGAAAACCTTCCTCGCCGACAAGCTCGCCAAATACGAGATGCCGACCGAGTTGGAAATCCGCTCGAGCCTGCCGAAAACGCCGGTCGGCAAATTGTCGAAGAAGGAACTCGTGGCCGAGGAGATGGCGAAGCGCGAAGCCGCCGCGCCGCAGGCCGCCGCCGCGCGCGGCTAAATAACCGCCGATTATCGACTTGAAGCATTCCGTCCCAGGGTGTCAGCCGGATTGAAAATGGTCAATTTTGACCAGATTCGTCCTACGAATCCGTCGCAAAGCTTCCCGCGGTGCAGAGGATTAGGAGGGAATGAAATCATGGCGATGAGTGCAAAGCGCAAAGAATATGCCCGCTATGCGGCCCATTGTTTGCAAATGGTAGCCGTTGCAAAAGAGCAGGAATCGCGATGCATTCAACGCGAGATGGCGGCCGAATGGTTGAAACTAGCGAACGCCGCCGGCCGCCCGCGGAAAGCTGAACAGATGGCGTGAGACGGCCGATCACGAGCCGTGCGGCGTCAGCAATGCCTGCTGCGCCGGCGGCTCTTCGCGCAATATCGCGCCGCCCCACCCGCCGGCGGCGGTGACGAAACTGCCAGCGATGTAACCGCCGAGCAATCCAACATTTGCGCCGACGCTGGCCGGCGGATCGGTGATGACGGTGCCGCTGCCGCCAGCGCCCGCGGCCAGATGGAAATTCGCCGAGGTGTATTTGCCGATGAAGGTGAGGCTTGCGACCGTCGCGCCGCCGCTGGTGATTTTGAGCACCCCGCTGGTCGTGGTCCCGCTATAGCTGCTGCCCATCACGCCCGCGGAATAAGTAACCGCCGCAAGATCGATCGCCTCGCTTGAATCGGTGTGCGCGGAAGTGCCCGAGCCGAAGCCGGATATTTTGCCGGTATAGGCGCCGGCATTGTTGAGCTCCAGCGTGCCGCTGCCTTTTGCGGTGAAGCTCGCGGTTTCGCTGCTGGCGCCGCCGATCTCAACCGTGCCGTTGCCGATTTCGAGAATGCCGCCGCCACTTATCACGCCGGCGATATCGATCAAGCTGTTGGCGCCGCTCGCATAGAGCGTGCCGGAATTGGAAACGGTGCCGCTCAGGATGGCCGTAGCCCCGCTCGCGGTTTCCAGCATCCCGCTTTTGCCGATGGTCGCCGACGCCAGCCACAACGTGGCGCCGGCCGAGACGGTCACTGTGCCGGAATCGATCAGCGTTCCGGAATCGGTCGCCCCGGCGGAGACGCCGTACACGCCGCCGGAGGATACGATCGCAGTGCCACCGCCTGCGATCGCGGTGTCGACGGCGTTGCCGTGGGCATCGACGATTTCAGCGCCGCCGCTGACGACTGTGCCGACCGCCGTTCCGCCGGACTCGACTACCTGCGAGCCGGCGAACAACGTCGTGCCGCTGGCAAGTCCGGATACCAATTGAACGCCGCTGGAGATTTGCGTGCCGCTGGCGACACCGTGGGCGCCGACGATTTCCGTGCCGCCGCTATGGGTGGTCGTGGCCTTGGCCGTTCCTCCGGAGGACACATATTGCGTGCCGCCGCGATAGATCTGCGCGCTGATGGCAATCCCGCCGAACCCGCTACCGCCAACGCTCTGCAAGCCGCTTACGGTCGTGCCGATCGCGGTGCCGCCGGATTCGACCCACTGCGCGCCGGAGACGATCGTGATACCGCTGGCCGAGCCGTAGTCGAGCTGTGTGCCGCCGTGGATTTGCGCGCCGTCGTCAGTACCGCCGGAACTGATGATTTCGGTCCGACCTTTGACGATCGCCCCGCTCGCCACGCCCGCGCTCAAGACATCGAGGATGCCGCGGCTCAGGACGAGGATGCCGCTGCCGGTCTGGCCGGCGGAAACATTGAGCGTATAGCCGGAGCTGATTTCTTCCGTGCCCCCAGGATTGATCGTCGTCGTGCCACTCAGATGACCGCCGCTCAAGAGCTTCAGCACGCCGCCGCTGCTGACCACTGTCCCGCTCGCCGTGCCACCGGAGGATACGACCTCCTCCCCGCCGCTGAGGATGACGACGCCGCCGTTTATATGCCCGGCGGAAACATTGAGGATGTAACCGGAACCGATTTCTTCCGTGCCACCGGGCTCGATCGTCGTCGTGCCGGCCAGATGAGCACCGCTCAAGAGTTCCAACACGCCGCCGCTGCTGACGACCGTGCCGCTGGCCGTACCGCCGGAGAGGACCACCTCCACGCCGCCG
>Ga0181525_10002928_pt1 | contig 13687 bp, 13 predicted proteins | sample PEATcosm2014_Bin_48_FD_121100 | JGI IMG/M metagenome (GOLD analysis project Ga0181525, IMG submission 121100) | Peatland microbial communities from MTU Mesocosm Facility, Houghton, MI, USA - PEATcosm2014_Bin06_10_metaG | ecosystem: Environmental > Terrestrial > Soil > Wetlands > Peat | place...
CGATGTCACCAATCCGGAATTGATCGCGGCCATGCTGGCGGTTCCGCGAGAGCTTTTCGTGCCGCCCGCGCTGGCGGGCGTGGCCTATCTCGACGGCGATATCGACGTGGGCGCCGGCCGCGCGCTGCTCAAGCCGATGGTGTTCGCGAAGTTGATCCAGGCGGCGCACGTCGGACCCGGCGACAGCGTACTCGATGTCGGCTGCGGGACCGGCTATTCCTCCGCGGTATTGTCCCGCATCGCGGCTTCGGTGGTCGCAGTCGAGGAAGACGCCGGTCTGGCGCGCCGGGCACAGGACGCGCTCGCGGCCGCGGGTGCAGTTCAGGTCAAGGTCGTGACCGGTCCATTGGCGGCGGGCTGGCCGGCGGCCGCTCCCTACGACCTCATCCTGCTCAATGGCGCAACCGAGATTGTTCCTGACACGTTAGGTCGGCAATTGAAGCCAAATGGCCGTCTTGCCTGCATTTTCGGCGATGCCCCCGCTGCCAAGGGGATGATTTATCGCATGGTCGAAGGCCAGCTTGTCGGCAGGTCCTTTTTCGACGCCGCCGCACCGGTATTGCCGGGCTTTGTGGCGGCCCGGACCTTCGTATTCTAGCGGCAAGCCCGTCGAAGTCGCTGGGGCCGGACGGTTATGACCGCCTGATCCGATTATGACCTGTGGCCCAGAAGTGCCAATTCCGATAAATTTGCATTTCATCCCCAGGTCCAGGGTTTCACCTTTTCCCGCAGCGCCTTAAGCTTGGTCGTTTGGCGTCCTCGGCCAGCGTCGTTGGCCGGGGCAAGAGCGCGTGTGCGATGAGGATCGATCCACCGCAGGGGGTGGGAGGAATAGGGGTGGGGAGCCGTGTCAACGTCATGAGTGGACTAGGACAGCGGGCGCATAGTCGGGCCGTTGCAAGCCTCACTCTGGCCGCTGCCGCCGTTGTCGCGGCAGGCACGCTCGCGTCCGCCGATACGCTGGAATGGGCTTTGGTCCAGGCCTACCAGAACAATCCGTCGCTCAACGCGCAGCGTGCCTCGCTTCGCGCCACCGACGAGAACGTGCCGCAAGCGTTGTCCGGCTATCGGCCCAAGATCAGCCTCACCAGCACCGATGGGTTCACCTATTCCAGCACGCTGTCCAACAGCGTGAACCAGACGGTGTTTCCCAATACCGTGACCTATTCGAACCTGGCGCGGGATCTTACCAATCGCGGCTTTGGCGCCACCGCGACGGAAACGCTGTACGACGGTTTGCAAACCGCCAACCGCACGCGCCAGGCGGAAAGCCAGGTGATGGGTGCGCGCGAAACATTGCGCGTCACCGAGCAACAGGTGCTGCTCGATGCTTCGACCTCCTACATGAATTTACTGCGCGACCAGGCGATTCTCGATCTCAATCGCCGCAACGTCGAAGTGCTGACCGAGCAGCTCAAGCAGACCCGCGACCGCTTCAATGTCGGCGAAGTGACGCGCACCGACGTTGCACAGGCCGAATCGCGGCTGGCGGCCGGCCGCTCCGCCTTGCTCGGCGCGCAATCGAATTACGTCACGTCGCAAGCGAATTATCGGCGCGTCATTGGCGTCGATCCCGGCCGGCTCGATCCCGGCACGCCGGTCGACCGGCTGTCGCCGGCGGTACTGCCGACCGCGATCAGCCAAGGCCAATCGCAGAGTCCTTCGGTGCTCGCCGCCATGTACGGCGTCGACATCGCGGAACTCACGGTCAGGATCAGCGAAGGCTCGCTTTACCCAAATTTCGGCATCACCGCGAGCGCGTCGAGGAATTTTCAGCCGGTCTACAACGTAAATAAGCAGACGCTGGCGTCGGTGCTCGGCACGCTGACGATCCCGATCTATCAGGGCGGCGCCGAATATTCCGCCATCCGCCAGTCCAAGGAAACGCTCGGACAGCAACGGCTCACCCTCGACGTCAACCGCGATCAGGCGCGGGAGACGGTGGTGGCAAGCTGGGGTGAATTAGACGCCGCCAAGGCGCAAATCGAGGCGACGACGGCGCAGGTGAACGCGGCGGAGATCGCGCTCAACGGCGTGCGCGAAGAAGCGCGCGTCGGTCAGCGCACCACGCTCGACGTCCTCAATGCGCAGCAGGAACTGGTCAACGCGCGCGTGGCGCTCGTTACCGCCCAGCACGACCGCGTGGTTGCCTCTTACGCGCTGCTGGCGGCGGTCGGCGGGCTCTCGATGCAGCGGCTCGGGCTTAACGTCGATATCTACGATCCCCAGGTGCATTATCAGCAGGTCCGCGACGCGTGGATCGGCGTGCGGACGCCCGACGGCAGATAGATCGATGGTGGCCGGCGTCACCGCACCCCCTGCCTGCAAATCACAAGTCTATCCATCGCAAGTCTATCCATCGCAAGTCTACCCGTCACAAGTCTAGCCGTCACAACTCTGGCGATCACAAGTGCTCGCATTGCATGTCCACAGATCGCTCCTTGCCATCGACTTTCGCCATGACATACTCGCGGGCAACGTTGCATAGTTGCGCTTGTGTGATTCGCTGACGGCGGGTCGGGCGCGAAGGCGGAACGCACGTAAGGCAGGGATGTGCGCATGACGCAGGCGGCAAAATCGCAGGAACCGTCGATGGAGGAGATTCTTGCCTCCATTCGCCGCATCATTGCCGACGACGATGCCACTAAAACGGTGCCGCGGGCGCCGGATCCGCCGCGGGCCGAACCACTGACCGCGTTGTCGCCACAGCCGGCCTATGCCGCGCCGCCGAATTCCCGCTTCGAGCTGCAACCGCTGCCCGCGGCAGAAGCGCCCGGCGCGGCCGTGGCGGATCAATCCGCCGACATCCTCGATCTCACCGAGTCAATGGCGGCAATGATGCCTCAACCGCCCGCAGTGAATCCGCCTCCGAGCACCGCACCGAGCGCGCCGTCGCAATTCCGCACCATCGACGGCGATTCCGACTTGGGCTTTGACGAAGCCGTCGAGGCGCCCGCGCCGCCGCCGCCGCCGCCCGCACCACCGGTACAGCGCGCCGCGCTCATCTCAAACGCGACAAGCGCGGCAGTGGATTCCGCATTCAACGCGCTCGCTCAAACCGTGCTGGTGCAGAATGCCCGCACGCTCGAGGATCTGGTGCGCGAAATGCTCCGGCCGATGCTGAAATCCTGGCTCGACGATAATCTGCCCGGCATGGTCGAGCGTCTGGTGCGCGCCGAGATCGAGCGCGTCTCGCGCGGACGGGCGAGCTAAATCGCGCTGTTATCCCTTCAACGCGGCAGCGAGTTTGACCGCCTGATCGGACAGCACGGCCGGCTCCTCCTTGACGCTTGCCGGCGGCTTCAGCGCAACACCGTTTTTGCGCGGAATCACATGAAAATGCAGGTGGAACACGACCTGACCGCCGGCCGGCTCGTTGAATTGCTGGAGAGTGAGGCCGTCGGCGGCAAAAACCGTCATCGCCGCCCGCGCAATTCTTTGCGTCGCCTTGATGAGATAAGCGAGGTCGTCGGGCGCGATATCGAGGAAGGTACGGGCAGGGGATTTTGGAATGACCAGCGTGTGGCCGGACGCGCGCGGCATGATGTCGAGGAAAGAGAAAACCCTGTCATCCTCGAAAACCTTGTGCGCCGGCAGTTCGCCGCGCAGGATTTTGGCGAAGATATTATTCGGATCATAGCTCGGCATCGCGCCCTCCGCGTCGCCTCATGCGCAAATCGCATTCAATCTATTCATTCCGGCTCGATTACGAAATCCTTGCGGAACGGCGCCAGCGCGGCAAGCTCCGCGCCGGCCGCCGCGACATAGGCGCGTTCGCGCACGAGATAGTCGTTAATCGCACGCCGCAGCGCCGGGTCGGCGATATAATGCGCCGAAAAAGTCGTCGTCGGCATGTAGCCGCGCGAGATTTTGTGCTCGCCTTGGGCGCCGGCCTCGACCCGCGGCAGCTTATGCGCGATCGCATACTCGATCGCCTGATAGTAACAGAGCTCGAAATGCAGGAACGGGTGGTGCTCGACGGCGCCCCAATGGCGGCCGAATAAAGTATGCGAGCCGATGAAATTGATGGCGCCGGCGATCCAGCGCCCGGCGCGTTTGGCCATCACCAGGACGATCCGGTCACCCATTTTCTCGCCTATCAGCGAGTAGAACCGCCGTGTGAGATAGGGTCGGCCCCATTTGCGCGATCCGGTTTCCATATAGAATTCGAAAAAGGCGTCCCACACCTCTTCGGTGAGGTCGCTGCCGCTGAGCCAGTGCACGGTGATGCCGTTTTCCAGCGCGTCATGCCGCTCGCGGCGGATGGTTTTGCGTTTGCGCGAAGACAGCGCGGCGAGGAAATCGTCGAATGTCGCAAAACCCTGGTTCTCCCAGTGAAACTGCTGGTCGGTGCGCTGCAGGTAGCCGAGTTCGCCGAGGAACTTGAATTCCGGCTCGGTCGCGAACGTCACATGCACGCCGGAGGCGCCGCCGCGCTCGCAAATCTCGATTAGCCCGCCGCCGAGCGCGCGCGCGACGGCATGGGCCTGTGGGCCGCCGCGCACCAGGAGGCGGCGCCCGGTCGCCGGCGTGAACGGCACCGCGACCTGGAGCTTCGGGTAATAGCTGCCGCCGGCGCGCTCATAGGCGTCGGCCCAGCCGCCGTCGAAGACATATTCGCCGCGCGAGTGGCTCTTGAGGTAGCAGGGCGCCGCGGCAACCAAGGCGCCGTCCGGCGTTTTTGCCAGCACATGCTGAGGCTGCCAGCCGGTTCGGGCGCCGACCGAATGCGAGTCTTCCAGGGCGAAGAGAAAATCATGCGATAAGAATGGGTTGAATTGGATCTTTTCATCCGGTTCTTGAGCGGTCGTGCAAGCCGGATTAGCGCAGGCATCCCACTGCGAGGCGCTTACTGCGCCGATGCTGTCCACGACACTGATACGCAGCTCAGTCATTGCCGATGCTTGCTCGGTCCGGTCCGCCGGCGGGGACTCATTCTGCGCACGGTTCACGGCCGAAAGCCCTCGAAAATCATCTGATCGGCCCAGCGCGCCGCGCATCGCCGTTCGGCCTCGGTCCGCACCGCCCAGGCCAGCAGCGGCAGGCCGACCACCCGCCGCGCCAGCAAGGGCGCGAACGCCGGCAGATCGGCCACCGCATAGGCGACGAATTGCGATCTGGCGATCAGGCCGGTGAGCAGGACTCCCATGCCGTGCTGCATCCAATTCGGCATTTGATCCCAATAAGGATGCGGGCGGTATTTCGCTGCAACGATTCCGCAGACCAGCGCCGGCGCTTTATGCCGCAGCAACGCCATTTGCCGCGGATCGAAGGACATCGGTCCGACGGGCCCGCGGTAGCCGGCCAGCACCTCGGCCACGCGGCCGGGCAAGCGGTCGTCGCCGTCGAACCGGCTCTTGAGCTCGATCAGCACGGTGACGCGGCCGCCGACAAGGTCGCACAGGTCGGGCAGCGTCATCATGCGCTCGGTGCTGTCGCGGAACGGGATGCGCTTGAGCTCCGCGGCGGTGAAGCTGTCGAGCCGGCCTTCGCCGTCGGTCAGGCGGCCGAGCACGTCGTCGTGATGCACCATGGCCTCGCCGTCGGCGCTGAGCTGGACATCGATCTCGATGCCGTAATCCGCCGCGATCGCCGCGCTCACGGCGCCGGCGGTGTTCTCCAGCACGCCGTGAGCGGCGTCGTGCAGGCCGCGATGCGCGATGGGCCGCGCGGTGAGCCAATCGAGCGCGGTCGGCACCGTCAGGACACTTCGAACAGGCCCTCGACCTCGACCGCGGCTTCGGCCGGCAGCGCGGCGACGCCAACCGTCGAGCGGGCGTGCTTGCCCTTGTCGCCAAACACCGCGACCATGAGGTCGGAGGCGCCGTTCATGACTTTCGGCCCGTCGGCAAAACCGGCGGCCGAATTGATGAAGCCGCCGAGCCGCACGACCCGCGTTACCTTGTCGAGATCGCCGAGCGCAGCCTTGACCTGCGCCAATAAATTGATGGCGCAGGCGCGCGCCGCTCGCTGCCCGTCTTCGACGGAAACGCCGCCGCCGAGCTGCCCCTTGGCGACGAGCTTGCCCTCGCCATCGAGGCAGAGCTGGCCCGAAACCGTGAGCATGTTGCCGGTGCGCACGAAGGCTACGTAATTCGCAATCGGCGGGCGCGGCTCCTGGAGGGTGATGCCAAGCTCTTGCAATTTCTTCTCGATTGTCCCGGCCATGGTTTCCTCCGGCTATAGGTGCGGGTTAAGACGCGATGGGACTTCTTCGCCGATCGTTTCCCGCCATGCAAGCGGCGCGCCCGGCCTTGGCCGCCCGCAAGCATGCCGGGGCGGTATCGGGAAGGGTAGTTGTTGCGGGTGGCGGACAAGGTGGCCTATCTTCGCCGCAATTCCGGCGACAAAGAAGCACGATAGAGCGGGGGGAAACGGCAAGCGGGCGCCATCTCCAAGCGCGCGGTGAGACAGGTTCATGGTCGTGGATGACACGTTGGCATCATGCCGCGCCGTTGCCTTTTGCGTGCTTCTCCTCGCACCGATCTCAACTGCGCAGGCGCAGGACGCCCCGGTTGCCCTTATTCCGCACCGGGCGATCTACGACCTGTCGCTTGGCGAAACGCGCGGCAACTCGCAGATCGCGGGCGTCAGCGGCCGTATCCTTTACGACTTCGACGGTAATGCCTGCCAAGGCTATTCGCTCGAATTCCGTCAAGTCTCCGAGCTCGATACTGGCGAGGGCAAGGAGTCCACGAGCGACCTGCGCTCGACGACATGGGAAGGCGCCGACGCCAAGACCTTCAAATTCACGTCGGAAAATTTCGTCGACGAGAACCTCGTCGATGCAGTCGACGGTCACGCCGAGCACGGCCCTGACAAGACGGCGGTGGACCTCGACAAGCCGCAACAGAAGAGCCTCGATCTCGACGCCGGCGTGGTGTTCCCAACCGAGCAAATGGTTCGGGTGATCACGTCCGCGCGCGCCGGCAAGACCATTCTCGACTTTCCGGTTTATGACGGCTCCGAGACGGGCGACAAGGTGTTCGACACGCTCACCGTGATCGGCCGCAAAATCGCGCCCGACGAGCGCGATCACGAAGACGCCGCCACCGGCCAAGCGAACCTTGCCAAGGTGCCGCGCTGGCCCGTGACGATCAGCTATTTCGACAAAAATAAATCGGCCGATTCGAGTGATCAAACACCGGCTTATGCGATCGGCTTCGAGCTTTATGAGAATGGCATTTCACGCGCTCTGACGCTCGACTACAACGACTTCGTGGTGAACGGAAAGCTCAGTTCGCTGGAATTCAAAGACCAGAAGCCGTGCCCGTAGGGCGTGTCACGATTTATCCGGCCCTTCATACGCAAGCCCCCTGACCACCGCATCGTCGCCGAAGCGGGCGCGCACGCTGTCGACGGCGTGCTCGGCCTGCGCGGCGCGGCCGTCGACAAGGTCGGCCGGGTCGGCCTCGGCGGCCGTGGTGAGCGCGGTTAAGCCGACGCCGAGCAGGCGATAGCGGGTGCCGTCGGCCTCGTGTTCGAGCAGGCCGCGCGCGGCGGCAAAGATGCGCTGCGCGAGCTGGGTCGGCGATTCGAGCGACCGGGCGCGGGTGCGGATCTTGAAATCGGCGGTCTTGAGCTTGAGCGTCACCGTCGCGCCGGCCAATTCCTTGCTCTTCAGGCGGGCCGAAACGTCCTCAGTTTGCGCCCACAGAATCCGTTCCAGCGCGCGAAAGTCGGCAATGTCGCGCTCGAACGTCGTCTCCGAGGAGACGCTCTTCGTTTCGCGCTCGGCGCTCACGATGCGGTCATCGAGGCCACGCGCCAGCCGGGCCAGCCGGCGGCCCTCCTCGCCGTAGCGGCGCATCAGCTCGATCTCACTCGCGCGCTGCAAGTCGGCGATGCGGTGAAAGCCGTCGCGCGCGTAGCGCGCCGCGCTGACTTTGCCGACGCCGTAAATGAAGCTCACCGGTTTTGGCGCCAGGAACGCCTGCGCGTCGCCGGAACTCAAAACCGCGAAACCGCGCGGCTTATCGAGATCGGAAGCGACCTTGGCGAGAAATTTGTTGCAGGCCAGGCCGATTGAAACGGTGATGCGCAGGTCCTTCTCCACCGCGGCGGCAAAACGCGCCAGCGCCTTGGCGGGCGACATGCCGTGCAGCCGCGCGGTACCGGACAGGTCGAGAAAAGCCTCGTCGATCGAGAGCGGCTCGACGAGCGGCGTCAAAGCCAGCATCATCCGGCGGACCTCGCGACCGGCCTTGGAATATTTCTCGAAATTGGGCCGCACCACTTTGGCCTGCGGGCACAGCCGCAACGCCTCGAACATGGGCATCGCCGATTTCACCCCATAGGTGCGGGCGATGTAGCAGCAGGTCGCAACGACGCCGCGCTTGCCGCCGCCGACGATGACCGGCTCGGCGGCCAGCGTTGGATCGTCGCGCTTTTCGATGGTGGCGTAGAAGGCGTCGCAATCGACATGCGCGATAGACAGCGTTTCGAGCTCATCATGGCGCAGCAATCGCGGCGAGCCGCAGGCGGCGCAACGCGTGTTCTGCGGCGGCGCGTCGGTGAGGCAATCGCGGCAGAAGCTTGTGCTCACGGCAGGCCTTTTTGCATGATCCCGAAAAGGAGACGCCGGTTTTCGGAAAAGATCACGCGCAAACAAAACCCGGACCATGATCCGGTCGGATCATGGTCTAGGGCAAATCGCGGTCCCAGCTTCCGCCGAGCGCGTGGCGGGCGCGGGCGATCTCGGCCGGATCGATCGCGGCGCTGTCGGCGAAAGCGATCAAAAGACTCTCGTCGCCAAGCATATGCTCCAGCACGCCGACGAGAAAGTCCGGGGCCCGCGCCGCATCGCGGATCGTGGCGGCCTCGATGCCGGTCGCGGAAAGAAAGGCGGCCATTCGCTCAGGTTCTTCGGCGATGAAGGCAAGCGCCTGAATCGCCACGATTTCCGCGGTTTCCCGCGACCGTGATCCGGACTTATTCATAAGGCTCTATTTGCCTTTCCGTAATACATCGGGACTAGCTTGCATGGCGTCGCCCGATGCGGGCGGCAAGCGATTCTCAGCGCTTGCCAGCGCCATTGGACTGGGGACAGGCGAAGGGAACGGGGATGGCAAAGACCGTCCTGATCGTGGAAGACAACGAGCTCAATATGAAGCTCTTCCACGATCTGTTGGAAGCCCACGGCTATAGCACGGTCGGCACGCGTAACGGCATCGAGGCGCTCGATCTGGCGCGCAAGCACAAGCCCGACCTGATCTTGATGGACATTCAACTGCCCGAAGTCTCCGGCCTCGAAGTGACCAAGTGGCTCAAGGACGATCAAGAGCTCAAGCGGATTCCGGTGGTCGCCGTCACCGCCTTCGCCATGAAGGGCGACGAAGAGCGTATCCGGGAGGGCGGCTGCGAGGCCTATCTTTCCAAGCCGATCTCGGTGGGCAAGTTCATCGAGACCATCCGCCATTTTCTCGGCAATCCGTAAGGCTCAGCGATGACTGCCCGTGTCCTGGTCGTTGACGATGTGGCCGCCAACGTCAAGCTGCTCGAGGCGCGGCTGTCGGCGGAATATTTCGACGTCGTCACGGCGATGAGCGGCAAAGAGGCGCTGGCGATCTGCGAGCGCGCCGAGTGCGACCTCGTCCTGCTCGACGTGATGATGCCCGGCATGGACGGCCTGGAAGTCTGCCGCCGGTTGAAGAGCAATCCCGCGACGCACCACATTCCGGTGGTCATGGTCACGGCGCTCGATCAGCCTTCCGACAAGGTCCGCGGGCTTGAGGCCGGCGCCGACGATTTCCTGACCAAGCCGATTTCCGAACTGGCGCTGATCGCGCGCGTGCGCTCGCTGGCGCGGCTCAAAATGGTCACCGACGAGCTGCGCATGCGGGTTTTGACGTCGCGCGATATCGGCATTGAATCGCCGGAGCGCGAAGCGGTGGCGGATACCGGCCGCAACGGCCGCGTGCTCATCGTCGACGACCGCCCGGCGTCCTATGAACGCATCGCGGCGATGCTTACCAAGGAGCATGAGGTCGAGGTCGAGACCGACCCCAACCAAGCCGTGTTCCATGCCGCCGACGGCAATTTCGATCTCTTCATCGTCTCGCTGGGACTGGAGAATTTCGACGCGCTGCGGCTGTGCAGCCAGGTCCGTTCGCTCGATCGCACCCGCAATCTGCCCATTCTCGCGATCACCGAGCCGGACAACAATGCGCGCATGCTGCGCGGGCTGGAGATCGGCGTGAACGACTTCCTGATCCGCCCGATCGACAAGAACGAGCTGCTGGCGCGGGCCCGCAGCCAGGTCCGCAAGCGCCGTTACACCGAGCGGCTGCGCGACAATGTCCAGATGTCGATCGAAATGGCGATCACCGACGCGCTGACCGGGCTGTTCAATCGCCGCTACATGGAAAGTCATCTCGGCACGCTGATCGAGCAGGCGGCCGCGCGCGGCAAGCCGCTTTCGACCTTGGTGATCGACATCGATCATTTCAAAGCGGTCAACGACACGCACGGCCACGATGCCGGCGACGACGTGCTGCGCGATTTCGCGCTGCGCATCAAACGCTCGATCCGCGGCATCGATCTCGCTTGCCGCTACGGCGGCGAGGAATTCGTCATCGTGATGCCGGAGACCGATATGGCGGTGGCGGCGATGGTCGCGGAGCGGTTGCGCCGGCGCATCGCCGCCGATCCGTTTCCGATCCAAAAGGGCGCCCGCCACATTCCGGTGACGATCTCGATTGGGATTGCCGCCTTGCGCGGCAAGGACGACACCCCCGCGGCGCTGCTCAAGCGCGCCGATCAGGCGCTGTACCGCGCCAAACGCGACGGCCGAAACCGCGTCGTGCCCGACGCCGCCTGAGCTGCGATTAACGGCATAGAAAAAGGGGCGCTCTGGGCGTCCCTGGTGCTGGCCGCGTCGGCGAGCCTTACTTGATCTTGGATTCGCGGAACTCGACGTGCTTCTTCGCCACCGGGTCGTATTTCTTCATGACCAGCTTGTCGGTCATGGTGCGCGAATTCTTGCGCGTCACGTAATAGAATCCGGTGTCGGCGCTGGAAACCAGCTTCACCTTGATGGTGGTATTCTTGGCCATGAGAGAACCTCGATCTGTGCTGGGCGCAACCTAGTCATGGCGCCCGCAATGTCAAGAAAAGCATGGATTTACAGGATTTCGCGTACAAATCGCTTGTGCAGCATGCGGTAGAGCGGCACCGGATGATCGAGGCTCATGCCGGCCGCGATGCGGTCCTGCAATTCCTCGAGCACCACGGCGGTAATCCCCGGCATATCGAGCTGCCGCGCTTCCGTAATGGGCAGCCAGACCAGCTCGACCAGTTCCTTCTCCGGTCCGACAAAGCCATCCTCGCGCCGCGCAATCGCCGACACGTCGGCGGCAAAGAACCGGCTGTCGAAGCGCAACGGCCGCTTCGGCGGCGTGATGGCACGGGCGACAAAATGCACGGCGCTGAGATCGGGCGCGATGCCGGCTTTGGCGAAGGCCTGCCAAGGACCGGGCGGGGCGGTCACGGCGCCGCTTGCCGGCACGCCAAGCATGAGGCCGGTCTCTTCGTAGGTTTCGCGCACCGCCGCCAGCGCAAAAGCCGCCGCCTTGGCGAGGCTCGGCCGTTTGAGCTTGCGCATCAGTGTCGCGGCGTGGCGCGCGTGCAACGCGGCCGCCGCCGCCATGAGCCGATCGGTGGTTTCGATGCGGCCGCCCGGAAAGACGAATTTGCCCGGCAAGAACCGGTGGCGCTGGTGGCGGCGGCCGAGCAGCACCTTCGGCACCGCCTCGGCGCGATCGATCAAAATGAGCGTCGCGGAGTCCCGCGGCCGCACATTCGGGAACGACTGATCGCGGATGGTGCGGGTCAGCCGCTCGGCGCGGTCGGCTGCCGTGCCGCCCGCGGTCACGCTCGATTTATCTTCATCGACGAACTGCTGCTTCATTGTTACCGCCGGCGGCCGCGCGACTTCTGCCGATGTGCGAATTTCGGTCGGGTTGGCGGCTTGTGTCCAGTCCTTTGCGCCGCGGCCCGGTCATGTCCAACGAGCTTGAAACGCAGAGCCCCGGCGACCGGCGCCGCCTCGACCAGTTCAACCGTCACCGGGTCGCCAAGCCGGTGGGTGACCGAATGGCCGACGAAGGCGCGTCCGGCCTCATCGAAGCGGAAATACTCGTCGCCGATGGTGCGCGCCGGAATAAAGCCGTCGGCGCCGGTCTCGTCGAGCTCGACAAACAAGCCGGCGCGCGTGACGCCGGAAATGTGACCGTCAAACGTGGCGCCGACGCGATCGGCGAGAAAGTGCGCGATCAGCCGGTCCGCCGTTTCGCGCTCGGCCTTCATGGCGCGCCGCTCGGCCACCGAAATGCCGGCGGCAATTTCGCCGAGCGCGCGCGAATCCGTGTCCTCCGGCAAGCCGTCGCCGCCGAATTTTCCGGCGCGGATCAATGCGCGGTGCACGACGAGGTCGGCATAACGGCGGATCGGCGAGGTGAAATGGGCGTAGCGGCGCAGATTGAGGCCGAAATGGCCGTAATTGTCCGCCGAATATTCGGCCTGCGCTTGCGTGCGCAGCACGACCTCGTTCACCAGCCGTTCGACGTCGCGCCCTTTGACGCGCGCCAGGATGCTATTGAAGCCATCCGGCCGCAGCGTGCCGCCCTTGGGCAGGGAAATGTCCAGCGTGCCCAGGAATTCGCGCAGCGCATTGAGTTTTTCCGGCGTCGGCTCGTCATGCACCCGGTAAATCAGCGGCACGTTGGCGCGCTCGCAGGTTTCGGCCGCGGCCACATTGGCGAGGATCATGAATTCCTCGATCAGCCGGTGCGATTCCAGCCGCTGCGGCATGATTACGCGATCGACGCTGCCGTCGGATTTGAGCACGATCTTGCGTTCCGGGATGTCGAGATCGAGCGGGCCGCGCTCGTCGCGCGCCCGCAGCACGACACGATAGGCGGCGTAAAGCGGCTCCAGGATTTTTTGCACGATCGGCCCGGTCACTTCGTCGGTGCGGCCGGAAATCGCGAGCTGAGCCTGTTCGTAATGCAGCCGCGCGGCAGAGCGGATCAGCACGCGATGGTAGGTATGCGAGCGCTTGCGGCCATCGGCGCCGATCACCATGCGCACGGCGAGCGCCGGGCGGTCCTCGTTCGGGCGCAGCGAGCACAGATCGTTGGAAATGCGCTCCGGCAGCATCGGCACGACGCGATCGGGAAAATACACCGAGTTGCCGCGCCGGACCGCCTCGCGATCGAGCGCCGAGCCGGGCCGCACGTAATACGCGACGTCGGCAATGGCGACACTGACGAGATGGCCGCCGGCATTGCGCGGATCGGGATCCGGCACGGCATGCACGGCATCGTCGTGATCCTTGGCGTCGACCGGATCGATGGTGACGAAGGGCACGTCGCGCCAGTCCTGGCGCCAATCCTCGCGGCCCGCGGCAGTCAAACCGCGCGCGGCGTCCGCTTCGTCGAGCACCGCGCGGCTGAAAACGTGCGGCAGGTCGTGGGCATGAATGGCGATGATGCTGACGGCGCGCTCGGTCTTGATCGAACCGAGCCGCTCGACGACAGAGGCGGCGACCAGCCCGAGCCGGCCACGCTGCGCCACTTCGACCGCCACCAGATCGCCATCGGCCGCGCCCGCCGTCGCGCCGGGCGCGATCGCCAGTTCGCGGCCGCGCTGTTTCTTGTCGATCGGAACGAGCCGCCCGCCGCCGCCG
>Ga0181525_10002930_pt1 | contig 13681 bp, 16 predicted proteins | sample PEATcosm2014_Bin_48_FD_121100 | JGI IMG/M metagenome (GOLD analysis project Ga0181525, IMG submission 121100) | Peatland microbial communities from MTU Mesocosm Facility, Houghton, MI, USA - PEATcosm2014_Bin06_10_metaG | ecosystem: Environmental > Terrestrial > Soil > Wetlands > Peat | place...
ATTGATGAAATCCGTGCCGTGCATCGCGCCCCAGTCGGAAGTCACGAAGCCATCGAACTTCAGCTCGCCGCGCAGAATCGTGGTCAGCATGTCGCGATTGCCGCAGGCATAGGCGCCGTCGATCACGTTGTAGGAACACATGATCGAGGCAACCCCGGCATCGATCACGGCCGCGAACGGCGCGAGGTAAATCTCGTGCAGCGTCTGCGGATCCACGGTGACATCATTGGCGCCGTCATAAGCGATGAAGTGCTTGGCCTGCGCCATGATGCCGTGGGCCTGGATGCCCTGAACCTGCGCCGCCGCCATCTGGCCGGTCAGCAACGGATCTTCCCCAAAGGTGTTGTAGGCGCGCGGGAATGATTGATCGCGATGAAGGTTGATGTAGGGTTCGAGCACCACGCCGACCCCGAGCGCCCGCGCATCCGCTGCGATGACCTCACCGATCGCGCGCGCATCCCCAGGATTGAAAGTGGCAGCCAGCCCCATGGTGGCGGGGAGACCTGTGGCCGGGTGGCGGGTCAGCACACCGGGTGGCCCGTCGGCGAATCGCACGGGAGCGATGCCCAGCCGCTCATTGCCCGAGAGGTAGCCGGCCTCGCCCTGTGAGATCAGGGGATTTTCAGGCGCGCCGTTGATGAGGTCGACCTTTTCGCTAAGCGTCATGCGCGCGAGCAGCGCGTCCGCCTGCGCGACACGTGGCGGCTGCGCACTGCTGCACCCCGTCACCAGGCAGCCCGCCAGCACCACTATACTGAGCGCATGCAGCAGCCCCCGGACCTCCGACGCAGCGTGCGCTCGTACGTCATGCGCGCGGGGCGCATCACCGATGCCCAGCAACGCGCCCTGGAGATGCTTTGGCCGCGGTTCGGCGTCGAGTTCGAGCCGCGGCTGCTCGATCTCGATGGTCTCTTTGGGCGCAGCGCGCCGCGAACGCTCGAGATCGGCTTCGGCAACGGCGAACACCTGCTGGAACGCGCCCGCGCCGCGCCCGAGCGCGACTTCCTCGGCATCGAGGTGCATCGTCCCGGCATCGGGCACCTGTTGCTGGAGGCTTCCAAAGCCGGCACCTCGAACCTGCGCGTCATCGCGCACGATGCGGTCGAGGTGCTGCAATGCCAGATCGCACCGGACAGCCTGGATGAATTGCAGCTGCTGTTTCCCGATCCCTGGCCCAAGGCGCGTCATCACAAGCGCCGCATCGTGCAGCCCGCATTCGCAGGCCTGGTGGCGAGCCGGCTCAAGAGCGGCGGCCGCTTCCACCTGGCCACCGACTGGGAGCCATACGCACAGGACATGCTGAGCGTGCTGCAGGGCTGCGAGGCGCTCCGCAACTGCATGGCGCACGGGGGTTTCAGCGACCGGATGTTGGAGCGCAGCGCGACCCGCTTCGAGCGGCGCGGCGAGCGCCTCGGGCACACGGTGCGCGAGCTGCTGTTCATGCGCGCGCCAGCTTGGGAACCTAGGAAGTGAAGCTGCCGCGCAGTCCGTCGATGACGTATTGCACGGCCAGCGCGCCGAGCAGCACACCAAACATCCGGCTGATGACATTGGTGCCGGTCACGCCCAGCACGCGCATCGCGGGCGTGGCCAGGTACAGCACGCCCAGCGTGATCAGCAGCACCACGAACACGATGATCAGCAGCCCCGCGAACAGCTCCGGATTGCCGGCGGCGCCGCCGAACGCCAGCAGGATGGTGGCCAGGGCGCCGGGACCCGCGATGAAGGGAAAGGCCAGCGGGAACACCGAGATGTCCTCTTTCTCCTCACTCTCCTGCTGCTCCTTCGAGGAGGTGCGCGTGCCCGGTGAGCGCGCGAATACCATCTCGAGCGCGATCAGGAACAGCAGCAACCCACCGAAGATGCGGAACGACTCGATATTGATGCTCATGATCTTGAGGAAGGGTCCGCCCACGATGGCGAACACCGTCAGGATCAGCGCCGAGATTATGACGGCCCGCAGCGCCATCTGTCGGCGCTGCGCCTCTTCGACGCCCTCCGTCAGTCCGACAAACAAAGGTAAAAGTGAGATGGGCTCCACAACTACGAGGAACACAACGAAGAAACGCGCCAATTGTTCAAACATGATGCCGTGCGGAACCAAATTGATCTTGAAATGCTGGGCGCGACGGGCCAACATCAAGCGGCATGCGCGCTGGATGCAGCGTAATGGATTCCCCCTCGGCTGAATACGGGAGCGATGACAATGAGCGCGAAACCCGAAATCGGCGCCTGGTACCGCCTGCGAGACGGTGAAAGCTTTGAAGTTGTCGCCATCGATGACGATGACGGCACCATCGAGCTGCAGGCCTTCGACGGCACCGTCGAAGAGATGGATATAGAAGATTGGGAAGCCCAGCGCGCCAGCGGCGACATCCAGAATGCCCAGGCGCCCGAGGACTGGAGCGGTTCGGTCGACGTGGATGAAGAGGACGAGGCGCCGTCGCCCAACAGCGGCTACGAGGGCGACTCGCGCATGGCCGGCGGCCTGGAAGGCCTGGACCTGTTCGACGAGCCGGAAATCTTCCGCTAGACCAGCGTCCGGAAATCCCGGCGTCGCGACAGCACATATAAAAGGAGCAGCGCCGGGATGCTCAAGGACGCCGTGTACAGGTAAAACGGCGGATACCCGATCGCATCCACGACCAGCCCCGAGGTTCCCATCAGCAGTTTGGGCAGCAGCGAGTAGAGCGAGGACAGCACCGCGTACTGCGTCGCTGTAAACGAGGCACTGGTCAGCGAGGACAGAAACGCGATCAACGCCGTGCCGTGCACGCCCTGGGCAAAATTATCCAGGCTGATGACGGTGGCAAGCCCCGGGATGCTGGGCGTGCCGTGGGCCGCCAAAATCGAATAGCCGACGTTGGAAATGATCACCAGCGCACTGCCGAGCAGCAGGGAACGCACACGCCCCAGCCGGGCGACCGCGAACCCCCCAAACAGGATACCCGCGACGGTCCAGGCCGTGCCGAAGATCTTGGCCACCGCGGCGATCTCCCGGAGCGAGAACCCCAGGTCCAGGTAGAAGCGGTTGGCCATTGTCCCCATGGTGAAATCGGTCAACCGGTAAGTGCTGATGAACGCGAACATCAGCAGCCCCAGGCTCAGGCCAAAGCGCGTGAAGAAATCCAGCACCGGGCAGATGACCGCACCGAAAATCCAGGCCCCGCCGCGGCGCAGCCACCCCGGCCAGTGACCGCGGGACGCCAGCCAATCCAGCACGCGCTGCTGCGTCAGCACCGACTGCAGCGGGGCCGCGCGCTCGGGTTCGCGCACCAGCAGCGTCGTCAGCACCCCGATGCCGATCAGGGCCGCCATGGCGCCATAGCAGTACCGGAAGCCCGCATCCGCTGCCAGCCACAGGGCGCCGGCGGAGCCGACCAGGATCGCGACCCGGTAACCGAGCTGGTAGGCGGCGGCCATGGCGCCCTGCTCGCGCACCGGCGCGGATTCGATGCGCCAGGCGTCGATGGCGATGTCCTGGGTGGCGGCGGAGAAGGCCAGCCACAGTGCCAGCAGCGCGACGTGGGTGATGTGGTCTTTGGGATCGCTGATCGAAATCGATAGCAGGGCCGCCGCGCATGAGAGCTGCGCCAGCAGCATCCAGCTGCGACGCTGGCCCAGGCTCCTGCCCAGCAGCGGCAGCTTCAGGCGATCCACGATGGGCGACCACAGGAACTTGAAGGAATAGGCCAGCGACACCCAGGCGAGCATGCCCACCGTCGCCCGCCGGATGCCCACCTGGCTCAACCACGCCGACAGCGTGCTGAAGATCAGCATGAAAGGCAGCCCGCTCGAGAACCCCAGCGCGAGCATCGAGAGCATGCGCGGCCGGGTATAGATGCGCAGCGCCTCCAGCGCGCCGGCGGATGGCTCGGCGTTCAAGCGCGCTCAGCGTTCAAAGTGGACGATGCCCATGCGCACGACCCGACGAACGATTCCATGCGAATCATCGACCAATGATACCCTGCCGCTTTCGAGGGGAGGGTGGGCCTTGCGCGACTATCAGCGGCAGTTCATCGAGCTTGCGCTCGCGCGGCAGGCGCTTCGGTTCGGCGAATTCACGCTCAAGTCAGGCCGCGTCAGTCCCTATTTCTTCAACGCCGGCCTGTTCAACGACGGCGCTTCGATCGCCACCCTGGGTGCAGTTTATGCCGCCGCGCTGGTGCAGGCGGATTTTGGATTCGACATGCTGTTCGGGCCGGCCTACAAAGGCATTCCGCTGGCCGCCGCCACCGCCATCGCGCTGGCTACGCGCCATGGCCGCAACCTGCCCTGGGCCTATAACCGCAAGGAGGCCAAGGACCATGGGGAGTCCGGGATGCTGGTCGGCGCACCGCTCGCCGGCAGGGTCGTCATCATCGACGATGTGATCACGGCCGGCACCGCGATCCGTGAATCGATCGAGCTGATCCGGCGCGCGGGGGCTACGCCCATGGCCGTCGCCGTAGCACTGGACCGCCAGGAACGCGGTCTGTCCGATCGCTCCGCCGTGCAGGAAATGACCAGCCACTACGGTGTCCGCTGCCTGGCCATCCTGACCTTGAGCGATCTCATCGCGGCACTGGAATCCGCGGGCGCCGATCTGGGGATGGCCCCATCGGGCGCGCAGCTGGAGGCCCTGAGGCTGTATCGCCAGAAATACGGTCTTGCGGCCTCGTAGCTTGCAGATACCCGCGCGTCGTGGACAATGGCGCCGAGTGAACAATATCGACATAACGGGGGCATTGGCCTGTTTTGCGGCAGCGCTTGCCGTAAGCCTGGCCGCAGGCGCTGCGGATACCGGCTCCAGTGGCGGCAAGGTCTATCGCTGGACCGACGAGAAGGGCGTGGTGCATTACGGCGACAGCGTCCCGAGCGAATACTCGCAAACCGAGCGCTCGGTGCTCAACAACCAGGGCGTCGAGGTCGGTCACATCGAGGGCGGCAAGAATGCGCAGCAAATCGCCGATCAGGCCCGGGCCGCCGGCGCCGCGCAGCAACGCGCGCAGCACGATCAGTTCCTGCTGGCCACCTACCTGTCGACCAAGGATATCGAGCAGCTGCGCGATGAGCGCATCGAGCTGATGGAGGCGCAGATCAAATCCGCCACTATCTACATCGACTCGCTGGCGACACGCCTGACGGCGCTGCAGGAACGCGCCGGGCGCTTCAAGCCCTACAGCAGCGACGCCAACGCGAAGCGCATGCCGGACGAGCTGGCCGAAGAGCTGGTTCATACGCTCAACGAATCACGCACCCAGCATGAGGCACTGGAAGCCAAGCGCAACGAGGAAGTCGAGACGCGCGCCCAATTCGACAGCGACATTCAGCGCTATCGCGAGCTGACCGCCAGGCAGTCCCACAACTGATCAGCGGCTGCCGCTGTGACCGAAGCCGCCGGCGCCGCGCGCGCTGGCGCTGAAATCCTCCACCACCTCGAGCGCGACCTGCACCACCGGCACCACGATGAGCTGCGCAATGCGCTCGCCGACTGCAATCTCATAGGGCGCCGAACCACGGTTCCAGCAGGAGACCATGAGCGGCCCCTGGTAGTCGGAGTCGATCAGGCCCACAAGATTGCCGAGCACGAGGCCGTGCTTATGGCCCAGGCCTGAGCGCGGCAGAATCATGGCAGCCAAACCCGGGTCGGCGAGATGGATCGACAATCCCGTCGGTATCAGCTCCGCCTGGCCCGGGACGATGCGCAGCGGTGCCTGCACCAGGGCGCGCAGGTCCAGGCCGGCGCTGCCTTCCGTGGCGTAATGCGGCAGCGGAAATTCGGAGCCTAAGCGTGAATCGAGAATGCGGACGCGAAGCGTCCGGCGCGCGAGGGCATCCATCACGCCTTCAGCAGCGCGGCGTTTTGTGTCTGGCGGGATTCGCGCGATTGCTCGAGGAAACGTTCGGCAATCAACCCGGTCAGCGCATGCGCGAGTTCGGCTTTGCTGGCCGTGGGCAGTTCCACACGGCCGCCGCCGCGCCAGAGCACCAGCAGCGCATTTTCATCGCAATCGAAAGCCTTGGTGTGGCCGACTTCGTTGGCCGCGATCATGTCCAGGTTCTTGGCCATGAGCTTGGCGCGCGCATGCTGCTCGACCGAATTGGTTTCGGCGGCGAAACCCACCACGAAGGGCCGCGGAGTGCCGGCACTGACCTGCGCCAGGATGTCGACCGTGCGCGTCATTTCAAGTCCGAGCGTGTCCGAGGTCTTCTTGATCTTCTGCGCGGCGCATTGAACGGGCCGATAGTCCGCCACGGCAGCCGTGCCCACGAAGATCGCGGTGCCCGGCAGCTCGCGCTGCACGGTGGCGTGCATCTGCTCGGAGCTTTCAACATCCAGCCGCCGCACACCGAACGGCGTTCCGAGCGAGACCGGGCCGGTCACGAGCACGACCTCCGCGCCGGCTTCCTGCAACGCCTGCGCCACCGCGAATCCCATTTTTCCCGAGCTGCGGTTGCTGACGAAGCGGACCGGGTCGATGCACTCGCGCGTGGGTCCGGCGGTGACGATGACGCGCTGACCTTTCAGCGGACCCTCCTGGCGCAGCAGGGGCACCGCCAGCGACACGATATCGAGCGGCTCGAGCATGCGGCCCGGACCGGTCTCACCGCAGGCCTGGTCGCCGACGCCGGGTCCGAGCGTGCGCACGCCACGCTGCTGCAGCAGCGCCACGTTGGCCTGGGTGGCGGCGTTGCTCCACATCAGATGATTCATCGCCGGGGCAATCGCGATGGGTGCCGAGGTCGCCAGTGCGATCGTGCTCAGCAGATCATCGGCCATGCCATGCGAGAGACGGGCGATGAAGTCAGCGCTGGCCGGTGCGACCAGCAGCAAGTCGGCCCAGCGCGCAAGCTCGATGTGGCTCATCGCCGCTTCGGCGGCGGCGTCCCAGAGATCGGTGCGGACCGTGCGGCCGGACAGTGCCTGGAAAGTGGTTGGAGTCACGAACTCGCGCGCGCCGGCGGTCATCACGACCTGCACTTCCGCGCCGCGCTCGCGAAGCCGGCGCACGAGATCCGCACTCTTGTAGGCTGCGATGCCGCCGGTGACCCCGAGCAGAATCCGTTTGCCTTTCATACCCCGATTATCGGTCTTTTGGGCGATGCGCACATGATATGAGGATCGCACCCGGCGGTCATGTCCCATCAGACTTGGCGCACAGTTTTTCGGGGTGCGATGAGTATGAGTATCCGGGACTGGCCGGAGCGGGAGCGGCCCAGGGAGAAGCTTCTGGCCGGCGGCGCCCAGTCGCTGTCGGACGCCGAGTTACTGGCAGTGCTGCTGGGCCGCTCGGGGCGGCCGGGCCTGGACGCGGTTGCCATGGCGCGCGAGCTGCTGGGACGCCACGATTCGCTGCGGGCGCTGCTCTCGGCTGGACAGGGCACCTGTCTGGCCGCACCGGGTTTGGGCGTGGCCGGCTATTGCCGTCTGCAGGCGGCGCTCGAGCTCGCGCGGCGCCACTACGCCGAAGCGCTGCGCGCCGGGCCGCCGCTGCACTCGCCGGCGGCCACGCGTGAATTCCTGGTGGCCCGGTTACGCGACATGCCACACGAGCTGTTCTGCTGCCTGCACCTCGACAATCGCCATCGGCTGATCGCCTTCGAAGAATTGTTTCGCGGCACCATCGATGGCGCCAGCGTTCATCCGCGCGAGGTGGTCAAGCAGGCGTTGGCGCGCAACGCGGCGGCCGTCATCCTCGTGCACAACCACCCCTCCGGCATCGCCGAACCCAGCCACGCCGATGAACTCATCACGCGCCGCCTGCGTGAGGCGCTGCAGCTGGTGGACATCCGCGTGCTCGATCACCTGATCGTCGCCGACAACGGCTGCCTGTCGTTTGCGGAGCGGGGACTTATTTGACCTGTGCTACACCCTTGGTCGCAGTCTCACCTATCTACTAACGATTTAGTTGACAGGAGAATGATCCAGAGTATGATCTCCTAAAATCTTCGTAGACGCGGGTAATGACTGACCAACTAACAGACCGCGAGGCCGACATCATGCGCGTGCTCTGGGAACGCGGCCCTTCATCAGTGCGCGAAGTACGAGCGGTGCTAGGGGACGAGCTTGCTCATACCACTGTTCAGACCATGCTTCGGATATTGGAACAGAAGCGCTTCGCAGCGCACGAGGAGGAAGGCCGACAGCATCGCTTCTACGCCGTGGTACCCGAGAGCGCGGCACGGCAGAGTGCCTTGAAACATGTGGTGGCCAAGCTGTTCCGAGGGTCATCTGAGCTGCTCTTCACGCAGCTCGTATCGGACCAGAAGCTGACGTCTGAGCAGATCCGGCGCATGCGAAAGCTTCTCTCCTCAAAGGATAAGGGGTAGTTCGATGCTCCAGTGGTCGCTGTACGTACTCGTCGTCTCGGCCATGCTCTCGGTAGCGGGATGGCTCACTGAGCAGGGGCTCCGGCAACGCCAGCTACAGACGCGTTGGTCGTGGGTGGCCTCGATGACTCTGATCGCCGTCCTGGCGTATATCTCATTGCCTGGCTTGACCACAGCGCACGCGACACACCGAACGCCCCTGCAGACATCCTGGACGAGCATTCAGCATGTTGCGCCCGTGAAGTTGCCGCCAATCACATCGCCGGCCGCGACGTCGGCCGCCTACGCGGCGACGATGCAATGGAATGCGGTGTTTGTGAAGCTATGGCTGCTGCTGTCGGCAGCGATGATCCTCGCTGTTGCGGGCAGCGGCGCTTATGTTTTTTGGCGACGCCGAGCCTGGCCGATGCGCCTTATCGGCTGGCACTGCGTCGGGATCACACCCGACATCGGCCCGGCGGTGGTGGGGCTGCTTCGCCCCACAATTGCGATACCACGGTGGGTGCTGGATAGAGCAGCCGCTCAACAACAACTCATTCTCGCCCATGAGGCGTCGCATCTTCAGGCGCGCGACCCGCTCTTGCTCACCAGTTCGCTAGTCGTCTTGATCCTGATGCCTTGGAATGCCGTGCTCTGGTGGCATTGGCATCGCTTGCGGCATGCGATCGAGGTTGACTGCGACGCGCGAGTGCTGCGTGCTGGCCACGACACCCAAGCCTACGGCGAGGCACTCATTGACGTGGGAGAGCGGCGCAGCCGCTTTGTCGGGGTGGTCGCTGCAATGTCAGAGACCCGAACGCTATTGGAAAGGAGGGTAGAAATCATGGCCACGCGAGCCCGCAAACCATCAACCTACGCATTTGCCGTGCTGTGCGTCACTGCCGCGTTGGTTACAGCCGCTGCGGTCCAGGTCAATGGGCCGGAGAGTCCAGGCGAACGCCAGGAGATCAGCGTCGATACGGCGACGTTGGATCGCTACGTCGGCAAGTATCGGATCCTATCGAACGACATCTTGACGGTCACACGAGACGGATCGCAGCTGAATGCTCGAATTACAGGCCAGACCAAGTTGCCCATTTACGCCGAGACGCCGAACAAATTCTTCTGGAAGGTAGTCGATGCGCAGGTGACATTCGCCGTGGGCGATAGCGGTCCGGCCACCAGCGCGACCATTCACCAGAATGGACGAGACCTTGTTGCCCAGAGGCTGGATGATGCGAGTGCTCAGGCGCTTGAACAGCAGCTGGCGGACCGAGTGAGCCGCCAGCAACCTCAGAGCGGATCTGAAGCGGCGCTGCGCAAGGCCATCGCCGCAATTGACGCAGGAGCTCCTAATTACGAGGATATGACGGCACCTCTTCAAGACGCGGTACGTCGACAGCTCCCCCTCTTCGAGAATTCTTCTAAGGAGCGCGGGCCGCTTAAGTCTGCAGAATTCAGAGGTGTCACCGATACAGGGGCGGACAAATACCTGGTGACCTACCAGAGCGGAAAGCAATTAGAGTACTTCATAACCCTCAACGCCGACGGAAAGATCTCAGGAATGCTGGCGCGCCAACCCTTTTGAGCACAACGGCAAAGGTCGTCACGGTCGAGGGTCGGCCAGCCGATCCAGCGCGGCAGGCATCGGCGGCGGACTGGTCGAGACATCCGGTGCTGGCAGTTGCTCGAGCGTCTGCTCCCACCCTCCGCCCAAGGCTCGATAAATTGCCACGATGTCATTGACGAGCTGGACATTCGACTGCACCAGGGCCTGCCGATCGGACAGTACCGTGCGCTCAGCATCCAGCACACTGATGTAGCTGGTGAGGCCGTGATCATATTGATTCTGAGACAACTCCCAGGTCACCTGCGCCGAATTCAGTGCGTCCTGCAATAAGTCGCGTGCCACGCGGTCCGTCCGGTAGGCGACCAAAGCATCTTCGACCTCACGCAGCGCGTTCAACACCGCCGCCTGCTGCTCCGCTCGCGCGAGGGTGAGATTCGCAGTGAGCCGGCCACCGGAGAATATGGGCAGGGAAATCGCCGGCCCCGCGCTGTAGAAATGACTCGCCCAATTGGTGAGATAGGAGGCGTCCAGCGCACGCATGCCGATATCCCCGGTCAGTGAAATATCAGGATAAAACTGGGCGACCGCTACGCCGACACCGGCCGTGGCCGCGTGCAGGCTCGCTTCCGACTGGCGAATGTCGGGCCGTCGCCGCGCCAGTGCCGAGGGCACGCCCACGTCCAGCACACTCGGGATCGGCGGCAGTGGCTTGCTATCGCGTAACTGATCGTCCACCGCGCCGGGGGCTTCCCCGGTCAATACGCTCAAGGCGTTCATAGCCTGCTGATCGCCAGCGTAAAACCTCAAGTGCACTTGAGGTCAAGAGGATATGCCAGTGGCACGCGCTTCCCGGGTGAAGGCCGATCGCCCCTCAGCTACGCGACCATTGTCCGCGCGACCCTTGTCCGCGGGTGAGGTGGCCGAGAGAAGCGGCGTTGCGGTATCCACAGTGCACTTCTACGAAGCCAAGGGGTTGCTCGAGGGTTGGCGCAGCAGCGGAAATCAGCGCCGCTACAGCCGCGATGTTCTCCGGCGTGTGGCGATCATCAAAGTGGCGCAGCGGCTCGGCCTGCCGTTGTCCATGATCAAGCGTGCCATCGATTCATTACCGGGAGGTCGCACGCCCACGGCCAGAGACTGGCAACGACTTTCGGCGCAGTGGCGAGAGGAGCTTGACCGACGAATTGCCCTATTGCAGGCGCTGCGCGGTCAGCTGGAGAGCTGCATCGGCTGTGGGTGCCTGTCGCTGAAGGTGTGCCGACTGCGAAATCCGGGCGATACCATGTCGGATCAGGGTCCGGGACCGCGACTGCTGGCCGCCGATCCCACAACCGATCTTACAACCGATCTCACTGAACTGTGAATGGCCGGCCGGCCGCCGGCGACTCGCCGCGTGCCTGCCGGCATCCGTCTCATGGCACACTCTTGATTATGAACGATCGATCGAATGCGAAGCTGATCCTGCTCTCGTTCACGGGCATCTACATCATCTGGGGCACGACCTTCCTCGGTATTGCGCTCGTGGTGCGGACCATGCCCCCGTTCTTCAGCGGCGCGGTCCGCTTCTTCATCGCCTCGCTGCTCATGTACGCCTGGGCACGGACACGCGATGCGCATCCCTTCTCCGGACTCAACATCGGCGGCACGTTGCTGTGCGGCGTGCTCCTGAGCGGCATCGGCAACGGGTTTGTACTCTGGGCGCAGCAGGGTGGACTGCCCTCGGGGATCGCGGCACTGTTCGTGGGCGCATTGCCGGTCATGATCCTGGGGCTCGACTGGCTGTTCTTCTCGCACCGCGCGCCAACGCTGCAAGGTGCGTTGGGCCTGGCGATGGGACTCGCGGGCATGATCGTGCTCACGCTGCATACCCATTCCATGTCCGGTACGGTCAGGCCCATCCACATCGCGGCCGTGCTCACCGCGGAAATGGGCTGGGCGCTCGGATCCATGCTGCAGGGCCGCGTCATGACGATCGACCGGCTCGCAGGCTATATCTGCCTGCAGATGTTGGCGGGGGCCGTATTCCAGCTCGCGATGGGGTGTCTCGATCGGGAATGGATTGGATTCCAGCTCAGCCAGGTGTCGCTGCAGTCGCTGCTGGCCTTAGGGTACCTCGTGGTATTTGGCAGCGTCATCGCGGTGAACTGCTATTCCTACCTGCTGGCCCACGTGCCGGCGCAGAAAGTCAGCACCTACGCGCTGGTCAATCCGGTCATCGCTCTGGCCCTCGGCGCCCTGGTGCTGCACGAGAAAATCACCCCGGTGGCCCTGCTCTGCGCGCTGCTGGTGCTGCTCGGGGTGGCGCTGGTACTGTGGCCCGCTCGCCCCCGGGCGCCCGCGCCACTTGCCCTGGGGGCCCGCCGGCTGATATAAAGCGCCCCTTTCGCCCGTTCCGGGCCGCGCCATCAACGCGTAACTCATTGATTTTAAGGACGTCGATCATGTCTCGGGTCTGTCAGGTTACGGGCAAGCGCCCTGTTACGGGAAATACGGTCTCGCACGCGAACAATCGCCGCCGTCGCCGCTTCCTGCCGAATCTGCACCAGCAGCGGTTCTGGCTCGAGAACGAGAAGCGCTGGGTGAGCCTGCGCGTTTCGACCAATGCGCTTCGTACCATAGAAAAGAATGGCCTCGAGGCAGTGCTTGCGGATCTCAAGAAACGCGGCATCAAGCTCTAAGGGGATTCCGGCATGCGCGAAAAAGTGAAACTGCTGTCCTCCGCCGGTACTGGCCACTTCTACGTGGCCATGAAGAACAAGCGGCTGCATCCCGACAAGATGGAAGTGCGCAAGTTCGACCCGAAAGTACGCAAGCACGTCGCGTACAAGGAAACCAAGATCAAGTAGGCGCGGCCTCGGTGCCCGAACTGCCCGAGGTTGAGACCACACGCCGCGGCATCGAGCGCGCCCTCAGTAGCCGCCGTGTCGAGGTGCTGCGCATTTACGATCGCCGGCTGCGCTGGCCGATCGAAGCGAATCTGCCCGAGGAAGTCGCGGGCCAACGCGTGCTTGGCATCGGCCGGCGCGCCAAATACCTGCTGATCACCCTCGAGCGCGGCACGCTGATCGTGCATCTGGGCATGTCGGGCAGTCTGCGGCTGCGCGAATCCGCGGCGCCGCTGCTCAAGCACGACCACTATGCCCTGCTCATCAACTCGGGCAAGGAGCTGCGCTTCCACGATCCGCGCCGCTTCGGCAGCCTGCACTACACGCGCGAAGATCCGGCCGAGCATCGCCTGCTGCGTTCGCTGGCGCCCGAACCGTTCGATAAGGCCTTCGATGCCGAGTATCTGCGTCGCATCACGCGCGGACGGCGCGCGGCCATCAAGCAGGTGCTCCTGAATGGCCGGCTGGTCACGGGCGTCGGCAACATCTACGCCAGCGAGGCGCTGTTCCGCGCGCGCATCAACCCGCGGCGCGCCGCGCGACGCCTGACGCAGAAGGAAATTGCGCGATTGGTCAAAGCGGTGCGCGCCACGCTGCAGGCGGCCATTCGCGCCGGCGGCACCAGCCTGCGCAACTACGTCGACACCGAGGGCGATCCGGGCGCGTTTCGCCAGAAACTCTACGTCTATGAGCGCGACGGTCAACCCTGTCGCGTCTGCAAGACCCCGGTGCGCAAGATTACCCAGGGGCAGCGCTCGAGTTATTTCTGCCCGCAGTGCCAGACTTGAGCGTGCGAATCTAAGCGCCCCAAATGCATCGAGCCGCGCATCGCATACTCAAGGCCGACCCGGTGATGGCTGCGCTGATCGAGGCGGCCGGACCCTGCCGGATCCGCTCGCGTGAAGTGCAGGAGCCGTTCGAAGCGCTTGCGCGC
>Ga0181525_10002931_pt1 | contig 13679 bp, 11 predicted proteins | sample PEATcosm2014_Bin_48_FD_121100 | JGI IMG/M metagenome (GOLD analysis project Ga0181525, IMG submission 121100) | Peatland microbial communities from MTU Mesocosm Facility, Houghton, MI, USA - PEATcosm2014_Bin06_10_metaG | ecosystem: Environmental > Terrestrial > Soil > Wetlands > Peat | place...
AGTGGTGGTATCGCCCCCGTGACGCCGGTCTTCGATCTGCACCAGGCCGTCGAACGCGCGGAAGCGACGCTCGCGATCGCACGCCGCCTCTACGGCGGCGGAAAAATAGCCGGATACAACGAGCTTGGCGCGTACGGACTGCTCTATTCCGGCGCGAGCGTCGATGAGTTGCGCGCGTTCTCGCGCGAAGCGCTCTTCGCCCTTCGCGCGTACGACGAAAAGCATCAAACCGAACTCGAGCGCACTCTGCGTTTCTATTTCGATTCGGGAGAAAACGTAAAAACGACGGCGGCCGGCTTAAACGTCCACCGTCACACGGTCTTCTACCGCCTGCGCCAGATCGCCGAGATTTCCGGCAGGGCCCTCGAAAGTCCCCACGATCAACTCACTCTTCGTCTAGCGATTGCGATCGATGCACTCTACACCTAACCCGGCTCCCCACACGAAACGCGACGTCGTCAAACTCGCGAAGGAACACAACGTTCGATTCGTACGGTTGGTCTTTGCCGATATCTTCGGCGTAAGCAAGAACGTATCGATTCCGATTGCCGAACTCGAGGCGGCTCTGGACGGGCGCGTGACCTTCGACGGCGGTTCGATCGACGGTTTCGTTCGCGGCGAAGAGTTGGACATGATGCTGCGTCCCGACCCGGCGACGTACGCCCTCTATCCGTGGTCGAGCGCGGACGGCGGCGAAGCCCGTTTACTGTGCGATATCGCGATGCCCGACGGTACCCCGTTCGAGGGCTGTCCGCGGACGACGCTGCAGCGCGCCGTCGAGGATGCCGACAAGACGCTGGCCGGAATAACCATCGGCCTTGAAGTCGAGTTCTATCTCTTCAATCGCGACACCGAGACGAGCGACGTCGGATCGTACTTCGATTTCTCCGCGAACGACCGCGGCGAGGACGCGCGAAACGCGATCGTCGCCGCGCTTGCCAGCATGGGGATTCGCGTGGCGTCGGCGCATCACGAGCACGGCGCCGGACAGCACGAAATCGATCTGGCACAATGCAGCCCGCTCGCCGCCGCCGACAACGTGCTCACGCTGCGCACCGTGGCAAAGCACGTAGCGTCCGGCTTCGGGCTCGATGCGACCTTCATGCCCAAGCCGCTGGAAAATAGCGCCGGAAGCGGCCTGCACGTCGAGTTTCTGCTGAACGAAGACACCGACGAAGAGACGATGCTGTACGCGATCGGCGGATTGCTCGAACACGCCGCCGCGACGACGGCGATCTGCAATCCGACGGTAAATTCCTACAAACGCCTGGTCGCCGCCTGGGACGCGCCGATCTATACCGTATGGTCGGAGCGTAGCGCGAACGCGCTCGTGCGCGTTCCACCGGCCGCGCGTCCGCGCCACATCGAGATGCGCAGCCCCGACCCGGCGTGTAACCCGTATCTGGCCCTCTCGGTGTTGCTCGGTGCCGCGCGCGACGGAGTCGCACACAAGCGTTTGCCGGGCGGCGCACTCGTCGGCTCGACCTACGATCTCGACGATCGCCAACGGCACGAGCGCGGCATTCGTACGTTACCGAAGTCGTTACGGCAAGCGATCACCGAACTCGACGGCGATGCCGTCGTGCGTTCGACCCTCGGCGATCACCTCTATCACGCCTTCCGCGACGCGAAGCTCGCCGAATACGAGGGGTACCGGCGCGCCGTGCATCCGTGGGAGCGCAACGCCTACCTGCGTTTATACTGAGGCGACGCCGCCGCGTTCGGGCACCGTAACGGCTGCCACTAAATCCGTCACCAGGAACGGCTTCGCAAGGACGCGATCGAATCCGGCGCCGGGGCTCGCGCCCAGACCAACGAGGCGAAGGTCGCCGATATGCGTGAGCGCGGCGCGCAATTCAGCGGCGGTTGCGGCCCCGTCGTCCACGAGGATGACGTCGCCCGGGCGCAGGTCGCCGGTTACTGCCGATTCGAACGTTGCGACTTCGCGCACGCGGAAGCCGCGCGAGCGCAACTCGTAGGCGATAAAGCGGCTCGATCCGGGGTCGGGCGTTAGAATCATCACGCGTTTGGGGCTTGCGACATCGGAGGCGTCGAAACTCGGCAGGCTCACCTCGAATGTGCTCCCCTCCCCGAGGGTCGTCGTCACGTCGACCGTCCCCGAGTGCCGCTCGAGAATCATCTTCACGATAAACAAACCGATCCCGGTTCCGACGATCTTGGCTCGCTTCGCGTTCGACGCACGCGAGAAACGTGCGAACAACTTGGGAATCTCCTCGAGCGGAATGCCGATCCCCCGATCGCTCACCGTCACGATGAATCGGTCGCCGCGAGCCGTCAGGCCAACGCTAACGGGTTCGCCGCCCGGCGAGTACTTGATCGCGTTACGCAAGAGGTTATCAAACGCTTGCGTAAGGCGCTCCGCGTCGCCGCGAACGAATGCCGTGGGAAGGACGCACTCGAAATCGACGGTTCGCTCGGCCGCGTGCAGGTCGATGGTTTTCTTCAACAGATCGACCAGATCGACCCGATCGTCGGCGATGTCGAGTTCGCCGTACTCGACACGCGAGAGCGCGAGCACGTCGTTGGCGAGCGTCGCGAGACGATTGGCATTGGTCCGAATCGTTTTCGCCGCATCGGTCGCCGCGTCGCCTTCGAGATACCCCTCTTCCAACAGCTCCGAGAAGCCGACGATCGACGTCAACGGCCCTTTAATATCGTGCGCGAGAACCGCGATCAAGTCGTTCTTGAGTTGATTGAGCGCCAGCACCGAGCTGCGCTGGCGTTCCAGCTCTTCGACCGACCCCGCCAGGCGTTCGGTGAGATCGGCGCGTTCGATGGCGTGGCGCAACGCGCGACGCAGCGACACGTCGCTGAGGTGCCCCTTGAGCAGATAATCTTGCGCGCCCAGTTGGACCGCCTGCGTCGCAACGCGCTGGTCGTCGTCTCCGCTTAGAATGACGATCGGCGTGCTTCCGGCCACGGCTTGCATCGCCTCGAGCGCGGCGATCCCGCCGCCGTCGGGCAGCGACATATCGAGCACGATGACGCTAAAGCGGCGCTCGCGCGCCGCGGCCACGCCCTCAGCTAGCCGATGAACGACGGTCACGCTAAACTCGTCGCCCTGCAAAATCGTACGTTCGTACGCAGCGTCGGCGGGATTATCCTCGACGAGCAAGACCTCGGCCAGACCGCCCGGCGCACTCACGTGAGCGCCTCCTTCGCATCGCGTAGCATAAAGTGGAACGTCGAGCCCTCCCCTTCTACGGAATCCACCCAAATCCGGCCCCCGTGCGCCTCGACGATGCGCTGAGCGAGCGCGAGCCCAAGCCCGGTTCCCGCGTATTCGAGGCGCGTGTGCAGGCGCGTGAAAATCGTAAAAATGCGGTCGTAGTCGGCCGCGGCGATTCCGATGCCGTTATCCTTCACGCTCACGCGCACCACGCCGCCGGCGGATTCTGCGGAGATCTCAATTCGCGGTTGAGCGCTCGTATTGTATTTTATCCCGTTGCCGATCACGTTCGAAAAGAGCTGCTCCAACTGCGTCGCGTCGCCGAAAACTTCCGGCAATGCGTCGGGGCGAACGATCCGTACGTCGCGTTCGGCAATCAGCGTTCGCAGATTCATCAGCGCCCGGTTCAGCGGAATCTCCAGCGGCAGTAGCATGAGGCTGCTTCCCCGCGTCGTCACGCGCGAGTACGCAAGAATATCGTCGATGAGTCCCTGCATGCGCCGCGCACCGTCGAGTGCGAAGCCGATGAACTCGTCGGCCTCCGCATCCAATCGTCCGGCGTAGCGTTGTTGCAGCAGCTGCGTGAAGTTTGCGACCGTTCGAAGCGGCTCTTGTAAGTCGTGCGAGGTCACGTGCGCGAACTGCTCGAGCATGGCATTGCTGCGCTCGAGCGATGCGTTACGATCCGCCAGTTCGCCGCGCAGTTGCTGCTCCGACGCGAAGCGCGAGCGCTCGTATGAAAGCGCGAGCGCGCCGAGTACGATGGTCAAGAAGACGATCGAACCGATCGACAGAATGATCGCGCGGTTGATGGTTTCGCCGATCTCGTTCGTGCCGGCCAAGAGCTCGTCTTGCGCGGCCGCCGCGTCGGCGCGCATGGTATCGACCATGTCCTTTCCGCTTAGGAACAGCGCGGAACGATCACGTTCGCGCCCTCCGATAAGCGGCACCAGGATCGTGCGCACCCAAAACTTATGCGTTTGATCGAATTTTTCGATGTTCGTGCGCACGCTCGGCGGAGCGTGGCGCACGTCGCGGAGCAGGGCCGTCAGCGCTCCCGGATATGCCACGCTCGCTCGAATATATGGATCGAGGAAAACCACGTCCCGCGTTTGCGTGAATCCGCGCACCCCCGTCTCCTGGTCGAGCGCGAGCTGAACCAGTGCCGCCACCTCGGTGCGCGCGTTAAAGCTAGCGCGACCATTCTCGCGAGCGCCGTTGATCACGGCGTAGGCGATCGCGCCGGCAATCGCGGTCAAAACGACGAGCGCGATGAAGAGCCGCTCGCCGCTCGAGTGCCGTCCAAACGGAGGAACTGCGGCGTTCACGACACCGGAACTTTAGAAGCTTCCCGCCGCAAAATGTTCCACGCCGCTTCGACGTCGGCGTGGGTGGTACGCAGGTTTCCGATCGCCAGCCGGAGGGCGTACGCTCCGTCGATCTTGGTGTGCGAGACGAACATCTCGCCGGTGCCGTTGACCCCTTCCAGCAGCGCGGCGTTGACACGCTCGAGCTCGGCGTCATCGCTCACGCCGGCCGGGTGGAAGCGAAAGCAAACGACCGAAAACGGGTGCGGCGCGAGGACTTCCCATTCCGGCGCCTCTCGCACCCATGCGGCAAAGCGTTGCGCGAGCGCGATATGATCGCGCAACCGTTCGCGGATGGCCTTGGCTCCCATGTGCCGCAACACAAACCAGAACTTCAACGCGCGAAAGCGCCGCCCGAGCTGCAAGCCGTAGTCCATGTAATTGCGGACCTCGCCGTCCGTCGTGCTCAGGTATTCGGGAGTCAAACTGAACGCGCGGCGGACCGTCGCTTCGTCGCGTAAGAACAGTACCGACAGGTCCATGGGGACGAACATCCACTTGTGCGGATTGACGACCAGCGAGTCGGCGCCCTCGACGCCCTCGAGCAATGACGCAAACTCCGGAAGGATTGCCGCAACGCCCGCGTAGGCCGCATCGACGTGCAACCAGACGCCGTGGCGCTTCGCGATCTCGGCGATGCGCGGTACGGGGTCGACCGACGTCATCGAGGTCGTCCCCACGGTGGCCACCACGGCCATCGGCTTTCTTCCGGCGGCAACGTCGGCTACGATCGCGCGCTCGAGCGCATCGGGGTCCATACGGAATTCGTCGTCGCACGCAACCGCGACGACGTTTTCCCGCCCGATGCCAAGCGCGATCGCCGCCTTTTCAATGTGCGAGTGCGTGTGCGCGGTTGCATAAATGCGCAATGCCGGCAGGTCGCGACCGCTCATTCCGCGCTCGCGAATCTCGAGGCCGAGGGCTTCGCGCGCGGCGGCTAGGGCCGTAAAGCCCGCAACCGACGCCGTGTCGTAGATAATACCGGTCCAAGCGTCGGGCAGGCCCATGAGCTTTCCGAGCCAACGCATGACCACCGATTCGAGTTCGGCCGCCGAAGGCGACGTGCGCCATAACATGACCTTGACGTCGAGCACGGCGGCCAGCGCCTCGGCGGAAATGGCCGCGGGTGCGGCACTCGTGGCGAAGTAGGCGAAGAAACGCGGGTGGTTCCAGTGCGTGATTCCCGGGACGATGATGCGCTCGAAGTCGGCGAGAATCGCCTCGAACGATTCCCCTTCCTCGGGGGCCGCCTGCGGAAGTTGCGATGCGATGTCGCCAGGCCGCACGGCGGGCAGGACCCGGTAGCGTTCCGGGTGCGCGAGGTACGTCTCGATCCAGCGCCCCACGCGTGCGAAATCTTCCCCAAAGCTCTGCTCGTCGCTCACAAGGGTGAGGGTTGGCGCAACGCGGCAAAGAAGCCCGCCGTATGTCACGTGAAAGCATCCAAACCGACGGCGCACCGGCGCCCATCGGCCCGTACAGTCAAGCGATTCGCAGCGGCAAGGAGCTCTTTTGCTCCGGACAGATCGCGATCGATCCCGCGAGCGGCAATCTCGTCGAGGGCGACGTCGCGGCGCAAGCCGAGCAAGTGCTGAGGAATCTCGGCGCCGTGTTGGCCTCAGGCGGCTACGAGTTCGACGACGTCGTAAAGACGACGATCTTTCTCGTCGACATGAGCGACTTCGCCGCCGTCAATGACGTCTACGGAAAGTTCTTCGGCGCCAGCAAACCCGCGCGCTCGACCGTAGCCGTCGCCGCCCTCCCGCGCGGCGCCCGGGTAGAAATCGACGCCATCGCGCGACAGTAGAGCTACTGTGGGTTGGTGTCGCTGCCGGCGGAGAGTGCGGCGAAGTGTTCTTGGCCGATGCGTACGGCCGTTGGATCCGAGCCCGACGCGGCGAGTTTGAATTGCGTGAGCGCGTCGGCCTTGTCGCCTTGCATTTCGTAGGCACGACCGAGCAAGAAGTGGAGCCGTCCGTCATCCGGAACCGACGCTAAGCCTTTTACCAGCGCTTCTTGCGCGAGCGCATAAAGTTTGTGGTCCTCGTAGGCGATCCCTAAATCGATGTAGGCCTCTTTAATGTATGGCCAAATCGCGATCGCTCGCGCGTAGTCGGTTACGGCGCTGTGCCAATCGTTGTTCGCATCGGCGAGATATCCGTAGTTGACGAACGTTTCGCCGCGTTCGGGAGCGAGCTGGTACGCGCGATCGAGCGCGGTCTTCGCCGCCACGTAATTCCCGGATTCGAGTTCCGCGGCGCCCAGGTTATTCTCGCATTGATACGCCACGCTATCGACCGCGATGCACGACTTGAACTCGGAAATCGAATTCGGATAGTCGTGCAGGTTCATATAGGCGAGGCCGAGGCCGTTGAGCGACGTGAGGTCCTGCGGATCCGAATCCAGCGCGCGCTTGAAGTACACGCTTGCAAGATACGGCTGATTCAACGCGTTGTAGATCTGCCCCATCTCGCCTTGGATGGCCGGATCGACCGGATACTCGGCCGCAATGCGATCCATCTCGTTCTTGTACGACTGCAGGTCGCCGCGGCGCTGGTGCAGCGCGACGAGGTCGTTTACCGAGTCGGTGCCCGGAAGAGCCGCGCTGAATTGCGCGATCGCATCGTTGACCTGGTCGCGCACCGCATAGACGGTCCCCAATCGGTTGTGCGTTTCTTTATCGCCCGGTGCAAAGCGCAGAATCGCCTGATACTCGCTCTCCGCACGGTCGAGCTGACCGACGCGGACGTACAGGTCGCCGAGAAAGCGCCGCGGCGAAATTTCGTAGGGATGTTGAAGCACGTAGGTCTGGAGGTGCCGGATCGCATCGTTCATCTGGCCGGCCGCGATCAGCTCGCGCGCGGACTTAATGGCTCCGGCCGGGTCGGAAGGCGTCAGCGTCTGATAATCCAGGGGATTGACTTGCATCTTGTACGTCTCGGAGGCGCGGAGCGGCGCCGCTGCCACGGAAATCGCGAGAATGAGCGCCCCTACGACCGAGAGCGTACGCACCATGCGGGCCTCCTAGATGCCGAGTGTTCCTATTCTACTCCTCTGAAGCGCGCAGTCCACCCGGAGCGTGACTGTTGGCCGCCATTCGATCGAGGTAGGCCACCAGCGCGTCGCGATCGGCACGTGTGAAGCCGGCTAAGCTCGCCTCGGTTTCGGTGTTAAGTATTGTTGAAACGGCCGCTTGCAGCTCCACGCCGCGAGGCTCGAGGAAGATGCAGACCGACCGGGCATCGGCCGGGTGCGCCTCGCGGCGCACGAGCCCGTCGCGCAGCATCCGCTGGACCGTCCGGGTCACCGTCGGCATCTCGACCCCAAGGCGCTCCGAGAGCTCGCGCGGCGTCAGACCGTCCTGCTCCCAAAGCAGCCGGAGCACCTGAAACTGCCCGATCCTCAAGCCGACGGTCTGCAACGCGCGGTCCAACCGCGACCGGAGGAGTCGAACGGTGGTCCCGAGCGTTCGATAGACGTCCGTCATCGCACGAGGGGCAAGATGTTGCTCGGCGTGAGCGGATAGAACGTCATCGCGATGACGATAACGCAGCAAGCCACCGCGCTGATCCAAGCCAACGGAACCGCCGGCCGCGCGTCGTGCGCGTGCCCGTGCTCGTCACGCGCGTACATCGCGCGAATCACCTTCGCGTAGGCGTAGAGCGAAATCGCCGTTCCGACGATGAGCACCACGCCCAGCCACGCGTAGCCCGCGCTGACGCTGGTCGTCAGGATGAGGATTTTTCCGAGGAAGCCGGCGGTGGGGGGCAATCCCGCCATCGCCAACAGGAAGAACGTCATGAGCGCCGCTGCAACGGGACGCCGCGCTCCCAGCCCGCGATAATTCGCGAGGCGCGAACCCTCCTCGCGCTCGTCCGACAGAAGCGCCGCGACCTCGAATGCGCCGAGATTCATGAACGTGTACGCCGCAAGATAATAAATTGCGTAGCGCATGCCGAGCGGCGTTCCGCCCGCCAGGGCTGTGAGGATGTAGCCGACTTGCGCGATGCCCGAATACGCGATCAAGCGTTTGAGATCGTGTTGCGCCAGCATACCCACGTTGCCGACGATCATCGAGATCGCGGCGATAACCCAAATCGGCAGCAGCAATTGTGCGGCAATCGTGCTGGGCACCGCGGCGTAGATAAACCGCGCCAAGACCGCGATCGTCGCCGCTTTGGTCACGACGCTCATGTAAGCGGTAACCGGCATCGGCGCACCTTCATAGACGTCGGGCGCCCAAGCATGGAACGGCACCAAACTCAACTTGAAGGCGATGCCGACAAAGAACAGTCCCGAGCCGCACCAATAGAGCGGACTCGACACGAGCATCGGATTGGTCAGGTCGGCGAGCGCGACGCTGCCGCTCGCGCCAAAGAGCAGCGCCATTCCGTAGACCAAGAACCCCGATGCCATCGAACTTAAAATCAGATACTTGAGTGCCGCCTCGCGCGCGGTCGGGCGATCCGAGAGCCCGCACAAACAGTACAGGCCGAGCGAGAGCAACTCGAGACCAAGAAAAATCGTCATGAGATTTCCGGCGCCCGCCATAAGCATCGCGCCGCTCGTCGACCACAACAGCAGCGCCACGGTTCCACCGATACGTTTGCCGTCGCCCATTGCGCCATAGAGAATCAGCGAACCCAATGCGCCCGCGAGTACGATCTCTTGGAACACGACGCTAAAGCCGCCAACGATAAAGGCGCCGCCAAATGCCGCGTAATTCGAGTGAAACGCGTACGCGGCGTCGATGCCCGCCACAATCAAGCCCGCCGCCCCAAGACCGATGGCGACGTACCGGTTGACCGACTTCGGCGCGAGCAGGTCGGCGAGCAGCACCACCAGCGCTGCAACGGCTACGATCGAAAGCGGAGCGACGGAATACCAGTCGTTCGCCGTCACGCTCTGCGTCATCGAGTGACTCCTTGCGAGGTGGTTGCATTGTAGGCGGACGTATCGAACGCCATCACGGCGTGCGGATCGACGCCGAGCACGACGAGCGCAAGCGCCAGCGGCGCAACCGCAATCCCTTCCATCCAACTCAAGTCCGAGCGAACCGGAAGATCGGCAACCTCGGGCCCGTTCATGATCCCTTGGTACAGTCGAAGCATATACGCCGAAGCCAAGACGATCGCGACGAGCGCGAGGATCGCCGGCCACACCAACCCGGCTTGGAAGACGCCGATGAGAATGATGATTTCACCGACGAAACCGGCCAGGCCCGGAAGCCCGAGCGCCGCCAACGCCGCGATACACAGCGCGCCCGCGAGTTTTGGATTCGCCGCTCCGATGCCGCCTAGGCGGGTCAGCGTACGCGTCTCCTCGCGCGACTCGACGAAGCCGAGCACGAGGAAGAGCATCGCCGAGAACAGCCCGTGCGCCACGATGTAGACGAGAGCGCCTTGCAACGCGAGAGGATTAAACGACGCAATCGCGATCACGATGAGGCCCAAGTGCGAGAGCGACGAGTAAGCGACGACGCGTTTCACGTCGGTCTGCGTCAACGATGCAAATGCGCCGTACAACAGTGAGATCGCGCCAAGCACGATCAGAATCGGTGCGTATTCTTTGAGGTAGTCGGGCAGAAACGCCATGCAGATGACGATAAACCCGTATAAGCCCGCCTTCGATTGGACGGCACTCACGACCGAAACCATCGGTCCCGGCGTGTCGGCATACGTCAGCGGCATCCAGGTGTGCAGCGGCCAAACCGGCGTCTTTACCAAGAACGCAAACGCGAAACCCCAGAAGATCCATGGGGCCCAGGCGCCGACGACATGCACGCCGGTTCGCCCGATGACGTCGGTCGAACCGTAGAGCGCGCCGAAAGCCGCCGTGGCGAGCAGGAGCGTCAAGCCGCCGGCAAAGTTATAGATGAAGTAGCGCCATGCGGTCGGTGCGTGTGCGCCCCATCCAAGCAACACGAAGAACACCGGCAGGAGCATGAGGTCCCAGAATAGGGCAAACACCAGCAGGTCTCGCGCGAGGAACACGCCCATCATCGCGCCCTCGAGGACGAGCAATTGCGCGACGAACTGCCGGGTACGCGGAACGTTCGTCGCGAGAATCGCGCAGAACGTGCACACCGCAAGCAAGAGTACGATCCAAAACGAGATACTCGTCGCGCCGAAATGGAACGACGATTCGAACGGCCGGCTCAACCAGCGCACGCTCTGTTCGTCGCCACGCGCCGCAACCGCCATGACGAACGTCGCAAGTGCGACCAACGCGCCCACGCCTTTGCTCGCCTGCGCGTTCTCCACGCGTACGACGAGCATGGCCAAGCCGACGACGACCGGAAGGAGGATCAATGCGAAGACCATCAGTGCGGCCCTCCAATAAAGACCGCATAATAGATGACGAAGCACGCCACGCCTAAGACGAGGAACAGCGCGTAAGCGCGCAAGAGGCCGGTCTGGAACGAGCGCACGAGGCCGCCCAGCCAGGTCGCCGAAAACGCCGCCTCGCGCACCGCCCCATCGATGACATGCGGGTCGATAAAACGGCTAAAGAGCGTCCCCAGAAGATTCGACGTGCGCACGAACAGCAGATCGAGCGCGGCGTCAAAGTAAAAGGCGTGCGTGAGGAAGCCCGGCATCTTCACGCTTTCCACGCGGAGGCGCTCGACGGCGTTGGCCTGCGCGCCGGCCGTTCCATACCTCCAGTAGGCAATGCCGATGCCGGCCAGCACCAAGGCAAAGGTGATGAGCCCCGTCATGCCTTCGCCGATCGGCGGAATCGGCAGCGGTGGACTCAAGGTTGGGAATTGGTGCGCGAAAAAGTGCGCCCAGGGCGAATTCTCGCCTCCGAACATCAACCACCCGATGAGAATGGTCGGCAGGATGAGCAGCGCGACGGGAACCGTCATGAACCAATTGGGCCCGGCGTGATGCTCGGCGTGGGCGTGCGCATCGGCCGCGTGCGGTGTGCCGGCGAGTTCGGGATGGCGGATGCCGAGATCCGACGGATCGATCTCGCCACGATACGCGCCAAGAAACGTGATGAAGAGCATGCGGCACATGTAATACGCCGTGATTCCCGCCGTGACGATGCCAAGCGCGTAGAGCCAGGGCTTCCCATGTTCGAGGGCGCCGTAGATCACCAGATCCTTACTGAAAAAGCCGCTCCCGATAAACGGGATACCGGAGATGGCGATCACGCCGGTCGTCATTGCAACAAACGCAAACGGCAGCTTCTTCATGAGGCCGCCCATCCGGCGCACGTCTTGCTCGTTGGCGAGCGCGTGGATGATGATGCCCGAACCCAGGAACAACTGTGCCTTGAAAAACGCGTGCGTGAAGAAATGCGCGACGCCGCCCTCGTAGGCGCCCACACCGACGCCCATGATCATGTAGCCGATCTGCGACATGGTCGAGTAGGCGAGAATGCGCTTGATGTCCCACTGCCCGGTGCCGAGAATCGCGCCGACCAACGCCGTTAGTCCGCCGATCGTAGCCACGAGCACCTGCGCGTTGCCGTTGTGCGGCGCACTCCAGAGCGGCGCACACCGCGCGACGAGGTATACACCGGCCGTCACCATCGTTGCCGCGTGGATCAGCGCGGACACCGGCGTGGGCCCTTCCATCGCGTCGGGAAGCCACGTGTGGAGCGGAATCTGGGCCGACTTTGCCGCCGCACCGATGAACAAGCACAAGCAAATCACGAACAGCGTGGCGTCGCTAAAATGGCCGCCCACCGCAAAAGTAAATGCGTCGCCGAAGCCGATCGAGTGCACCGCGTTGACGATGATAAAAATCGCCATCATGATCCCGACGTCGCCGGCCACGTTGATGACGAAGGCCTTCCGAGCCGCGGCCACCGCGCTCGGCTTAAAGAACCAGAAGCCGATGAGGAAGTACGACGCGAGCCCGACGAGTCCCCAACCAACGAGCAAGCCGATAAAGTTGTCGGAGAGCACGAGCGTGAGCATCGCGAACACGAAGAAGTTCAGGTACGCGAAGAACCGCGCGAAGGCGTTGTCGCCCTCCATATAGCCGATCGAGTAGACGTGGATGAGGAACCCAACGCCGGTGATGATGCACGTCCACAGCAGTGACAGCGGATCGAGCAATAACCCGAAGTTGAAACCGGGCAGCCAGCTTCCCAAGCTCTGGTGCGCGCCCAGGCCGCCGGTGGCAAGGCCCGTGCTCTGCGTCCCAGCTCCCCACGATAGGAGCGTGAGAATAAACGAGATGCCGATGACGGCGCTGCCGATAAAGCCGGCCGCACGCTTTAGCTGCGGGCCGAACGCCCAGCAGACGATCGCGCCTGCCAGCGGCAAGAGCCACAGCGCCAGCAGGTAGGGATAACTCCCGTCGACGCCCATCGCCTACCCTTTCATCAACGCGACGTCGTCGACGTCCACGTGCTTGGCCGAGCGGAATACCGCCACCACGATCGCGAGACCGATCGCGGCCTCCGCGGCGGCAACGGTAATGACTAGAAAAGCAAAAATATGTCCGGCGTTGTGCAGCCACATGCGCGCGAAAGCCATGAATAGCAGGTTCGCAGCATTAAACATCAACTCGATGGACATCAGCATGATCAGCGGGTTGCGGCGCGTGAGCACGCCCGTCACTCCGATGAAAAAGATCACGCTCGAAAGCGCGATGTAGTTGCCGATCGGCACGGCGCTGAGATCCACTACTCGCCTCCCCGTAAAACCGCTTCGCGCATGTCGCGCCGGTTATCGGCGGCCTGCTTGCGCGAAGGCACGTATGGCGTTTGTTCCCCGGCCAGGAGAATGACGCCAATGACGGCGACCATGAGGATCAGCGCGGTCATTTCGAACGGCAACAGAAACTTCGTGAACAGCGCGTTTCCGAAATCGGCAACCGATCCAAACGCATTGGCCGTACCGGCGGGAGCCGGGCCCGCGCTCGAAGCCGGCTGCGCGAGGCCGCTCATGCGCGAAAGCCCGTAGGTTAGAAATCCGAGCGCGGCGACGACCAGGCCGAGGGCGGGATACACGATCTTTGGTAAGCGATCGGGACCCACCATGAACGGTCCGACGCCGCTGCTTAAGAGCGCGATCACGAAGAGAAACAGAATCAAGATGGCGCCGGAGTATACGATCAGTTGAATGACCGCCAGAAACTCGGCGTTGAGCGTCAGATACATCG
>Ga0181525_10002932_pt1 | contig 13679 bp, 14 predicted proteins | sample PEATcosm2014_Bin_48_FD_121100 | JGI IMG/M metagenome (GOLD analysis project Ga0181525, IMG submission 121100) | Peatland microbial communities from MTU Mesocosm Facility, Houghton, MI, USA - PEATcosm2014_Bin06_10_metaG | ecosystem: Environmental > Terrestrial > Soil > Wetlands > Peat | place...
CGAAGCCCTCGCATTGCTCGATCCCGGGGATCCGTCGGTGAGGCCGCTGGCCGGCGGCACGGCGTTGATGCTGATGATGAAATCCGGTCTGTTCCGGCCCAAGCGGCTGGTCAGCTTGCGCGCTGCGGGCGAAAGATTGACTTGGATAAAAGCCGAGACCGGCGGCGGCTCACGCATCGGCGCGATGGCGCGGCTTTCCGCACTCGAACACGCGCCGGAAATCCGCCGGAACTTTCCCGTGATCGCGCGCACGTTGCGCACCTTGTCGAATGTACGGGTGCGCAATGTGGCGACCTTAGGCGGCCATCTGGCGCATGCCGATCCGCATGCCGATCTGTCGCCAGTGTTGATCGCGCTCGGTGCCTCCATCATCGCCGCCGGTCCGGCGGGCGAACGGATCATCCCGGCGGAACACTTCGCCACCGGGGTCTATGAGACCGCTCTCAAGGGCAACGAGATTGTCGTCGAAGTGATGATTCCGCCGCCCGGACACTGGCGCGCGGCCTATGCCAAATGCACCACGCGCTCGGCCGACGATTGGCCGACGCTGGGCGTGGCGGTGGCGGTCGAGGTGGCGGGCGAGGCCGTGAAAGAGCTGCGCGTGGTCATCGGCGCTGCGGTGGAGCGGCCGTTGCGTCTGAAATCGGCGGAAGCGGTACTGCGCGGCAAGAGCTTCGACGGCCGGCTGGCGAAACAAGCGGGCGAGGCGGCGGCGGAAGAGGCCGATGTCGTGGCCGATGTCCACGGCTCGGTTGCCTATAAAAAGCAGCTGGTCAGAATCCACGTCGCGCGCGCGTTGCAAGCGGCTTGGCAAGACGGAACGGCGCGGCCATGACGGCGACTGTCAAATCCGGTCAGGTCGGTCGCTCGTTGCCACGAGTCGAGGGCCGCGCCAAGGTCACCGGCCGCGCCGAATACATCCACAATCTGCGCCTGCCCGGCATGCTGCACGCCAAGATCTTCCGCAGCCCGATCGCGCATGGCCGCATACGGTCGATCGACGTCGCGGCGGCAAAGGCGCATCCCGGCGTCACGTCGGTCTTCACCAGCGACGATATCCGCCGGATCATCCCCAACCCCTATTACGGTCCGGCCTTTCACGACCAGCCGATTCTGGCCATCGACAAGGTGCGGCACATCGGCGAACCGGTGGCTGTCGTTCTGGCCGAGGATCCGCATGTTGCCGAGGAAGCGGCGCGGCTTATTACCGCCGAATTCGATGAATTGCCGGCGGTGATGGACGAGGTCGAGGCGGTCACCTCCAAGACGATCGTTCACGACGTGCTCAAGCCGGCGGGGACCTTTCCCGACCTGAAGCATCTCGAGGGCCGCAAGGGCACCAATGTGGCGCTCGATTTCCAATTGCGGCGCGGCGACGCCAAAAAGGTCTTCGCCGAGGCGGCGCATGTCTTCGAGCACACCTTCCGTACCCAGCAGGTGATGCATACGCCCTTGGAGCCGATGGTCTCGGTTGCCGAGCCGGGGCAGGGCACGCTCACGATCCACACCGCCTCGCAGAGTCCGTCTTTCGTTCGCATCGAGATGGCGCGGCTCCTGGGCTGGCCGGAGAACCGCGTGCGCGTCAAGACCGCCTATCTCGGCGGCGGCTTCGGCGCCAAGCTCTACATCAAGCTCGAGGCGCTGGCTTCGGCGCTGGCGCTGCTGACGCGACGGCCGGTGAAGATCTCGCTCGGCATGGACGAGCAGTTTTTCACCATCACCAAACATCCCTCGACATTCCGCATCAAAAGCGCGGTCGACAAGCACGGGCGCATTACCGCACGCGAGTGTGAGGTGTGGTGGAACGGCGGCGCCTATGCCGATATCGGTCCGCGCGTGACCCAAAAATCAGGCTTCACGGCGGCCGGGCCCTACGACATCGATAACGTGTACATTGATTCCTATGCGCTTTACACCAACCGGCCGCCGGCCGGCGCGTTGCGCGGCTTCGGCATCCCCCAGCTGGTCTGGGCCTATGAAAGCCACACCGATCTGATCGCCAGGGCGCTGAAGCTCGATCCGCTCGAATTCCGCCGCAAGAACATCCTGCGCGAAGGCCGGCCCCAGGCTACCGGAACGGTGATGAAAGATGCCGCCATCGAACTGGTGCTCGAGCGCCTCGCCGCCCGGCTTGACTGGCAGAAGCCGTTCGACCGCGGCGGCGGCGCGTTGAAGCGCGGCCGCGGTCTGGCCGTGGGATTCAAGGCCAGCATCGCACCCACCACCTCGGTTGCGATCGTCAACCTCTATGCCGATGGCAGCTGCGGGCTCTATTGCAGCACGGTCGACATGGGTCAGGGCTCGGACACCATCATGGCGCAGATCGCCGCCGAGGTGCTGAACATCCCGGCCGAGACGGTGAAGGTGGTGCATCCAGATACCGACGTCACGCCTTACGACATGGCGACGCTCGGCTCGCGCTCCACATATCACATGGGGCATGCGGTGCGGCTCGCCGCCGAGGATGCGCGCGCCAAGATCGAAGCGCTGGCGGCCGAGCTGGGCCTGCCGCGCGGCAGCAACGCGCCGCTGGCCGAGCTATTCCGCAAGAAATACGGCATGCAGGCGGGCAACATCGTCGGATCCGGCAGTTTCGTGCCGAGCTATTCCTCGCCCGATCATGCGACCGGCCTCACGCCCAACGCCACGCCGTTCTGGATGGTGGGCGGCACCGGCGCCGAGGTGGAAGTCGACACCGAGACCGGCCAGGTGCGGGTTCTGCGTCTCATCAACGTCGCCGATCTCGGCACTCCCATCAATCCCAAGATCGTCGAGACCCAGCTTTCCGGCGGCGCGATCATGCAGCTGGGTTTCACCTTGATGGAGAAGATGGATTTCCGCGACGGCCAGCTGCTCAATCCCTCACTTGCCGATTACAAGATTCCCGGCATGCGCGACCTGCCCGCGCGGATGGAGAACGAGGCGGTGGCGGCGGTGCAGCACAGCGGGCCGTTCGGGGCGAAGGGCGTCGGGGAAAGCGCGACCTTCGGCGTCTCGCCGGCGATCGCCAACGCCATTGACGATGCGGTCGGCGTGCGCCTGATGGAATTGCCGATGACGCCCGATGCGGTCTTTGCCGCGCTTGACCGGAAGAAAATGACATGAGCGCGGCATCACGGCGGATCGCCTTCACGCTCAACGGCGAGACGGTCTCGGCCGAGGTCGCAACCCACGAGACGCTGCTCGAGGTTCTGCGCGAGCGTTTTTCTCTGTTCGGCGCGCGCGAAAGCTGCGGCCAGGGCTTGTGCGGTTGCTGCACCGTGCTGGTCGACGGCCGCGCGGTTTCGGCTTGCCTTGCTTTCGCCGCGCTGGCCGAAGGATCGCGTGTCGACACGGTCGAGGGTCTCGATCATGCGGGGAGGCTCGATCCCGTGCAGGAGGCGTTCCTGGAATGCGGCGCCTTCCAATGCGGATTCTGCACGCCCGGATTTGTCTTGATGGTCAAGCAGTTATTGGACGAGCGCCCGGAGCCCAGCGAGGACGAGATTCGCCACTATCTTTCTGGTAATCTTTGTCGTTGCGGCGCCTATCCGGAGATCATCGAGGCCGTGAAGGTTGCCGCACGCAAGCGGAAGGGCACGTCGCCCACATAACCGCGCAACAGGGGGAAACGTCATGAGCATAAACGCCGTCGCCGCGACTCCGTGGTATCGCTCGCTCAACCGCAGCCAGTGGAACACGCTGTTCGCGACCAATTTGGGCTGGCTGTTCGATGGCTACGAGGTCTATGCGCTGATCCTGACGGTCGGCGTGGCGCTTCATCAGCTGCTCGACCCGAGCCAATACGCGCAGATCCCGATTTACGCCGGAATGACCATCGCGACCACGCTGTTCGGTTGGGGCGTCGGCGGCATGATCGGCGGCGTCCTCGCCGATTACATCGGCCGCAAGCGCACCATGATGCTGGCGATCCTCGCCTATTCCCTGATGACCGGCTTGAGCGCGCTGTCGTGGAGCTGGCTCTCCTTCGCGCTGCTGCGCTTCCTGGTCGGCGTCGCCATCGGTTCCGAATGGGCGACCGGCGCGTCAATCACTGCCGAGCTGTGGCCCGACCGCGCGCGCGGCAAAGGCGCGGGGCTGATGCAATGCGGCCTCGGCATCGGTTTCTTCACCGCCTCGCTGGTCTGGGTGTTCGTCAGCCCCCATGGTCCCGATGCGTGGCGCTACATGTTCCTGATCGGGATATTGCCCGGCCTGTTCACGCTGTGGATCCGGCGCGGCATCCCCGAATCGCCAGTATGGGAACGTACCAATCAGCGCCGCCAGGCGGCGACCGAACGCAAGAAACGCGGCGAACGGCTCGATGCGGCCGATAACGCGCTGACCCGCTTCACCCTGCTCGAGCTGTTCGCCGATCCGAAGGTCCGCGGGCGGCTGGTGATCGTGTTCCTGATGTCGCTCACGACGACGCTCGCCTGGTGGGGCATATCGAGCTTCGTTCCGCCCTATGTCGCTTCGGTCGCGGCCAAGGCCGGCCTGCCCGGGCCGGTTTGGGCGGGTTATACCGGCATGGCCTACAATCTCGGCGCCATCGCCGGCTATATCAGCCTGGGGTTCCTTGCCGACGTGATCGGCCGCAAGCCGATTGCGATGGTGTTCTTCGCGATGGCGCTGGTCATGACGCCGGTGCTGTTCCTGTGGACCACCGACCTCAACATGCTGCTGCTCGCGGCCTGCGTGAACGGCTTCTTCACCCTGGGACAATATTCCTGGATGCCGGTATGGCTGCCCGAACTGTTCCCGACCCGGGTGCGCGCTACCGGCGTCGCCTTCGTTTTCAACGCGCCGCGCTTCATCGCGTGCATCGGCCCGCTGATCGCGGGCACGTTGATCGCCAATTTCGGCGGCTTCGGCAACGCGGCGGTGACCATCAGCTTGATCTACGTGGTGGGCTTCGTCGCGGCGATCTTCCTCCCTGAAACCAGGGGCAAGCCGTTGCCCGAAAGCGTCTAGCCGAGGTGGCTCGCGGCAATTCCGTCGAGGACGAATTGGGCGGCGATCGCCGCTAGAATCACGCCCAGCACCCGTCCCACCACGTTGCCGCCGGTGACGCCGAGCAGGCGCGCCAGCCGGCTGGCTTGCAGCAGCGCCGCGAGCGTCAGCGCCAGAACCACCGCCAGCGCGCCCAGGATTTCGACGGCGGAGACGGTGGTGGGGGCCCGGCTCATCAGCAACACGATCGAGGTCAGCGCGCCCGGCCCGGCGATCAACGGGAATGCCAGGGGAAAGACCGCAACGTCGTCGCGCCGCCGCGCCTCTTCGCGCTCCGGCACGGTCGGCGCGTGAATGCCCGAGGGCCGCGCAAACGCCATGTCGATCGCGAGTAGGAACAACAGAATTCCGCCGGCGATATGGAAGGCCGGCGGCGTGACCCCGAGTGCGCGCATGAGCGCGTCGCCGCCCAGCGCGAAGACCAAAAGCAGGATGGCGGCGATTGTCGAGCCGCGCCACGCGGCCTCGCGCCGCTCCTGATGCGTCCAATTCTGGGTCAGACCGGCGAAGATGACGCCCGTGCCGATCGGATCGACAATCACGAACAGCGTGACGAAACCGTAAAAGAGCGCGGGTGCGATCATTTCGGCCTCCCGTCAGTCGGCTGGTCGTAAGGCGTTAGTGAGAAAGGTCGGCCGAGACGTATTCGGGCTGATTGAGGCTGCGCGCCAGGTGGAAATCGACCAGGGTATTTCCCTGCTCGATTTCGAAGGCCACCGTCACGCCGTTATCGTCTAGCCAGACAACGTCGTGCTTGCGGCCGATAATATCATAGCGGTGAAGTTTGAGGGCCGCGCCGTCGATGATGACATCGTCCTGGCCACTGTCGCTGACGCTGACGGGAAAGAACTCGCCGGTTTTGGTCGACATCATCGTGTCGGATTCGAACACCTTGAGAGACCAGGGGTTGGACGGATGGACGTTCGCCGGCGCGGTCGTTACCCCCGCAGGCGTGGTGATGACGAAGTCATTGCCTTGGGCTACGCCGCTGACGATCAGCGCGTCGCCGTTGGTGTTGGTGACGCTGTGGAAGGCGATCATGCGGTTGCCTTGCCAGAGTTCGGTGCGTTTCGCTTCCTGCTGAAACACGACGATGCCGAGCAGCTTGACCAAAACATGCAACTCGGTCGTCACTTCGGTTTTGTCGCCGAGCTTATCGATGGTGTTGGTGTAGGTGCCGACATTGCCGAAGGATGGATGTAAGATCCGGTATTCGTAAATCTGCCGCGAGGCGTTGGCCGGAACCGGCAAAACCGCCGCTATCGCGCCGAGAACCGCGGCGCAGGCAAGCGCAATACGAGATCGACCCATAACCACCCCATTCGACGCCCGTATTCTATACGAATAGCGGTGCCGGGGGTAGGCCGGTCCGGGCGGCTTACCGGAATTTTATCTTCCCGGTATCTGCCGCCCGGCCATCGAGCTTAGCGGCGGATCACTTGCCCGTTATCGGGGTTCACCAGCACGGTATATTGCCCGTTAGGATCGCTGACGGTGGCGGCGAAATTCGCGCCCTCGGCACGAAAGTTAGTGAAATTGCCGTAACCCTGCGCCTCGAGCAGGTTGAGCGCCTGGGTTTCGCGCTGGCCGGACAACACATGATCCTGGTCCGCCGGCACCGCGGCAGTCTGCGGCGCCTTCTCCTGCGGCGGCTGAGCCTGTTGCGCGCCTGAATCGCCAGAGTTGAAGGTGTGCGGCGGCGCACCCATGACCGGGGCGGCGCCCGGAGCGATCTGGGCGACGGCCGTGCCCGTCAGCAACGCGCCGGACAAGCTGGCGGCGGCAAGTGCCAAAGCACCATGTTTCATGACAGTCTCCATTGTTTTCAAGCGAGGGGCGGCGAGACGGTATTGAATCGCAGTCGCGTTTCGCCGCTGGCCCCGATTATGAGCCAGATTTTGGCCAATTAATGGAGCGCAAGTGGCACGAAAGTGACTTCTCGATCGCACTGACTGGCATAAAATGACGACGGCAGGCAGCGATGGCGCGGAGCAAGGATAATTCGGGCGGCATGAGCGGCAAACGGGGCGCCGCTTACGACGATTTTTGGCGCTTCTATCTGCGCGCGCACGCCGATCCGCGCTTGCGCAGTTGGCATTATTTCGGCACGGCGCTGGCGCTGTGCGCACTGTTCGGCTTAGCCGCGACACAAAACCCCGAATTTTTCGTGCTGGCGGTCGTCGGCGGCTACGGGCCGGCCTGGATCGGCCACTTCTTCATCGCCGGCAATCACCCGGCCACTTTCAGTCACCCGCTGTGGTCGTTGATCAGCGATTTCCGCATGTTCTGGCTCTGGATCACCGGCAACCTCGAAAAGGAACTGGCCAAGGCAGGCGTGCCGGTGCGTCGCCAGCGGTAAGGGCAGTCGTCGGCGAAATCAGGCGAACTGGCGGAGGCGCCAAGAAGTCGGCGGCAATTGGTCTTCGCCGCCCTCTCAATTTCGCCGCAAATCGTTTATAGTTAGAGAGTCCGAGAAGCAGTCCTTCGGCAATCACGGAGGTGTTTTATGCTCGATTCGTATTCGGACAGCCCCGGCGATGCGCCGTGGTCGATGGAGGAGATTCCTTACCACCTGCTCGACCGCCAGCAGGTGCAGGACAATTCGCTGTTGTTCTATATCGTCGTTTCCGCTTCTTTTATCGAAATCACTTCCGATCTCTATACCAAGAATCTGGCCGCGTTCTTCCGCGACGATCCCGAAATCGTCGAATGGCTGGAGACCGGATGGGAGCCGGAGGAGATGCAGCATGGCGCGTCGCTCAAGCGCTATGTCCAGACCGCTTGGCCGGATTTCGATTGGGAAGCGGCCTATCGCGATTTTCTCGTCGAATACGCCCGGCTTTGCACGCATGAGCGCTATGCCGACACGCGCAGCTTGGAAATGGTGGCGCGTTGCGTGGTCGAGACCGGCACCTCGAGCTTCTACCGCATGTTGACCGAGTTTTCGACCGAACCGGTGCTCAAGGAACTTGCCGCCAAGATATCTTCCGACGAAGTCCGGCACTACAAGCACTTCTATCACTATTTTCTGCGCTATCAGGAACGCGAGCATCAGGGTCGCGCCGCCGTGTTCAAGACGCTGTGGGATCGCGCGATGGAGATCGACGACGAGGACGCCCTCATCGCTTTCAAGCATGCCTTCCTCGCCCGCAATCCGGGCGTCGAATTCCAGCGGCAGGATTATGACGATTACCGCAGCGGCGTACGCCGCCTCGGCAAGGAGCATTTCCCCTACGACATGGCATTGAAGATGTTCCTCAAGCCCTTGGGCCTGGGACCCGCCATCAGCCGGATGGTGCTGCCGCCGGCGGCCGCGGCGACCCGGCTGCTGCTGCTGCGCTAGGCGCCAAGCGGGCCGAAAGACCAAGATTGTCGGCGGCGGTCCGGGAGCGGTAAAATCCCGTCAAAGCTGGGCACGCAGCAAGGCGCCCGCGCCTATCCAGGGAAGGGAAACGATCATGCCAGATACAACCAGCCCGGCCGCGGCCGCCGCAGCCAAGCCGCAATCGGCTTTGAAGCTCAATTTCCTGTCTCATGGGACCTTGGAGTCGCTCGATCTCGATTTCACGCGCAAATTCTACGAGGAGTTTCTCGGCCTCGACGTGGTCAAGACCAGCCCGATCTCGCTCATGATCCGGCTCGGCGGCAACAACACCATCGCCACGGTCAAGTGCAAGACCAAGCAGCCGATGAATCTCCTGGCTCACAACGGGCTCGACGTCGAGACCCAGGAACAGGTCGACGAATGCTATCGCATCGTCATGGAACAGAAGGACCAGTGGAAGCTCACCAAGATCAGCAAGCCGATTCTGCAGCACGGCACTTACAGCTTCTACTTCTGGGATTGCGATCTGAATTGCTGGGAAATACTGACCAACCCCAAGGGCGGTTATTCCTGGCTCTTTCCGCTGGGCGATCTCGAGGGCAAAGGCCACCAGGACAAAAACTTCAAGCGCCCGGGCGTGAAGACGCCGGATTGAGCCGCACTCTCACGTGAATTTGGGGAAAAGGCGCAGCGCGTTGCCGCGTTCGATCGCCGCGAGATCGCTCTCCCTCAGCCCGGCCTTGTGCAAGCCGTCGGCGAAAAAGGCGATCGGCCAGTAGGGAAAATCGCTGCCGAACAACAGCTGCGACGCGGGAATCAACTTCAGCAGAAATTCCAGCACCGGCGCGCTGGCGACGCTGGCGGTGTCGTAATAGAGCTTCTGCAATTCGTGCATCGCACCCTTGGGCACCCGCGCGGCCACATGCGTCATGGTCGGGCGGTTCAAGGAGCCGGCGAGCCGCATCACCAACATCGGCAGCGTGCCGCCGCCATGCGAAAAGATGAAGCGCAGATCGGCGCAGCGCGAGATCGTGCCGCTGAAGAGAAGACTGATGATGCAACGCGTGGTGTCGGTCGGGAATTCGATCAGGGCCGGGGCAAGGTCGGGGATGACCGGGCAACACACCGCCATAGTGGGATGGAAATACACCACGCTCTTGCGCCGGTTGAGTTCGTCGAATACCGGCGCGAAATCCTTGTCGCCAGGCCATTTGTCGCCATAGCTGGTCATCAATCCGACGCCGTCGAGCTTGAGAGTGTCGAGCGCGTATTCGATCTCCTTGAGACTGCCTTCGATGTCGGGCAGCGGAATGGCGGCGAACATGCCGAAGCGGCCTTTGTGGTCGCTCGCCATCCGCGCACCGTATTCGTTGCAATACCGCGCCAGGCGGCGGCCTTGCGCCCGGTCTCCGAAATAGACGCCGGGGGTCGAAATCGAGGTGATGGCCGTGGCGACGCCGTTTTTGTCCATCTCGTCGAGCGCCTTTTGCGGTGTCCATTCGGCGAAGCTCGGTGGCACCATCGCTGCAGTGGCCAGAATGCGCTCGCGCTCCTCCGCCACATAGGCCGGGGGAAGAATATGGTGATGCGTGTCGATGCGGTGCGGCGCGGCCATGTCAGGAATGGCGTTTGAAAGGAACGCCGGCGCGGTTGCACCAGCCTTCCCAGGCGCGGTCGAAGCCTTCGGAAGCCTTTCCCTTCGCTTGGCGGTCGAGGATCTTCTGAATCTCGCCGGACGACAGGAAATTGATCTTCTTGCCGAAACGCAGCGCGTCCATTTGCAGATGCGCGTTCACCTCGAGATAGACCGCGATGTAGACCGCCTCGCGCAGGCTCCGTCCGGCCACGACCGAGCCGTGGCCCCGCATCAGCGCGCTCTTGCCCGGACCCACCGCCTTGGCCAGATCGCGACCCTGCGCCATGTCGGAGACCAGCATGTCGGTGTCGCCGAAATTCTTGCGCGGCTCCCAGATGGGAACCTCGGCCCCGATGGTCGCGCACATATGCATCACCGGCCGGAGGGTTTCTCCCGCCACGCCAAAGGGTATGACGCTGGGGGAATGGCTGTGCACCACGCCGTTGACGTCGGCGCGCGCCTCGTAGAGCGCGCCATGGATGAAGCGCTCGTTATAGGGCCGCCGGCCGCGTGCCTCGAGCGGCTCGCCCTCGAGCGTGAATTCCATGATGTCCTCGGCGGCAATGCATTCGGGCGGCCGCGCGCGCGACAAAAGATAGCGCTTTGAATCATGCGGATGCCGGGCGCTGACGTGGCCGAAGCCGTCGACCACGCCCAGGACGGCGAGGATGCGATTGGCCGCAACCAGATCCTCGATCAACTCGTCGAAACCCGCCATGATACGCCCTATAGAATGAAGCTGACCGAGCCAAGCGAACCCAATTCCTGCGCGTCGAGCAGCACGCGGCGCTCCTTGATGCGAAACTGAGTGCCCATGCGGCGCAGCACATAGCGGTAGGCGCCCACATATTCCCGCACGCGCTCGAAGCGGCGATAGCGGTAACAGACGAAATTGGCGGCGACATGGACGAGATCGCCCTCGGTGCCGGTGATGCGCACATTGGAGATCATCCGCCGCGTGCGTGAATGCGGCTGCTCGGCGTGACAATTGGGGTCCATGATGCGGATGACGCGCTCCTTGAGCCTCACGGCGTCATCGGCGATGGTGAAGAGCGTATCACGGTGATCGCTCTCGGGCTTGTCGTTGGGCGGGATGTAATAGCCGACATCCTCGGTCAGGAGCTTGAGCCAATCCTCGAGCTTCCAATCATCCAACAAAGCCGCTTCGTGAAAGAGGAAATCCTCGATTTCCGCGCGACCCGGCGCCGCGATTCTGCGGGCATCGTCCATCAGGCCCCCTCCATCAGGCGGTTCCAATGGCGCCAGAAGATGCGCAGATGATGCTCGTCGCTGTTCAGGAAATCGCTGTCCTTGCCCATGCCGCGCGACATTTCGGACCACGGCACGTCCTGCCAATTGGCCAAGCCCTGTTGCACCAGCTCCAGCGCTTCGACATCGTCGGGAGTGGCGAATCCGCCCGGGCCGTAGAATGTCAGAAAGGCGTCGAGGCGGCGCGCCCGCGCGCGCTCGCTTTCCTCTTCCGGACCAAGCGCCCAGGCGGTGACATGCATCCGGCCCGCGCCGTCGGGGAAGAAAGTCCTGACCGTGACCGACGAGCCGTCATTGATGACCAGATTGGGAAAGATCACCAGATTGCGGTTGGTGTCGGCCACGCGCGCGGCGCGCTCGGGCCCCAACCGGCCGACGAGTTCCTTGCGGATGGCGTCGATCTCGGGCTTGGCGTCCTCGCCATAGATCGGAATCCATTTCGCCACCGGCCGGCCCCGGAAATTGACGTTGTCGGTCGTGAAATTGCCGTTGCCGAGGTCGATCGCCAGCCCCTTGCTCGGCAGCAGCATGCCAGCCTCTTTCGACGGCGTGACGTTGACGCCCGAATTTTTCATGTAGTTGAGCCAGGTCGAATGAGTCGAGGGCAGGTGGTAATCGTCGACGCTGTTCTCGACCATCAGCTTCCAATTGGCGGCGACGTCGTATTCCTGGGTTCCGGCGATGATCTGCATGCGGCCCGAAGACGACTGCTCGATCACCAAGTCGATATAATCCGCGGCGCGTCCGAGATAATCCCGGAGCGGGGGCGCCTTGGCGTCGAGATTGAGGAACCAGAAATCGCGGTAGGATTCGAAGCGCGCCGGCGCGGTCAAGCCGAATTCGGCCTTTTGGAAAGAAGCCGCGTAGGCGTCGTCGCCGGGCACGCCCACCAGCTTGCCGTCATTTGCATAACTCCAGCCGTGATAGACGCAGTTGAAACGCCGCGCGTTGCCGGCGCGCATGGTGCAAACGATGGCGCCACGGTGACGGCAGGTATTGAGCAGGCAACGGATGGCGCCTTGGCTGTCGCGGCAGAAGATCACCGGCCTTCCCGCCACCCGCCTGGTGACGAAGTCATCGGGCCGTTTCAATTCGGAGGCGTGGCCGACATAAATCCAGCTTTTGGCGAATATCGCCGCCAGCTCGTGCCGCAGGATCTCTTCCGACACCAGCACTTCCCGGTTCAAGAGGAAACGCTTGTTGGCGGGATCGTCGATGATATAGGCGTGATTGCGGCGCGATCGCGTGTCCATGTGGACCTTGGGCGGGGCTGGGGATGTTGCCCACCGTCTCGCGCGGAATTAATGGGCAAGAGCGGTGGGAAGTCAACGCGCGACCGGGCCGCCCATCGATCTCGGAGCGATCTTGGCTATGGACAAGCCCAAACCGGCCCCGGATATTAGCCCGGCTGGGGGCAAAGAATGAAAAAACTCGACATCTTTCCGCACATTTTTCCCAAGGCCTATTTCGACAAGATGGTCGAGATCGTATCCAACAAGGATGCGATCCGGCGCTGGACCGACATCCCGGTGTTGTTCGACCTTGAGAAGCGGCTCAAGATGATGGACGAGTTCGAGCAGTATCAGCAGGTGCTGACGCTCTCCATGCCGGCGGTCGAATATGTGGCGCCGCCCGACGGGTCACCCGCCTTGGCGCGGCTCGCCAATGACGGCATGCATGACATCTGCGCCCGCTATCCCGAGCGCTTTCCCGCCTGGGTCGCCTCGGTGCCGATGAACAACGTCAAGGCGACGCTCGAAGAGATCACCCGCGCGGTGGAGACGATGGGCGCCAAGGGCATCCAGATCTTCACCAACGTCAACGGCCGGCCCCTGGACGATCCCGAATTCTCGCCCATCTTCGATAAGATGCATTCCTACGACCTGCCGATCTGGATGCATCCGACGCGCGGCCAGAAATTCGCCGATTACCCGGCCGAGAAGGGCTCGCGCTTCGATATCTGGTGGGTGTTCGGCTGGCCCTTCGAAACCTCGGCGGCGATGGCGCGCATGGTGTTTTCGGGCTTCTTCGACCGCTGGCCCCGATTGAAGATCATCACCCACCACATGGGCGCGATGGTGCCGTTTCTCGAGGCGCGGGTGGGGATGGGTCTCGACCAGCTCGGCTCGCGCGAAGGCGCGGAGGAGGGCTATAAAGCGATCATCGCCGGCATGAAGGCCAAGGGGAAACGCCCGGTCGATTATTTCCGCGGCTTCTACGCCGATACCGCGATCAACGGCTCCGCTTCGGGCATGCGTTGCGGCCTCGATTTCTTCGGCATCGACCATTGCCTGTTCGGCACCGATTGCCCCTTCGATCCCGAGGGCGGGCCGCTGTTCATCCGCGAGATTATCAAATCGATCGGCAAGCTGGGCCTGTCCCAGGGCGATCTGGAAAAACTTTACGAGGGCAATGCGCGGCGCATGCTGCGGCTGAAGAACTAGGAATAACGCCGCG
>Ga0181525_10002933_pt1 | contig 13674 bp, 8 predicted proteins | sample PEATcosm2014_Bin_48_FD_121100 | JGI IMG/M metagenome (GOLD analysis project Ga0181525, IMG submission 121100) | Peatland microbial communities from MTU Mesocosm Facility, Houghton, MI, USA - PEATcosm2014_Bin06_10_metaG | ecosystem: Environmental > Terrestrial > Soil > Wetlands > Peat | place...
CGCGCCGTCCGGAGCCTGGAGCCAGCGAGTCGAGGTGCAGGGGTTCGCCTCGCCGGTGTGGGTGAACGCCGCGGGTAACTCGGTGGGCACCGCGTCCGCCCTCGCCGTGCAGGCCGACCGGACGATCACCGTCGCGCTGCCCGAGGCACAGTTCGGCACCCCGACGTCCGGCTGGGGCTTCAGCGTGGTGCTGACCGGCCAGGACGGGTTCAGCTCCGACCTGGCCCGTGCCTTCACCGCCACGCCTGGCGCCTACACGTTCGGGGTCTGCGCAGTTGGCGGCACCGCGCCGATCTGCTCGGTCGACCCGTCAACCGTGCCCAAGGCCATGGACGTCATCACGCCGGCCGGAGTCTCGCAGGCGACCGAGCTCAATCCCACTCTCGGCCCCGTGGTCATCCAGCCGGTCACTGTCCCCTAGCCGGCGCGTCACGTGTTACGGGGTGGCCTCCCTTCAAGCCGACAAGCGCGAGCGAGTGGCCGCCTTCAGGGAGCCGAAATGCCGTAACGGCGACCCGTCCGCTCCTGTCGCACGAGGCGCCGCGTCCAGCGGGTGTCCAGGGTTGATCCAGCCGCTTCCCGGCAGGCGGTTGCGTGCCGGGCTGCTGGTGAACCGGATGGCCGCTTGCTACGTCTAGTTGATGGCCGTCATCACCGGAGAAAGCGGTTTGAGGGAGGGCGGGTGGTGCGGGAGTTGCAGTGGTTCCTGTCCCGGGCACGCCCCGCGGTCAGCCGAGAGAACTCGAGGCCGGCGGGCGAGCCGCAGCATTAGCACAGTGGAGCGCGTAGCGGGTGCGCGCCGCGCGCATGGATCTACGTGCCAGGAGACCCCGCGCCAACCTAGTCGCCGACCCGGCCTGGTCGAGGAGTACGCGGTTGCGCTGCACGTGGCCGGCCTCAACGGGGTGCTGAGCCTCCTTGGCATGACCGACGATCGGGTCGGCCGCGAGCCCGTCCGGCCACCCACCTACCTCGGGCGGTTCCTATGGCCGCGCTGCCGCCGGGCGGGATGGTGGCAGCCGGTCGGGGCCCCGGGCGACGTACTCGCCGAGGGCCAGGTGATCGGCACGGTCAGCACCCTCGACGGCGCCGAGGTGCTCGAGACCATCACAGCGCCCGCCGACTGCGTGGTCATCTTCCTGACCAGCTCGCCTGCCGTCGCCGACGACGGCCTGCTGATCGGGCTCGGAGCAGCCTGACGGTCGCCGGACCGAGAACGCTGGTCGGCGGGCTGCTGCCGGTCGGGGGGCCTCCGGCGTCTTGCCCGCCGGGCAGATCTCCGGCGTCGAGATGGCCGCCCTGCCGTACGAGTACACCATCGGCTGACCCTCTCCCGAGCCACCACTCGAGCGTTGAGCGGGGCGGGGACCGTGGTACCACTCGCCGTTCTGACTAAAGATCTTTATCTTTTTATTCCGAACGAACGGTGGTAACAGCGCGTGGTCAGATTTGCCGGTCGCGTCCTTCCCAGTACGGGGCGCGCAGCGTGCGCTTGAGTACCTTTCCGCTGGGAGTGCGCGGCAGCGCGTCGATGATCTCGACGGTGCGCGGGCATTTGTAGTGCGCCAGCCGCTCCCGGGCGAATTCGATGATCTCCGGCCCGGTCGCCTGCTGGCCGCCCACGAGCACGACGATCGCCTTGACGGCCTCACCCCAGCGGTCGTCAGGAACGCCGATCACGGCGACCTCGGCCACCGCCGGGTGCTCGGCCACGGCCTGCTCGACCTCGGGTGAGTAGACGTTCTCCCCGCCGGTGATGATCATGTCCTTGACCCGGTCGGAGACGAACAGGTACCCGCCGTCGTCGACGTGCCCGATGTCGCCGCTGCGCAGCCAGCCATCCTCGGTGATCGCCAGGGCGGTGTCCTCGGGCTTGTCCAGGTAGCCCATCATCCGCTGCGCCGAGGCGAACCAGAACTCGCCCGGCTGGCCGGCCGCGACATCCTGGCCGGTGGCCGGGTCCACCACCCGCACCTGCGCGCCGGGCAGCACGGTACCGGCCGAGACGAGCCGGTCCGGCCGGGCGGCGTCCCTGTGGGCCTGCGCAGACAGGCTGCTGATCACCCCGGCCAGCTCGGTCAGGCCGTATACCTGCACGAAGTTCAGCTGGGGCCACGCCGCCAGCGCCTGGCGCAGCAGCGGAAGCGGCATCGGCGCGGCCCCGTAGATCAGGTATTTCAGCCCGCTCAGCGCGGCGATCCCCTGCTCGCCCGCGGCGAGCAGCGCGGCTACCACCGCGGGCACCAAGAACGCGTGGGTGGCCCCGGCGGCGAACGCCGCCAGCAGCGACGCCGGATCCGGCTGGCGGGTGAACGTGCTCGGCACCCCGGCATAGACGCCGAACAGCGCGTAGCAGGTGCCGCCGACGTGGAACAGCGGCATCGCCACCAGGTTGCGGTCACCCGGTGCGAGCGGCGCCAGGTCGGCCGTGTTCTTGGTGTGCGCGACGATGTTGCGGTGCGACAGCATCACGCCCTTGGGCCGCCCGGTCGTGCCGGAACTGTACATCACCAGCCACAGATCCTCCGCGGTCACCTCCCGGTCCCGGTCGGCGGGGCGGGCCGAGGCCAGGAACGCCTCATACGCGTCGTCCGGACCGCCCACCGCGATCACGTCGGTGACGCGCGGGAGCCTGTCCCTGATGGCCTCGATCGCGGGCAGCAACTCGGCCCCGGCGAACAGCACGCTGGCACCCGAATCGTTGATCACGTAATCCAGCTCACCCGCCGCCAGCCGCCAGTTGACCACGGCGCTGGCCGCGCCGAGCAGCCCGGCGCCCAGCGCCACCTCAAGGCACGCCGGGTTGTTCTTGTCCAGGAACGCCACCCGGTCGCCGCGCCCGAGGCCGAGCGCGGCCAGCCCGCCGGCGACCCGCCGGACCCGGTCGTGCCACTGCCCCCACGTCCACCGCGTCTCGCCGTACGTCAGCGCCTCCGCGTCCGGCTGGACCGCGGCCCAGTGCGCGAGCGCGTCGGTGATGAACTGCACCCGGGGCGGTGCCGCTACCGTCATGATGTCCCTCCCGGCAAGCCCGCAGGCTTCTGCGGGCAGTGGCTCCCCTGCTACCTTGACCGGTCCGCGGGCGATTGGCAACCGTGGTCGGCGAGCGCGGCGTCCAGCATCGCGGCCCACTGCGCGATGATGCGATCGCGCCGCCGGGAGTCGTCGGTCAGCGTGTCCGCCAGGCCAAGGCCGCGAGCCAGGTCGAGGGTCGCCTGCACCGCCGCGCGTACGCCCGGCGCCGACTCGTCCGCGCCGAGCAACTCGATGGCCGCCCGGTGCGCCTCCCGGCCGAGCCGGGCCTCCAGCGGCACGACCAGCTCACGCAGCGCCTCGCTGGCGGCCGCCGCCGCCCACACCTGCAGCGCGGCGCGGAACAGCGGCCCGGTGTACAGCCGCACCAGCAGCCCGACGACATCTCTGGTAGGGACCGCGTCCGGCGGCAGCCGGGCCGCTTCGCTGCGGATCTCGGCCAGCCGTACCTCGGCCATGTGCTCAAGCGCCGCGGTGAACAGGTCCTCCCTGGTCGGGAAGTAATGCTGGGTCGCGCCACGGGACACCCCGGCGTGCTCGGCGACCACGGCCACGGTCGCCCCGCTCCAGCCGAGCTCGGCCAGGCAGCTGACCGCGGACTCGAGCAGCCTGGCCCTGGTGATGCGGCTGCGATCCTGCTGCGGCTCGCGCAGCGCTACCCGGTTCGACTCCACCGCGGGCATCCTGCCTAGCCCGCTGCCCCCGCTGCCCCCGCTGCTCCCGCCGCCCAGGATGGCGGCCGCTTCGCCAGGAACGCGCTCATCCCTTCGGCGGCCTCGGCGGTCCCGAACAGCCGGGCGGACTGCTCGGCCAGGGCCTCCGCCCTGGCCTCGAAGTCGTCCAGCATCGCGGCCGTCAGCAGCGGCTTGGTTTCCCGCAGGCCTTGCGGCGAGCACGAGCGCAGCGCATCGAGAACCGCGTGGGTGGCTGCGTCGATGTCGTCGACTGCCTCGGTGACCAGCCCGATCCGGGCAGCGGTGGTCGCGTCGAACGTCTCGCCGGTCAGGTAATAGCGGGCCGCGGCCCGCGGGTCCATCCGCGGCAGCGTGGTCAGCGAGATCATGGCCGGCGCGAGCCCGAGCCTGACTTCCGAGAACGCGAACGTGGACGCCGGGCCGGCCAGCACGATGTCGCACGCGCCGACCAGTCCGAGGCCGCCGGCCCGGACGTGACCGTCGATGCTGCCGACGACGGGCTTGGGCAGCGTCACGATGTCCCGCAGCAGGCTGAGCACCCTGGTTGCCCCGGCCTTCATGCCGCCCTGGCTGGCCTCGGTCAGGTCCGCGCCGGCACAGAACACCGACCCGGTATGAGTGAGCTCCACGGCGCGCACCGCGTCGTCGGCACCGGCCTGCGCCAGCGCGTGGGCGAGCTGCTCCACCAGGGCGGCCGATAGCGCGTTCCGGTTGCGCGGCGAGTCGAGCGCGATCCTGGCGATCCCCCGGTCCACCGAGGACTGCACAAGCCGATCGGACATTCCGTCTCTCCCTGGAGATCGGTGCGGTCTAGTAGGACTTCGGCAGGCCGAGCGAGTGCTGCGCGACGAAGTTCAGGATCATCTCGCGGCTGACCGGCGCGATCCGGGCGGCCCGGACGCCGGCGAGCATCGCGGCCAGGCCGCCCTCGGCCGTCATGCCGCTGCCGCCCAGCGTCTGGATGGCCTGGTCGACGGCCCGGACGCTGGCCTCGGCGGCGGCGTACTTGGCCATGTTCGCCGCCTCGCCGGCGCCCGTATCATCGCCGGCGTCATACAGCGTGGCCGCCTTCTGCATCATCAGCCTGGATAGCTCCAGCTCGATCTTCACCTGGGCCAGCGGGTGCGCGACGCCCTGGTGCGCGCCGATCGGCACGTCCCAGACGGTTCGTTCGCGGGCATAGCTGGCCGCTCTGCCCAGCGCGTACCGGCCGGAGCCGACGGCCAGCGCCGCGGCCATGATCCGCTCCGGGTTGAGCCCCGCGAACAGCTGCAGCAGCGCGGCTGATTCGTCGCCGATCAACGCATCGGCGCTCAGCCGTACGTCATCGAGGAACAGCAGGTACTGCTTCTCCGGCGCGACGATGTCCATCTCCAGCGGCCGGTAGCTGAAGCCCGGCGCGTCGGTCGGCACCGCGAACAGGGCCGGCCGCAGTTTCCCGGTCCTGGCGTCGCCGGTGCGGCCGACGACGAGCACGGCCTGCGCCTCGTCCACCCCGGAGATGTAGATCTTCCGGCCATTGAGTACCCAGCCCTCGCCGTCGCGGGTGGCCACCGTGGTCAGCTTGTGCGAGTTGGTGCCGGCATCCGGCTCGGTGATGCCGAACGCCATGATCGACGAGCCGCTGGCGAGCCTGGGCAGCCAGTGCTGCTTCTGCGCGTCGGTACCGAACCGGGCGATGATCGTCCCGCAGATCGCCGGGGAGACCACCATCAGCAGCAGTCCGCAGCCGGCCGCGGCCAGTTCTTCCAGCACCAGCGAAAGCTCGTACAGGCCGGCTCCCCCGCCGCCGTACTCCGCGGGCAGGTTGACGCCGAGGAAGCCGAGCTTGCCCGCCTCCTGCCACAACTCGGTGAGCCGTCCGCCGGTGCGCGCCTGCTTCAGGAAATAGGAATAGCCGTACTTGCCGCCAAGGTCGGCAACCGCCGCCCGCAGCGCCCGCTGCTCATCGGTCTCGGTGAAGTTCACCGCAGGTCCTCCCTGGGCTTGACGACGGCGAGCGTGGCGCCCACCTCAACCTGCTGGCCAGCCGTGACCGGCAGCTCGGCGACGATGCCCGCGGCTGGCGCCGCGATCAGGTGCTCCATCTTCATGGCCTCCAGCCACAGCAGCGGCTGGCCGGCCGCGACCTCGTCACCGGGTGCCGCGGCGAGCCGGACCACGGTACCGGGCATCGGCGCGAGCAGCGATCCGGCCGCGGCGTGCGCCGCCGGATCGGCGAACCGCTGCTGCGGGATCAGCGTCACCGGGCCGAGCGCGGAATCCACGCAGACCAGGCCGCCGTAGTCGGCGACCTGGAATGCCCGGCGGACCCCGGCTACCTCCAGCTCCACCCGGTCCGGGCGCAGCGACACCAGCCGGACGTCGTCGCGGCCCTCGACCGTCAGCCCGCCGCGGTCGATCCGGTAACCGACGTCGTGACCGGCGTACCGGACACGGTGCAGCTGGGACGGCACGTTCCGCCAGCCCAGCGGCAGCCCGCCGAGCACCCGGGCGGCTCGCTGCCTGGCCGCGGCGTCGGCCAGGGCCGCGGCCAGCGCCGATAGTTCCGCGGCGGCGCCGTCCGCCAGCGGTGCCGCCAGCGCGTTCAGGCCGTGCGTGTCGAAGAATGCCGTGTCGGTCTGCCCGGCCAGGAACGCCGGGTGCCTGAGCACCCGGACGAGCAGGTCCCGGTTGGTGGTCAGGCCGTGAATCCGCGCGGTGGCCAGCGTCCTGGCCAGGACCGCTGCCGCCTGCTCGCGTTCGGCCGCCCAGACGATGATCTTCGCCAGCATCGGGTCGTAGAAGACGCCCACCCGGCTGCCCGCCACCACGCCCGAGTCCAGCCGGACCATGGGCGGCGCCAGCGTCGCGGGCACTGCCGGGACGGGGGCAGCGCGGAACTCGGCCGGCTCGCCAGCCAGCGCGAACGAATGCAGGGTGCCGCTTTGCGGCCGCCAGTCTGCGGCAGGATCCTCCGCGTACAGCCGGGCCTCGATCGCGTGGCCGTAGGGCTGCGGTACCGGTGGCGACGCGGCGGGCAGCGTCCGCCCGGCCGCGATCTGCAGCTGCAGCGCGACCAGGTCCAGCCCGGTCGTGCATTCGGTCACCGGGTGCTCGACCTGGAGCCGGGTGTTCATCTCCAGGAACCAGAACCGGCCGGTCTCGTCGGCCAGGAACTCGACGGTCCCCGCGTTCGTGTAGCCGATCGCGGACGCGGCCAGCGAGGCTGCCCGCAGCAGCCGCTCGCGCATCCCCGGCGTCCGCTCGACCAGCGGCGAGGGCGCTTCCTCGATGATCTTCTGGTGCCGCCGCTGGATGGAGCACTCCCGCTCGCCCACGGTCCATACCGTGCCAGCGTCGTCGGCGAGCACCTGCACCTCGACGTGACGGCCTGGTTCCACATACGGCTCGCAGAACACCGCCGGGTCGCCGAACGCCGAGGCGGCCTCGGACGCGGCCGATGCCAGCGCGCCCGGCAGGTTAGCCAGCGTCCGCACGATCCGCATGCCACGGCCGCCGCCGCCCGCTGACGCCTTGATCAGCACCGGCAGGTCCGCTTCGCGCAGCGCGGCCGGGTCCAGCGCGGTCAGCACCGGCAGGCCGGCCGCGGCCATCAGCCGCTTGGCGGAGATCTTGCTGCCCATCGCGGCGATCGCCTCCGGTGACGGCCCGATCCAGGTCAGCCCGGCCGCCTGGACAGCCCGGGCGAACTCGGCGTTCTCCGACAGGAAGCCATAGCCCGGGTGGACCGCGTCCGCCCCGGCGTGCAGCGCGGCCGCGACGAGCAGGTCCGCCCGCAGGTAGGTGTCGGCGGCCGCAGAGCCCGGCAGCCGGACCGCCGCGTCCGCCTCGGTCACGTGCGGCGAGTCCGCGTCCGGGTCGGAGTACACCGCAACCGTGGACAGGCCCAGCGCCCAGCAGGACCGGAACACCCGGCGGGCGATCTCGCCCCGGTTGGCCACCAGCACGCTGCTCAGCACGCGCATCACATCCGGAAGACGCCGTAGCCGGTGCGCGTCCCCTGCACCGGCGCGCCGTGAATTACCGACAGGCACAGGCCCAGCACGGTCCGGGTATCGCGCGGGTCGATGATGCCGTCGTCGTAGATCCGGCCGGACAGGAACATCGGCAGCGACTCCGCCTCGATCTGGCTCTCCACCGCCGTCTTCATCGCCGCGTCCGCATCCTCGTCGAACGGCCGCCCGGCCGCCGCGGCGGCGGCACGGGACACGATCGACAGCACCCCGGCCAGCTGTACCGGTCCCATCACCGCGGACTTGGCGCTCGGCCAGGCGAACAGGAACCGCGGGTCGTACGCCCGGCCGCACATGCCGTAGTGGCCTGCCCCGTACGAGGCACCCATCAGGATCGAGATATGCGGCACCGCCGAGTTGGACACCGCGTTGATCATCATCGCGCCGTGCTTGATGATCCCCCCCTGCTCGTACCGCGCACCCACCATGTACCCGGTGGTGTTGTGCAGGAAGACCAGCGGCGTGTCCACCTGGTTGGCAAGCTGGATGAACTGCGCCGCCTTCTGCGACTCGGCGCTGAACAGCACGCCCTGGGAATTGGCCAGGATGCCGACCGGGTACCCGTGCACCCGCGCCCAGCCGGTCAGCAGGCTGGTGCCGTACGCGGGCTTGAACTCGTCGAAGTCGGAGCCGTCGGCTACCCGCGCGATCACCTCATGCGGGTCGAACGGGATCCGCAGGTCCGGCGGCACGATGCCGAGCAGCTGCTCTTCGTCATACAGCGGCTTGTCGTACGGGGGCGGGGCGGCGGGCAGCGGGCCCTGCTTGCGCCAGTTCAGCCGGGCCACGATGCGGCGGCAGATCTGGATCGCGTCCGGCTCGTCGGCGGCCAGGTAGTCGGCCAGCCCGGACGTTCGCGCGTGCATCTGCGCGCCGCCCAGCGACTCGTCGTCGGACTCCTCGCCGGTGGCCATCTTCACCAGCGGCGGGCCGCCGAGGAACACCTTGGACCGACCGGAGATCATCACCACGTGGTCGGACATGCCGGGCACGTACGCGCCACCCGCGGTGGAGTTCCCGAACACCAGCGTCACCGTCGGGATGCCGGCCGCGGACAGCCGGGTCAGGTCCCGGAACGTGCGGCCGCCGGGGATGAAGATCTCCTTCTGCGTGGGCAGGTCCGCGCCGCCCGACTCGATCAGCGCGATAACCGGCAGCCGGTTCGCCACCGCGATGTCGTGCGCGCGGAGCGACTTGCGCACCGTCCACGGGTTGCTGGTGCCGCCGCGCACCGTCGGGTCGCTGGCCGAGATCACGCACTCGGTGCCCTCGACGACGCCGATCCCGGTGACCACGCTGCCGCCGACCGCGAACTCTGTCCCCCAGGCCGCCAGCGGCGACAGCTCCAGGAACGGGGAGCCGGGGTCGAGCAGCAGCTCGATCCGCTCGCGCGCCAGCAGCTTGCCGCGAGCGCGGTGCCGGTCGGTGTACTTCGGCCCGCCGCCCGCAATCGCCTTGGCCTGCTCGGCGGCGATCTCGCCGAGCTTGGCCAGCATGGCGTCCCGGTTCTCCTGGTAGCTGACCGAGCCTTCGTCAAGCGCCGAGCGCAGCGCGGTCATCGCAGCAGCTCCTCAGGCACTTCGAGGTAGCGGGCCCGGAGCCATTCGCCCAGTCCCTTTGCCTGCGGATCGAACCGGGCGGCCGCGGCGACACCCTCGCCAAGCAGGCCCTCGATGACGAAATTGACCGCCCACAGGTTCGGCAGCAGATAGCGGTGCACCGGCAGGCCGGCTGCCTCCGGCAGCAGCTCACGCAGCCGGTCCGTGGTCAGCGCGGCGGCCAGCCACGGCCAGGCAGCCTCGTCGCGGGCCCAGACGCCCACGTTGGCATCGCCGCCCTTATCGCCGCTGCGGGCGCCGGCCACCACCCCGAGCGGAACGCGGCGGGTCGGGCCGTCATGCCGCCACGCCGGGATCGCCGGCGGCGCCGGCGTCGCCCCCGTCGGCCGCGGATCAGGGGGCGCCAGGTGCCCGGTCCCGGGGTCGGCGACCAGAACAGACTGGCCGTCGGGCAGCACCGCCGTGTGCCTGACCTGGGCCCGGTCCACGTAGGCAGCGGTGAACACTCCGTACGGCTGCGCGTCACCGGGCGGCGCGGTGACGTGGAAGCCTGGGTAGCTGGCGAGCGCCAGCTCAACCGCGGCTCCGGAGAACGCCCGGCCGATGGCCCTGGCGTCGCCGCCGCGGACCACGCAGCGCAGCGTCGCGCTGGCCTGTTCCTCGGTGGCGCCGTCGGCGTGGTCGGTGCGGGCCAGCGTCCACTGCGCGCCTTCCGGTAGCACGGCTGCCAGTTGCTGCCGGACCAGCCGGGCCTTGGCTTCGATGTCCAGCCCGGTGAGGACGAACTCCACCTGGTTGCGGTACCCGCCCATCGCGTTCAGCGATACCTTCAGGGTCGGCGGCGGCGGCTCGCCGCGCAGGCCGGCGATCCGCACCCGGTCAGGTCCGTCCGGTACCAGCCGGACGGTGTCCAGGCGGAGGGTCACGTCCGGTCCGGCGTAGCGCGGACCGGCCACCTCATAGAGCAGCTGCGCCGTGACGGTGCCCACGGTGACGGCGCCGCCGGTGCCCGGGTGCTTGGTGATCACGCTGGACCCGTCCGGGTAGATCTCGGCGATCGGGAAGCCGGGGTGGCGCAGGTCGGCGATCTCGGTGAAGAACGAGTAGTTGCCGCCGGTGGCCTGCGCGCCGCACTCGAGCACGTGCCCGGCCGCGGTGGCGCCGGCCAGCGCATCGAAGTCGTCGCGGGCCCAGCCGAAGCTGGCGGCGGCCGGGCCGACCGTCAGCGACGCGTCGGTGACCCGCCCGGTGACCACGACGTTCGCCCCGGCCCGCAGGCACTCGGCGATCCCCCAGCCGCCGAGGTAGGCATTCGCCGCGACCGGCTGGGCGCCGCCGGGCGCGGCCAGGCCCAGTTCGGCAGCGCGCGGCAGCAGGTCGTCGCCTGCGACGTAGCCGATCTTCGGATCCAGGCCGAGGCGCCGCGAGAGCTCGCGGATCGCCGTGGCCAGGCCCGCCGGGTTCAGCCCGCCGGCATTGGTGACGATGGCGACGCCGCGGTCCAGGGCCAGGCCGAGGCAGTCCTCGAGCTGGCGCAGGAACGTCCGGGCATAGCCGAGGCCAGGATCCCGCAGCCGGTCCCGGCCCAGGATCAGCATGGTCAACTCGGCCAGGTAGTCACCGGTGAGCACGTCCAGGTCGCCGCCCGCCAGCATTTCCTGCATCGCGGCGAACCGGTCGCCGTAAAAGCCCGAGGCGTTGCCGATGCGGATGGGCGCTCCAGCCTTGCCCGGGCTGGCCGTCACCTGGTCACCTGCCTTCCCGTCGAAGCGGCAGCGCCGCTGAAGTCCCGCCGCCGACAAAGCAAGCATAAGTGATTGTTTTCGCCCGGGGCCAGACCTGCCGTAGCGCTCACGAATGCCGGCGATGACGGGTCAGCAACCGCCGCCGGAGCCGATTAACTGCACGAGCACCACCGTTCGTTCTGGAAAAAAGATTTTAAATATTCAGAACGTGCAGTGGTTTACCGGCCCGGTACCGGCGAGCGGTTTTCAGGCGTACCTCCTAGTCGAGTCGGCAGACGACGTACGAGGTGATCCGGAGCAGCACAAGACAGCCCAATGACTCAGGCCTACAGCGTCTGACTCCCGTCACCGATGGGATGGAACAAGAGCTGACCGGCGTATGCTCGCCGTGGGTCGTCGTCTGCGGGCGAGGGGAGAGGCTGTGGCCGAGCCGCCGGTTACATTCGCCGATTTACTGCGGAAACTGCGCGCCGACGCCCAGCTGACCCAGGAGGATCTGGCGGAGGCGTCGGGGGTGCGCCCGCGATCAATCAGTGACCTGGAACGCGGCGTTGCCTTGGCACCCCAGCGGGAAACGATTCGGCGGCTGGCCGATGCGCTGAAACTGACTGGGCTGGTCAGGGCACAGTTCGAGGCGGTTGCACGGGGTCGTCCGGTCCCTGCCGCTGCCGGAGTCGGCGGCGCCGCGGCAGCGACCCGGACGCTGCCCCGCGACATTGCCTCGTTTACCGGGCGGCAGCAGGAGCTGCAGGAACTGGTCGGCGCGGCAGCCGGTGCCGCGAGCTCTGGCGGGGTGGTGAGCATTCAGGCGATCGGGGGGATGGCCGGGGTGGGCAAGACCGCGTTCGCTGTCCATGCCGCGCACAAGCTGGCGGACCGGTTTCCCGGCGGGCAGATCTTCCTGCCGCTGCACGGGCACACGCCCGGACAACGCCCGGTCGATCCGACGGACGCGCTGGCCAGCCTGCTGGCGACCCTCGGGGTTCCTGCCGGGCAGATCCCGCCTGGCTTGGAGGCCCGGATGGCGCTTTGGCGGGACCGGCTGGCGAGCAAGCAGCTGCTGCTGATCCTGGACGACGCGGCCAGCAGCGAGCAGGTCCGGCCGCTGCTGCCCGGTACCGGGGGCAGCCTGGTGCTGGTCACCAGCCGCCGCCACCTGTCCGCGCTGGACGACGCCACGTCGGTCAGCCTGGATACCCTGCCAGCCGGGGAGGCGGCCGCGCTGCTGGTCCGGCTGGCCGCGCGGGCCGGGCTGAGCCCGGGCGATCCGGCAGTCGGGGAGATCGTCCGGTTGTGTGGATTCTTGCCGCTGGCGATAGGAATGGTGGCTCGCCAGCTGCACCACCACCCGGCCTGGACGGTGGCCGCCCGGGCAGCCGAGCTGGCCGCCGCGGTGGACCGGCTGGAGCTGATGGTGACGGAGAACCTGTCGGTCGCCGTGGCCTTCAACCTGTCCTACGCCGACCTGACCGAGAACCAGCAGCGGCTGTTCCGGCGGCTGGGACTACATCCCGGCACCGACATCGACGCCTACGCCGCCGCGGCGCTGGACGCCACCGATCTGTCGGCTGCCCGCCGCGGCCTGGAGGCGCTGTATGACCAGTACCTGCTGACAGAGCCTGCCGCGGGCAGGTACCGGATGCACGACCTGATCCGCGAGCATGCCCGCGCCCTAGCCGGGCATGATGACCCGGGCAGTGACCGACACCAGGCCACTGCCCGGCTGCTGGATTACTACCAGTACGCCGCCGCCTGCGCCGACGCCCTCATCGCCCGCGAGACCCGCCCCGGCCCGGTCGCCGCGCACGGCACGGTACCGGCCGCGGTTCCCCTCATGACCGACCGTGAGCAGGCGCTGGCCTGGGCCCGCGCCGAGCGAGCCAGCCTGCTGGCCTGCATCGACCGGGCCACCAGTACCGGCCAGCATGCCCGCGTCGTCGCTCTCACCGCTGCCCTCGCCGGGCTCTTGCGTAGCGACGGCCCGTGGGCCGAGGCCATCACGCGGCACACAGCCGCGGTCCAGGCCGCGCAGTATCTCGGTGATCGGCTCGGCCAGGCCAGCGCCCTGCACGACCTCGGGGTAGTGCGGTGGCTGACGGATGAGTATCCGGGCGCGGCCCAGCTGCTCGAGCAAGCGCTAGGCATCTACCGCGACCTCGGCGACCGGCTTGGCCAGGCCACCGCCCTCCGCGGCCTGGGCGAGGTCCGGCGGCTGACGAGTGATTACCCGGCCGCGGCCGAGCTGCTGGAGCAAGCGCTAGGCATCTACCGCGACCTCGGAGACCGGCTCGGCCAGGCCACCGCCCTCAGCGATCTGGGAGTCGTCCGGCGGATGACGGGTAGTTACCCGGCCGCTGCCCAGCTGCTGGAGCAGGCGCTAGGCATCTACCGCGACCTCGGCGACCGGCTCGGCCAAGCCACCGTCCTCCGCGAGCTCGGGACCGCGCGGCGGATATCGGGTGAGTACCCGGCCGCGGCCAGTGCCCAGGAGCAGGCGATGGGCATCTATCGCGACCTCGGCGACCGGCTCGGCCAAGCCACCGCCCTCCGCGAGCTCGGGACCGCGCGGCGGATATCGGGTGAGTACCCGGCCGCGGCCAGTGCCCAGGAGCAGGCGATGGGCATC
>Ga0181525_10002935_pt1 | contig 13667 bp, 16 predicted proteins | sample PEATcosm2014_Bin_48_FD_121100 | JGI IMG/M metagenome (GOLD analysis project Ga0181525, IMG submission 121100) | Peatland microbial communities from MTU Mesocosm Facility, Houghton, MI, USA - PEATcosm2014_Bin06_10_metaG | ecosystem: Environmental > Terrestrial > Soil > Wetlands > Peat | place...
ATCGAGTGCGCGCGCCGTCGATGGGAGCCTACTCGCTGCTCGTGGCGGGCGTGCAGTTGCCCGGCGGCCCCGGATTCATCGTACTGGCAGGCAGAAGCGGCACCACCACGCGAGGGGTAGTCCTGCCGCCGCCCGCGTGGCCGCCAACCGGCGAGATGCTGCTGGACGGCAGCTGTGCGATACAGCGCTGAAAGCGCGTCATCACTTGCGCCGTCGACGGTAAAGCTTGCATGATCGCGCCTCCGGGCCGCACCAGCGCAGGTGCGCGAACCTCGGCTCGAAGTGCACGGAGTTGCAATGATTCAGAGCAGCGCACGACGGCGCCGGTCCAATCCAGTCGCCCGAATCGACGATCATTCCACGGCTCGTATCGCCTTCATTCAGGGCTGCTGGCACCGGGACATCGTCGATCAGGCTCGCCTGTCTTTTCTGAGGAACCTCGCGCAATACGGCTTGCTGCGAAAACAGGTCGACTGCTTCGAGGTGCCGGGGTCCTTCGAGATTCCGTTGCACGCGAAGCTGCTGGCTAAAACGGGCCGATATGCGGCAATCGTGGCCGCCGGTTTTGTCGTCGATGGCGGCATCTACCGACACGAATTTGTCGCCAGCAGCGTCATCGATGCGCTCATGAGCGTGCAGCTCGAGACCGAGGTGCCGGTGATTTCGGTGGTACTGACCCCGCAGCGATTTCATCAGCACGATGAACATGTCAATTTCTTTCGCAAGCATTTCGTCGTCAAGGGAGCAGAAGCGGCGCGCGCCTGCGCGGCCACCATCGCCAGTATCGAAAAATTGCGCTGACGGCTCATGTTTACCGGCATTGTTCAAGGCTGCGCCACTGTCCAGGCGCTGATCGATAGTCCCGGACTGCGCCGGATCACGCTCGGGTTTGCACCCGGCATTGCCGCGGGCCTGGCCACCGGCGCGAGCGTTGCGGTAGATGGCGTTTGCCTGACCGTGAGCACATTGCGCGGCGACGATGTGGCCGAGTTCGATGTCATGCAGCAGTCGCTGTCGGTGACGACGCTGGGCCGCCTGCAACAGGGTGGCCGCGTCAATGTCGAGCGCGCCACCCGCGCCGGCGGTGAGATTGGCGGTCATGTCCTGTCCGGCCACATCGACGTCGCCGGCACAGTCGCGCAGATTCGCCGCCCGGAGAACAACACGCTGCTGCGAATTGCGCTGCCCGCCCCGTGGATGCGCTATGTGTTTACGCGCGGCTACATTGCGGTCAACGGCGCCAGTCTGACTGTAGCCGAGGCACAGCGCGAGCGCGGCGGTAGCGGCTGGTTCGAGGTATGGTTGATTCCCGAGACGCTGCGCGTGACCACTTTTGCCGATCTCGTCATCGGCGCCATGCTCAACATCGAAATAGAGCGGCACACACGCGTGCTCGTCGACACCGTGCGCGATGTCATCGATGAGCGCCTGGAGGCACTGCAGCCGCTAATGCGGGCACTGCTGCGCGATCCAGATCTAGCTCGCGATTAATGCTGAACGACCTGGTAGCCCTGCTGCTGCAGCAACTGAATCAGACCGTCCCTGCCGACCAGGTGCAGCGCGCCGACGATGACAAGGTAATCCTGATCCTCGTGCAACAGCCCGGTTATGACGGGCAGCCAGGCGCGATTGCGGTCGGTCGTTAGCACGCGAAACAACTCCGGGTATTGCGCGTAGCTCTCGCTAAGCAGGTGTTCGAGCGACTTTGTATCGCCATTGCGCCAAGCGCTGATCACGGCGTCGGTGGCGCCCGCCGTGTCATCGGCGTCCTCGAGCGTGTAGAGCATGAAGCGGCGCTGCTCATCGAGCGACAGATGCGCGAAGATCCCGAGCTGCTGCTCGATGGTCTCCAGTGCGATGATCGGCTTGTGATCGCTTTGCGCGCGCGCGGCGAACTGCTCATCCACGCCCGAGCCGGATTCGAAGCCCAATCGCGCCAGCTCGAGCTGCTCGAGCGAGATCGCGGCGAACCAGGGCTGGAACTGGCTGAAAAATTCCGGCTCGACACCCAGCGACTGCAGATGCGTGACGAATTTGCCGTAAACCGAAGGACCCAGCGCTTCGGCCAGGGTCTGGCCCTGCGGCAACATCTCGTCGCTCAGATCCGTGCCAAGCAGGCTCTCGGGACTGATGTTGTTGAGATCCAGCTCCATTACCAGGGCCTTGGAATTGTCATAGGCGCGCAGCGAGTCGGGCGGCAGATCGCTGTCCGCGGGCTTCAAGACATGCACCGAGCCGAGCAGATAGACCGTATTGTGCGCGCCTTTGGCGCTCCAGAACGAATGGTGGCCGCCGTCAGCGAGCGCAATCGCAGCCACGCACCAGCACAGCGTCGCCGCGGTTAGTCTCGCTAGCATCCCTGTGGCGAAGCGCGGGGGCTTAAGATATACGCACCGCATGGCGGGTGTCATCGTATCAACAGGACATTCCAGTTCGATCAAGGTGTTTGTTGGGGCTACATCGTAGCCGCTGCTGATATCGCGAATGGGCTAAAGGACATAGACGTGTGTCTGCCACCGGGCGTCACAATGCAAGAAGTCGTTGACGGCACAAAAAAGTATCTGACCGACAACCCGGCTGAGCGACGCTACAGCGCTCATTCCACTGTTATCGCGTCCTTGCGAAAAGCGTTCGCCTGCCCCAAAGGCCCGGTTGCCACGCCATAGAGTCTTTGCCGGCTGAGAGATTTGAACTCCCGACCAACGGTTTACAAAACCGCTGCTCTACCACTGAGCTAAGCCGGCACATTAATACTTAGATTAATGGGAATCGGCGAATCGGCGCGACGCTCAAGGACCGGCGGCGGGCTGCGCTGTCGTACCCGTGGGCGGCGTCGCCGTGCCGGAGGGTTGCGTTGTCGTATCGGTCGGCTGCGCCGATGTGTCAGTTGATTGCGCCGGCGTGCCGTTCGCAGGCGCAGATTTCCGGCGTCGCGCGGATTGGTTGGCCGTGGCAGCAGCAGTCGCAGTAGTCGGGGTGATCATCTTTTGGTACTGCCTCGCCTGCGAGGCCTTGATGGATCGGATCGTCATGATCGGATCGCGCAATGCATCGGTAGTGCGCACCACCAAGTCCGTGCCGCTGCCACAGACGCGATCATCGTGATTACTGGCGTAGAACGCGACGGCGTCGTGGTTGTTCAGATTAGCCACCGGTTGCGCCAGCTTGACCAGGAAGTAATTGTTGTTGGCCGTGTATACCAGCAAGGTCGAGGGATCGATCGTCTCCCATCTATCGACATAGAGCACCCATATGCAGTCATCTTTGCCCGGCAAGCTAGCAGCGTTGGTGCTTACGGTTTGCCGGCTGCGCGCAGCACAACCTGCCGCACCCAGCACTACAAGAATGAGCGTCGCAAAGGCTAGCCGAGGGCTCACGATCGCTGGTCCGTCCTGCTTCAATTGCCACTGCATTTTAAGATCGTAACAGACCGGGGACGGGCCGCCGGTACTAATCGTGTCAGCCGCTCGGGCTCGCGCCGGGACAATCAGCAACTTGCACTGTCCCGAGCGAGCTACCGTCGGAGTTTGAGGTGCCTTGCAGCAGCTGTTCGGGCGACGGATCGGAATCGCCTACCTTGAGCTCGACGTCGAGCCAGCGTTGCATGAGCGTGCGCTGGTGGACTTGCAGCGTGGGCTTGAAGCCCAGTGCGCGCACCTGTTCGGCGCGGCGCACGGCATGAGCCTGATCGGCAAAGACGCCGACGGAGACGCGGTCGCTCTGCGCAGGCTCGGTCATGATCGCAGCGTCGCGGATGCCGGCTGCGTTCAAGCTCGCGATCAGGCGCCGTTGCGCCGCCGCATCGTGCAGATCGCTCACGTATACCCAATAGCCATCGGGAGTCGCACTCTCAACATTGCGCTCGCGTGTGGTCCAGCCGCGCGCTTGCAGGCGCTGGGCCACCGCGCTGGTGGCCGCTTCATCGACAAAGGGGCCAAGGCTGCGACAACGTAACGCTGCTGTCGCGGCGGCCACCGTCGCAGACGCAGGGCTCGTGGTGACGCGCGCCGCGCTCGCAACGCCCGCCGTGCTCGCGCCGCTGGTCGTTCCGGAAGGCGCGCCAGGGCGAACCAGCTGCAGGGCGGGAATGGAAGCATCCGGTGTGACCGCCGCCGAGCCGTGCGTGGGAGTATCAATCCAATGCACCCACGCGAAGAACGCAATGTTGAGTAACAGCAGCGCTGCGAATATAAGCCGCACGTGCTGATTCTATGCGATTGGTTAGCCCTTAGCCCTTGCCCGGTTTCGCGCAGACCCCAGCGTCCAGAGGACCGCCAGGCCGCGTAGCGCCAGGTCCTCAGCGCGTTGATGGCGCAGATTCAACAGCGGCGCGATCGCAGCGGCTGCGCCGCCAGCCAGCAGCAGGCGCGGCGTCGTGCCCAGCAGCTCTCGCGCGCAGCGTATCGCCTGAGCGATCAGAGCGGCTGCCGCGTGCCTGGCGCCTCCGAGCAGTGCCGCGCGCGTATCGCGCGCAAACAGTCCCGCTCGCCCTTCAGCGTACTCCTGCGCCCAGATGCGCCGGCCAGCCCGACGGCGGATGCCGGCTGTGTGCTCGAGCAGCGACTCGACCATGAGCTGTGGCCCCGGGATGATGGTGCCGCCGCGATGCCGTCCTTCGGCATCGAGCAGATCGATGGTCACGGCCGTACCGGCGGCCACGACGCACAATGCCTGCTCCGGGTGCTCGAAGCGCGCCCCGATCAGGCTGACCCAGCGGTCAACGCCCAATCGCCAGGGCTCCCCGTAGGCATTGCGCACACCTGCCGAGGTTCGCGCGCTACGAACGAATTGCGGCGCGGGCAGGCCCGCGCGACGGGCGAGCGCGCGCAACTGGCGCTCCACCCGCGCGCCCGCAACGTTGCAAACCTGCAAACGCAGGTCTGGTCCCAGCGAACGCAGCAGCCTCTGCAGGGCGCCGCCGCCTCGCAGTGCATCGAGCTCCAGCGCACCGCTGGCAGCGAAGCGCTTGCCGCGCCGATAGGTCCCTCGCAACAGCGCCCATTTCAAACGTGAGTTGCCGACATCGAGCAACAGTACCCTGGCGCTCCGCTGCGATGCGCTGCCGCGCGAACTGACGGCGCGCCGCCGTGGCTCGACGCGCTGTGCACTCACGCTATGGCTCTGACCGAAACATCGCCGGTCACGAATCGCTGCAAGCCGTCGCGCGTATGCAGGCACAGCGCGCCGTCGAGGTCGATACCGCGTGCATGACCATCCACGCTGCCGGCATCCGCGCTCACGCGTACGCGCTTGCCCAGCAGCGCGTCGGCCGCGTGCCACTCATGCGCAAATGCGCTGAAACCCTTGCGCTCAAACTGTAAGAAGCCTTCGATCACCGCAGCAATCAACGCCGCGACCAGCGGATTGCGATCGTGCGGGTCGAAACCAAGGCCAGCCAGATCGGCCGCTTTGGTACCGGTGGCTTCGATCTGCCTGCACACGGCGGCCCCTAGCGCGACGTTGAGGCCGATACCAAGCACCACAAATGCCGGACCGCCGCTCTCGGCGCGCAGCTCGCTCAGAATGCCACCGAGCTTTGCCGCTCCAGCCACCAGATCGTTCGGCCATTTGAGCGCGGCTCCCGTCACGCCGGCGCGCGCTAATGCGCGCAGCACGCACACGCCCATGGCCAGACTGAGCGTGCCGATCGCCGGCGGCAGACTCTCGAAGCTCCAGCTCACCGACAGACAGATCGCGCCCCCTGGCGGTGCGATCCAGCTGCGCGTGCGCCGTCCGCGGCCGGCGCTCTGGTACTCGGCGGTCAAAAAATCAAACCGCCCTGGCGGCAGATCGGCCTGCGTCAGCAGATCCGCATTGGTGGACGTCGTTGACCACAGCGTGGCGCCCCGACGCAGGCGCGCCACGACGTGCGCCGGTAGCGCGCTTTGTATGCGCGGCGCCTCCAATGGCGATGTCGCAAGCGGCAGGCGATAGCCGCGATGTGACACCGCGTGTACCGTAACCCCGAGTGCGCGCAGCACCGCGGTAGCTTTCCAGATTGCGCTGCGCGATACGCCACAGGCGGCGGCGAGTTGCGTACCGGAATGAAATTGTTGATCGGCAAGCAGCTGAAAGACGCGCTGGCTCAACGGCAGGGAGGAACGATTGAAACTCATGGGTCGCGCTCCGGGACCTCGGCCAACATGCAGCGCACACCGCCGCCACCGAGCGTCTCGATGGTCGGCACGGCGATCACCAGAATGCGATCGGCCACGGCTTTAAGCTGACCCCATTGCGTGGTGCTCAGGCTCGCGCGCGCACGCGCCGACATCACGAGCACCGATTGTGCCGCGGCCGCTTCGCCCGGCACGCGCAGCTCCAGCATATTGCCGGCGAATCCCTGCATGGCTTCCAGACCGATCTCGATGAGCTCGCGGCCCGAGGCACGCAGGCGCTCAAGCACCCGCGCTCGATCGGGATACGCGAGCGCGTCACTGCAAATAATCACACAGCGCGATCCTATCGCCAGCATGACATTGGTGTGATAGAGCGCCATCCCGCTGCCGTCGGTGGCATCAAATAGTTCAGGCTCGTACGCCATGAGCCGCGCCCATTCGCGCACCAGCGATTCATCGGTGCGCACTGAGCGGCACGCATACGCCACGCGCTCGACATGGTCGAGCACGAGGCTGCCGGTGCCCTCGAGGAAGCGCCCGCGGCGCTCCTCGGGGCTCAGATCGAGCACCCGGCGGTGGCGGAAGTTCAGCTCGCGCTCTACCGCGGCCAGGATTTCCATGCGACGTTCGAGCCGCCGATTCGGCGCGTGCATCGGGTAGAGCACAATCGTGCCGTCGCGATGAAAGCTGACCCAGTTGTTGGGGAACACCGCATCTGGCTTGATTGGCTCGTCGGTGTCAAATGCCACGCACTGGCGCACGCCAGCGCTTTGCAGTGCGCTGCGCGCGCGCTCGAATTCCACCAAGGCCTGCGCCTGGCTCGACTCGCCGCGCGGCGCGTCGCGTTGGAGGCGGTTGCTCTGCGCCGTCTGCGGGTTGTAGCCAAAGCGCGCCGGACGCACCAGCAGCGCCGCTGGCGCGCACTGCAGGGTCTGCCGGGCTGCTTCCGGTGCTGCGTCGCTACTGCATTGGGGCTCAATCATGCAATCCTGCTGCCCGCTCGTGCGATGATTCGCCTGCGGCGATCATAATTCAAAGATTAAGCAAGCACGGCTTGCAATCGCGCTCGCCGGGCTATAAGTTTTTGAAAGTACTCGGGGGCCGGCAATGCGAAACTCGATCTGGTGGGTAGGCGGTGGCCTGGTGGTGCTGTGCGGGGTCGTGTTGCTGCTGTCATGGCGCGCAACCCACCGAGCCGCAGTGGCGCCGGCGGCAACGGTCGTTGCGCCCACGCAGCCCGCGCCGGCCGTCAGCAACCCGGTGCCGCAGAGCGGCCTCTCGGCCGCGCCGCTGCCTGCGCTCGATCAAAGCGATGGGCCTCTGCACGATGCGCTTTCCGAGCTCATCGGTGTCAAGACGTTGGATCAGCTGGTCAAACCGAATCTGCTGTTGCGGCACGTTGTCGTCACGGTCGACAATCTGCCGCGCAAGCGAGTTGCCCTGGAGCTGCGGCCGACCAAGCCTGCGCCGGGCCAGTTCATGGTCAGCGGCGAGGATCAGAACCAACCCAGGCTCGATCCGGGCAATTATCAGCGCTATGCGCCGTACGTGCGCGCAGTCCAGGGCCTGGATGTCCAGCGCTTCACAGCGGTTTATTACCACTTTTATCCACTGTTCCAGGAGGCCTATCAGAATCTGGGCTATCCCAATGGCTACTTCAACGACCGGTTGGTGGTTGTGATCGATGACATGCTCGCCACGCCGGAGCCTGCCGAGCCGATTGCATTAGTGCACCCGAATGTGATGTACCAATTCGAGGATCCCAATCTCGAGGCACTCTCAGCCGGACAAAAACTCCTGTTGCGCATGGGACCGGCTAACGCGGCGATCGTCAAGGCGAAGCTGCGTGAGCTGCGCAACGCGGTGGCCGCTCACGGACACTGAGGCGAGCTCAGCGTGCCGTACTGTTGAGCAGATTCGCGGGGGAGTATTGATCAGTCAGTACGCGCGCGCCGGCATTCCAATCGCTCGACGTGCTGAAACGCGACAATACGGACTGCGGCGTGAAACCCAGGGGCTTGAACGCGGCTACGAAGCGCTGACTGTTCTGCGCGACCTGCGCGAGCGAGGGCAGAGCGCCGTTGCTGGCCAGAATCACGCGATTGACGCTTTTCAAGTTATAGAATTGCCCGAACACGCTGCGATACGTCACTGACTCGCTGTCGTAGAGGCGACTCGCGGAAAATGTGTTAGCCGCCACGATGCCGCCGGGCGCGAGCAATGCACGCACCTGGCTCAGGAACTCCCGCGTGAGCAGGTGCTCCGGAATGTATTGGCTGTCGTACGCGTCGAGCATGATGAGCTGGTAGCGCTTGTCGCTGCGCAATACGCGGCGTACGTAGGCGCGGCCATCCTCCTCGAACACCGGCATGCGCTCATCGGCATGAAACCCGAAGTACTGCTCGGCGACGCGCACGACCGCAGGATCGATCTCTACCACATCGATCTCCGCGTTCGGCAGCAACTGGCGCAAGCTGTGCGGCAAAGTTCCGCCGCCCAGGCCGATGATCAGCACATTGTTCGGTTCCGGGTCCAGGAAAAGCGCCCCGAGCATCATGCGTGTGTATTCGAACACCAGCCGCTGCGGTTGCCGCAGATCGATGCAGGACTGACGGCCAATGGAGCATTCACGCGTAAAGCACAGGCAACGGGAATCGGGCTCCTCATAGACCAGCACCTGCCGGTACAAGGAGCGCTCTTCGTGAATGAGCTGCTGCGCGCCGGCCAGGTGCGGGGCGGCGCATGCCAGCAGCGCCCACTTCAATAAACGCGACGCTTGCGCCTTGGTCGCGCTCACGCTTCCATCCCCAAAGGCAGCAGGCAAACCAGCGCGCCCAGGGCAATGGATACGCCGAGCATCAGCAGCACGATCTGGTTGACCTCGAGATAAAGCACCAGATAGAACGAGGTCAGAATGGTTCCGGCGGCACTGCCGAAGGTCGAGACAAAATACAGCTGACCGGCACGATGACCGGAGCTGTCCCGATCGGCCACGAGCAGGCGCACGGCGTAGGGCGAGATCATCCCCGAGACGAAGGCGGGCAAAGAAAACAGCAGACTGGCGGCCAGCAGCGATCCGAAGCGCGGATCGGCGAACGCGATCGACAGGGGCTCGAGCAGCGCATCGCCAAACAAGAGCACCGGCAGCGTGCTGAGTGCCGCGACGAGCAACAGCATGGCCAATCGGCGCAGGCTCGGTGCCGACAGCGATGCGCGGCCGCCCGCGAGGTATCCGAGCGAGAGCGCGAGCATGAACACGCTGATGATCGCGCCCCAGACATAAATGCTGCTGCCAAAATAGGGCGCGAGTAAGCGTCCGGCGAGCAGCTCGAGTCCCATGACGAAAAATCCTGACCAGCCGGCAATCAGGTAGAGGAAGGCCTGGTACATCGGATGAGTGTAGCGCGACGCATGGTTTGACAGCGCGCTGGCAGCGCCTCTACTGTGCCCTCAACCCAGCGCCCGCGCACGAGGCCTTGATGTCAAGAAAGCGGTATTTGAGCAGCCGTCGGCTCTGGGCGGGCATGCTGGCGACTGCCGTGATCTGCGCTTTGACAGGCTGCAGGACCGTCACCAACGCTCCGGCCAATACGCGTCTGGCGGGACAATGGAGCCTCGACAAGGCCGCCAGTGACGACGCGAGCGCCAAGGTTGCCGCGACCATCAACACCGCGCAGCAGAGGCTGCGCCGGCGCAACGCGGACCGCTACGGAATGGGTGGCGACATGCCTTCGAGCCCACCCGGCAACAACGGAGCGGGCGGCGCCGAGGGTGGGCCGGATGAAAGTTTCGATACGCCGGGCGATCGATATGGTGGCCCGGGTATGCTCGGCCCGGATTTCCGCACGTTGCGCGCGAGATTACAGCAGGCGTTACTGGCGCCCGCAGCGCTGCACCTCGAAGTGCAGGGGGAACTGGTACGTGTTACCAGCGATCAGCTGCCAGCGCGCGAGTATCGCCTCGGCGAGAGGATCTCGCGGTTCGATGAATACGGCACCTCGGTGATCGATGCCAACTGGTCGCATGGCGCCTTCGTGCTGCGCTCGAGCTACACCAGCCACGCCTGGCGTACCGAGCGCTACGAGGTCGATGCGTCAACCGGCGTGCTCACCGTCACGCAGCAGATCAGCGATCCGACCGTCGGCAAAATCGCGGTTCGCAGCGTCTACCGCCGCGGCTAAGTCGCCACTAAGGCTGGGTTGCTAGAGCGCGGCCTTGTCAGTCTCGCCCGTGCGGATACGAATTACGCGCTGTACATCGGTGATGAAAATCTTGCCGTCACCGACCTTACCGGTTTTGGCCGCCTTGACCACCGCTTCGACCACCTGATCAACCAGCTCGCTGCGCACCGCGATCTCAATGCGCGCCTTGGGAACGAAGTCGACCACGTACTCGGCGCCCCGGTACAGCTCGGTATGGCCGCGCTGGCGACCAAACCCTTTCACCTCGGTGACCGTCATGCCTGATACGCCGAGTTCGGACAATGCCGCGCGCACCTCGTCGAGCTTGAACGGCTTGATGATGGCAGTGATGAGTTTCACGCTCTGCTACCCCTCTCCTGGGACCCGACCCGGCTATTCGTTCTTGGCATCCATGTTAGCAGCCTTTGCGCGGCCCATGACAGCCGCTACTCGACGATATGAAACTTCACGCGCACTTTATCGTCGACGACATCATTCCATTCAGGATCGCCGATGCCAAAGTAGCTGCGCGACAGCTGCAGCTCGCCGTCGAAACTGGTGGTGCTGACCGCCCTGGCAACGCTCACCGGTACGATCACCGTCTGAGTTTTGCCCTTCAGCGTCAGTATGCCGGTCGCATCGAAATGGCCTAATGGGCCTGGCTTGATCGCCGTCGAGATGAACGTTGCCGTCCTGTACGTGGTTGAATCGAACCAATTCTTTTTGCGCACCTCGGCGCTGTATTCCTCGCTGCCCAGATCGATACTGCCGGTCGTGACCTCGATCGCGGCCTTGGCGGCGCCCGGATGCGCCGGGTCGTAGTCAATGCGGCCGTTGAACTTCTTGAACGGTGCATCGACCGGCACGTTCTCCTGTCTGAATGTCACAATAATGTTGCTCTTGGACGCATCGACGGCCGGGACGCTGGCCGCGCCAGTCACCAGGGTCAGCACGAACAGTGCGCCGACTGCCAACACGGGGAAATCTCTTTGCATGTGAATCTCCTCTCAACCTCTGCGCCACACCAGCATACGGCGCAAGGTCGCGTCACGATCAATGAAATGATGCTTGAGTGCCGCGGCCGAGTGCAGCAGCACAACCCAGAAAAGCGTCCAGGCTAAGACGCCGTGAACCTGCACCAGCACTTTTGCGAGGGCGTCATTTTTCGACACCAGGTCGGGCAGCTGCCAGAGCTTCAGGTACACCACCGGATAGCCTGAGGCAGAGCTGTAGAGCCAACCGATCAGCGGCGTGCAGATCATGAGTGCGTACAGCAGAGCATGCGTGAAGTTCGCCGCACTCAATTGCCAGCGTGGCATCGGCTCGGCGGGTGGCGGCGGGTGCAACAGCCGCCAGCAGCAGCGAATCAGTACCAGCGCCAGCACAGTGATTCCGATCCACTTGTGGTAGGCGTACAGCCTGACCTTGCGCGGACTGATGTGCAGATCGACCATCGTGGCGCCGAGCGCGAAGCCGGCAGTCATCAGCGCAGCCATCAGCCAGTGCAGCGCGATGGCGGTACGGGTATAGCCCTGCATGCGGGCATGGTATTGACTCGCCCCGCGGCGGTCAAAACCGCTAAGCCTCGCACCTGACATGCCTAGTTGGCCAACACCCTCCCTTATGCCACCCACGTGCAGTCGGAAGCGCCGCTGGCGGGGGGAAACGGCAAATATAGAACGTGATTCACACTTGTGGCTCGCACGCGCCATCGCGCGCTGTATATCCGGTCAAGGAAAGCGGCCTCACATTGCGCCACGATGGGTCCAGCTTAAGTTGGAGGCAAAATGGCCAGTCTGCCAGGGCGGCAAGGTCCAAAGCGCGACAGCGCCCGCCGGCATTCATCTGTGGCCGAATCGCAATTGGCCGCCATTCATCGCAGTCATCTTGTGGTCGAGTACGACCTCGAAGGCGTCATCCGCACGGCCAATCTCAACTTTCTGAAGCTCTTCGGCTATACGCTCGATGACCTGCGGGGGCAACATGAACGCGTGCTCCTGGATGACTCGTGGCGCGAGGGCGAACTGCACCGAAAGATTTGGGAGAATCTGGCGGCAGGCCAGATTCAATCCGGACGGTACAAACGCATCGGCGCCGACGGCAAAGTCATCTGGCTGCACGTCACCTATAGCCCTGTACCCGGCGAGGCCTCGCGCATTGTCGGCGTCATCGCCTGTGCCATCGATGTAACCGAGGACGAATCGCGGCGTGCGCAGCTCGCGGCTCAGTCCGCCGCTTTGGGTCGCGCCATGGCCATCATTGAGTACCACGCCGATGGCACGATCGCCGACGCCAACGACGCGTTACTGCGTCATTCAGGATATAGCCGCGCCGAACTCGTGGGCAAACCGGCGACATTCTTGCTGAAGCCAGGCATGAGCTCCAGCCGCGAGTACGCTGAATTATGGAAGCAGCTGCGCTCCGGGCAAGCCCGCGTGGCGCGGTGGCGGCGAATTGCCAAACACGGACGCGAGTCGCGCGTGGTTGCAACGCTCGTGCCCGTGCTCGACTCACAAGGCCAGGTCACGAGAGTTTTCGAATATTCGCCCTCTGGCAGTAAGCGCGCCGAGATCGATGCCCCAGCCCAACCAACGGGCACCGATTTTCACGATCTGTTTGAACTGTGTCCGGTCGGCATGGCGCTCTCGGACGCCAAGAGCGGTGAATTGATCTCGGTCAATGACGCACTGCTGCACCAAGCGGGCTTCACACGCGACGAGCTCATCGGCGACAGCTTCGCTGAACTTGCGCCGCCGAAGACCATGCGCTCGCGAGCGGCCAGCGCCTCGGGGCGCTCCAAGCGAATTTTTGACACCTACGAGCGCGAGCTGCCGCGGCGCGATGGCGGGCGCTACGTGGCGCTGGTCGCGGGATTGTATTTTGTCGACTCTACCGGACGGCAGCTGCTGTGGTCGATCGTGCAAGACATCTCCCAGCGCAAAGCCAAGGAACAAGAGCTATCGGTCGCTGCGCGCACCGATAAGCTAACGGGCCTGGTGAACCGCGCGGAATTTTTGGAAAAGCTACAGCAGGCGCTGACGCGCTCGCCAGCTACAGGACAATCGCCCTGCGCCGTACTGTTTCTGGACCTGGACAACTTCAAACTCATCAACGATACCCTCGGCCACGACGCCGGCGATTCATTGCTGCGTCAATTCGCCGATCGCATCCGGGCCACAATTCGTACCCAGCAACGCACGCGGCCATTGTCCGCGAACGATACGCCCGTGATTGCCCGTTTTGGCGGCGATGAATTTTCCATTCTATTGCTGAATCGAGATGATATTGCACACGCGAACAAGCTCGGGGTGCGCTTGGCCGAAGTCGGCCGCGAAACTTATCAAATTGCGGGCCGCGAAGTGCAGTCAAC
>Ga0181525_10002936_pt1 | contig 13665 bp, 16 predicted proteins | sample PEATcosm2014_Bin_48_FD_121100 | JGI IMG/M metagenome (GOLD analysis project Ga0181525, IMG submission 121100) | Peatland microbial communities from MTU Mesocosm Facility, Houghton, MI, USA - PEATcosm2014_Bin06_10_metaG | ecosystem: Environmental > Terrestrial > Soil > Wetlands > Peat | place...
CCGGCGCTACCGGGACCGTACGGCGCGACCCGATGGCCATGCTGCCGTTCTGCGGCTACCACATGGGCGATTATTTCCGGCACTGGATCAAGATGCAACGCTCGCTCACCGAGACGCCGCGCATATTCAATGTGAACTGGTTCCGCAAGGACGCCAACGGCAAGTTCCTGTGGCCGGGCTTCAGCGAAAATATGCGCGTGCTGAAGTGGATCGTGGATCGGGCGCGCGGGCGGGCGCTCGGAAGAGAGACGCCTATCGGCTGGATGCCGCGCTACGAAGATATCGACTGGACCGGCCTGAATTTTTCCAGGCAGCAGTTCGACGAGCTGCAGGCTTTCGATCGGGGCGCGTGGAAATCCGAAGTGATGGCGCACGAAGAGTTGTTCATCACGCTGCACGACCATTTGCCACCGGAAATGATTTACGAGCGCGAACTGCTTATTTGCCGGTTATAGAACGGGCCAGGCATACCGGGCGAAACCTTGTAATGAGCAACAAGCTTTTATTATTGTGCGGGAGTATTTTGGTAGCCGTGCTCTCAAGAAGCCTGGCATTCGGAGCCGGCGCGCCGGAAACCCTGGATCCGCTTCACGTGTCGGGCAAGTACATTCAGGACAGCGCCAACCGCGTGGTGATCCTGCGTGGCGTGACCACCATTACCCGTGACATTAATGGCCAACCCATGGTCATGCGTGCGGAGGACTTTCAGCGCATTCGGGCCTGGGGCTTCAACGTACAACAGATACGGCTGGAGGGGTGCCGGATGGCACTGATTCCTCCCTGCAAACCGGACCCCGCTTACTTGGACCTGGTGGAGTCCTGGGTGCGAATGGGCGCGGAGCATGGACTTTATTCGATTTTCAAAGCCACCCTTTACGATGTGCCCGGTTATCAGTTTCAGTTCTATTTCAAGCCTGCCACCTGGGACCGCTTCTGGGATCCGGGCTCAGGCATTCAGGATGCTTACCTGCAAGGCTGGCAAGTGGTCTGGCGGCGTTTCGCCAATGATCCGGCGGTGATCGGTTACGACTACCTCAATGAGCCGATTCCCGCAAGCAACACCCAAGACTTTAGCCACAGATACCTGTTCCCGTTCTATCGAAAGGCGGCGCAAGCTTTACACTCTATCGATCCTCAGAAAATATTCTTCTATCAGCCTGATGAACGGAAACCGGAAGACGGCGAAAGCCTGAACCAGCCTAATGTAGTATTCGCTCCCCATTTCTACCCACCTCCACAGCAGGCGATTTCCGAAGCCATGAACCAGCGCGTTCATTCCGGCGGAGCCGCGGGTGTGCCCGTGTTGATTGGTGAATATGGTTATCCGAATGTTCCCAGCGCGCACCTTCCGGCAGCCACGCCGGAACGGGACATGCAAGACGCAAATCTTTTCGATCAATGGGCCCTCGGAACAATCAAGACCTGGTACACCAGCCATGGCGATTTTGCGATTCTTCAGCCGAACGGCAAGGCTTATCCGCGCATCGCAATTTTCTCGCGCCCTTTCCCCCGCCGGATCGCGGGAACGCCCGAAAGCTGGCATTATGATTTCCCTAGCGGAACCCTCACTCTTCGATACCGGCCTGATCCTGCTGTCAAGAACGCCACAGACATCTATGCGGCCCCCCATGATTACCCGAACGGTTTTGACGTCACCACCAGTGACGGCCAGCATTTTTCGAGCGGCGGTACCGCAGTGGCGGGCATCAGCTATGAAGCCGGCATCCAAATTCTTCGTGTTCTGAACCCGGCACAGATCCAAGGCGTGCGCGAGATTATCGTAAAGAAGAAGTAAAACCAGGGCAGGAGGACCGCGATTCTTCGGATATACTGGCCTTCGCACGGTTGGACGACGGAGCTGATGAAAAGGTCCCGATGAATATTACGATCACCCGGGGGCTTCTCTCGCTGACAGCATGCGCCGCGGCTGTTGGCTTTGCGCAGGATAACGATCCCGCGCGCGTTTATCGCATCGGCAATGGCGTCACCGCGCCCCGTCTTATCCGCAAGGTTGAGCCACAGTATTCCGAGGAGGCGCGCAAAGCCCGGCTTGCCGGGGCGGTGGGGTTGCGAGTGGTTATTGGATCCGACGGTAAGGCGCGGGATTTTCGAGTGGTACGAAGCTTAGGGCTGGGGCTGGATGAAAGCTCGATAACGGCTGTCGGCGCGTGGGAATTTGAACCAGGCCTCAAGCAGGGCCAGCCCGTCAACGTTGAGGCAAACATTGAGGTGAATTTCGGGTTGCTCGATAAATCGCCGAATCTGCAATGGCATATAACGCGAGCAGAGTTCCATCTTTCGGACGGATCCAAGCGGCCATCGATCCAGAACGTTACGGACCCTTATTTCGCCGGCGGCCCACCGGGCGCAATCGCCACGGTGACGTTCTATGTTGACGAAAGAGGCCAGCCTGGCAACATTCTGATTGAAAAATCCTCGGACGACGGTTGGGGCCGCGCCGTCACGGCAGCAATCCAAGAATGGAAGTTTAATCCGGGCTCGCAAAATGGCAGCCCGGTTTCGGTTTCTTGCACTATGGATTTTGTCCGAGGGAACTAAGTTGTTCGAACCAACTGAGGAGGAACATACAATGAAGCGCTACACGTTCTTGTGCATTGCAGTGCTGTGCGTCGCAGTGGCGATGCATGTGGTCCCGCTGCGCACCCGATCCGTAGTTCACGCGGCCACCATCATGGCGCCGCGCTTTGAAGTAGATCCGTTCTGGCCCAAACCGCTCCCCAATCATTGGATTCTCGGCCAAACCATCGGTGTTTCGGCCGACGCGCAGGACCACGTCTGGATTATTCATCGCGTTGGCTCACTCGAAGCGGGCGAGCAGCACGCCACAACCAATCCCCCCATTTCGCAATGCTGTGCGCCTGCGCCGCCGGTTTTGGAGTTCGACCAGGAAGGTAATCTGATCGGCCATTGGGGCGGTCCCGGGCCGGGCTATGACTGGCCTGAATCGGCGCACGGGATAACCGTCGATTACAAGGGCAACGTGTGGCTGGGCGGCAACGGGCGCGGTCCGCAAAGCGGGCGGGGCGCTATCAATGGCCAGGACGAAGAGTCCAAGCCCGGCGACCGCGTGGATAGCTTCCGCGACAATCAGATTCTCAAGTTCACGCAGGAAGGCAAATTCCTGTTGCAGATCGGCAAGCCCGGCCATAGCAAGGGCAGCAACGATACTGAAAATGTGCGGCTGGCGGCCAAAACGTTCATCGATCCGAAAACGAACGAACTGTACGTCGCGGATGGTTATGGCAACCACCGCGTGATTGTGTTCGATGCGGAAACCGGCCAATATAAGCGGCATTGGGGCGCTTATGGCCACAAGCCGGATGATGCGGATCTCGGCCCGTACAATCCCAAGAATCCGCCCGCGCAGCAATTCCGCAATCCGGTGCATTGCGCCATGCTTTCGGACGACAATCTCTTGTACGTCTGCGATCGCGTGAATGATCGCATTCAGGTTTTCCATCCCGACGGAACGTTCGTCAAGGAGGCCTTTATCGAGAAGCAGACCCTGGGTTCGGGATCGGTTTGGGACATCGCCTTCTCACGCGATCCGCAGCAGAAGTTTTTGTACGTCGCCGACGGCGAGAACGACCGGGTGCATATTGTGGACCGCGAGTCGCTCGCAGTTCTGACCACGTTCGGCGAGGGCGGCCGGCAGCCCGGTGAATTCTACGGCGTGCACAGCATCGCCACCGATTTGAAAGGCAACATCTACACCACCGAGACTTACCGTGGACAGCGCGTGCAGCGATTCGTGTATAAAGGTCTAGCGCCGGTAACCAGCATGGACCAGCGCGTGTTGTGGCCGAAGTATTAAGAATTGGAAGAACTAGCAGGAGAAAATCCCCATGCGAATCCATTTGAGCGTTCTATTCCTGGCCGGTTGCACCGGCGCGCTTCTGGCGCAGGACCCACATCCCAGTTGCAACCAATGCGCCGGAACTTATATCGCCAGCAGCGAGATCCAGGCGTACCTCAAACGAGCTCCGGCGAACGCAGTGAGCGATCAACAGGTCCGTGCCGTGGATGTGGGCAAAAGCAACGTGGATATCGGCGTGGTGTATCGCGGCAAGCAGACCGCCGGGGGTGCCGTGGCCGAGCACGAGCTGGTGAGCGAGGTTTATCACATCATCGACGGATCGGCGACGCTGGTTTTAGGCCCCGACATCACAGATTTGAAGCGGCGTCCGGCCGACGATCGGGCGGTCCGGCTGCTGAATGGTCTGGGTGGCAACGGCGTCTCCATTCGCAACGGCGCCACTTACGAACTCAAGCCGGGAGACGTGGTAATTATCCCGGCCGGGGTGGGGCACTGGTTCACCAAAATCGATGACCACATCGCGTACCTGATGGTGCGCATCGATCCCGATAAAGTGACGCCGCTCAAGGATGAAGCAGCGTCCAAAGCCGACCTCGCCGGAAAGGCAAAGTAGCGAGGCGGCAAAGTAACTACGATGGCAACAATCACTTAGACAAATCCAGGTAAGGGCCTACCGTTGTTGACCCCCTGCACTAGCTTCGCTATAGCTAAGTGCGCCGTTTCTTAAAGACGGTCGCGTATCGACAAAACCGCTTGCTTACGCGCGCGGCTCATAACGAGCCGCGACCGTGAGGGAGCGTTGCAGCAAAATACGTGGCCGTATTTCTGAAGTAGTGTACTTAGCTGGTCGATCAACCTACCTATCAGCCTGGGGTGAGCGAATATCCGTCGCCGTGGGCGGTATGAATGAAACGCGGCTGTTCCGGCTCATCTTCGATTTTCTTCCGCAGGCGCGCGATGGCATGGTCCACTGCCCTGGTGTAAGCCGAGTTGTCCGGATAACCCCACACGGCGCGAAGTAATTCGTTGCGATAAACAACGTGACCGGCGCGCGCGGCCAGGTATCTCAGCAACTGGAACTCGCGGTGGGTAAGGTGAATAGATTCCGCGCCGCGCCTGGCGATCTGGTTGTGGAAATCGACGGTGACCGCGCCCAGCGTAATCCAACCAGGATTGCCGTGCGCCCGCCGCAACACGGTGTGCACGCGCGCGAGCAGTTCCTGAAGATCGAATGGTTTCGTGACGTAATCGTCAGCGCCCAGCCGCAGGCCGCGCAGCTTGTCCGCCGTTGCGCCGCGCGCGGTGAGGAAGATCACCGGCGTTTGTCCGCTCTGATGCAGGGTCTCGAACACGTCGAACCCGGAACGGTCCGGCAGCATCACGTCCAATACGATAAGATCCGGGAGGAAATTCTTGAGAATGTCGATTGCTGAGCGTGCGTTGGCCGCACGCTGTACCTCGAAGCCGTCCAGCGCCAGGTTATCGCACAGGACTTTGGCGAGCAGCCCGTCGTCTTCCACTACCAGAACCCGGCTGCTCATGGCTCAAGCTCCACGCCTGGCCTCCGTTGCGGCCCCGGACTTCACGGCGGCAAGAAGCTGCTCGCGCATCGCAGGTAGACCGACACGGATCGTGGTCCCGATGCCCGGTTCGCTGTCGATGGCCAGCGTACCTCCGTGGTCTGCGATGACGCGTGCCGTAATGGCCAGGCCGAGCCCGGTGCCGCCATGTCCGGCGTGCCTTCCCCGAAAGAATTTCTTGGTCACGTGCTGGATCTCGTCGGGGGGAATTCCGCCTCCGCTGTCGCGCACCTCCAGACACACAGTGCCGTTCCCGGCGGTGGCCCGGATGGCCAAGCGGTGTTCGTTTCGCGAATGGCGGATGGCATTGTCCACGATATTGTCGAGCATCAGCTCCAGAGCGCCAGGGTCGCCCAGGACCAGCGGCAGCGTCTGTGGCACGGATACTTCCACCTGAAATCCGAGGGCGGCGAGTGGTACGGAGAAGCGCCCGAGTGTTTCGGCCACCAACTCGGCCAGGACCACTCGCTCAACCGGTTGCCGGATGTCCGAGTCTGTCAGCCGCGAGAACGCCAGCAGGTTATCTACCAGCCGCGTCAACCGGCGCGCCTCGTGGACGATGTAGCCGGCATAATCCCGCTGAGCCGAAGCGTTTTCCAGACGGCCTTCGGCCAGGGTTTCCCCAGCCGCGCGGATGGTGGCGATGGGGGTCTTGAATTCGTGCGTTACGCTAGCCACGAAATCCGAGCGCAACTCCGCTAAGCGCAAGCGCGCTCCGGCAGCTCGTACACTAAGCGCGATGCCCGCCACCAGCATGGCCGCGGCCACAATTTGCAGCAGCAACATGCGGCGGGCTGCTCCGGCGGCCGCCACCAGAGTGGAGTCCCGGCGCGCCTCCGCGCGTATGATCCAGCCGCGCCGTTGTTGGGCCGAGGGCGGTTCGGCGGCCACCAATAGCGGATTGAAAAACATGAGACGCAGCGGGCGCTCGCTGGGGGCTGTCGAGTGGGCCGGCATGTCATCGCTGCCCGCTACCAGGACGCCTTGGTCGTCGAAGACCGCTAAGGAAACCCCGCGCGAGGTGTCGTCGTTGGAGAAGGTCTGGGCGGAGAAGGCTTGGTCGAGGAGCCCGGAGAAATAATGCTGCCGTGTCCAAGCGAGATTTACCAGGAAACCGAAAACGGTGTCGATGTTCTGCCGCAGCGGGTCGCGATAAAAAAGCCGCGCGACAATCTGGTAGGGTGTTCCATCCAGGACAGTCTCGATCACCGCGAAGGGGCGGCGCTGACCGGACTCCCGCCGGATCAGGTCCAGCAGCTGAGCACCCACGGGCGACTGATCGTCGATCACTACGGGAAACCGCCTGGGACCGCCTGGATCGCGGGACCAAGGTGGACGGCGTTCCTGGCGGTAGAAGAATGTGGGCGGAGCGCCCGCTGCGCGCCGCCAGAGAAAAAAAGATTCGGGATAGGAGTAGCGTGCGAAGGCGCTGGCCACCAGATTGACCGCTTCATAAGATGGATCGGCCGGCGGCTCCTGGCTGGTGAAGCCGTCGAGTTCCGGCGAGAGCAGAACGCCGCGCTGGACGCCCTGCATGTCCCGCGATACCTGGTTGAGGAACCGGTCGGCTGTCTCGCCCGCTTGTTGATTTGCCAGCAGCAGGACGCTACGCTCCCACTCCCGAACGGCGATATATCCGGCCCAGGCCAGCAGCACGATCAGAAGGCATGCCGCGATTCCCAGTAAGCCGGCCGTGCGGCGGCGCGGCAGCAGCCTTTCGAACGGGATCATAGACCTGTCTGCTCGCGGTAGTAACGCGCCGCTCCTTCATGCAGCGGAATCGGCGTGGCCGGCGAGTCCTCAGCGTTGGTCTGGCGTAGCGGTGGATCGATGAGCGCCAGATCGGGTAAGGATCGGAAGAGCGCTTTAGTAACTTTATACACCGTGTCTTCGTCGAGACCGCTGCGGCACGCCAGGATTCGATTCAGACCGATGGTGAGCAGCGGTTCCTTGCTTGGAATGCCGCCCAGAATGCCGCCCGGGATCACCAGGCTTCGCAGGAACGGATGACGCCGATGCAGCAGGGCGATGGTGCTTTGAGACAACGGTAAGATCCGCGCGCCGTGGCTCAGCACCGCGCTATAGCGATCTAAGGGAAAAATTCCGATCGCAAAAATCGCATCCAGGGTTCCGGTGTTTAACGCCATCTCGGACTCCGCATAGGGCTGGTAGGACCGCATAGCCCGGATGCCGAGCGCGTCGAGCACAATTTCCCCAGTCAGGGCGGTGCTGCTGCCTGGCGCTCCCAGACTCACCCGGCGCTGTTGGAGATCGTAGACCGTGCGGATGGAAGAATCCGCGCTTGCAATCAGAAAAATCGGATAAGGATCGAGAGCGGCGATGCCGCGCAGCCGGTCATACGGGCGCCCATCCAGTTCGCCTACAAATGCCAGATAGGTGGTGTCGGCCAGCAGGAAGGCGAGATCGGCTTCGCCGGTTTGGAGAGCTTTGACGGTCATGCCCCGATCGCGCTCGATGAACTGAATATCGTCGGCCGGGAGTTCAGCCGAAAACGCCTGCCGCAAGGCGCTGCTGAACACGGGAACCTGAATCGGAAGCACCGAGACGGTCAGCTTTTGTCGAGCTTGCGGAGCGGTTCGATGCGCGCAACCGGAGGCGAGACACAGCATCAGCGCGAACAACCACAGGGGCGCCTGGAGGGACACCTGGCGAACTATCGTTCGGAATGTCACCAGCACGATAGTCTATCATCACCAGCACGATGGTCCATAGCCTTGCAAGAATCACAGGGTCGTAATGGCCAATGCACTCCGGGGACCTTGTGTCGCTCCCAAGGCTGTAGTAGACTTCCTGCTGGAATTAAAAGAAACCGGCTTCTTATTAATGGAGCGAGTCTCAAGAATGAACAAATTTATCGGCGCTTTGCTCGCGGTCCTCATCCTGAGTTGTTCTCCCTGGCTGCCTCACGCACAGCCGGATCCCGGCGATCCTGAAGTGGTCCAGGTGGTTCCGAACTTTTACCTGATTGCGGGCGCGGGCGGCAACATCGCCGTGCAGACCGGACCGGACGGGGTGGTGTTGGTGAACGCGGGTGCGGCGGATATGTCGAGCAAGGTCCTGGCGTCCATCCGGAAGCTGACGGCGCAGCCCATTCGCTACATCATCAACACCAGTGCGGACCCCGACAATATAGGCGGCAACGCCAGCCTTTCGAAGGCTGGCCAATCGTTTACGCAGGCCGGCAACACTGGCCCCGGCGGTCTCGCGGCTGCGGGCCCGGCAAATATTTTGGCTTACGAAAGCGTGCTGGACCGCATGAGCGCGCCCACTGGCAAACAGGCCGCCTATCCGTTCGAAGCATGGCCCACTGAAACGTTCGCATCCAAGCAGAAGACGATGTATGTCAATCGGGAAGGCATTCGAGCCATGTACCAGCCGGCGGCGCATTCCGATGGCGACGTGATGGTGTTCTTTCGACGATCGGACGTGCTGGTGACCGGCGACATTCTGGATACCACGCGCTTCCCGGTGATTGAAGTGGATAGAGGCGGAACAATCCAGGGCGAGATCGACGCTTTGAACCGCATCGTCGAGATCGCGATCCCATCGATTCCGCTGGTCTGGCAGGGCGCTGGAACCTGGGTGGTGCCCGGCCATGGGCGCATTTGCGATCAAGCCGACGTGGTGGAATATCGCGACATGATCACGGTGATCCGCGACGTGGTGCAGGACATGATCCAGCGTGGCATGACGCTGGATCAGATCCAGGCCGCCAACCCCACCGCGGGTTATCGAAAACGGTACGGAGCAGATTCCGGCCCCTGGACTACGGCTATGTTTGTCGAAGCAATTTATAAAACTCTGACGGGCAATAACAAGAATCTGACAGCCAATAAATAGTCGAGGAATTCGTCATGAAGCCAAGAGAGCTTTCAAAGGCCGTATTCGCCGCCATCTGGATCGTGTCGGCGATCGCGCCCCGGTCCGCGTGGGCGCAGACCATGGATCTGGCGGGGCAGTGGGCGGCCCGGTCCCATCAGGATTATCAGGACCGCGGCGGCGGGCCCGATCCGGTGGATTATTCCGCCATCCCTTTGAACGACGAAGCGCGCGCGCGGGCGTTGACTTATACGGCCTCGGTTATTTCCATGCCGGACCGGCAGTGTCTGTATTACCCGCCCTATTATGTCGTGCTGGGGCCGCAAGGCTTCAAAATGTGGGCCGACTTCGATCCGGTGACGGGCAAGGTGCTGGCGTGGAAAGTGGGCGCTGCAATCGACCGCGCGGTAATCACCATTTGGATGGACGGGCGTCCGCACCCGTCCAAGTATGCGCCGCACACTTTTGATGGTTTCACCACCGGGGTGTGGGAAGGCGACGTGCTCACCACTTACACCACACATATCAAGCAAGGATATATCCGCCGCAACGGCGTGCCGGGCAGCGACCAAACCACCATGACCATGCATTTCATGCGGCACGGTAATTCCATCACCATCAGCGCTCACATCGAGGATCCGATCTATTTGACCGAGCCTTATGTGATCAGCCGGACCAGCCAATTGGATCCCACGGCAAATCTTCCTCCCACACCGGCGCCGTGTACGCCGGAACCGGAAGTTCCGCGGCTGGCCGATAGTCGCGTAGTTCCCCATATTCTGCCGGGGAAGAATCCCTTTGTGGATGAAATGACCAAGCGCTATCACATACCGGAGGAGGCTGTAATGGGCGGCGCGGACACCATGTATCCGGAATATCGCAAGAGGCTGAAAGACAATTACGTGCCACCCGAAAAGTGCGTCCGCTATTGTTGCGGATGGGGCGGAGGAAGCGGAACTAATCTGGATGGCTGCGTGACGCGCGGGCAATAGCGAAAAAGAATATGCATGGCCAGGTTGGAAGAAACAGAATCTTGCGCGCTACGTGCGGCATAGCTTTGTGGCTGGGCTTGCCGGTCGTAGCTTATTGCCAAGCTCCGGCGTCTGGGCAGGCTTTTGGGCAAACTCAGGCGGCGGGTGCAAAGCCTGCCGCTCCTCCGCCCACGGCCCAAGAGGCCGCGCCGATCGACTTGACCGGTTATTGGGTTTCTATCGTCACTGAAGATTGGCGCTGGCGGATGGTGACACCCGCTAAAGGCGACTATGCCAGCGTCCCAATCAATCTGGATGCGAAGAAGGTTGCGGATATGTGGGATCCGGCTAAGGACGAGGCGGCTGGGGAACAGTGCAGGTCCTATGGCGCGCCCGCCATTATGCGTGTTCCGGGCCGGGTGCATATTACCTGGCAGGATGCCAGCACGCTGCAGGTGGAGATGGATGCGGGCAAGCAGGTCCGCCTGCTCCATTTCGGCAAGTGGACTCCATCCAGCGGTGCGCCTGCCACCTGGCAGGGCGATTCCATAGCTACATGGGAAACTCCGCGTCCGGTGGGCGGCGGCGGTGGGACCGCCGTTACGCAAGCCGAACAGGGCCGAGGCGAGCCTCCGGCCGCTAAGAACACACCCAAGCATGGGGATTTGAAGGTGCTGACAACGCACCTTCGTCCCGGCTACCTGCGCAAGAATGGCATCCCCTATAGCGCGAGCGCGAGCATGACCGAGTATTGGGATCTCAACAAGGAAGCCAACGGGGAGCAGTGGATGGTGATCACAACCCTGGTGGACGATCCGGTATACCTGCAGGCCGAATGGGCGACCGCTTTGCATTTCAAGCACGAGCCCGACGGCTCTAAATGGGATCCCAGCCCGTGTTCAGCACGATGGTAAAGGCAGGGGTTGAATAGATGTGGGCTACACAGCCAGGCGCGTGTTACACTAATGTTTACACATCCGCGTGTGTAGCTTATGCCGACCAATCTCGCCATCGACGATAGGCTGATTGAAGAAGCGCGGCGCATCGGACGCCACAAGACCAAGAAAGAGGCCGTAACCACGGCTCTGTCGGAGTATATTGCCCAGCGAAAAAGACTCAAGATTTTAGCTTCGTTCGGCGCGATCCAGTTCGACCCCAAGTACGACTACAAAGCGGAACGCAAGAGAAAGCGCTGAGTGCAGGTCCTTGTCGATACCAGTATCTGGTCGCTGGCTCTGAGGAGACCCGAAGGACGGCTTAGCAAAACGGAACGCGAACAGGTGGCGGCATTGCGTGAGCTTGTCGAGGACGGCCGGGCGCGCATGATCGGCCCGATTCGGCAGGAGCTGCTCTCAGGTGTGCGAGAGACGGCGCAGTTTGAAAAATTGCGCAGAGAACTGCGCGCATTTTCAGACGAAATTCTGTCGGCTAACGATTACGAGCAGGCAGCGCATTGGAGCAATGAATGCCGGCGCCAAGGTGTAGTTGGATCAGGAGTGGATCTTCTCATCTGCAGCATTTCCATAGGCCGCAGATGGCAAATCTTCACCGCGGATAAGGACTTTCGCGCTTACGCGAAAGTGATTCCCATTCAGCTGAGTGTTCGTTGATTAGACGACGTCCACGCCCATACTGCGCGCGGTGCCCTTTACGCTTCTCACCGCCGCCGCGACATCGAAGCAATTCAGATCCGGCATCTTCAGCTTCGCGATCTCCTCCACCTGCTGTTCGGTGATCTTGCCTACTTTGTTCTTGTTCGGCTCGGCCGATCCCTTCGCCAGATTCACCGCGCGCTTAATTAAAACCGGCACGGGAGGGGTCTTTGTAATGAAGGTGAAGGACCGGTCGCTATAAATGGTGATGACCACCGGAATGATCAGCCCTTCCTGGTCCTTGGCGGAGGTTTTGGCGTTGAACGCCTTGCAAAACTCCATGATGTTGACGCCTTGCGGTCCTAGAGCCGTGCCCACCGGAGGGGCCGGCGTGGCTTTTCCCGCCGGAATTTGCAGCTTCACGCTACCCGTAATTTTCTTTGCCATATTGTCTGTCTCTCGTTAAATCTTTTCTACTTGCAGGAAGTCCAGCTCCACCGGTGTGGCGCGGCCAAAAATGGTCACCAGCACACGCAGGGTGTTGCGCTCCGGATTGATCTCGTCCACCTTGCCCGAGAAGTTCGCGAACGGCCCGTCGTTGATGCGCACCATTTCATTCTTTTCGAACGTCATCTTAGGACGCGGGCGCTCCGACGAGGTCTGTTGCCGGAACAGAATCGAGTTCACTTCGTCCGCCGTAAGCGGCACCGGGCTGTTGCCGCCGCCGACGAATCCGGTGACGCGCGGCGTATTCTTCACCTCGTGCCACAATTGATCGTTCATTTCCATCTGCACCATCACGTACCCGGGATAGAGCAGGCGTTTGCTGGTGACCTTTTTCCCGGCGCGAAGCTCCACCACTTCTTCGGTTGGTATCAGCAGCTCGCCGATCTTTTCGGCGAAGCCAAACGCTTGCGCGCGGCTGCGCAACGAATCGGCCACTTTTTGTTCGAAGCCGGAATAGGTGTGGATGATGTACCAGTTCTTGCCGTCGGCAGCGACGGGAGCCGCTACCGGCACTTCAGCGGGAGCTTCTTCAAAGGACTCCGGGGATTCCTCCACGGGCTCCGGAATTGCTTCGTGCCCGTTGTCTTCAATGTGACTCAAATCTTCGTCCGCCATTTGGCGCCCCTCTCACTTACTTCGTGAACGCGTTAAACAACTTATTGATCAGGCTCAGAAAGATCTGGTCGATCACCGCGAAATAGGCCGCGAACGCGAACACGGCGATAATCACCACAATTGTAGTGGCGCGAACCTGCTTCCAGGACGGCCACGTTACGCGGCGCATCTCGGTCTGCAGCTCTTCGAAGTAATTCTTTACCTCGACCGGCCAAGCGGAGGCTCGCTGGAGGAAATTCCCCTGGTCGCCTTCCTGAATTTGTGCGGTAGCCATTTTGTTAAGATTTCCTCGCTCGAGTGAGATGGCAGGGGCAGAGGGATTTGAACCCCCAAAGGCGGTTTTGGAGACCGCTGGTTTACCGTTAGCCTATGCCCCTACTCGGGCCGCTCTACACTTAAGTTTATTAAACAGCCTACTAACTCAGTCTACTTGATTTCCCGGTGTACCCGGTGGATACGGCAAAAGGCGCAGAACTTCTTCAACTCCAGCCGCTCGGTCTTGGTCTTCTTATTCTTGGTCTTGCTGTAATTCTTGCGTTTGCATTCGGTACACTGCAATGTAATGATTTCGCGCATTGGTTCGCTCCTGCTCAGGAAGAATTTAGAAAGTGTTGCCGGCTGACTTCTATTCCAGGATCTCCGTCACCGTTCCCGCCCCTACCGTCCGGCCGCCCTCGCGGATCGCAAATCGCAGCCCCTTGTCCATGGCCACCGGCGTAATC
>Ga0181525_10002937_pt1 | contig 13664 bp, 14 predicted proteins | sample PEATcosm2014_Bin_48_FD_121100 | JGI IMG/M metagenome (GOLD analysis project Ga0181525, IMG submission 121100) | Peatland microbial communities from MTU Mesocosm Facility, Houghton, MI, USA - PEATcosm2014_Bin06_10_metaG | ecosystem: Environmental > Terrestrial > Soil > Wetlands > Peat | place...
CGCGCGCATCGCTGCGCTCGTTGCCGCAACCCGGCGCTGATCAGCCGCCAGCGCGCTTCGCCAAAGACTCTTTCAGCGCCGACACTGCCTCTTGGTCGCTGGCAAAATCCTCGGCCATGCGCGCGTAGAAATGCGCGGCACCCTCATAGAGTTCGCGCGCCGCGGGATCGTCGCCGGCGAAGCCCGCGATCTCCTGCATCTCCGCCACCCAGCGATAGGCCTTGGCGGGCATCTGCGGCAATTGCTGCTGGAACTGCGTCAGCATGTCCTTTTGGCTGAAGGAAAGCTCGTCGAACAGCGCTTCGCTCGAGCCAGCGCGGATCGCTGCCAGCATCATCGCCGCACCGATTGCCTGCGTGCCCTTGGTAATGCCTGCATAGGACATCTTTAGTGCCGAGGCTGCGCCCGATGCGCCGTCAAGGATGCGCACGTCGAGGCCGTATTGGCGCAAGGCGGCAAACCGCGCCGCCGCCGCGCCGGAGGCGTAGAAGCGCGGTCCGCCGTCCTTGCCCTTGGGCGGCGCGCCGATGATGCCGACATCAACGAAGGTGCAGCCGGTCGGCGCGATCGCTGCCGCGACCCGCTCAAGCGTCGCCGGATTGATGGCGTTGCAATCGGCATAAACCGGCTTGGCATTGCTTGCCTTGAGCGCCGGCGCGAAACGCCCGGCAAGCGACAGCGCCTCCCCCGGCGGCAGGATCGACAGAATGAAATCGCATGCAGCGATCTCGGCGTCGGTCGCGCCGATCATGCCGGCCGCAAGCGCCCGCGCCACGGTCGCTTCGCTGCGCCCGGCAAGCGAGGTCAGCACCTTGACGCCGTGATCGGTCAGGCGTCTGCCGACGGCGGCGCCCATCGCGCCCGGCGCAATCACTGCGACGACGGCAGTCATGATGTCCTTGAACGAACGAAAGCCGGATCAAGCCAACGCGCTAGTGTACCGCCTCGCGCACCGGTATGGCAGAGGCGGCTTGCAGGCGGCGGCGTAAGGCCGGGACCCGGCCATCGGCGCTCGGCTGATAGAACACGGAAAAGCGGGCGGCCGCTTCGGCGAAGACGCGCGCATCGTCTGGCTTCTTCACCTCGAAGGAATCGAAACCGGCGCGCAGCAGGAATTGGAACTGGTCGCGCAGGATTTCGCCCGTCGCGCGCAGCTCGCGGCGGAAGCCGTAGCGTTCGCGCAACAGGCGCGCCTGGCTGTAAGCGCGGCCGTCGCGGAATTTGGGGAAACTGAGCGCGATGAGCGAAAGATTGCCGAGCCAGGGCTCGAGTTCGGCGACCCGCCGGTCGTTGGGCCACAGCACGCCGATCGGCGCTTCGCGGGCGACGAGTTCCGGCGCATCGGCGAGGAAACGCGCGCCCGGCACCAGCACCGGCACGCCATCCGGAATCGGCGCGTCGTCGAGCGCGCGAATATAGGGATCGTCAACGATCCGACCGGCCTTGTTAACGAGCGGCATAGACGCGCTCCTTGAACGGTTCGACGCCGGTGCGCTTGACCGTGTCGATAAATAATTCATCCGGTCGTTCGCGCAGCTCGATATAGGCTGCCGCGATGTCTTCGACGACATCGGCCACCTGCGCGTAGGGCACCGCCGGGCCGATCAGCGTACCGAGCTTGGCGTCCTCGTCGGCCTTGCCGCCGAGGGTGATCTGAAAGAATTCCTCGCCGTTTTTCTCGACGCCGAGAATGCCAATATGTCCGACATGGTGGTGGCCGCAGGCATTGATGCAGCCCGAAATATTGATGTGCAGGCGGCCGAGCTCGCGAGCGAGATCGCGGTCGTGAAAGCGCCGCGTAATCTCCTGCGCGATCGGGATCGAGCGCGTATTGGCGAGGCTGCAATAATCGAGGCCGGGACAAGAAATAATGTCGGAGACGAGTCCGACATTGGGCGTGGCGACGCCGATCGCGTCGAGCGCGCGCCACAGCTCCGGAAGATCGCGCTGCGCGACATGCGGCAGGCACAGATTCTGCTCATGGCCGACGCGGATTTCGCCGAATGAGTAGCGGTCGGCGAGATCGGCAATCGCATCCATTTGTTCGGCGGTGGCATCGCCCGGTGTGCCGCCTTCCGGCTTGAGCGATAGCGTGACGATGGCGTAGCCCGGGAGCTTGTGATTGGCGACAGAATTGCCCATCCAGGCATCAAAAAGTGGATCGGAGCGGCGCGCATGCGCGAGCGCATTCGGATTGTCGTCCAGCCGCGCATAAGCCGGATAACGAAAGCGGCCGGCAATTTCGTCGAACACGGCGGGATCGAGCGCCAGCGGGCCGTCCTTGATGCTCTGCCACTCGGTTTCGACTTCCTTGGCGAAAGCCTCGGCGCCGAGCTCGTGCACCAGGATCTTGATGCGCGCCTTGTAAATGTTGTCGCGGCGGCCGAACGAATTATAGGTGCGCAGGATTGCCTCGACGTAGCTCAAGACGTCGCGCGTATGCAGAAACGACTTGATCGTCTTGGCGAGGTAGGGCGTACGGCCGAGCCCGCCGCCGACCATGACCTCGAAGCCGGTCTCGCCGGCGCCGTTGCGGTGCAGCCGCAATGCGAGATCGTGAATGCGCAACGCCGCGCGATCGTGGCTTGATGCGCCGACCGCGATCTTGAACTTGCGCGGCAGGAATGAAAATTCCGGATGCAGGGTGACATGCTGACGGACGATCTCCGCCCAGATGCGCGGATCCTCAATCTCGTCGGGCGCCACGCCCGCCCATTGGTCGGTCGTGATGTTGCGCACACAATTGCCACTGGTTTGCATGCCGTGCATGCCGACGCTGGCAAAGTCGGCCATGGCGTCAGGCAGCTCTTCGAGCTTGATCCAGTGATACTGAATGTTCTGCCGGGTGGTGAAATGCCCGTAACCGCGATCGTAGCGGCGGGCCACATGCGCCAGCATGCGCAACTGCGCGGACGACAGCGTGCCGTATGGAATTGAGGTGCGCAGCATATACGCGTGCAACTGCAAGTAGACGCCGTTCATCAGCCGCAGCGGCTTGAATTCGTCCTCGGTCAATTCGCCCGACAGTCTTCGCGCCACCTGGTCGCGGAATTCCGCGACCCGCTCGGTGACCAAAGTCCGGTCGAGATCGTCATAGATATACATGCGCGAGCTTCTTTTTTGCGGTCTCTAGATGCCGAAGGTCACCGGCAGATCGATGGTCGGACCGTGACGGCGGATAAGCTCGCGCAAATTGCCCGGCCGCACCTCACCGTCGCGGGTCAGCGTGACCGGCGCAATATAGGGACCGACCGCACGCAGGTCGTCAGCGACCGCGGCACTGACCAGTTCGCGGGCAACCCCCGCATCGGCCGTAACGGCAGCGTCATGAAGCTCGGTAGTCCAGCCGCCATCGGCGCGGCGATACACGACCGCGCCGTCGCCGACGCGGTTCGCGGTTACGACGACTGGTCCGTTGATCTTGATCTTTTGTTGGAGCGGCGAGGTCATTGGGGAGCCTCATGCATTGCGGCCGACCGAAACGACCGGCGTTGACCCCCAGGCAACGGCGTCCTTCGGCCAGCTTGAGGAAATTATCCTCTATATAGGGGCGTTTGTGGCGGCAAAAAAGAAGATTATCCTCCCATAGAGGAGTTTCACGCAGCATAATTCGCCCCTGCGCCGGCCGTCACTGAGGAGATTGTGCTACGCGGACGCTTTGGCGGGTCGTGTTGCGTGCCGCCCTGATCGGGAGCGAGCCTGCGCAACTCGTTGGCGACATTGATCGCCACTTCGCTCGCGGGAACCGGCTTGCTGAAATAGAAGCCCTGCACCTGATCGGCATCGGCATCGTACAGAAAGTCGACCTGCTCTAGCGTTTCCACGCCTTCAACTGTCACCCGCATGTTCATCTCGCGGCCGAGCGCGATGATCGTTTTCACCACAGTCTCCACGTGATGGTCGGATTTCTCGAAATTCTGCATGAAGCTGCGGTCGATCTTGATTTTGTCGAAGGGGAATTGCCAGCGATAGCTCAGGCTCGAATAGCCGGTGCCGAAGTCGTCCATGACGATCGACACCCCCAAATCCTTGAGCTTCTTGAGTGTGGCCATGGTGGCCTCGTTATTGCGCAACAGCACCGTCTCGGTGATTTCCAGTTCAAGCCGACGCGGCTCGAGGCCGGACTCAGCAAGCGCGGCGCTGACGATGCTTTCGACGTTGCCGGACTCGAATTGCGCGGGCGAAAGGTTCACGGCGACGGTCAAGACCTCCAACCACGACATCGCCGTGCGGCATGCCTCGGACAGCACCCACCGCCCGATCTTGTCGATGAGCCGCAATTCCTCGGCCAGCGGAATGAATGTAGCCGGTGGAATGAACACGCCGTCGGGGCCAGCCAGCCGCGCCAGCGCCTCGAATCCGACCAGGCGGTTGTCGCTTATCTCGAACACCGGCTGGTAATACACCTCGAATTTTTTGAACTCGATTGCATCACGGACGATGCGTTCCAGATTGATGCGCTGCTGCATGGCTTCGTCCATTTCCGGGGCGAAGAAGCGGACGCTGTTTCGGTCGCTGGCCTTGCCGTCGTACAAAGCGAGGTCGGCGCTTTTGATCAGCCGCTCCGACGTCGATCCGTTGCGCGATACCGATCGTGCAGCCGACGCGAATTTCTTGCTTGTTGAACATCATCGGCGCGCCGACCACGGAAACGATCCGGTTGGCGAAATCGAACGCCTGATGCTTGCCGAGGAGACTTGGCTGCACGATGACGAACTCATCACCGCCGAGCCGCGCCACCATGTCATCGATGCGCGTCATCGCCATCAGCCGCTTGCCAATGGTGCTGAGCACAAAGTCGCCTGCGTCGTGACCAAGCGTGTCGTTCACCTGCTTGAAATAATCGACATCGATGTAGTGCACCGCGATGAACGCGCCCGCGGGCGGCAACACCGCCAGCGCCGCGTCCAGCCGCTCGTTGAGACGCGCGCGGTTGGCAAGACCGGTCAACACGTCATGGTGGGCGAGGAATTGGATGCGCCGGTCGGCGCCCTGTTTCTCCCGCGTGCGCCGGTACCAGGCGATAGCCGGAATGCCGAACGCAACGCTGATCAGGCAGCAAAGCGTTACGGAGGCCGCCGCAATCCCCTCGACAAAGTCTTGCCGCCGCGCAGTCTCGTCGACGAAAGCCGCCACGACGGCCACCGGCCGGTCGCCGACCCGCACCGGCACGAACGCCTCGGAAAAATATTCGGGCATGTCTGGCGAGGTCGCCGATTTCATATCGACCTGCGGCGCGCCAGTGGCGATGGCTCGCCGTGCCTCGGGATTGAGCACCGAGATATCGACAAATGAGACCCCGTGCGCATCAGATACAAACTGCGACAATCCTTCGCGGTTGTAGATCACATAGCGAAACACTTGGCCCGCCTTGCGGGCGGCTTGCAAAAACATGAGGCTTTGCGCGGACGGTTGCTCGCCGCCAGCGATTTTTTCGAGGTCGGTGACGTTAGCCGCCAGGAACGTCGCCCAACCGGTCGCCGTGTTCTTGGCGTTGCGGTTCAACACATAATGGGAGGTCACGTTGATGGTCGCCCAAGTACCGCCGATCAGGACGGCGAGAATGAGCGCGAACAACAAGGCGCCGCGCCGCAGCGAAATTTCCGCCAGGTAGGGTACAAGTGACCAAGTCATTCGCTGCCACGCAGTTTCGCCAGCTCGGTGCGGACGCGGGCAAGAAGCGCGCGATTATGCTCGCCCGATTGAGCGTATTGCTCGATCGCCGCTTGATACACGGCCCGGAGCTTCGCGGCGTCGGCAGCATCGGGGAACGTAACGGTGCGCCGCGGATCGGCTTTCAGGGTTTTAAGAACTTCCTGATCCAACCTCGCGAATTGCTCGGTCGAATGATCGCTGTTTCATTCGCCGCTATATTTGCGGATGATGGGTTGCGCCTGCGGGGGCAGACCGTCGAATATTTTGCGATTCATGACAATCGCCAACGGCGCACCACCGAGCCCGATCATGAAATGATGCGTGGCCACGCGGCCGATGCCGAATTCCGGCAACATCGACGGCGGCAAAGTCGCTCCGTCGATGGTGCCGTTACTGACGGCGTCGGTGGCCTGATTGATCGAAATCAGCACCGGAAGAGCGCCGAGGCGTTGCAGCACATCGGCTTCGATCGTGTTGTTCACGCGAATGGTGAGGCCCTTGAGATCCGCCAGCGAAGCGAGCGGCTTGCGGCTGTGGATGTCTTCCGGGCCGGAAACCTCGGCGTTCACGGCGTAGAAATCCTCGTACCCGGCAAGCGCGTGATCGCTCGTGAGCTGCGTGAAAACGCGGCTGGCTTCACGGCCGTCGCGAAATAGTCCCGGCAACTCCAACACCGCCGTGTCGTAAAAGCGATCGGGCGTTCGGCCCGGCACGATCATCGCCAGATCCGCCGTGCCATCGGCAACGAGCTGCGGCATCAGGCTTAGATCGCTGCTGATCGCGCCGCTGAAGAAAACGTCGATGTGGACGATGTCGCTGCCGGCGGCGTTGACGGCATCGACAAAGGGCTTGACCATAGCCTGATATATTTGCGAGCGATCCGAGGTGAAGAATGAAAGTTTCAAATTGACCGGGTCGGCCGCCGCCAATGCCGGCCACGAGAGTATGCCGCTGGCGATGAGCTGCGCCGCGAGGCGCAACGTGGTCTTTCGCATTTTTGTTCTCTGTTCGAGAGATCGCTCTCGTGAGAACGATTAATAAAATTGAATAGTTTCACTTTGCTTGTATTGCTCGTTAAAAAGGCGCGCTAGACCTCGGTAAAAGCCGTTAGTAATTATGCGTAATCGCATGCTCTGCCTTAAGCATTTCCGGCAGCGTGTGGCGAGCTTGTCGAGCGGAACTCCCCTGCCGGCGCAACCCAGTATGAACGGCGAAGCCAAGCCGACGAAAACGAACGAAAGCGCCGCATCCTCTGGCTCCGCCGGAGAGGTGTTTGCCGTTTTCCTCCGGCTCGGACTTACCAGCTTCGGCGGGCCGATCGCGCACCTGGGATATTTCCACGAGGAATTCGTCGTGCGCCGCCGCTGGCTTGATGAGCGGATCTATGTCGATCTCGTGGCGCTTTCCCAGTTCCTGCCCGGACCAGCGAGCAGCAAAGTCGGCATCGCGATCGGGCTGTCGCGCGCGGGCTATCTCGGCGCGCTCGCGGCGTGGTGTGGCTTCACGCTGCCGTCGGCGATAGCGCTCGTTTTGTTCGGCTACGGCGTCGACGCGCTCGGCGGCGTGCTGCATAGCGGCTGGCTGCATGGACTGATGGTCGCCGCCGTGGCAGTGGTGGCGCAGGCCGTGCTGTCGATGATGGGTTCGCTTACGCCCGATCGCGAGCGCGCCACGCTTGCGGTCGTGGCTGCAGTGCTGGTGTCGGCGCTGCCGTCATCAGTCGGCCAAGTCGCCGCCATCGTGCTCGGCGGTATTGCCGGCATGATATGGCTGCGCGGCGAACCGCCCGCCGATCACGTCGGCCTGCCGCACCCGGTCAGCCGCGGCGCGGCGGTCGCCGCCATCGTCGCCTTTTTTGCGCTGCTGATCGGCTTGCCGCTGGCCAGCGCCGACATATCCAGTCACGCCTTGCGGCTGTTCGACGCATTTTATCGCGCCGGCTCGCTGGTCTTCGGCGGCGGCCACGTGGTGCTACCGCTGTTGCAAGCGGCCGTGGTGCCGCCGGGTTGGGTCGGCAACGATACGTTCCTCGCTGGCTATGGCGCTGCCCAAGCGGTGCCCGGACCGCTTTTTACCTTCTCGGCCTATCTCGGAACGGTCATGACTCCCGCGCCGAACGGATGGCGGGGAGCGACCCTTTGCCTCGTCGCCATGTTCCTGCCGGCCTTTCTTCTGGTCATCGGTCCGCTGCCGTTCTGGGACGCGCTGCGCCGCAAGGCCTGGGCGCAGGCGATGCTTCGCGGCGTCAATGCGGCCGTCGTCGGACTGTTGCTCTCAGCGCTTTATCATCCGGTCTGGACTTCGGCGATCACCGGAACTGGCGACTTCCTGCTCGGCGCGGCCGCGTTCCTTTTGTTGTTCCTGTGGAAGGCGCCGCCTTGGCTTGTCGTCGCATTCTGCGCGCTCGGCGGCGAGGTGCAGGCGCTGCTGGCGGCCGGCCCCTGAGGCAGGCGCGGTGCGGTTGACGGAACTTTGCGCGCCGGGCAGCTTAACCGGTGGTTTATCGAGCCGGTCACGACCACCCGGTGCTTTGCAACGCGCGGTTAAGGTGTGGCGAGGTATTTTAATAGAGGCCGACATTTCGGCGGTGGCAGATGCGACAATCGCTCGTCAACCAAAGCGGCACCGCGACGGCGGTGCGCATCCTGCAAATTTCGAGGCTGTTACGGCAGCAGCCGGCCGTCGGCTATGCTACGGCGTTGGTCGCAATTGGACTGGCGACGCTCGTCCAATGGCTCGGCCGCGGCCAATATGACGGCGCTGCATTCCTGACCATCTATCCGGCGGTCATCCTGACGACGCTCGTTGGCGGACTCGGAGCCGGATTTCTCTCCGCGCTTCTCGCCGGGCTGTCACAATGGGGCTTGTTCATTCCCGCCCTGCATTGGCTGGCCGTGGCGTCTTATGCATTCGACGCCACAGTGTGCGTGCTGCTGATAGTTTTCATCAACCGGACGCTCGATCTGTTGTTGAGCAATATCGACCAGGAGAAGCAGGCCAAGCAACACCAATCTCTTTTGGCGGCGGAATTACACCACCGCATTCAAAATCTTTTCACGGTGATTCAGGCGATCATTCGTTTCAGCTTGCCGGGCGATGGAATGGTCCAGCAATCCGAGATCAAGGAGCGATTGATGGACCGGCTGCAATCCATGTCGGCCACCAATCGGGTCATCACGGATTCGATGGGTGACGGCGTTCGGCTGCTCGATCTCATCAAGGGTGGAATTTCCGGTTTCGAATCGCAATTCGAAATTTCAGGGGCGCCCGGACTGGTTTTGGGTCCGCAGATGACCCAAAACTTTTCGCTAATCCTGCACGAGCTTCTGACCAACGCGCTCAAACACGGCGCGCTGTCGGTCCCGCAGGGCCGCGTCAAGTTGCGCCTCGATTGGACATCGTGGGTGCTGACATTCGTGTGGGAAGAAAGCGGCGGACCGGCGGTGTCGCCCCCGGCCGGCACCGGCTTCGGCAGCCGCATCCTCGGCGATTTCGCCAGAAGCTTCTGCCAGAATGTCGAAGCGAACTACGCTCCCGGCGGATTTCGCTACAGCCTGCAAATTCATTCCGACCAGAACCGGTTTGCGGAATCGAGCTCGGTTTCGCCAATGGTTTCGGACGTGGGACCAAGCGACGTCCTTGCCCCCGCGCCCGCGCCCGCAGGGCCCGAAAAAGCCGAAACAAGCCCTCTGAAGGAAATCGTTCTGCACGACTGGGAGCTTTATCAGGCGGGCAAAGGGAGCCGCTGAAGCCGCAGCGGCGCGCTCCCGATCAATCCTCCGGCACGGGGCCGCACCAGCCCGGCAAGTAATTCGCCTCGGAGCTCTTGGCCAGGGCCAAAGCCTGCTCGATTGCGTGGTCGAAGTCGCGCTCGATCGCCTTGCGCTTCAACCGGCGCCGCAGAAAATCCGCCCAGAGAAACTCGCTAAACGGCGTCGTGTCCTTGGCGAAGCCGCCGGCGCGGCGCAATTCGCCGGCGAGCGAGCGGAACGGGTCGTCGACCAGCCCGGTTACGGACTTCGGGATGTCGTCGTAGTGGCAGCGACGTCCGGCGGCATCGTAGGGATGCGTCCAGCTCTTGTTATCCATCACCGTCCAAAATGCGTCACGCTCAAGCGCGCTCAAATTGGAAATGACGGTGACCGCCACATCCTTGACGCCCTCGTCGTGCAAGGCACGGGCGAGATGGTGATGATCGATGACGTAATGACGGCGCTTGGGCCCGAGCACCACCGGAATCATGTGCTTGCCGAGGAACTCGCCGCCCCTTTTACCGCCGGTTTCGCGCCAGCGTTTGCGCTTGGCGAGGACTTCGCGCATGCCCACGGTAATCTGCGTCGGCCGCAGATCGCCGATGGCGGCCGTTGTCAGCACCGGTTCGCGAATGGTCATGTCAGTTCGCCATACCCCGTTGCCTTATTTGGTACGACACGGGCATGCCGGGCACAAGTGCGCGCCGCTGCCGCGGTCCTGGCGCAAGCGCGCGTGGACAACGGGAGCCAAGCTCTAAATCTGCGCCAGGTGGGACGAAACGCGAGGATGAAGGGGGATCCGTGAAGCGGAACGGCTTGCATGCGCGTGACTTGAGGAAGCGCCGGCTGGGAGAAGCGGCGCGGTTCACCGCACTCGCTATCTGTTTGCTCGCCGCCGTTGCGGGTCCGGCGCGCGGCGAGGCACCGGCGCCAACGCCGGACAAGGGCGCCGACTGCCAGCGCGCGGATTTCCGCGTCGTGATCGACGTCGGCCACACGGTTGCAATACCCGGCGCCGACAGCGCGCGCGGCGTTCCCGAATACACCTTCAATCTTGCGCTCGCCGACACGATCAAGCAGGCGCTCGTCGACGCCGGGTTTGACAAGGCCGTCCGGCTCATCACCGCGACGGCGCCATGGCGAGGCCTGGTGGAACGCGCCGTGCGCGCCAACGAGATGCACGCCGATCTCTTCATCGCCATACATCACGATTCGGTGCCGAACCGTCTGATCGAAAGCTGGGAGTATGAGGGAGAAAAACATCAGTTCAGTGATCGCTTCAGCGGCTATTCTATTTTCGTATCCAACGATAACGGCGACCCGCAAGGCAGCCTCGCTTTCGGCCGCCTCCTGGGCCTCGCACTGCAGGCGCGCGGCCTGCATTACACGCCGCACTACACGCTGCCGCTGATGGGAAATCGCCAGCGTCGGCTTTTAGACGCCGAGGCCGGCGTATACAGCTTCGATTTGCTGGTTGTGCTGCGGCAGACACGCATGCCAGCTGTCTTGCTGGAAGCGGGCTCGATCGTTAATCGCCACGACGAGCTGGAATTGGCAACGCCGGAACGCCGCGCCCTCATCGCCGGGGCGGTGGCCTCCGCGGTGGAAGACTTTTGCGCCATGCGGGCGCAGCCAGCGCCCGCGCATTCAGCGAAAACCGCGCCCCGTCCCGCCAAGCCCGCCGCGCTCGCGCGCTGATTTCCGCTCGCCATCAAAAAAATTTGCAACCCGGGAATAAATCGCCGCCTCCCTCGGTCTTGTCCCTGGAAGCCGAATTGGCATGGCTTCGAGGAGACACGAAAATGAGCGCATTCGGCCGCGACGACGGAGTCAGCCGGCGAAAAGTCCTCGAATGCATGACTTGGGCCGGAACCGGCGTGCTGTGGACCATTTCCGGCGGCGTTCCCCATGCGCTCGGCCTCATCGATCAGGCTGTCGCGCAGGAAGCAGACAGCCTGACTTTCCTGCAGATCAGCGACAGCCATATTGGCTTCGACAAGCCGGCCAATCCCAACGCGCTCGGCACGCTGGAGGAAGCCGTCGCGAGGATCAATACGCTGCCGAAAAGGCCAGCGTTCATGATCCACACCGGCGACATCAGCCATCTGTCGCTGGCATCGCAGTTCGACGACGCCGACCGCATCATCTCGAAGACGCGGCTCGACGTGCATTACGTTCCCGGCGAGCACGACTTTCTCGATCCGGAGCAGAAATTCTACCGCGAGCGCTACGGACGAGGGACCAAGGGCGCCGGCTGGTACAGCTTCGACGTCAGCGGCGTGCACTTCGTCGGCCTCGTCAACGTCCTCGATCTGAAGGCCGGGGGTCTCGGCTTCCTCGGCGCCGAGCAACTCGCATGGCTTGAAGATGACCTCAGGGGCCGATCGGCTTCGACACCCATCGTCGTCTTCGCCCACATTCCGTTGTGGACGGTCTATTCGGAATGGGGTTGGGGCACCGACGACAGCGCCCAAGCGCTGTCATACCTCAAGCGCTTCGGCTCGGTGACGGTGCTCAACGGCCACATTCACCAAGTCATGCAAAAAGTGGAAGGCAACGTCACCTTCCACACCGCCCGCTCGACTGCGTTTCCGCAGCCGGCGCCCGGCGCCGCCGCCTCTCCCGGTCCAATGAAGGTCGCGGACGACAAGCTGCGCAGCCTGCTCGGCATCGCCGACGTCACGTTCAAGCAAGGCGAACAGCGCCTCGCCATCGTCGACACGCCCCTGCAAGCGTGAGGAGACGGTCCATGAGCACCACATTTCGCGCGATGATCGTGGCAGCCGCGCTCGGCGCCGCCGCCGCGCCCCTTTTGGCCGCGGTCGCACCGACCCCCCAAGCGCAGAATGCGCCGACTGCCGTGTCGATTGATAATTTCACGTTCACGCCGCAAACCCTGACGGTGAAGGCCGGCACCACCGTTACCTGGGCCAACAAAGATGACATTCCGCACGGCATCGCCTGGATGAAGAATGCCTTCACCAAGTCCAAGGCGCTCGACACCGACGACACCTACGCGCTCACATTCACCACCCCGGGCAGTTACCAGTATTTCTGCTACCTCCACCCGCACATGACCGGCACGGTTGTGGTAGAAGCGGCGACCGGCGACGCCGCGCAGTAATGCTCGATCGGACGCAAACAACGGCTTTGACCGTACGGTGGACTACCGGGCACGAGACCATGTCAGCTGACAGCGACGCCGATAGGTCCCGGCGCTTTCGCGAGGCGGCGCTCCCGCATCTCGACGACGTCTATACGTTGGCGCGTTATCTCATGCGCGACGCCGTGGACGCCGAGGACGCCGTCCAGGAATGCTACCTCCGTGCGCTGCGGCATTTCGACAGCTATCGCGGGCCGGCCATGAAGCCTTGGCTGCTGGCAATCCTGAGAAACGTATGCGTCGTCGAATTTGGGCGACGCAGCAAACAGCCGGCGCTGGCCGACAGCACCGACGCCGAAGCATCCGCGGACCAGAACCCTATGTGGCAAGAGCCGGAAGCCTCGCCGGAAGCGGCCTTGTTGCGCCGGCACGACGACAAAACGATCCGCCACTTGGTTGCCGCGCTTCCGCAGCCGTTCCGCGAGGTCATCGTGCTGCGCGAAATCAACGATTTGTCTTACGGCGAGATCGCCGGTGTCGCCGGTGTGCCGGTCGGAACGGTGATGTCGCGCCTCGCCCGCGCCCGCTCGATGCTGCGCGCCGCTTGGAACGCTGCCGAAGGATCGACGCCATGAACTGCTCCGAAGCCGAAGTCCTGATCAATGCCCTGATCGACGGCGAGCTCGATGCCGGACATGCCCGCGAGGTCGAAGCGCATGTCGCAACGTGTCCGAGTTGCGCGGCCAAGCTCGCCGCGTTCCGGGCGATGCATCAAGCCATGGCCGAGACTGACGTAAAGGAAAAAGCGCCGGCGCATCTGCGCAGCCGCATCGAAGCGGCGCTGCCGGCGGCAACGACGCGCCCGGAAGGGTCCGGCAAGTCTCGACAAATGACATGGCGCACATTCTTCGGCGGGCTCACCGTTGGTGCCGTGCTTTCAGCAGCCGTGGCGGCAAGCCTTGTTATCGCTGTCTTTCGCGACGATCGGAACCAGCAGATCACCGGCGAGATCGTTTCCGCGCATTTGCGCTCGCTCCAGGCCGACCATCTGACCGATGTACAGACGAGCGACCGGCATACCGTCAAACCCTGGTTCAACGGCAAAATCGACGTTTCGCCGCCGGTCATCGACCTCACCGCCCAGGGCTTTACGC
>Ga0181525_10002938_pt1 | contig 13664 bp, 16 predicted proteins | sample PEATcosm2014_Bin_48_FD_121100 | JGI IMG/M metagenome (GOLD analysis project Ga0181525, IMG submission 121100) | Peatland microbial communities from MTU Mesocosm Facility, Houghton, MI, USA - PEATcosm2014_Bin06_10_metaG | ecosystem: Environmental > Terrestrial > Soil > Wetlands > Peat | place...
ACGCCTAAGGATTTGCATGGGCACTCTCCAAGTGCCCCGACCCCAATGGTGACAGCCTACTCGACCAGACAGGGCAGAATTATGAAACGGTACGTCCGCGAAACGTCGAAAAGAAAGCCCCGGGCCAGAAGGGGTAAGCAGCCAGTCCCGGGGCTTAAGGCTCAAGGCATTTGGGCGCGTTGGCGCCGAAGGCACAGCAGTACGTCAAACGCCCCGCATCATGGTCGTGTCGGCCTAGCTGCTATCCATAGCGTTGCGGCGCGGTTTTAGTCGCCGCCCTCAGAATCTGGCGGCCTCTCTGCCGCATCGTAGGTCTCTGAGCGCGCGATTTTCCGCCCATGTCATCTTGGTGCTGAAGCGCCCGCACCTGGCCAGCTACGCCTGCGCAGAATTACTATTTATCGTAGAGACATGCGCTACGCCCGTCTGGAAGACGGACATTTGCAATGCACGGACGGTACGGGATCTTCTTTTCTTGGTCGGGGGTTATTCTCAGAACATACGCGTCTTTTGCCGCAGTTGGTTTCTTTGTAGATTGGTCAGGGGGTTTCTCAGGGGTGCGCTGATCGCTTTGGGCGTATCCAATGGAGACGATTGCAAGAGTGACAAAAGCCGACGTCGCGGTGATGAATACTGAGCGCATGGCGCTCTCCTCGCAGTCCGCCTTCCCCGCAAATTTACTACAACTGAGCTGCCTCGTTACTCCAATCGCTTGCTGACCAGGCGTCTGATCCCGAGACACGGTGTGTTCAGTCGCATCAAGAGCGCAAGCAATTCGCGCGGCAAGTTTTGCGGGATTTCATAGCGCGCGCTCAGTTCTTGGCCGATTGCCAGGCGCACAGCGCGCCGCGCACCCACCTTCGTATAAGGCAGCCATTCCCGCTCATAGCTCGATCGGGGAACGTGATTTGTCATGGGCGCAATCCCTATTTGCGCCCCTCATGAGAAGCTAAGGAGGGAACGAGCAATTTGTTCCTAAGCGGACCATGGAACCCGGACGGATCATGCGTTCGGTGACGCCGAATAGCTATTTAATAGCTGGCCGGAGAGGGGTGCAGAACGGCGCCCGCCACCATGTCGATTGACTGCCGGAACATGTTTTACAATAATTGGATTGTCGGGGGAGAGTGCGGAGTATCGCCGCGATGGCACCTGTGAGCGATTATTTACAGTACGCTCAAGAGGTCACCCGATGGGCGTCCGAAGCAAAAACTGACAGCGAGCGGAAAGCCTTCATCGAAATGGCGAGGGCGTGGATGCAATGTGCGTCCACGGAACTCGCACAATCCAGCGACACCCGGGATAAATCCCAGACGCGCGAAAAATGAGCCTCTGCTGCTTCGGAAGATCGTATCCGGCCGATTTCGGCCGGGCGCTAACCAAGCACAAGCGCGTCGGGGCCGACCGCGCGGTGTAGTCTCGGCGGCGGCGCGGGCCGGCCTGTGCTTGCCCGGCGATGGCTTAAGCGGCACATGCGCGCGGCGGTGCTGACCGCAGTTAGCGCCGCCCAAAGAAATGATTGAAGTTTGTATCGGCTGCGCAGGTGCCGTTGGTGTTGTCGTCTAAGCAAAAGGTCGTCGCCGACGGACGACGAAGCTCGGCGCCGAGAACGGCGCCGAGACCGGCAGCCGCCAGGAACGCGATGACAAGGCATGTCAGCATTGACCGATAGGACATCGCTGTTCTCCCCTCGATAAAGCGCACTATCAACCTAACGCCGCGCGCAGTCCTACGAATGTGACCGCGGACACAGTTCTGCGGTTCATTTCGGCGACCGCTCGGCTCCCTTATCACCACGAAACGTCGCGTTCAGCATTCATTCAGCGGAGCCTCATCACCTTTGGGCCATTGAACAAGCCAAGCAAAGGCGCCGGAAATGAGTGATGCGAGTAAACAACGCGAAGCGCACAAACCCCTGGGCAAGCTGCTGGCCCTGGCCGTCCTCGTCGGAGCGTATGGCGTTGCCACGGCGGGAGTGTCCGGTCTGATGATAGCCGCGACTGATATGTCGGCAGAGGCCAAAGGCCACGGTGGTCACGGCGGGGCACACGGTGGCGGTCATGGTCACGGTGGCGTTCACGGTGGCGGCCACAGGGGCGGCCATTTCGCGGGCAGAGGTCGTGGACATTTCTGGCACGGCCGTTGGTGGGGCTATGGCGTAGGTTCCTGCTGGCGATGGACGCCGGCCGGATACATTTGGATTTGCGGCTGAGGCGAGACGCGCCGGCTAGCGCCGTTGTTGCAGCCTCCGCGAGCGGTCGGGATCACTCAGCTAAGCGAGTGATTACCTCATGGCGCGCCCGATGGACTTGCGTCGGGCCGACATCTGATCGAAGGGCGGCTTCGAGCCAAACTTGGGCCATCTGCAGAAAAATATCGCGCTCGCTGTCGGACTTGGCAGTCTTCGCCCAGTCCAGACATTCGTTCGCGAAGTCGCGAAATTCCTCCGACGACAAGACACGCTCCCCAATGGGGTATCTGTGTCCCGGTTCACATACAGCTATGCAATCACAACTCCAGAGTGATTTTGTGACGAAATCGCACAAGGTTTGTAGATTATCCACAGAGAAATCTGGGCCGCTTGCAAAAATGGGCGCCAGGCGCTGCTGCCGGCGGCATTTCACGTTCAATTTGGAGTTCGGCCGCACTGGCCGGGATGTTTTTGCTGATCTATTTTTGTTCACCGGCCAGCGCTAACTCGCCGCAAGCGCCTGCCCGTTGTGATCGCGCACGATGAAGCAGGCGCCCGTTTCCTCGACAGACCACAGCGGCGGGAAGCGGCGGGGCGTCCAATAGCGACATTGTTGTTAGGCGCAGCGAAGTGACGCTAAGGGCCATTAACGACCAAAGTGCGTCGCAGCAAACGGGGCCTACAGCGGCGGCCCTATTGCCCAGCAGGGGCCGGGTTGCCGGTCCCGAACACGATGACTTCCGCGCCGATTGGCGTGCGGTTGTAGAGATCGACGATGTCCTCGTTCGTCAGGCGGATACAGCCGGACGAGACGTTGGTGCCAATGGTCCAGGGTTCATTGGTGCCGTGGATGCGGTATAGCGTGTCCTTGTTGCCGGAATAAAGGTACATGGCGCGGGCGCCAAGTGGGTTTTCGGGACCGCCTTTCATTCCAAGACCTCCCGGCATTGCCACCATGTACTGTCTAAGCTCCGGCTTGCGAACCAACATTTCCGCAGGCGGGTACCAGTCGGGCCATTCCTGCTTGCTATGGACTGTCGCACGCCCGGACCAGACAAAGCCTTCCCTGCCGACGCCCACGCCATAGCGAATGGCCTGTCCGGCATCGTGGATGATGTAGAGAAAATGACTGGCCGGATCGATGATGATCGTTCCCGGCCGCTCGTGCGTCGGGTAGTCGACGACCTGGCGGGCGAAGGCGGGATTAGGCCCCCGCTGTTGGTCCCACGGCATCGTAAAAATGCCGGCACTGGTCGTCCCGCCTACGCAGGCGGCAAGTATCAGCAGCACAGCACACGTTAGACCCCGCACGACCCGCATTTGCCGGCGGGGAAAAACCCCGAGCCTGATTTTCATAAGGACATTCTAAACCAAAATGGGTCGGATGAATATCACGCCGGGGAGCAATGCGACTTTGCCCATTTGTAGATAATTGGGGGCGCCATCAATCACCTTGGCTGACTGGTTTCGTTCAAAATGCTCCACACAGTATCATCCGGACACCGCACGGGAAAAGCATCGAAAGGAGCGTTGTTAAATGGGGTGTCCGTGATCATCTTCGGCGTCACGATCATCTTCAAAGTTTTGTGGGCGTCGAATGAGTATCGACTCTCCGTTGTCCCGACCAATATCGATCCATCGGAATGGATGAGTTTCATTTCGCAGTTATCGATCTGCGCCTTACGATCAAACACGCAGCGGCCGACATCCTCGACTTCTCGTTGGACAGGGGTGCTTTCCGTCTTGTGCATTCTCAGGCCGAGAAAGTGGCCATCAGCGAAGCGAATCTCAAAGTGGTTGCGACAAGCAGCTATGACGTCCTGCGCAGTTACGGCCCTGTGACTTGGGAACGACCAAAAGCCGGGCGTGATGGGACTTTCGTTTAGCGGCGCCTGCGCCAGGGTCGATGTGCAGAAAAGTCCGGCCAGAACCGTAGGCAGTAACGCGCGAAGGCGTCTCCTCATCATTGCCCTCGATGTTGTGCGGCACTGAAACGGGAGGTTATGAAGTAGTGCTTCCTCGTCGGTCCTTCGAGTATAAGTTGGCGTGTGCCGGGCGTCACCGGGTGTCAGATGATATGACCGACGCAAGTATCGCTTCGCAACAAGCCGGCAATCGGTTGCCGCTCTGGCTCAAGCTCACCTACACTGGATTTATGGCGGTTCTGGTGCCCGTCTACTGGCACTATTACGGACCCACCAACTTTCTTTATTTTTGCGACCTCGCGCTGATTATTACGCTGATCGGCATCTCGATCGAGAGTCCGTTTCTTATATCCATGTGCGCGATAGGAATCCTGGCACCGCAGGCGTTTTGGGTTGCGGATTTCCTCGCAAACCTCGCTGGATTGTCGTTCCTCGGGATAACCGATTACATGTTCAACCACGACAACTCATTGTTCCTGCGCGCGCTATCGCTGTATCATGGCTTGTTGCCATTCTTGCTAGTCTATCTCGTCTGGGCGCTGGGATACGACCGCCGCGCATTGCCGGCGTGGACCGTTCTCGCTTGGTTGGTGCTGCCGGTGTGTTTCTTCTTCATGCCGCCACCTAATCCCAATCCCGGGCTGACACCGGTCAATATCAACTATGTTTGGGGTCTGAGCGATTCTGCTGCGCAGAACTGGGTTTCGCCTGCCGAATGGTTCATTGGGTTGATGATCGGATTGCCGTTCCTGCTGTACGTGCCCACCCATTTTCTGCTGCTGCGCTTCGCCCCGAAGCCGCTGCGCACTCTCGGTCCTCTCAGTCCTTCCAGAAATTCCTGAACCGATCAGGCGGCCGCTTCCTTTTCCGCGGCTGCGGCACGCTGCGCCTCCATCTTGCGTTGGTTGAACCCCATGGGCGGTAGTCGGCCCCACGGTGGCACGCTCGTCAAGCAACGCGATGCGTTGTGGGTAAACGCAGGCGTTGCACCTAAAGGCTGCTGAGCGGACTCAGAGGTGGCTCGTCGACTCACCTCGCGATCTACCGGCTGCGGCCTCACCGAGAGATCGGACAGTTGCGCATTTTCACAGACGGGCTGACTTCCGCTTTTTCCCGGAGCAGACATTCGCCGGCGCGATCGCGATGTCCGTTAAGGGCCAAAAGCAACAATTTCGGTAAGCGTTGACTTTCAGTCGACGAACTCAATGCCGTGTTCCGACGCGATACGTCTAAAATCGACCGCAGGATCCGAGTTCGCGCTGCCGCCCTGGACGTGCGGACTGGAAACCTGCTCGACGAATTCTTCGAAAATTCTGCCCGGCGAACAGATGAACAGGATGCGGCCATAACCCGGCCCAAGGCTCCTGAATTTGTGGATCGCGCCGCGCGGCCAGTAGACGCTCTCGCCAGCGCCAAGCGTGGTCTGTTTTCCGTCAATATAGCACTCGAATTTCCCATCGGTGACAAATGCGGCTTCGTCATAGCTCCAATGGCGGTGCAGCCCGCTGCCGGACTCGGCCGGCACTAATGCTTCCACCACCGTGTAGGCGCCCTGCGTGTCCTCGGCAGCCATCTTGGAATAGAACGTCATGCGCCCAATTCGCTTCACATTGCCTACATCGCGGGCGAATAGTTTGGCCTGAACGTCCATGTTGTATCCTCCACTTTGTGTTTGCCGCGTAGGTGCGATGAAGGACCTCCGCGGCCACTCTTGCGCCCATGCGCGGTGATAGTTCACGTCCGAGACCTTGCGACGGCCATCCCTAACGCCTTGCGCATTCTCCAATTTTGGATCGGAATTTCAGGAAGCGTTCCGGAGCGCTCGCGGGAGAAGCGCTTCCATTTCAGCGGCGGCATTGGCTGCGCCATCTACACCGATAAACTGAGCAGATATCCATTGAGCACGTGCACGGTAGCTGGGCGTGTTTAGAATGGATTCCACCGCCTGGCGCATGGCCTCCGCTGTCGCGTCCGGAGGAAGCGCACGTCCGACCCCCCATTCCTCTGCCGCCGCGCCATTGATCGGCTGATCTCCACCTAAACCAGGAATGACTACCATCGGAAGGCCGTGTTTCAGTGCACGCATGAACGTGCCGTGACCGCCGTGCGTCACGACAAGGTTGGCCCGCCGCATGAGGTCGTCATGATCGGCTGTCGCAAATACGACCACGTTGTCGCTAGGCTTAAGGGCGCCCGGATCGATGCTGTCTCCGACCGTAACCACGCCACGAACGGGCAGACTCGAAAGCGCATCAATCGCGTTCTGAAACTTTTGGGCCGAGCCCTGCTCAGGCATCGTACTGAAACTCACCAAAACGAGCGGGAGCGAGGCATTGTCGCGCCAAGGAAGATCAACTTTGATCCCGTGGCGCTCGCGCTCGAAGACCGGTCCGACGTGGCGGAGCTTGTGGGAGTGGCCGAGCACGCCGGGGACATCGTCGAGCGACTTAAGCGTGGTCGAAATCAATTTGTCTTGTGTCATCCATAAGCTTTCCAGATCGGATGGAATTGGCTCAAACCCTGCTTCGGTGCGCAATCCGACCAGCATGGCGATGAATTTCCGCCACATGTCCAAAGCGCGCCAGGCGCACGTGTTGCAAACCGTGACCGAGGGCCGGCCGAAACGAGCTGCTTCGATTTGCGCCACCGGAAACATGTGATCGACGATGACCAAGTCAGGATTTTCGGCAGACAGGAGCGTTCGTATTTGCTCGGCCATTGCCGGAGAGGTGAGAAAGCTGGCGGCCCTGGGCAGCCATTTCTTCGGCGGATAATGGTCGGCCTGCTCGTAGGCGCGTGTCAGTTCAATCGCGCGCAATCCCGCTCTTTCGACCCGAGGCACCATTTCCGGCCGGCCGGCAAAACTGACACGATGGCCGCGCTCCGTCAGTACGCGGGAGATCCCGAGGCTGGGAGGCAGGTTGCCGCCGCCTGACCAGTTCAGCCAGAGGATGTTAGCCATTTTTGCGCTCTCCGATGAGGCCGCGAACGATCAGACGAATTGATGCTTCAGTAGCTCGTCGCGAAAGGCCGAAGTCGCGACGCAATAACTTCCAGGTGTAAACGTCGAACCCCACGATCAGCGCGTCATGTAGTTCGTTGCGGGCGCTGCTCTGCAACCGGTTGAGCACGGCAGCAAAGGACTCGGCCACCCAGGCGCGCAAATGCTGCCGCCCGATGTTGAGATGCTCACGCATCGCCGGAATCCGGGGCTCGTCGCCGAGCCATCGGATCACCGTGTCGCCGATCCGCTCGTAGAAATCGCATGTCCCACTGACGAGCGCATCGATATCGCCGGGCGTTATCGGGGCGTGTCCAAATTGGCCCAACGAGTGTAGCGCCTCAGCAAAAAGTTCTTCCTTACTGCCGAAAATCCGAAGAACGGTTCGCGCCGTCGTGTCGGCGCCGGCGGCGATCATGTCGACCGTCATTTCCTCAAATGAATGAGTCACCAGGAGCCGGTGCGCGCTTTCCAGGATGCTTTGCTTGGTGGCAGCGGCGGCCTCTGCGCGCACCCCCATGACGTAACGCCGGGTCGCAATCGTTTTCATGTCATTCACAGTGACACCAATGTTATGTTGGTGTCAATAGCTATGACACTAAATGCTGTAAACCTTGGGTTCGCCGCCTCGATGTTGGCTTGGGGTCCAATCGCCACCGAAACGCCATGACCGCTGTCACGTCCGTTTTTCCCGATAGCGGACATTCGTCGGCGTGATCGGGATGTCCGTTAAGGGCCACAAGGAGACATTCGTTCATACCTCGATAGCGGAAGTTGCTCGGCTTATTTCGATCGCCTCGACGACGCCGCTTACGGCCTCCTTATTTCACCACCTTCACCACCTGGCCGGAGACCGCGTCGGTGACGCCGAGCCCGCCGCCAAGGTCTTCAAGCGTGTCGCGGAACGTGTCGAGCGTCGCGATCATGCTGGCGCGTGCGTTGACAATCGCATCCATGTCGGTCCATTCGGCGATGATGCAGAAGGTATGCTCGCCAGTCTTGATGATATTGACGTGACTAAGCCCAGGCCAAGCAAACGCAGCCTTGTTGTGAGCATCGAGGAATTGCTGTTCGCGGCCCGCCTTCACTTTGAAACGCACGGCATTGAACGCGGTCATGGGTCTACCTCTTTTGGTGGTGCGGCGCGAACGCACAAGGCCCACGCCGCAGCAAGCGTGTTGAAATTCCGCCGTCTCATAGTTCGCCTCTAGCGAAGACTACAGCCTACCACACCATCACATCGGGCTGTATTATGATTATGCGTCGCAGCAAAATTGGATCGCCCATGTCTCTCTTGGGTCAATCGCTACCGGAACGCGATGTCCGCCCTCACGTCCGCTTCTGCCGATAACGGACATTCGCCAGCGTGATCGGGAGTCCGTCAAGGGCCAACAACGGACTCGTGTACAGCAAACAAGAAACAGTTCGGCGTAAGCTTTTTATTCAAAGTGTTCAGCTGGGCCCGCGGGTAAAAATAAAAAAGCCCCGGCTCAGGGTGCTTTGTCGGGGGCACAGGGGAAAAGCCGGGGCTTCCATTCCGGCACGACCATGCGAGAGGGTTCGCGATAGCCAGTCCGGTCGTGGTTCGCAGTTAGGTTGCAATGCACGAATGCCAGCGGGATCACGCGAACGTGTTGCAATGCGTGCAGGCAGGGCGAGGGCACGCATTGATTCACGCCAAAACAAGCGATCAACACAAATTTAAAAATCAAAGCGCTTTTCGCGTGAGCAATTTTGATCAGTAATTGTCTCGGCATGAGGTTTTGATGAAGAGAGGAAAAAGGAAAATTCCCATGTCCTGTCGACCACTGATTTTAGGTGCCGCAGCGGCAATTCTTGGCGTCGCATGCGTTTCATCCGATGCCTCTGCATATAGGGCCGTGTACCGGGGCGGTGCTGTTCATCGCGGAGGTTATGTTCGCCCCGGCGTAGCCGTAGGTGTTGGTGCAGCCGTCGGCGCAGCAATCGTAGCCCCACGTTATTACAACAACGCCGTATGCGGATATTACCCGAACCCGCCCTGCTATTGAGGTGCAGAGGGGGTCCGCAGCCGCGCCGTTTAATTCATTATTCTGGCGATCGGATGATCTTTTGGCCGAGGCAATGAACAACAAACCAACTACCAGCGCGGGAATCGTGCTCGCGGTTGTTATCGCCTTGAGCGGGACCACCGTTGCGTTTGCGCAGAGTCAGGAAGGACAGCAAGCCTGCATGAATGACGCATTTCGGTTATGTCTAGACGCCATCCCCGACCGCGAGCGAGTGTTCCAGTGTCTTGAGTTCCATAAGAACCTGCTATCCGCGGCGTGCCACGCGGACATCGTTGCCTCTTCACCCGGCGATCAGCCACCTTCGAAAAACCAAGCTCCTCAAGCGAAAAGCGCAAAAGGCAAAACGATCGTCGCCAAAACGCGTTTCTAATCGGACTGGGTATCAGCCATCTTAGAACAGCGCCGACCCCCACCAAGTGACGCAAGGGGCCATTAGGCGACATTTATTGCGAATAAACACATCCGCCGTACGCTAGGGCAGGCGGTTCTGTCGCCTTTCGTGGGTTTCGTTGCCTCGATCCTCCGGGCGACAACGAATGAGGCGGCGCGACTTCCGCTAAGCGCAACGCGCGGAATCGGTCACTTCCGCAACACCGAACGGATTGCGGCTGGCATTCGACAGAAAATAAATGACTTATCGGTCGGCATCGTTATGCCACGGCGGCTTCGGGAATATGATCGGCCGCGCGCCGGGCAAGGTTGTCGGCGCGATCCCGTGAAACTCTCCGTTCTGCCATTGCCCGACCCACCATGTTTGTTTGTACAGGTTATTCTCCAGCTTGACAGGGCCAAGGATGGTGTCGAACGTCCCGGTCTGCAATTCCTTTATCACTGCCGCGCGATCGATACTGCCAACGCGCTCTGTCGCTTGCTGCAACATCTGAAGCGAAGCATAGGTTATCGGGCTCGCCCAACCGTCCGGTTCTTGACCGGTCGCCTCCAGGTGGCGCTTAATGTAATTCTTACTCTCCGGTGCGTCCGGGTCCCAGCCGCCGATGCCCATCACGCCTTCGACGTCGGCACCGAAGCGCTGTTTGTAGAGTGGAAATGCGGTCCCGACGGCGGTATAGAAAACTTTGGGATTGAAGCTCGACTTGCGCGCCTGCTCGGTGAGCATGATCGTGTCGGGCGGATAGCTGAAGCCGGCAAACGTGTCCGGATTGAGCCGCTTCACATCCGTCATGATTGCGCGCATGTCTTCCGTTTCGACCGGATATGCGCGATCGTAGACGAGATCAAACCCACTTTGTTTAAAAGCCTTGCGGGCGACCTTCGCGAGCCCGATACCGAACTGATCGGCAACGCTGACCATGGCGATGGTGTTGCCGATCTTGCCCTTAGAGCGCAGCTCGGAGAGGGTCGCGACCAGCGCCAGCTCTGCACCGGTCATCGTGCCGGTGAACCAGAAACTGTTGGGCCATTGCTTGCCTAGTTCAGGAGCCTGGTCGCTCACCGCAGTCGTAGCCAGATGCGGATATCCGGCGCGATAAAGCAGCGGACCCACGGCGAGATTAAGTCCGGTTCCCCACGGCGACAAAATAAAATCGACTTTGTCTTGCGAAATCAGCCGCTCGACGGCCGCGAGGGCATCGTCGACGTTGCTGTGATCATCGTACTCGATGACCTCGATCGGCACCCGTTTGCCGACGCTCTTGAGCATGATGCCGCCCGCGGCATTCACCTCTTTGACCCAAAGGTGGTAATTGGGCAGGACCGTGATACCGGCGCCCGGCGCGTTAGGTCCGGTCAGCGAGATCGCATAGCCGATCCTGATCGATTTCGGCGCTTGACTATAAGCGGCAAGATCGCCGGCGAATATTCCCGCGATCGCGATAACGGCCGCGACCGCCGATGACCGCATTGTCATGCCTGCCTCCATTGGCGGGAGAGCCTCTGCAGCTGACACCGCACGACATCGCTACCTCAGCGAACTTAATCCTTCGTCACGGCTCAACCGCGCCGACGCTGGCGAACCATGCACAAATACGCCGCTCATTACGTACGAACCCGTACGAAGGGTGTTGCCGCGCGTCCAACGCGAAAGCGACCGAACTTATTATCCAGCGGTTGACCACGTCTGCACCGAGGCGGACCGCATTCGCACGCCCCGGTCATTTGATTAAGCGCGACCTTCTTAAATGCGCGGCCGAGACATTGATGCGCAATCCATTCACGCTCTCCGCCTTAAAGGGAACGGCCATCGTCGGCTTGATTGTGCTGCTTTTCGCCGTAGGCGTCGGTGTGGTTCTCAAAACTACTGTCGATTATCTGCTTGACTGGGACGCGACCGCGGCCGCGGAGAGTTGGGCCCGATACGTCGCCGAAAACGTCACCGATCTTGAAGATATCGCCGCCGGCGAGGAACCGTCCGCGGAGAGCATGGCTTTCCTCATACGGACCCAGCAGATTCGCAATGTCTTCGGGTTCGAAATCATCAATTTTTATGGCAACGTGCAGATCATCTCCGACGGTTCAAAGATCTCCAGCATTCACGGCACTGTGCATAGTGACGCCGCTGCCCGTGCCGTCACGCTGGGCAAGCCGATCATCTCGGTCGACGAGGGCACTCCTCCTGTCCGTCCAAAAATTTATTCAGAAGCCTATTTGCCGATCATCGTCGATGGGCGTCCGGTGGCTGTCGTGGCAGCCTTTGTCGATTTGAGTGAACAACGCGATCATTTTCGCAAAGCCTTTTTGCTTGCGGCTTTGGCAGTTTGTTTGCTCATGAGTGGGGCCGTCGGGATTCCGACCATCGCTTGGTATCGTCGAACCAAGGAAAAGCAGGGCGCCGATCGGCGTATTCGCTACCTCGCGCATCACGATGTACTGACCGGGCTGGCGAATCGCGCCCAGCTGATCGAAACGCTAGATAAGGCGCTGATTGCGCTGCCGTTCCGCGACAATTCGCTCGCCGTGCATTTCATTGACCTCGACCACTTCAAGGATATCAACGATACTTTTGGTCACGACAGTGGCGACTTTGTGCTCAAGACTTTCGCCGAACGATTGCGCGCGGTGACCCGCTTCGATGACTTAATAGCCCGGCTTGGCGGCGACGAGTTCGTCGTGGTGCAGAACGCCGTCAACAGCCGGGACGAGGCGGAAAAATTTGCTCACCGCGTCGTGGCCGCTTTGACCACCCCCATCAAGTTCAACGCGTACGAGCTAGCTGCCACTTTGAGCGTTGGTTTTGCACTCGCCCCAGCAGACGGCAACGGCTCCGAGCGGTTGCTGAAAAGCGCAGATCTAGCTCTTTACAAGGCTAAGGCCGACGGCCGTAATTGCGTCCGCTCCTTCTCGCCGGAGATGGACGTCACGCTGCGGGCTCGCATCGAGCTCGAAAAGACGATCAGAAATGCGGTTATTCACGATGGCTTCGTACTTCATTACCAGCCGATTTTTGAAATCGTCGATCACCGTCTTATTGGCTTCGAAGCGCTCGTGCGTCTCGCCGCCCAGGACGGAACACTCATTTCGCCGTTAGTCTTTATTCCGGTTGCAGAGGAGTTGCGCCTTATCGGCAAGATCGGGACATGGGTGTTGAGGGAGGCGTGTCGAACCGCAGCAGCGTGGCCGAGGCATCTGACGATCGCGGTGAACATGTCAGTGGCGCAGTTCGATGTCGGCAGCGTCTGCGACGTTGTCGCAGTCGCTCTCAACGAGGCTGGACTAGAGCCACACCGACTCCAGCTGGAAGTCACCGAGAGTCTGCTGTTGGGTGACAGCGAATCCGTCCTGACGGAGCTGCGGACGCTTAAAGCAATGGGCGTAGCGATCGTGATGGACGACTTCGGCACGGGGTATTCGAGTCTCAGCTATCTGTGGCGGTTTCCATTCGATAAAATCAAAATCGACCGAAGCTTCATGGCTGGGCTCGACCACGCCGGCCAGAATTCCGAGACAGTGGTTAGATCCATTATCGCACTCGCACGTGAATTGCACATGCGCGTCACCGTCGAAGGTGTCGAAACCGCCGAGCAAGCGGCCTTTGTCCATGACGCCGAGGGTGATCAGGCTCAGGGATACTTCTTTGGCCGGCCGATTCCTGCGTCCGAGATTGCCGCCGCGATTCTCGCGGATTTTTCGTGGAACAACATGGAGTCGGACACCAGCAGCAAAGACCGGCGCCAAATTGCGGCTGATCAAAACATAGGCGCTGGGCGATCACCTGCGTCTTTGCATAAAGGCTAAATGGGAGTTTGGCTTGATGGGCAGAACTTGCTCGTCCGCTTTGGGTCACGTGTGGACGGCGCCCTGGCAAGAACTTTCTGACATTTCTGCAGCATTGGTCGGGTGCGGTCTCGTGTCCGGCCTGTTGATGCGGCCGTTGTGGCCGCTGGCCCTAATGCTCTGCGCGGATCGGGTCCCAATCGAAAGCACGCATTCGAGTATGCGTTGACCCAAGCGGGTTCTCCCGATCCCCGGAACGACCGTATCTGCATTACGTCGTCATGCCCTCGCCAATTCGTTGAAGCTTTTGGCCTGTGTCGGCTATG
>Ga0181525_10002939_pt1 | contig 13663 bp, 15 predicted proteins | sample PEATcosm2014_Bin_48_FD_121100 | JGI IMG/M metagenome (GOLD analysis project Ga0181525, IMG submission 121100) | Peatland microbial communities from MTU Mesocosm Facility, Houghton, MI, USA - PEATcosm2014_Bin06_10_metaG | ecosystem: Environmental > Terrestrial > Soil > Wetlands > Peat | place...
GGGCGGTCGCGATCTCTTGCTCGGGGTCGAGGGCGTCGACGGCCTCGCGGATGTCGTCGCTGGCGACGCCGGTGCGGCGGAGCTCGGCCGAGAGCGAGCGACGGGACAGGCCGCGGCTGTGGTGGCGGGACTCGACCCAGGCACGGGCGAACGAGGCGTCATCGATCAGGCCGACGTCGGCGAATCGTGCGAGCACGGCCTCGGCGGCCTCGTCGGGCACCTTGGCGCGGCGGAGCGCGGCGGCGAGCTGGGATCTGGTCCGGGGCGCGGCGGTCAGCAGGCGCAGGCAGATCTGCCTGGCACGGGCCTCAGGGTCACCGGCCTTTGGCTCGGACGGTGACCCTGAGGACTGCTCGCCAGGGATCATTTACTGGGCGGACCGGGACACCGGGACCGGCGCGGCTGGCCGGACGGGGCTGGTCCCGTTGCCTGCGGGGCCGCGGGGAGTGACGGCGGGGCCAGCGGGTCCGGCCGTGGGCGCCGTGGGTGCCGTAGCGTCCGCGTCGAGGCGCGGGCCTACACCGAGCTTCTCCTTGATCCGCTTCTCGATCTCCTGGGCCACGTCAGGGTTGTCGCGCAGGAAGGTGCGGGCGTTCTCCTTGCCCTGGCCGAGCTGGTCGCCGTCGTAGGTGTACCAGGCGCCGGACTTGCGGACGATTCCCTGCTCCACCCCTAGGTCGATCAGGCTGCCTTCGCGGCTGATCCCCGTGCCGTAAAGAATATCGAATTCCGCGACCTTGAAGGGGGGGCTCATCTTGTTCTTTACGACCTTAACCTTTGTCCTATTGCCTACCGCGTCGGTGCCGTCTTTCAGGGTCTCGATCCGCCGTATATCGAGGCGGATGGAGGCATAGAACTTCAGCGCCTTCCCTCCGGTCGTCGTCTCCGGGCTGTTATGGACGATGATTCCATCCGCCAGGTAGTTGTGTGAGCCTTCTACCTCGATGTCGTACCGGCTCATGATCGGGAAGTTCGACTTGGCCCTGATGTCAAGAATGCGCGCCGGAATCGGGTGAATTGTTGGCTCCTTGAACTCCGGCTCAACTGCGAACTTACCGCGGAACCGAGGCAGCAGCTTGTAATCCATCGATGGGTGGATGTATGGCGATACGAGCGCCTGGAATCTCTCCGACGCCGCAGTGGTGAACCCGAGCATGCTCACCTTCCTCGCCCCGCGAGACGTGAGTTTGACATCCAACCCGTGCGTGTCCCGCAGATACCGAGCGAGACGATCCCTTGAACCAGGACTCATCGCCTCGACGCAGATCTCGATCCGGCCCGTTCCACCTACAGTTCGTGCCTGAACGCCCTTCGAACGAACGGTGAAGCAGCCATCGTCCATATACCAGATCGCCAGCGCCAGCGGCATGAGGTTCTTGAGGTAGTCCCATGTAAGGTGCTTCTTTCCGTCACCGAAGTAGACGGCCTCACGCAGTTCCGCTAGCTCTGCCAGCGGCGTGAAGTCAGCAAAGACAGCGCCCTTCGCGTTGGTAGTCCTTGCGTGCGAGATATTCGCCAGCAGCGATACCTTCCAGTCTAGGTAAGCCGCCTGCCTCGCACCGTGTCCCATACGAAAACGGGCGCTCTCGTCTTCTTTCCGAACTGGCTTAGAAAGATTTCCGTCGCCCATCAAGGCACCAAGGATAACCTGCACCTGCATTTTGCTGAGGAGGCTCGGCTGGGCGAGCATGACACGGTCACCGACCGCGAGATCTCCCGCCTCTCGCCATCCCCCAGGAGTACGCACGAGGTGGTTACGGGTCAGATCCATGATGGCGCGGCCATGCCCCGTCCTCCCGGCGGCGCGTTCGACGGTGAAGTGCAGGAATTCGTCAGCCCGGCCGTTGTTGAACCAGTTAACAACTTTTCTCGGGACCATCTTTCCTAGGTCCGGATCGTAGGAGAGCACCTCGACCGGCATCTTCTGATTGACGATTTTCCCGATTCTCTCCCGCGTGCCGTCGGCGAGAGTGACCTTCGTGTACCAGGAAGCACATCCGAACATGACGCCGACCTTTTCCCGCAGCTGGTTGATGAAGATCGCGGTGGTCTTGGTCTGGCTCAGCGCGCCGGTGATCTTGCGGAGGGCCTGGGACATGAGGCGGGCCTGGAGCCCGACGTGGCTGTCTCCCATCTCGCCCTCGATCTCCGCCTTGGGGACCAGAGCGGCCACCGAGTCGACGACGACGATGTCGATGGCCCCGGACCGGATGAGCATGTCCATGATCTCCAGCGCCTGCTCGCCGGTGTCGGGCTGGGAGACGAGCAGTGCGTCGGTGTCCACGCCAAGGTTCTTGGCGTAGTCCGGGTCGAGCGCGTGCTCGGCGTCGATGAACGCGGCGATGCCGCCCGCCTTCTGCGCGTTCGCCAGGGCATGCAGGGCGATCGTCGTCTTTCCGGAACTCTCAGGTCCGTATATCTCGACGATGCGGCCACGAGGCAGGCCGCCTAGGCCGAGGGCCACGTCCAGCGCGATGGAGCCGGTCGGGATCACCTCCACGGGCACCCGTGTCTCCTCGCCGAGGCGCATGACCGAGCCCTTGCCGAACTGCCGCTCGATCTGGAGGAGAGCGGTCTCCAGGGCCTTCTCCCTGTCGCCCGCCCGCTCAAGACCCGGCCTGCTGTTTGCTGCCATGTGGGGACTCCCTGCCGGAGTTAAGGGGCCTGCGGGCACCTCCCGCACCGCCCAGGTCGTCTTCGTCTGAGTCGTGGTCCCGCCGAAACCCCTCGGCGGCCAACAGGGGACACGCTACGCGGGGCCACCGACATTTCTGCCGAACCACGCGGGCGCCCTAATCTCCTGACAGCGTTCGCGGCCCCGGCGGCCGGGAATCGCTGTCACCGCTACTATAGAGCGAACGTGTATTCGACCGCGCGCGACACGCCGAAAAGCGGGGGGAAATCTCCGCTGACAGGGCCGACCCCGGCGCCGCGCTCGTCCGGGACGGGTGATACTGCAGGTCGCCGCGGACAAGGTGAACACCCCGGCAGGCCGCTAGCCGCCGGTATGGCTAGCGCAGGCTGTCCGGCACGTTGAACGTCTCGCAGACCGCCCGCCAGACCGACTTGACGTCTTCCCCGTCGGCGAGGGCACGATCGATCGTGCGCCCGCCCAGGTTGGCGAACACGTAGTCCTTGGCCACGCTCTGTGCGTACACCTCGCCGAACTGCGCGTTCATCCGCTCCCAGAACGCCGTCAATCGCACGCCGACCAGGGTACTGTCCGGCCGGGGCGGGATGAGACCGGGAACCTTTCCGGCGATGTGTCGTTTCTCGGTACGCGGGAAATATTGAGGGCACCGGCGCACATCGCGACCCGAGCGTGCACCGGGGCTCCTGACGGTCGCGGGATCGGACCTGGCGGCAGTGCGCGCGTTGGAGGGTGGATGGTCGCACCAGCGGGGGTTAACGAGGGATCCACCGTGGAACCGGCCGACTCGGAACCTGCAGAGCCCTCGGAACCGCTCAGATCGACGGCGGCGGGGGCAGCACCGGCGGCAACGGATCCGGCCGGCGCGGAGACCGCCACGGCTGAGGCGGTCGAGGCCGGGCCCATCGGTACGGAGCCGACGACGGAAGCCGAGGCTACTCAATGGGTCGCAGCGGCGGAACCCGAGGCTACTGCGTGGGAAGAGCCTGCGGAACGGAAACGGCGCGGGAGGGGCCTTGGCGTCGCCGCCTTTGTCGTTGTGGTCATCGTGCTCGTCGGGGGCGCCGCCGGCGGGCTGGCGGTGGTCACCCATGGCTTCCATCGGAAGACCGAGGTCACTTACCGGCCGGCCGCCGTATTTAAGCTGCGAGTGGGCGAATGCGTCAATTTTGGGCCGAACGGGCAGTCCGTCACGGTCCTGTCCTGTGCAACCCCACACGATGCGGAAGTGTTCGCCACGTTCCCGTTGCCGGCCTCTTCCTGGCCCGGCGGCGCTGCCGTCCAGCAGGACGCGAGCAGCGGCTGCGCTAGCAGGCTCGGCGGCTACCTGAACCCGCAGCTCGCCGACGCGGGCCTTGCTCAGGAGTTCTTCTATCCAGACCGTACGGCCTGGCAGGCTGGCACCCGCACGGTTATCTGCGAGGTCCGCGCGCCGACCGGACAGCTCACCGGCTCGGTCCGCGACCTCAGCTGACCGGGCGCTGGTGACGCGAAAGCGGAGCGGTCCGGGGGTGGACCGCTCCGCTCAGGCCTTCAGGGTCGGCGCGTTGCTGACGCCGGACGGGAATCAGTATCCGTAGCCGCCGCCACCGCTGCTGTGGGTGGCCGCCGGAGCTGGGGCGGCCGGGGTGGCGCCGGAGACTTCCATCTCCCACCACAGGCCGCCCGAGGCGTTGAGGCCGTTGCCCTTGGCCTGGTCGGGGGCGGTGTCACCGGCGTAGGTGTACAGCGGGTGGCCGTCGTAGGTAGCCTGCGTGGTGCCGTTCGACCTGGTGATGGTGCCCAGCGTGCCGTTGACGCCTGAGCCGGCGGTCGCCGGGCCGGTAACCGGCGGCCAGTAGGTGGCGCAGGACCCGGTGCACTTCGAGGTGGTCGAGGTGTCGGGCACGAACCAGTAAAGGACGAAGCCCTTGGAGTTGGTCAGGACTTGGACGCCGTTGACGGTCGTGGAGTCCAGCGTGGTCCCGCTGCCACCCGAGGCCGGGGCCGAGCTGCTGCCGGCTGCGGCTGGGGCGGGCGCCGAGGACGAAGTGGTGCTCGAGCTCGCGCACGCCGACGCCGCCAGGGCCAGGGCGGCGATTCCGGCCGCACCTAGTATCTTTCGCATTGGAATTCTCCCCTTCACGTTCTCTTTATCTCCCGGTTGAATTACGTACCAGCCGCCCATTGGGTTCAGCTGGTGTCGGGCGGTGGCCAGCCTGCCCGGGGTCGGCGTCGGCCGCTACCGGGCCGGCGGCGTTCCTATTTGTCACCAATGTCTGCTGGCAGGTTGTACGTCAGGTGACACGACATGGTTCAGTTAGCGGGTGGGAATTTAGGCGAGGGTCAAGGGACCCGGCCGTCCAGGATCATCCGTGCCGGGGCGAGCGACTGGTGTACCGGCTGAACAGCAGCCAGGCCGTGCAGAGCAGGAGGATCACCGCGGCCGCCTCCACCACCAGGACGATGTAAGCCTCCGTGGAGGAAAACGTGAGGCGGAAGCCGAAGATGCCGACCGTGCGCGCCAGCAGGAAGCCGGCGATCGTGCCCGCCATCAGCGCGGCGGAGGCAAGCACGACCAGCAGGTGCCTGGTCGCCAGCAGGGCAAGGGCGGCCAGGAAGGCCAGCACTACCTGGATGAGGAAGAGCACATCCAGCGTCTTGACGTGGCGGTAGGCGATGAACCACAGGTGCAGGTGGATGGAGCCCGACGCGATGAGCAGGCCGGCGTCGCATAGATATAGCAGCCACATCAGGCCGTTGCTGGTGCCCTGGCCGGGCTGGCGAGTGCTCTGGATGGTATTCACCGGATCTCCGTCTTTATCGAGGTGAATGGCTCGGCCAGCTGGCTCAGCATGGTGCGGCCAAGGCGCGGCCGCGAGCCCGCCTGTTCGACAGGCACCGGGCGGCCGGACAGGCCGGTCTCGATGACCGTCCGGTCTGCGGCGGCCCGGGCCGGGAACACCGCGCGCCGGGACATCGTGTCCCAGATAGCGAATACCGTGCCGAGGTTGATGTCCAGCCGTCCGGTGGCCGAGTGATGGATTCGGTGGTAGGCGGGGCTGATCATGATCCGGCCGGCTGGCCCGTAGGTCCAGCGCACGTTCGCGTGTGGCAGCGCGCCCAGGCAGGCGTAGACGGTGAGCACCACGGCCGGCGTGGCGGTGTTGGCCTCGACGGCCAGGATCGGCACCGCGGAGAGCAGGAAGCTCACGTGGACCAGCGGATGCGCCCGGTAGGTGGTGAGGATGCTCAGTTCCTCCTGCGAGTGGTGCACCGCGTGCAGCCGCCACAGCGCGTTGAGCCGGTGATTGGCCAGGTGGGTCAGCCAGTCCACCGCGTCGATGCCGAGCACGGCGAGTGCCACGAAGCACCAGGCGGGAACGCCGGGCATGCGGGGCAGCACCAGCCATGGCTCGAGCCTGGCCAGCAGGCCGGAAAAGCCCGCGCCGAGCAGGACGATCAGCGGGACTACTAGCAGGGCGTAGAACACCGCGTAGCAGAAATCGAGCAGGTGCCCGCGGGCCAGCAATGGGCGGCGCTGGGCGGGCCAGATCTGCTCGGTGATGCAGACGGCGAGGACGAAGCCGAGGACCGCTGGCCCGGCAAGCTCGAACCGGCCACCGTTCATCGCTCGCGCGATACCGAACTGTGCCAGGGCGTTCCAGCCCCGCCAGGTCAGCCAGGCGGCTAGCCCGGTGATCACCAGCGTCGGCAGGTAGAGTCCTCGGCTCACCCGCCGGGCTGCCCCGGTAACCGGCCCCGTCGCCTCCGTGACCTGTTCGACCGCATTTAGTCCCACATGTGGAGTACGTCCCCATCCGGCGTCAGGTTCACTCCGGGGCCGCAGAGCCGGACACCTCCCGCTGCGGCAGCCAGCGGCCGCGGAGCATGACGGCGCGGACGGCGAGATCGTCGTCGCAGATGACTAGGTCAGCAGCGAGGCCGGGGCGGAGGGCGCCGAGGCGGTCGGCCAGGCCGAGGACGCGGGCCGGGGTGGTGCTTGCCGCGGCGACGACGTCGGGGACGGACAGGCCAGCCGCCGCGGCACGGCGGACCACGGCGGCCATGGTGGCGGTGGAGCCTGCGATGGCGCCGGGGCGGCCGTCCTCATCGATCAGTCGCGCCACTCCCCCGGTGACGCTCACCTGCCTGGAACCGAGCCGGTAGCGGCCGTCCGGCATGCCGGCCGCGGCCATGGCGTCGGTGACCAGGACCAGGCGGCCGGGGCCGGCGATGCGGGCCGTCAGCCGGATGATCGTGTCGTGCAGGTGCACGCCGTCGGCGATCACCTCGCAGCTGACGTCGTCCCTGTCGAGCAGAGCGCCGGCCGGGCCAGGCTCGCGGTGGTGCGGCGGGCGCATGCCGTTGAACAGGTGGGTCGCGTGCGTGGCACCCGCATCGATGGCGGCCGCGGTGACCTGGGCGGTGGCGTCGGTATGGCCCACCGCGGCCGTGATCCCGGCGTTCGCTGCCGCCGTGATCAGCTTGATGGCACCGGGGAGTTCTGGGGCGATCGTAATGACCTTCAGGTGGCCGGCGGCGGCCGCATGCAGGCGCTCAAGGGCGGCCACGTCGGGACGGAGCATGTGCCGGGGGTGCTGGGCGCCGCAGCGGGCCGGGGAGAGGAAGGGGCCTTCCAGGTGCAGGCCAGCCAGGACTTTGTCGGCAACCAGGGGCGCCAGCAGGGCGGCGCGCTTTGCTAGCTCGCCGAGAGGGGCGGTGACCAGGCTGGCGACGATGCTCGTGGTGCCGTGGGCCAAGTGGAACGCGGCGGCGGCGTGAGCGTCCTGCGCGGTGCCCTCGGTGAAGGACGTGCCGCCGCCGCCGTGGGCGTGCATGTCGACGAAGCCGGGGAGGATCCACTGGCCGTGCACGTCCGTCGCGTTGCTCGTCTGGCCCGGAGGGTCGCCGCGGGCGACGGCCTCGATCTGGGTTCCTCTGGTCTGGATCCAGCCGGGGGCCAAGACGCCATCTGACGTCACGACTCGGCCGCCGGTTAGCAGGTAGCCGGGCGCCTTATCGGTCACGCCAGGATGACAGAGCGGGTCAGAGCGCGCGGGCGGTCCGGGTCGAGGCCCTTGCGTTCGGCGAGGACGGCAGCGAGGCGCTGCGGGCCGATAAGGGCGGCGAGCGGGTCGACGTCCGACGTGATGACCGTCGCCCCCGTCCGGCGGGCGTCGGCGATCAGGTCGGGCGGCACCTCGCCGAGCGCCCACACCACGGTGCCCGGGTCGCTGACACTGATCGGGCCGTGCCGGTACTCCAGCGCCGGATAGGACTCGGCCCAGGTCTGCGAGGCCTCGCGCAGCTTTAGCGCCGCCTCGTCAGCCACCGCGGCTGCCCAGCCGCGGCCGAGGAAGGTGAACTCGCGGTGTTCGGCGAGCCCGGCGGGGAGCGGGCTGGCCAGTTCCCTGGCGGCCGCGTCGGGTAGGGCGGTGAGGTCCGCGCCGAGGTGGGCGCGGAGCAGCACGATCGCGGCGGTGATGAACCGGCTCGACACGACCGAGCGCTCGTCGGCGAAGTCGAGCAGCACGGCGTGGCCGGCCTCGCGGGCGAGCGGCGCATCTGGGTCGGCTGTCACTGCTGTCGTTCTGATCCCCTCGGGAGTGTGCCTGAGCGCGTCGAGCACTTCTGTGGTGGTGCCGGTGCGGGAAATGTACAGCACGTGGTCGTAGCGGCGGGGGAACGGGACCTCGGAGGCCGGGAAGGCATCGGTCTCGCCCTGACCGGCGGTTTTACGGAGGGCGGCATAGGCACGGGCGACGTTGAGGGAAGAACCGCAGCCGATGACGGCCACTCGCTCGCCCGGCGCGGGCAGCGCGGCGGCTTCCGCGAGCTCGATCGCCTTGGCCCAGCATTCGGGCTGGCTGGCTATCTCATCCGTCAGATGGCTCACCGCTGCTCCAGATCGTCACTCAATTTGCATGATATTGCTCGTTAGAAGCTGTATATAAGCATTATAGATCAGCTTTACTGGCATGGGATGGTGAGGTTGCGGCGCAGGCGCGCCGGGTCGGGTGAACCTCAGGCGGTGATGACGCGGATGCCGCGCTCGGTGAAGGGGGCGAGCGATTCCGCCGAGGCGTCGGTGTCGGTCACGATGACGTCGATCTCGTCCACGGCGCACATCCGCGCGAACGCACGCTGGCCCAGCTTGGAGTGGTCGGCGACGATCATCACCTGCTCCGCGCGGGTGGCCATGAGGTGGTTGATGCTGGCCTCGCCCTCGTGATGGGCGGCCGCCCCGGCGCGCGCGTCCAGCGCGTCCGCGCCGAGGATGGCCCAGTCCAGGGTCAGCTCGGCGAGCACCAGGGTGGCGAACGGCCCGATCAGCTCGTAAGACTGGCCGCGGGTGACGCCGCCGGTCACCACGATCTTGACATGAGGGCGGACGGCCAGCTCGTTGGCTATGTTCATGGCGTTGGTGACCACGGTGACGGCCGGCGCTCCGGTGCCTTCGGCCAGGTCGGGGCGGGTGGCCAGGGCGCGCGCGACCTCGCTGGTCGTGGTGCCGCCGTTCAGCGCCACCGCGGCGCCCGGCTCGACGAGTGCGGCCGCGGCGCGGCCGATGCGCTGCTTTTCCGCGGCGTGCCGCGCCGTCTTGTACCGCAGCGGCAGGTCGTAGGAGACCTGGCCGGCGATCGCGCCGCCCCGGGTCCTTGTCACCAGCTGCTGCCGGGCCAGCTGATCCATGTCGCGGCGGATGGTGGCCTGCGACACGCCCAGCGCCTGGGCCGCCTCGGCCACCGTGAGCTGCCCGTCGGCGGCCATCTGATCGAGCAGCGCATTCCACCGCTGGTACCTGGCCACGGGCACCTCCCATCTGTGCGCGGCTAGTTGTGCGCAGTTTACGACACAGATGGTGCGCGATGCTGCGCGAAACGGCATGCGCTATTCGAGGTCAAAGGCGGCGTGGATAGCAGCGGTGAGGAGGGTTTCTTGCGGCGGGAACAAGTAGCCGATCCGCTCTGCAAGCGAATCCTTGTCGATGGTGACGATGTTGTCGCAGCTCACCACCGACTCGTGGCCGATGCCGTTGGCCGGGCCAACCGGGACCTCGGTTGACAAGCCGCGTACGGTCGTGGTGATCGGCGCCACCGTAACCTGCTGCCGGTGCGGCAGCACGAGTTCACGTGTCAACACCAGGACCGGACGCGCTTTGTCCAGATGAGCGATATGGATCGGCCTCACCGATCGGGGTCCACCGGGTGACCGGTCATGTACCTGATGAGTCCGGCAAGATCTGGGTCCTCACCGGATTCGGCCAGTATGGCAGCATCTCTGGCGGCCATCTCGCGACGGCGCTCGCGTTCCAGCGCGCGGGTGACGATCTCCGCACGGCTGGCGGCTTTCTTCTCGGCGACCAGGCGGTCCAGGAATTCTACGGTCTCATTTGGCAGTCTGACCGCGATCTGAATGGTCATGAGCCAACAATACCGTATTGGGATGCAGCTGTCACGTGATCCGCATCCCACACTGCATCCCAAAATCCTACCGTCAGCTCGGGGCTCAGGACTGGGCGAGACGGAAGGAGCCGCCGAGGCAGGTGCCGCGGACTCGGAGCAATGGCTCCGACGGGGGGCCGTCGCGGTCGGGCATGGCCTCGCGGCCGCCGAGCACGAGGACCTGGTTGGTGACCCGCCAGCGGGGCGGGACGGTGATCGCGACCCGCGCGGCGAGGCTCCATACCGTCAGGGTGATCTCCTGCTGGCTCGGCACCGCGGCCCGCAGGTCCAGGTCGAACGCGCCGAAGGCGGCGGTCACTGAGCAGAACCGGCCGATCGGGAAGCGGCCGACCCTGCTGGCAGAGCCGCCGATCACCACGCAGCGGTAGGGGTCCACCGCGCGGTACAGCGCGCCGCGCTTGACCGGAAGGGCCGGGAGGTCGGCGGTCACCGCGGACAGCTGGTCCTGGGTTCGGGCGGCGAACAGGACGTCGAGCCTCGCGTTGTGCTGCTCGAGCGACAGCCGGCCAGCCGCCACGGCGTCGGCGAGCGCGCTGGCCGCCGCGTCCCGGTCGGCATCGGAGGCCAGGATGCCCTCAGACGGCTGCGTCATCGTGATCCTCTAGTCGGTCAGCAGTTCGGCGATGCGGTCGCGCCACTGGGGGTCGTGGGGCACCTGGGCTAGCAGCGATGCGGTCAGCGTGGACGGAGCGGCGGACAAGCCGACCGGGCGGGTTGGCGCGGTCAGGCCCTCGGCGTGCACGGCGGCCGGCTGGAAGCCGGTGTCGTCAAGCGCCCGGTTGAAGGCGGCCAGGGCGTCGGCTGGGGTGTCGGCGCCTTCGGCCCGGTAGATGTACGTCATCGGCTCGGGATGGTTGAGCACCTCGTAGACGACGCGGCCGGTCCCAAGGCCCAGCGCGAACGCCAGCACGGTGGGGTCCTGGCCGGTGGCGGTCAGGGCCGACAGGTCCTCGGTTTCCGGGGTGAGCAGGCCCCGGGTGACATCGGGCCGCTGCGCCATCGGCCGCTGTTGCTGGCCGGGATTCAGGCCGGCGCCGAGGGCGCGGAAGGCCCAGTAGCTGCCGTAGGCGTCGTATCCCTCGCCGAATCCGAACATGCCACCGGGTCCTGCAAAGCCACCCGGGCCGGCGAAACCGCCGGCACCCGAGAAGCCGCCGGGACCGCCGAGGGCACCGGCACCAGGGAAACCGCCGCCGCCCGGGAAGCCGCCGCCGCCCGGGAAGCCGCCCGGGCCTAGCTGGGGTCCGGAGGACATGGCCTCGGCGGCGAGCATGCCCATCAGGCCGGGGCGGAAGGTGCCGCCTGGGGAATCGTGCTGGCCGATGTGGGGGGTAGCGGCGTGATCGTGCCAGGGGGTCACGCCGGCCGCCGGGCGGCGGACGGAGGCTAGCTGCTTGAAGCCGATGGCGAGGTCGGTGCGGCGGGCCAGTTCGGCGGCGGCGTCCTGGCGGGCGGGCAGCGTGGCGAGCTGCAGCAGGGTGCCGGTCAGGTCGGGGTGGATGGCGTTCAGGGTGCTCGCGGGGACGGCGACGCCGTCGCGGAGCAGGCCGGCGGCCTCGCGCAGCGCCATCGGGTCCAGGCCGGGCAGCAGCGAGCCGAGGAAGGCCGCGGTCCGGCCGCGCGCCTGGATCAGCCGGTCGGCAAGGAGCCTGGCCAGTTCGTCGGTGCGGCGGCCGAGTCTGGACAGGGTCACGGGGGCCCGGCCCGTCACCTCGACCGTGACCGCGTAGTCCTGGGTCCGGACCGCGTCGACGAAGGAGAAGCTGATCCGGTCGCTGGCGGCAGACCCGACGACGAGCAGCACGTCGTCGTAGACCCTGATCTCGGCCGGCTCTTCCCCGCTCAGGCCGGAGAAGGTAGCCGCCTCCCCCACCGCAGCGGCGGCCGACGCGGCGTCGTCGGCGCGGCCGTCGCGGAGTTCGGCGAGCAGCTGGGTGCGCATCACGCCGAGCCTGCTCAGGTCGATAGCGTTCCCGTCGGCGAGGGTGACCCGCACGGTGAACGGCTCGGGTTCGGCGACCGAGGCGATGTGGCCGAACGGGATGCGCAGCACCGCGCCTGCGGAGGGCGTGAGCACGAGCGCCCCGTCGGCGACCTTGACGTCCGCGGAGCCATCCTCGCGCTGCTCGCCGGCCGGGGAGAGGATGCGATAAAGAGCGGCGCTCACGGCCGGGCTAGCCTGCGGGGGTGCCGCACTCGCCGCAGAATTTCGCGCCGTTCAGGGCGGTGCCGCAGTTGAGGCAGAACTTCTTCTCCGCCTCGGCCGCGGCAAGCGGATGGCCGCAGCTCTGGCAGAACTTCCCGCCGCCGCTTTCCTGATTGCAGGACGGGCAGATGGCGGTGGCCTGGTCGCGGTAGTTGATGTCCTGGGTCCAGTCCTGACCCTGGATCTTCTGGTTCAGCTGGCTGACCTGGGCCGCGGCCTGCAGGCCGGCGATCTCCTGGTCCAGCTTGGGCGCGCAGGTCGCGCACAGGCCGCGCTGGGCGTTCCAGCACACCTGCTCGCAGACCCACTGGCCGCAGCGGTGGCACTGGTGGAAGTAGGGCTTCATCTCGTCGACGGCCTTGGCGAGCGCCTTGTCGCGGGTCGACCCGCGGCTGCCGTCGCGCATCCACTCGGCGTCCCAGCCGAGCTGCGCGGCCTTCTCGCCGAGGTTGCCGCCGACCAGGTCGCCGCCCAGCCGGAGCATCCGGCCGCCGAAACCGGTTGCGGAGTGCTGGAACGAGGACGAATAACCGTTGCCGCAGCGGCGGCAGAAGAACTCGAACTGGTATCCGTCGTTGGTGCTGCGGTCCTGATAGTTGTCAGTGAAGAAGATCATCCCAGCCACGGCGGCGCCCCTTTCAATCCGGCAGGAGCACGTTAGCAGGTCAGGTGGGCAGGCAGACCAGGGTCAGGAAGAAGTTGTCGATCTGCCTGATCGCGTCGATGAAGTGCTCGAAGTCGACCGGCTTGCTGACGAACGCGTTGGCGTGCAGCGCGTAGCTGCGCACGATGTCCTGCTCGGCCCGGGAGGTGGTCAGCATGACCACCGGGATGACGAGCAGCTCCGGATCCTGCTTCAGCTCGGCGAGCACCTCGAGGCCGCTGCGGCGCGGCAGGTTGACGTCGAGCAGGATCAGCCCGGGACGAGGCGCGTCGGCGTAAGGACCGGTGCGGTGCAGGAACTGCAGGGCCTGCTCGCCGTCGGTCACCACGTGCAGGCGGTTGCGGATCTTGTAGTACTCGAATGCTTCCCTGGTCATCAGGACGTCGCCCTCGTCGTCCTCGACCATCAGCACGTCGATCACGCTGGGATCAGCGTCGGCGAAATCAGCCATCGGCTTCCTCGTCTAGCGGCCATTCGGGCATGTCAGATTGTGGCACTTCCCGGAGGTGGGATGGTTCGGGGTCGAGAGCTTCCTCGGGCATCGGCAGGGTGAACAGGAAGCGCGCGCCGTCGGTGTAGGACGTATCCAGCCAGATCTTGCCCCCGAAGTACTCGATGATCTTGCGGCTCATGGCCAGGCCGATGCCGGTACCCGGATAAGCGGCCCGGTCGTGCAGGCGCTGGAAGATCACGAA
>Ga0181525_10002943_pt1 | contig 13649 bp, 17 predicted proteins | sample PEATcosm2014_Bin_48_FD_121100 | JGI IMG/M metagenome (GOLD analysis project Ga0181525, IMG submission 121100) | Peatland microbial communities from MTU Mesocosm Facility, Houghton, MI, USA - PEATcosm2014_Bin06_10_metaG | ecosystem: Environmental > Terrestrial > Soil > Wetlands > Peat | place...
CAGCGGCTCCTCGTGTGAGAGCGGCATCGATCAGAGCTTCTCAGGCGACGAGTCCGATTTTGTCAGTGCTGGAGCCGGCGAAGATCCATTTCCGTTCTGAGCGCGTTGGGTGAATTGCCTCACGCGTTTACAGCCCCCCAGCACACCTGATGTGTTGGGGGCTTTTCTATAACTCGAATTATGAAAAGGGAAGAACTGCATGTCTTCTGAAAACACTCCCACTCAAAAACGCACCACTGACGAAATCAAAACTCTTCTGGAGCTCCCTTTCCGTGCCGCCGAGATCACTTGGCGCGTTCTCGGTGATGGCGAGAGAAGAGAGGGTGAAGCCCGCATCATCCCTTACGCTTATCGCGCCGCATACATGAGGCGTCTCGACATCCTGTTCGGCCCAGGAGGCTGGACCCAATCCTTCTCGATGACGACGGTGAGTAACATTCAGCGCTCGAAGAAGGTTAATAAGGCGTTCGCGATGATCACCACCGGCAAGATCCTCGTCACCAGTACCATCACCATCGAGGGTTTCGGCACCAGGTCGAGCACCGGTGAGGGATGGGCTGACGACGAGAATGGAACGACGCGCGCCCAAGCTCAGGCCTTCCGTCGCGCCTGTGCCGAGTTCGGTCTTGGCCGATACCTCCGGGAGCTCGAGGGCTGGAATTGCAAGGTTCCGGTAAATGCGAAGGGCTATTTCAAGCGCCCGCACTTCTCGGTTCTGCCAGATTCTGCGATTCATCCTTCCGAACTCGTCGAGGCACAGGAAGCACGCTCTCGCACCGCGAAATCATCACGAAAGTCTGCCGCACCGGCGCCGGTTGCTTCGACCCGGGACGGCAATCAACCACCCCGCACCGTGGCATCATCGCGGCAGACGGCGCCAGCGGCTGCGACCGCTACGCATGTTTCTGGCTTTGCCCCAGGGGCACAGTCCGCTCAACAAACGGCGGGTGTTGATGCCATCGAAACCAAGCTAGCGGTGTTGCGAACCCCTGAAGTGAAGCAGCGCCTCGCCGGCTACCTCGACCAGCTTTCCAAGTCCCTGATCACGTCCGTGGTCACCGGCGTTTCGGAACTGCATGCGAATGGGCGCATGAAGGGAAGCCTTGTCAATGATGTGTTCTTCAACCTGGACAGGGCCGTTGACCTGATGGACGGGATCAACAACATGGAGCCCATGCTGCCCAACGACAACACCTTGCCTAGCATCTTGCACTCCCACTCGGCTCGGACGTTATCTGATCTCCAGACCTACGGAGATCTCAAGGCCGTGAGCCGCACAGTCACCACCATCTACCAAGCTGAGCAGGAACGGCAGCACGGTACGGCGGCTGCATGATTTCTTCGCCAGGAGCGTCGCCGCAACGACGCTCCTGTTCACCTCAACCTTTGCAATACACGAACCTACTCGACTCTTGAGGTACACCTGAATGTGCATACTGCTGCAGTTTCCATCTCCCGACGATCCGAGCCCGGAGCCACCTGCGCCTTCCATGTGCATGCCGACGCCGATGGAACCGGCTGTGACCAATGCGGTATCTGGTCAGGTTCTTCCAGTGCCGTCGGATAGCGCGCCCTTGCTCCCGCCCCTAGCGATGCGCGCGATTGCGTAGCGCAACCATCACTCAGCCGCTCAACCGCTGCTAGCGCATTTCTTGCTACTGCGTGCTAGCACCCAATGTTCTGATTTGCCTCATTCGGTCGAGGATCGTCGCGACGCGAGCTTGACTGGCTGCATCCGGGTGAAGGTGTCCCGGCAAAGCATCCACAAATGCCTCAGTATCAAGCAGTGCTCGGACTTCCGATGCGATGTACGCAAGGACATCCAGCGGCGCAGATTGGATTTCTCGAACAAGTTCTGGACGCCCATCAATCACGGACAGCAAATCTTCGAGGTCATGACTTGCCATATAGTCGCCTTTGCCACGACTCGCAAATGCCTCTAATTTTGTGGCGCAGAAATACACCGAGTTGACCACCCGAATGCTTAGACCAGGTTCTAGTTTGCGTTCCTTCGCCGATTTCATTGCAGGCCGGTACCAGCGATTCGAAAACCCAAGGATTTTCTCGTCGAGCGGCATCACATCGAGGATGGTTTTCTTTTGTCGCCAGCGGCAAATGGGAGCACCTTCACTCGTGTCTTCAGTGAAGCCAATCTTCCGGAGTCTCTCAGAAAAATCAACGTAATCTGCGTAGGAAGTGATTTCCGCGATTGCATCAACATCGTACGTAGGCCGGACGTCCGCCGCAGCTCTGTCAGTAATGAGCAATGTGGTCGTACAGCCGCCCACAAATACGAGTTCGTCAAGTAACGGCTCAAGCAGACGCGCAGCCTGGACCAACAAGTCAAGGTTATGATTGGGCATTCTTAGATCGAATCCTCTTTATAAGCTCTCGTTCAGCTATCTTGCGCTCGCGTGCGCGGCCATCGCGAAGTGCGTCCACAATCGCCAGAAACTCATACAGAACCGAATCACGCAACGCGGCAGAAGGCACGGTCTTGTAGAGCGGCTCAAGGGCCACGCCACGAGTATCGCCTTCCGGCCAAGGCCAGACGGGCGGAAGCTCATCTCCAGGCGCTATTTCAGCGTTGAGGGGGGATGCCGCATAGGAGGTGGGAATCCCGCGCGTGACACCTCCCCGCTGGGCTGGAAAGGCGTACTTCAGTCCGTGTACGAGGAATTCCTCCAGCGCGGAAACGTTGGGCTTGTCCTGCATCTCTGGTGTGTGGACTAGTCGCGCACTCTGGAGCCGTTTCATGGCTCCATGTACTTCGGAAGGACTGAGACCGAGATCAGCCGCCATGACTGAAAATGGCGGTCGTTGCTGCGGATAGCTGAGTAGCTTCAGCGCTACTACGATGTCTTGGGGCTTCAGGTTCATGGCACCTATTCTACATTCGCGATTCGCGAATGGCGAATATATTTCGTTTGCACAACTTGGCTACACCTCCGCCATGATCGACACGATCTACGGCGGCGACGAAAGGGCGCGGTGCGTTGAACGCTTCGAGGTCACCTCACTCACCGGGTGGTATCTTTATGACCCCAGCTTCATCGATTTGCACCACGCGCTCTGAGCGGATGGACATTGTGGCAGGGGCAAACTGACGACAGCGACCTAGAAAGGCCGGTTCGTCGAGCCCCTTCCTGAATTCCTTTGACCACAGGCAAAACTCCACTCCTTACATCATCCCAATTTTTCCACGAGGACACGCATTGATTGAAAGGTATTTGCCATGCTCCCACTTTTTGTTTCCGCCTCTGTCCTCTCCAGCCCTCGCGCGAAGCCTGAACATGGCGTCCCGCGGCGCACAGGGCTACTCCTGAATCCTCACTACGCGACGCCTCCAGCGTTGACCGCAGTTGCCACCGCGACGATGTTTCGTGTGGTTTCCTACGCTGACATTAACGGAAGACCTCATGTGCACGCCGAACCTCTCAGGCCAGCTGCGCGCAACAGTTCATGGCGGTCTGGAGGGAATCAGTTGCACTCCGACGATCCAGCGTTTGCCGAGTTCACCGGCGGCACCGAGCCAATTCCTTTGTACGACGTGCAGGCCGCGTAGCGCGCACACATCACCCTACATTCCGATGATTTCGACCAACCGATCCAGGCGAACATTTCCTGCGTGGTTGCAGGTGACTGGTGGCGATAGCCCTCAGTGATCAGGTTCGCAATGCTGGCACGCTGAGCCGACGGGCCTCTTCAAATTCCGCGTTCTACGGATTTACCCCGGCCGCAGACAAGATCAGCGCGGCCGTGCCCGAACTCTGGGAATTCCATCTAGGTCAAGCTATTGATTTAATGGGCCATTTCAGGCGTAAGCTGATTGCACTACTCTTGACTCTCTAAATTGTATTTATAACACTCCGTGCTACACTTATGGAGGTACTGATGAGGCTATTTAAGAGCAAGGCATTCGGTCGTTTTGCTCGAAGTCAGGATATCAGCGATGAAGATCTGTGCGAGGCGATTGAGAGAGCTGAAAAAGGGCTAATCGATGCCAATCTCGGCGGATATGTCATCAAGCAACGAATTGCTCGGAACGGCGAGGGGAAATCTGGCGGCTTTCGCTCGATCATTTTCTTTCGGAGCGGAGGCAGAGCAATATTCGTGCATGGATTCGAAAAGAGTGCCAATGCAAACATCGCGAAGGATGAACTAAAAGAATACAAAGCCGCCGCAAAGATTATTTTGAGGTACAGCGACGAGCAGATGAACACTGCCGTGGCCAGTGGTGTATACGTCGAGGTTAAACAGCGGAAGTAATCTACGGAGAAGAAAGATGCCCAAGACCAAGAACTACAAAACTCCAGCGCTGGCATCCCTGCACGAAATGATGAGCGACCTGCACGGAGCAGGCCTGGTCGACAAAGCGACGATGCGGCGTTTCGACGAATCGTGTCTTACTCCTGTGGAGAAGATCACGCCTGTAGGGATTTTGCGCCTTCGACAACGAGAGGGTGCGAGCCAAGCGGTCTTTGCACGCTACCTCAATGTTTCGAAGAACTCCATAAGCCAGTGGGAGCGCGGAGAAAAGCATCCAACCGGTCCTGCATTGAAGCTTCTTGCATTGGTGGCAGCAAAGGGCCTGTCTGCAATCGCTTAATCTCATCCAGCCGTTGGCGAGCTATGCTGTCCGTCCATGCTTCTTCACAACGGCAGGCCCTGCCCCCTCAACGTAGAGCAGTTCGGCTTGCACGACGTGAAACTCGTCGAGGCCGGAACGATCCGCGAAACTTCATCTGCCAGACCGTACCGCAGTGTGTTGACCGAGGTCCGATTACGGACCACCGGCGTCACTCAGTGACATTTTATGCTTCAACTTACACCCCCTGTGAGTTAAACCATAACTTTGCCGTTTCTAAGGCATAACTTTGCCGCGAGTGCGGCGTGGTTTCTTCAATTTGCGTTGTCGGCCTGGGTTTCCTGTGGGGAGCGATAAACCATAACCTTGCCGAAAGTACAGTTTGGCAGCAGACGATTCTGCCCAAAATGCAAGATTGATGAAACAACAAGAAAGTTGTAGTATTGTGCAATGGCCCAGTCTCATCGTGAAGCATCGAGGCGACTTTTCGATTTCGCCGAGCAGCAGCAAGGCCTCTTCACCGCGAAGCAGGCCAAAGCCGCGGGATTTGCAGAAAATACTCACCCGTATCATGTGCAGGCCGGGAACTGGGTCCGCGAACGTCGCGGCATTTACCGGCTCGCTCTGTACCCGGCGGCCGATCGACCCGATCTGGTCCTCTGGGCACTTTGGTCCAGAAACCGGGACGAGGAAGTCGAAGGGGTCTACAGCCACCAGACGGCGCTCAGCATGTATGATCTGTCGGATCTGAACCCGGCAAAGCTCCACATGACGGTGCCCGCCGACTTCCGGCGCAACAGCGAGCTTCCCGGCATACTGGTACTCCATTATGCCGACCTTCCCGAGAGTGACGTACAGACCGGTTCCGGCTTCAAATTCACTCGTCCGCTCCGGACGATTCTCGACCTCATCGAGACCGGTACGGTCGAGCGCAACTTCATCCGGCAGGCCCTGCGGCAGGCTGTTGACCGTGGGCTGATCACTCGCCAACAGATTCGGAGTGCGCACATGAGCGGGCCCGCGCGCAAGATCGTTCAAGAAGCACTGCGGCGGGCTGCATGACGTCAATGTCCAAAACATACGCAACGGCAGGAGCCTTCCGTAGGGCTCTCGAGGAACGGCTGAAGAAGATCGCCCAGGCTGATCGGATCGACATCAATCGTCTCAGGCGTCAGATTGCATTTGACCGTTTGCTGGCGAGGCTGTTTCGAGAGAATTCCGCGCCCTGGGTGTTAAAAGGCGGCTACGCACTGGAGCTTCGTTTCAAGGCCGCTCGCTCAACGGTGGACATCGACTTGGCCCTACAGGGAGTAGCGGCATCAACCAATAGTGGCGACACGAACCGGATTGTGCGTGAGATGTTACAAGCTGTGGCCGGCACCTCTCTCGGAGATTGGTTTGAGTACACGATCGGACCGCCGGTGATGGACTTGACCGCCGCGCCATACGGAGGAGCCCGCTATTCCGTCGAAGCTCGAATGGATGCACGCATCTTTGCTCGATTCCATCTTGATGCTGGAATCGGCGATGTGGTGATGCGTCCGCTGGAAACGATCGAGTGCAGGGACTGGCTTGACTTTGCTGGCATTGGCAGGCCGGGCGTCCGCATGATTCCGCGAGAACAGCAGTTCGCCGAGAAGATTCATGCCTAGTCATCATGAAAAGTGCTCTCAAGGATGCGCTTCGGGAGGAACAGGTTCCAACTCTGAGTGACCTGTGCAGGCGACTCGGCTACTCCAACTCAGTTGTTCTCCGATACCACTTTCCCGACCTATGCGATCAAATACTGGCCAGGCGTCGCGATCTCCGCGATCAGCGAATCGCCCAGATGCGAAAAACGCTACAAGCTATGGCCAGGGAAGAGCCTGCTCCATCGTTCCTCGGCGTGTGCAAGCGGATCGGCCTTTCGTGTGCGACTCTTGCGGAAATGTGCCCCGAAGAGTGTGCCACGATCCACGCTAGATATCTGCGAGGCCGAAGCGAAGCTACGCGTCGCAAGAAAGAGCAACTGGGCAAAGAGGTTTGCCAAATTGTGCGGAGACTTCAAAGCGAGGGCAAGTGTCCTTCGGTGGTACGGGTGGCAACCCTTCTTCCAAAGACGGCGCTTAAAGGCCGGATAATCATCAATGCGGCCGTACAGGCGGCGCGACGGGGACCTGGCTCCGCAAAGTAGCCCCGCTATGCTGCTATGAGTCACCATCTCCGATGCCAATGTCGCCCGTCTCTACTACAGAAACTATCGAAACTCCGCACCGCTGGAAGCATTTTGGAAGCATAAAGTGGCACTGAGTCTCACTTTATGCTTCAAGTCACAACCCCCCAAAAACAGATAAATCGGAGCAAGTTTATGCGCCTTGCCGGCCGGCTCAAGCTCGGCTACTACCCGCTTCCGCCCTCCGAGGGCGACAAAATCCGCAACCTTCTTCTGTTCGGCGCTGAGCCTGCGAGCGTGATTGATCCTTGCGTCGGCACCGGCGCCGCGTTGCAGCAGATCACCAAGGGCGGCAACTGCCGTCTGTACGGCATCGAGCTGGATGCCGCGCGTGCTGCGACAGCCGCCGCCGTGGGAATCACTACCATCCAAGGCAGCACGTTCGACACGCACAGCAAGGTTGAGCGTTTCTCCCTGCTCTATCTCAATCCGCCGTACGACTCAGAGATTGGCACGCTCTCGAACCGGCGTTTGGAAGAGCTCTTCCTCGATCACTCCTTCCGCTGGCTACGCATCGGCGGCGTGCTCGTGCTCGTAATTCCGTTTGAACGTTTCGGAACGTGTGTCGATGTATTGTCGGCGCACTTCACAGACGTCAGGCCGTATTTGCTCGCTGACCCTGAATCGCAGCGCTTCGGGCAGATTGTGGTCTTTGCCACCCGCAAACGCGTGACGGGCTCAACCGTCCGCAGCTCCAAGCAGGCGCTTATCAACTACTGCAAGGGCAACATTGAGATGCCCACGCTGGTGGGAGACGAGCGTCCTTATGCGGTGTCGTCCTCGCCGGGAACGACTCTGACCTATACCGGATTGCCGCTAGACAAAATCGAGGACATGCTGCCGCGCTCCTATGCCTATCAACAGGCCGTGCAGCAGTTCTTCCTTCCGGCTCCAACCGTGAGCAGGGGACGCCCACTGACACCTCTGCACGCCGGACACGTCGGCCTCTTGTGTACTGCGGGGCTCCTGAACGGGGTGTTTGGCGAAGGTGCGGATCGCCATCTGGTTCGCTGGCGGTCCACAAAGAACGTCACCACCACCGAAGAAATCGAGACAAATGAGGAGACTGGGGAAAACGTCTTCGTGAAGCGGCACACAGAACGGTTCAGCAATGATGTGACCCTACTCTTCGAGGACGGCCGCACCCTGGTTCTCGGAGAAAAACCACCTTTAACCGACCCCGGTGCCGCGGACGGGCGAGCTGCATAGCATCGCTCGTGCGGCGCCACCCAGGAGATGTCCCTTGGAAAACGCACACCTTCGTCTCGGACAACTGGAGTTTCGCCAGTCCACAGACAAGATCAGCACCACGCTCCGCGTACACTGCGACTGCTACATGGGAGAGGAGGAGCAAGGTCTTCTCCTTTCCATTTTTGGCGGGGACACTGAAATCGCTGCTATCTCCGCCGCAGTCGCGGGCAATTCGGCCTTCTCGCTGAAATTCCCCGGAGAGAATGGCGAGACTAACCTTTGCGTGCGCATGGGGGAGAATGCAGCGAACATGCGCGGCACGATCTTGATTCCCGGCATGGGGCATACCGTCCGTCACCTGGTCGTTGTTTCCCAGGCTCTTCGCCAGAACGGAATCGATGGGAGTACGTATCTGTTGAACTACTCCCCGGACGTGGCGTGGGCCTTGATGGCCTCAGTGATGGGGCTGCCGGCACGACCGGAGTGGGGCTCCTGGGTCATCGACCAGCTGGACTTGCAGCATCGGATCCTTCCGCTGACCGGCTTCGGTTGCAATCCATGCAGCATCCGGGCGACACGCGACGAGCTGCTCAACTTTCTGAGCCAAGGCGTCCGAGGCATGAACCTTGGTTTCCCCGAGACGAACGGACCGGTGCAGTGGCCAACCTTCACCGTTGGTGACTACTTCCGTAGAGTTTCTGGAAGATGATCTGCGCTAAGGGCGTAGGGATAATCTCTCTGATCGACTCGCGACTATGAGACCTCCGATTCTGGGTACGGTCGGGGCCCTGCCTCAAGCGAGAGTAGCCCTACTGGGGCGCGCAAACAACGGCAAGGATGTAGTCCGTCAACGTGAGTGCATGAATCAACAGATATACGTGGTCACGCCAATGCGAATCTAGTCTCAACCTTAACGGGGTTGTCGGGAGCTCTTTCCTGGATTCTTGTCCGGAGAGGAGCTCTCGTGTTCCGCTATCGTCTTCTCTAGAATGGCAAGCCTTTGCTCAATTAACTGACTTCTCGCCTTCAGCTTGGCGTTTTCCTCTTGCAGGGTCTGTACGGGTTGCGCGGGAGACGGATCAATCTGTACTGAGCCCACGATCGCGGTTCGTGTGACCTCGGCGGGTTGAGTTGCTGCGGTGAAACTCGCGGGCACCGCCGCCAGAATTACCAGCAGCACGGCAATTACGGTCATTGAGTGAGCACCTCGCACAAATTGCGCAAGATGATCGTTGGTAGCTGTGTTCATAGATGCGCAATACAAGAGCCCCTTTGCATGAAAAGACTCGCTGTATACGCGAAACTCCCCGCTGGGTTGGATAACTGACGACAGAGACAACGTCTGGTTGGACTTCACATTGACTGCCCTGATTGCCGCGACAAAAGCGAGAAGTATGAAAAGGCCCGACAGGCCTACCAGGACGATCGTTAGATCGCGCAAAAAGCCATCTCTGATTTTGCCGGCTATAAAGACAAAAGCAGAGATCAGAACAGGCACCAGGAAGAGCATCAAACTGAAGGTTGACTGTGCCTTTTGTTCGAGTTGGTTTCTTCGCTGTTCCGTCTGATCAAAAATCCACTGACACTGCTTTACCGTCGGCTCCCCGATATGTATCTGGTCTGACTCCGGAAATGGCTCAATGTCCTTCGGTTCAGCTTCGAAAAAAACGAGAATCTGCCATACCTGCACCAGAAGTCGCTTGATCGACAATCCCAAGTGCCCGAGAATACCCCGCCATCCGATAGCCTTTGGTGGGTCAGCAAGAAATCGGTTACGCATAGCGTTCTCCATAGAAGAGTTCTATAAAAGCGCTCCGCATGGGATACCCAAGAGCGTTCTCCAGCCAGGCCCACTCGCCGGTTGGGTTGATCTCCAGGAAAACAAGTTCTCCATCCGGTTTCTCGATAAAGTCGAATGCACCATATTGCAGATTGAGTATCGAAAGCATCTCTTGGCACCGGACTCTGAGCTCAGCGCTGATCTCAATGCGAGAGAATCTCGCGGCTGCTACCGGATCGCGCCAATCGATCGTTGAAGGTGCCATATGCGCCGCTGCCGCAAAACAATGTTTCCCGATGAAAGTAACTCTGAGATCACTCCGACGAGGCACTTCCTCCTGGAGCAAAACAGGACATTCGAGATTGGTTATGGCTTCGAATTCAGGCGCTGAAACCCTCCGTGTGTATACAGAATAGGCATCAGAATTGTCGACGAACAGTCCATGAAAAATCGGTTTGCAGATGGTGCCATTGGGATTACTCGATGCAAACTCCTCCAGCTCGCGTAGATTGCTGGACACGATGGTCCTGGGTGCAGGCAGTCCGATGCTGCGTGCAATTCTTAGCTGATAAAGCTTATGCTCAGCGACGTAGACCTGATCGATCGGGTTGACCCAAAGGATATTCGGATTCCAGACCATCCCGAAGGCCAAATGACGGATCTCGCCAGCGATAAACGCGCGTTCAGCGTAAGAGTGCCTGCCTGATGCCACTGGCTGGAGTGCACGACGATACCAAACAGCCGTAACGTCACTCAGGTCGATGGTTCTCGGGCCGACCGTGATGCGCTGGACGCCGGAGTTCGTAAACTGATACTCAGCTCGGGCCAAATCTTCCCCATTTAGCCGGAAGTAAGGGAGATTTCGCTCAATCAGCTCAATGATTAGGAAATCCGCGGTCAGGTCTTTATCAGAAGTGAGAATGAGAAGCATGCGGCAGATCCTGAGAAATCAACTGAGCGGGGTTGGACGCCGAAGCCGGAGATTCTGCCAGATATTGATCGACACTAATCTCAGTTGAAATCTCTGCCTGATCCACGCCCTCTCGCGTCCGAGTCTCGATCGTCTCGCCATACGGTGACGCTTCTACAGAGCGGTCTGGTTGGTCCGCACCCTCCCTGGAAGCGGTATGGCTGGTCTCCCCATATGAGGAGGCATCCAGAGAGGAGATTTCTGTCATATCTGCGCCCTCTCGTGTCTTCGTCAGCGAGGTTTCGCCGTAGGGCGATGCCTCGATGCTGCGTTCTGGCTGATCTGCGCCCTCGCCACTCTCCGTGATCGAGGTCTCTCCATACTGGGAGGCTCGTTTGCCGCTAAGCAGTCGGGCAACCAACGGCTCACCGGTTTTGCGGTCAATCCAAATTTGCCGAACCTGATCGAACTGCTCATTAGCCGAGGGTGCTGGCTCAGGCGGCAGCTTTTTTCGACCCTCAAGAATAAATGGCGTCATAAACTCCCGTTCTAATCTCCTGTGGAAACATTGCGGCTAGATTCACTCCTTGCTCTCAAATCCTCACGTAGAATGTCGCTGAATCGATCTGCAAAAGGCCTCGCAGGCTACTCAAGAGAAGATCTGCTGCCACCCAAACTCACATAGTTCCCGCACCATTTCCGGCGTAAGGCTTCTGCCAGTTGCGATGCGCGCGGCTTCGCGGATAGTGTCGTCGACTTCACGAAAATACTCTTTCGCAACATTTTCGATCAGACGTACAGCCTTCGGTTGCAACTCCGGATGAATGTACGTCTTCCACTGCTCACGAACCGCGGCGAGATTGCTACCGAAGGTCTCGATTGTGTCGTGGATATAGAGAATGTCCTTGGCACGCTTGTCACGAGGGCGTTTACCGTGGATCAGAATCTTCTGGACGAGGAATGCCGCCGGGTTGGGAACGAGAGTGCGACGCACGCCCGGCGTCGGATAACCCACGGCGGGGGAGATCGTCACGTCCCAGGGATTTTGAAACATCAGTTCGAGATGACGCAACTTCTGGACGGAGACGCCGGAGACGCGTGCCGTCACGTCGCGTCTGCCCCCGCGCTTAACTTCGCCGCCATCAAGCGACGTCAGAAACTCCGCGTAGAAGCTGGTGTCCCCGCTCTGGACGCGGTAGTGCGCGGCCGGTGGTCGCGTTTCGCCCAGCAGCTCTTCGTGAAAGTGCCTTCCGAGCAGCCGCTCGTGAATTTGCTCGCCGGTTGCGGGGAGGTTGAGCGGAACGGCTACATCGGTGTCGAAGGTTCCCAGAGGCTCGTAGTCGAGCATCTGCGCCAGAGGATGCAGGCGATATAGGCGGTGTGCCCAGCCGCCGATGATGACGACATGTCCGAGCCAAGGCTCGAGAGCGTCGACCAAGCGAGCGAAATATTCGACATCGATTGAGCCCGGCATTACTGTTTCTCCTCGAAGATCGGCGCAAGCACGCGGCGGCGGATCTCTTCGGCCTGTGCTTCGCCGCGGGCGGGATGCGAGGCGACATCGAGCCAGACCTGCAAGATGTCGGCGACAGGCACACCGTCGCGAACGACTGCTGCACGGAAGACCGACTCCCGGAAAGCAGGCACTCGGACATAGACGTCGGGCCGGAGCTCGGCGCCTTCAGGAGACAGCCCCATGCGTTTGAGAACGTCGCGGTCGAGGCTTTCGAGATAAAAGTATGGTGGAACTCCATGCACGAATCCGAATCCGAGGGACTCGGCTGCGGCAAAGAGGCCGAGACATGCCCGTGGAGCCTGGTCGCGCTTTACGTTGGGCTGGATCCCGTAGGCTTGAAGCGCCGCCGGCAACTGGCGCTCGCTCTTGCCCGGAATGATCCAGCGCAGGGGAATCTCAGGTGCACCGCGCACGTGAGCGGCCTGCCAGCGGCGCAGTAGTTCAGAGCGGCGCACCAAGCGCAGCGGTTCCTCGTCACTGTCGAGGAATCCCTCCTGCCGCAACTGGCGCACGAATCGGAAGGCACTCATGACCGAGACCTCGGCCGCGACCGCTAGCTCCGAAGCGTTGCGGTATTCTCCCCGGGGCGCTCGTAGAAGATTCTCGGGAATCAGCGGCGCGAGCAGCACCTTCAGCATCCACTGGCTCAGATCGGAAAATAGGTACGCCGATTCGGGCGGCGGGAGCTTCTGCCGGTGCGCTCTGCGGGGAGGAGCGGCATTGAGTTCTTCCAGGCCGTGCCCGACGAAATACCGGAAGCCTTCGCGATCAAGGATGCCGATGGCGGCATCCGGTGCGAACTGGGCGAGGAAGCCCTTTAGGCTGTTGGCAGCACTCGGCGAGATTGCAGGGGCTGCAACTACCGCCAGCGGCGCCGCTGGCTCGCTCAATCCTTGGGCATAGACTCGGGCCTGCAGGATGGCCTGCGAGAGCAAGGGGACGAGACGATCCGGACGGCCTTCGGAAGCGACTTTGCATTCGACGATGTAGCGCTCGCCGCCGCGGGAAACAACGAGATCCACTCGTTTGTCAGCAAGTGAATGCTCCTTCTTCACCCGCCAGCCGTGCTGGCGGAAGAGGTTGGCGACGAGGTCATCGGCCTCTCGCCCACTTTCAGGGGTCGCCTTGGAAATTCGTGAAGCCATAGTGTTTCCCGTGGCCGTGATAATTACCGTGGCCGTGGTAAGAATCATGGCCGAGATAGCTAGAGAAGTCAAGCCCGGTCCTGAGGGGGCTTTTCTGGCAAACACCGAGTGACCTCATTCAATCGGTTCGTCTCCATGCCCTGTTGGCGCTTTCCACCATTGCCGCAAACAATCCAATCCATTTAGACATAACCCCACAAACCGACGATTCGAAACCGCACGACAGGCAGGGCAGCAGCCCCACGCCAACTCTCACCACAGAGCGAGATCAGCCATGGAAATGACCACGTTGTATGACTACCTTGGA
>Ga0181525_10002945_pt1 | contig 13638 bp, 19 predicted proteins | sample PEATcosm2014_Bin_48_FD_121100 | JGI IMG/M metagenome (GOLD analysis project Ga0181525, IMG submission 121100) | Peatland microbial communities from MTU Mesocosm Facility, Houghton, MI, USA - PEATcosm2014_Bin06_10_metaG | ecosystem: Environmental > Terrestrial > Soil > Wetlands > Peat | place...
CGTCAGCATGATAATTGGTAGTGTGGAGGCTACCCTCAGGCGGCGGCAGAGGCTGAGCCCATCTTCGCCCGGCAGCATCAGGTCCAGCACGACGAGGTCGATCCGCGCCGCTTCCAATGATTTCATCATCGTCGGGCCGTCGGCCGCGCTCGTCACGCGGTAGCCGTGCCGCATCAGGAACTTTGTCAGCAATAGGCAGATCTCGCGATCGTCATCGACGATGAGGAGATGGGGTTGGGATGTCATAGCGAGCAATTATCGGTCTCGGCTCGCGCCGGCGATAGGCGAAATCGTGTTACCCCGTGTTGCACGGGGCACCGCTGAAACGTGCGGTTACGATTTGACCCCTTGCCGGACGTAACCCGGCAAAACGAGTAGGGCATCCTCTTCCGCGCAATCAGTTCGGGAAAGGGCTTTCTATAATGATGAAAACACGTGTTTTTGGCGCAACGCCAGAGGAGTATTGCTTGCGTCGCAACTCGTGCCGGCGATGTTGCAAATGCCATCCGCGCCATCGACAGGGTCCAGGGAATGGTGGCCGGTCCGCCGTGGCGGGTTCCCGGCGACCCTCAAAATGGCCGATGGCGGCCACTCCTTGTCTCGAAGAACGGTTCGGTTCCGACGCCTGCGTCCGGTGATAACAGAACTTAATGCGGGCTAACACCGCAGCAGATGGAAGCTGTCGCGCAGATCAAGTGCCCCAAGAAGCGGCAACTTGACAAAGCACCTCGTCTCAGCGTCGCGGCGGATTGTTAGCCGAGGGCAAAGAATACGGACTTACAAGCCGCGACACATGCGGGACCCGGGCCGAACCCGTTCGCACCTGCGGTTTCCGTGAATGGAGCGGCTCCGAACTCGACGCGTATTGGCTATTGCCAAGGGCGAAGCTCAATGAATGGAGTGGTTTCATTGTTTCATCGAATCCTCGCCTCGATCGCGAGATGGCAGCGTGTTCCACGTGTCCGGTACGCATTAGGATTACGCGGTTCTCCCCACATGACATGGACGGCAGAGCCGACCGTCTCGGAGCTTCTCCGCGACCCTATCGTGCAGGCTGTGATGGTTGCTGATTGCGTCGATCAACGCGAGCTCGATGTCCTGCTTGCGACAGTGAGACGCCACCTGCGCCAGCGCGCAGAACCGTCTTTTGCCGTCAGCGCTCGCAGAGCGGGACCGCAATGCTGAGCAGCGGGCCGTGAACCGGCGGCCCTTCGTGGTAGGTGTGGACGGCTTGCTTGGACAAGCTCGCCGCGCTGATGGACGACAGCGAGCATGACGTGCTCGCTTACATGACCTTCTCCGGCCAGCACCGGACCAAGCTGCACTCCATCACCATTGGAACGCTTGAACAAAGAGGTCAAACGGCGGGCCGATGTCGTCGGCATCTTCCGCAACGAGGCCAGCGTCACCCGGCTGATCGGGCCGTTCTGCTCGAGCAGAACGATGAGTGGCTGCCCCAGTGCCGCTATATGCAGATTGAGGGGATGGCCGAACTCACACCACCGCTGATCGACGCGGATCCAGCAAAACTGCCACCTATCGCCGCCTGACCAATGGCCACCTCAAACACCACCCCGATTTACACCAACTTGACGGACGCGACCCGTTACGGTCGCGGGGCACGATCGAGCAGCTCTCGCGCGACAAGATGCGTGTGTGGGCGCAGGCGCAATATCGTCAGGGAAGGTTGAGCGCGCGTTGGTGACAGGCGAAATCGTGTTACCGCGTATTGCACGGCGCCTCGCTGAAACGGGCGGTTACAATACCGGCCCTTGCCGGACATAGCCCGGAAACACGAGGAGGCCATCCTCTCCCGCAGATCAATTCCGGGAAAGAGCTTCTCCGATGAGAAAAAGCACGTGGTTTGTTGCAACGTCAGCCGGTGCGGTATTGCTTGGCGCGCTACTCGAGCCGGCGGTGTCGCAAACGCCATCCGCGCCACCGGAAAGTCAAGGGTTGGTGGCCGGTCCACCGTGGCTGATTTGCGGCGATCTCGACGCGCTGCTTGCGGGCGCCCTTGCCTTTGGGCAGACAAAGCTGGTGCTCGCAGATTCGCAACTCTCGGCGTGGAAGAAGTTTACGGCCAGTGCGACCGACGCGATCGAACCAGTTCGGCAAGCTTGTACGACCTTGCCGCATTCCGCTACCGGTTCGGTGCCGCCACTCCCTGAGCGTCTCGAACACGCCGAACGGTTCGGCTCTGCCGCACTCGAGGCGCTGCATCGCCTGCGACCGGCGGTAACGGAACTTTATGCCGGACTGACACCGCAGCAGAGAGAAACACTCGACCAGCTCGGGCCGCCACATCACCCTTGACCTCAGGTCCTAGGGGGCAGGAGCCAAGGTCCCCTGATCGTAGGTCCGGCATTCCCTCCATCTCCGATATTAAAGAGAGGCAGCAGATGACCGGCTCTATCGTCGTTCCACGCAGCGGTGAACGCGTGTCGGCAACCCCATTAGTTTTTGCGCACGCGGCTGTCGCTACCGACACAGATAATTGTGTCACGTCCCCAGAATTAGCTGCCCCACTAGAGGGCAGGGACGACTTCAACGTCATGCGACAGGTCAATGGGCTTCTGTTCTTCTTAGCCGTTACTTCACTGGTTGGAATTGCCGGCTACGCGCTGGCCATTGTCGCAATCGGATGAGGAGTTGGATTTTACACCTTAACCACCAAAGGAGAACGAAAATGAAGACAAACGGCTTTGTTGTACCAGTAGCCGGAGGACCCATCCTTGACCTGGCACCCTGCCGCTTCTCGACGCTCAAGCTGGTCGGTGGGTCAACGGGCGACAGCGTGATGATGTTCGAGGAAACCGCACCCCACGGCACCGAAACAACTTTCCATCTGCACAGCGACAGCGATGAAATCGCCTACGTGTTACGCGGCGAGATCACGTTCAAGATCGGCGACGAGGTTACGAGAGGAGGCACCGGCGCCTGTGCTTTTTTTCCGCGTGGCGTTCCGCACGCTTGGAAGAACGCGGGTGCCGGGACCGCGCGGGTTTTGTTCCTGTACACACCGGCCAAGGCGGGCGGTTTCTTCGAGGAGTTATTAAGCCGCCAAGGATGCCCAATCACTGTGGAAGAGGAGGACGAGTTCCGCAAGCGTCACGGATGGAAAATCGTCGGGCCGCCTCTCCATTCTGATCACAACCGCCGGTGCACCAACACTTCACCGGCGGCGAGCGCTTCCAGACTTTTTGTAGGCAAGCGTTGGATCCAACGCTGCCATCCCGCAATACCCGGGTGAGGAGGCATGTACACCGTCGTTTACTGGTCCGGCATGGCCATGCTGCTGATCTGGGCCGCGGTTTCCGTCATCGCCAACCTTTATTGAGCGGGAAACCGAGCGCTGCCGCAACCAAGCCGTTCCCGCGCCAAAAAAACCCAGGCGCCGTGCCTTCAACCGCAACGTCTGAGAATGGAGAGATTGCAATGAATACGGCTTTGGCTGGGCTCGTACTATTGGTCATCGGCGACAGCCACATCGCTGGGGATGGCCGGTTCAACAACTCATTACACGAAGCGCTCGTCGATCAGGGCGCGACCGTCCACACCTTTGGGGTTTGCGGTTCGGTTCCGAGCAACTGGATGATTCCTTCGCACATCGTTTGCGGCCGCGGGGAACGGCACAATCGCGACCCCGTCCAGTTGAGCATGAACCAAACGTTGCTCGGATGGTCGCTGCCCGCGCTAATCTCTAACTACCACCCAAATATCGTTCTCATCGAGCTCGGCGACAATCTTGGTCAGTATAGCTTGGGGACCAGCCTATCGCGCGACTGGATCACGACCGAAGTTAATGAACTCTTACTGGCGGTCCGGTCGACCAACGTGCCTTGTGTCTGGATCGGACCGACCTGGGGCACGGAGAACGGCCCTTACAACAAGACCTTCGCGAAGGTAAAGGGGCTGTCCGACATGCTGTCTCAGATCGTCGCGCCATGCCATTACGTCGATTCGTTGGCGTTTTCGCAGCCGGGCGAATGGCGCACACTCGACGGCGTGCATCTGACGTCCGCCTCGAACCAGCTTTGGGCCAAGGACCTCGTCAAGTCGATCGACCATATCGCGTTAATGTTGACCCACCGCTCGGTCGCGGTGAGCGTCCTCGAAAAATGAAGACCGCGTCTGCAATCAATTCACCAAAGCCGCGAGCGTTGGCCGGCTAGCGCACGATCGGATAGTTCAATGTTCGTGCGAATCCGGCAGCGTGACCTGGCGCGGCGGGACGGCGTGCAGATCCGCTACTACACGATCATCTACGACGTGATCGACGATATGAGGGCAGCGCTGTGCCGCGATATCTGGCCGACGGACACCGCACCCGTCATCCGGCAGCTCGATGATGCGACAACCGAGTTCGCGCAGCTGCGCTGGGGCTTTACGCCGCCGCGGCCCAAGGGAGCGCCGGCGAGCGCTCGGTCAACAGACCCGATCCCGCCCGGCCATATCAGGCTCTGCTGGCTTTTTTGCGGACATCGCGAATCGCGATCGCCTGCTTGCGGCTTTTCACTTTCTTGCCCGAGCCGCTTTTGAGGGTCCCCTCCTTGTGCTCGTGCATGACTTGCTCGACCTCATTCTTTTGCCGTGCCGTCGCCATTACGCATTCCTCCTGTTGGTTGGCAAAAGTAATCGTCGCCTGGTCAACATAGTCCGCAAGGTCTGGTTCCATCACAGAGCGACCTCTTCTTACGGTTCCTTTAGGTTCGCTTGGGAGCGGCCGAAATCGGCGCCGCGCTCTAACTGCTAAGCAGACGAAAAGGACTCGCTTTCTCTGCAAAACCGATCTCAAATCTTGATCCGCTCGACCTCGTCGAGAGTGATCGCATCGCTGGTGCGGTCATAGAGTTTGGTCGTGCGCGGGCTCTCGTGCGCGGCCATTGCCTGAGCGTTTTCGAGCGATCCGCCGCCTTCAAGATATGCCGTAATGCCGGTCGCCCGGAACACGTGGCAGCCGAGCCGTTGCTCGAACCCGGCATCGGCAGTGCGCCGGCGAACCATGCGATAGGCATCGATGCGGTGCATCGGGCTCGTGGTGAGAGCATCGCCTCTGCGGACCGCGGAGCGAAAGAGGGGAGTTTTGCCAAGGTCGCGGATGCCGGCCGCGGCTATATGCTCATCGAGATAGGTTTCGAGGCTGTGGTGCGCCGGCATCTCGTGACGTTTGCCGCCTTTCTCGTGCAGGCGTACCCACCAGCGCTTGCCGACAGGGTAGTAGTCTTCGACCCGCATGCCGACCACGGCGCCGATGCGGGCGAGCGCGAATGTCATCACGGCGATCAGCGCGCGATCGCGAAGGCCTACGAGGTCGGGCACCTCAGCCTCGGAGCCGTCCGACTGCTTGACCTTCCGGGTTACGCGAATGCTGTTTAGCAGCGTGCGCGCATCGTCGGCGACGAGCACCGGCGTCTTGCCGCGCTTGACGACGTGCTTGGGCCCACGCACCGCGTGGGCCGGATTGATAGCCAGGATTTGGCCGACGACGAGATAGTCGAACAGCATCCTCACCGCCGCCAGGTGCTGCTTGACGGTCGGCTTGGCGCTCGCGGCCTGCATCGCCTCGATATAGGCAGCCACATGGATTGGCTCGATTTCGTCGAGCTCGGTAATGCCGTTGATGTCTAGCCAGGCGAAGAAAGAGCAGCAGGCCCGGTAATAGGCCATCCGGGTATTGCGGTTGCGGATGGTGGCGGCGAAGAACTCGAGGAAGCGCCGCGTCGCATGCTCGCCGGCACCGGCGATCGCCGCCGGTACGATGACCTTCCCGGAGACGGATGACCCGACCGATTGTGGCCGGCTAATCGTGGCAATCTCGTTCATGGGGTCATATGTAACATAACGTCCGTTATGAGTGCGTCGATAATGTATAAAAATCAGACGCTTGCGCGCTTTAGCAGTTACACGATGTGCTCGTCGCCTATCTCAACCCCGCAAGCGAACGCCTAGACCTGTCGCGGCGTCTCGACGAAACGTGTCATCGTCGGCATCGTGTTCGGGACGTAGCCAAGCGCGTTCAAAAAGACCATGGCAACACGATACCTCGTCTCGTTCTGCAATAACCCAGGTCACCTCCGCTTGGCGGTGGTCAGCCCGTGCGGCGTCGAGCGGATCGTCGACCTCAGCCCGAGCATATTGCCGTTCGCCGCGCGCGGACTGACGGGCATTTGTATCCACGACAATCGGATCGTATTAGCGGTGCAATCCTCGGTGCTTTCGATCCTGCTAGTTTTGGATCGCGATTACGAGGTGCAAGGCGAAATCCGACTGCCAAACGCGGCCGATCTTCATGGCGTGATTGCGCGTGGTACCGAACTGGTGGTGGTATCGACCGGGACCAACAAGGTTATTGCCGTAGATTGGCCGGCAGGCGGGCAGGGCCGGGTCATCTGGGAAGAAGTTGGCGTCGAGACCGATCGTGATCACCTCAACGACTTGACCGTGACGGAAAACGGCACATTGCTCGTGTCGCGCTTCGGCCCGCGGCGGTCGGATCATATGCGCTCGGGTGCCGTATTCGAGCCCGACACCGGCAGGGTGCTCCTCGGCGGATTGCGCGAGCCACATAGTGTTTGTTGCTGGCACTCCGTGGTCCACGTATTAGAGTCGGTGGCGGGTGATCTAATCCGGGCGCCTGGTGATACCGTACCACAGCGGGTTATGGGAATTATCGGCTATGCCCGCGGTCTATCGCTCGACGACGAATACATCGTCATTGCCAGAAGCGGCTACCGCGAAAGTTCTCGCGGCACGCTCGGTGGGCGCAGATCTGCCCCGTTTTTGGCGCCGCCGGCAGGTGACGAATTTTTGCGATACTCCGGACTGTGCTTTATCGCGCAGGATGCCGGGACAACGCGTTGGGTTGACACCACGATCTGCGGTCCGGAAATCTATCAAGTCGTGCCGCTAAGCGACTAACAAGACTGACGGTACGTCGCGGAGGTGCCGGATCTGACTTTCAAGGGAATCCTCGCTTCCCGATGCACAGAGAGGAGGGCTCTTCGTGGTCGTCCCGCTGCGATGAAGGACACCGCGCCGCTTAGGCAGCCATACCCTCGAACTAATCGGATCGGGAAGTCATAGCCTGATCCTCTCAACTTCGTCCTGGCTGAGTCGCTCTTTCGTTCGGTCATACAGCTTGGTTGTTCGCGGACTCTCATGGGCAGCCATCTCCTGCGCGTGTTCGAGCGCACCGCCGTTGGCCAGGTAGGCAGTGATCCCCGTCGCCCGAAACGTATGGCAGCCGATTTCCTCGGCAATTCCGGCTGCCGCGGCGCGCCGGCGGATCATGCGCCAAGCATCCGGCTGGCCCATGGGTTTGTCCGATAGGAGGTCGCCCCCATGGCCGCGGCTGGTACGGAACAGCCAACCCTTGCGATCCTCAGCAAGGCCGGCTGCGTCGATGTAGGCGCGCAGAGCCTCGGCAAGCGAGTGATGACACGGCATGGTGTGTTGCTTGCCGCCTTTTTCGTGCAGGCGAATCGACCACCCGGCGCCGCGCGGCCGCAGATCCTCGACCTTCATATTCAGCGCCGCACCAATTCGGGCGAATGAGTAGGTGAGAGTGGCGATTAGCGCCCGATCTCGCATGTCGCGCAGCGTCATGTCGGGGATCGACGCGAGCAATTTGCGCCATTGAGCACCCTCGAGGACCGGGGTCTTGCCAGTCTTGACGATGTGCTTCGGCCCGCGGACCGCCGCTGCCGGGTTGTTTGGCACGACCTGGCCTATGACCAGCCAGTCGAACAGCATGCGGATCGCCGCAAGCTGTTGCTTGACCGACGGCGCCGAGACCTCGATCTGCAGCTCCTCTATATAGGTGGCAACGTCGTGCGGCCGGATCGCGGCCGGCGTCAGACCGCGGTCATCGCACCAGGCGAAAAACCGATTGCACGCTCGGGCATAAGCGCGTCGCGTGTTCGGGTTGCGAATGTTGGCGGTGAAAAATTCGACATACCGCCACGCGGCTTCGTCGCCCAGATCGGCGATCAGCGCCGGCACGACGTTCAGCGCCCGCTGGTCGGCGGTGACTTCGGCTTGTTGGATCGTCGCCGGTAGCTGCTTGTCGGACCCGTCCAAAGTGCTCCCCTATCCGATAATCTCACCCATGATAAAGGACGTTATCATGGGTGAGATTGAGAATGCAAGGGCAGGCGTAGGACGGGTCTAAAGCAGTCGGCGCCTCTTGACGACTGCTCATGCGATGTCAGCGGACTTTGAGGCGGCCGTGGCGCACCGACAAGGTTTGCCCCCCACATCGGACCTTCCCGCCGATGACTTCGAGCGACTTGGTCTGGCAGATTCCGGCCATCGTCCGAGGTCTGCCCAACAGACTCGGGAGCGTGAATCTCTGAGCTTATAAAGAAATTGAAGATTCAAATAAGTGAAACGCCTGAAAGCATTAACAGTGACAATATAGTTCGACGAAATATTAAATCGTTGATTTTTCCGAACGCCGCCAAACCAAGAACGGTCCCAACGATCAAACCCGGCAGGGCCCAAACGAGTTTCCAACCCATATCGGCGGAAAAATCCCCATGGATCATCACAAGAAGAAACCCAAAGAGTTGCATTGTTGCAATGAATGGCTGTGTCAGCCCACGTTTCGCGTCTTTGGGGAGGCCTCGAAGATCACACCACATTGTTGGCAAAGCACCGGGGAAGGCAGTAAGGCCTCCAACTACGCCACTGGCGAAACCAATCGCTGAGTCTGTAGCTTTTCCACCCACCTCTTTGCTAATCACCGTGGCGGGCCACAACAGCATGTAGGCTGCGTAGGCCGTGAGAAAGATGCCAAATCCGATGCGGAAACTGTGCGAATCAATAGACCGGAGCGCGTATAGCCCGAGCGGGATGCCTACGACACCACCGATAATCAACGGCAGGCTTTGCGCCCACTCCATGCTCTTTCTGAGATTAACCAGGCTGTATGTCTGTGCAATCAGCGCGCACACCATCATCAGAGGCACCGCAATATTCGCCGGATAAAAATGCAGCACTATTGCGCCTGCTACTGCAGAAAATGCAAATCCGGATATCCCAGAAACAAATCCCCCGAAAAATACTCCCACACATAGAGGAAGTGCCGACGCTATTTCACTCATTCACCCTTCCGATCTTTGGAAAATTGCATGAGCTGGGTGACATACGCAGACCGCGACGGTTGCATTTATATAAAACCAGGCTCCAGAGCCTCTTCCATCGATGAATCGGCACAAGTGCGGTCTTTGAAGACGACATCCGGTGCATCGCCCTCAAAGCGATCACGTAGCGTTGTCAACAACGCCTTGGCCATATGTTCGGAAAGACCGAACGATAATGTTCCGCCTCTACCGAATGTGAGCTTAAGGACGAATTCACCGGACGCTGGATCCAACGCCGAATCCCACCAGCCGACCGCCGTCTTGAAAGCGGCGTTGGAGCGGAGGACTCTTTCACATTGGGCGTCGGCGTAAGCGCAATGGTCAATCAACGGTGCGATCTGATCGCGGGGAATGCCGAGTGCGACGTGAATGCCGTCAACCGTTCGGGCCTCCAGCACTGCGTGACACCCGTCAGTGGTGACGACGGAGCCGGCGATGCTCTCGATCATGGTTACAGAAACTCGCGGCATTATTTTCCCCTATCGAATTTCGGAGACGCGCTAGCACCACACTCCTGTCTAGTGCCTATTTCGCCCACCATCATTCGCTCTCAGTCGGTCGCGGAACCGTTTCTTGCATCCGTGCCTACGCATACGTCCCGTCTCCTTGGCCTCTTGCTCATACGCTAGCTCACCCCGACTTTGTCGAATGTGACCTTCATCACAGGTTCTTGTTGGCGACCGCCCCTATTCTCGCCAAATCGGCACATTGAGGTCCGTCGCCGAATCTACACTTCCTGCTCCTGTCAGAATTTGGTCGAGTGCCGTATCGAGGAGCGTGAACCAAACGTCAAAAAGGCGTTCTGACCGTCAAAAATTGGAACAATTCTTGTATTTGGTTCCCCGCGAGCGTCGTTCGGAGGGTGGGTGTCGACTACGGGCGCCCTAGCGTCGCTGAAGTTGTTCGGCTGCTTCGCATTTACGGAGGGCGGCCGGACGCTCGCGCTTCCTCGCAAGGCTCAGGCACAGATTGCGCTGTTCGCGTGCCATCGCAGCGAACCGCTCGAGCGCGAAGCGCGAGCGGATATCCGCAAACCCCGTGACCAGCCCCTCGCGATGGGGAGGCGGCTGGGCACAGGTTTGGTGAGGTCAAGCCGGCGTAATCCGAACGTCAACGCCCACGGGTTTTGCGGTACTGCCTCAGTTTGAAATCTAATCGCCCGCGCCATCGCTGACATGCTTGAGCGGTCATGCCATATTGAGCGCATGACCGAAAAGCATCCGCGCCGCCCGCGCGATCCCAACCAACTCGCCAAACGCATGATCGAAATTGCGACAGGTGAGGTCGAGGATACCGATTCGCGCGCATCCGAACCAGACCCGTCCAAAAATCCACATGCTGTCGAACTTGGCCGGTTAGGCGGCAAGAAGGGCGGCGCTGCTCGCGCCAAAGCATTATCCCCGGAAAAGCGGTCAGAAATCGCCAAACGCGCCGCAGCGAAGCGCTGGCATCGGGAATAGTCACTCCGCCACAATCGCCATTCGCCATTTTTGGGATTTATCTGGCATCGGCCATGCACTAGACTTGTCCACGCCATTCCATAGGCGGGGACATTCACCATGCCCGATGATATTGACCGGATTGTCGACCAGTACACGCCGCATCTGTTGCCAGAGTTTCGCCCTGTAGCCCGGAAGCTGATCGAGGCAGGTATCCGTTTTGAGCGGAATCGGGTTGTGGCGCTGATCCAGCCGCCCGAGCCGCCGGTCGCTACTCCGCGTCGAGAACGCCCCGTCGCAAATGCAGGATCATCGGAATACGGCGCTGTCAGCAAGGCCGTCGCTGGCGCGCTGAAAGCGATCTGCGAGGACTCCCCGGAAGAGGGAGACGTGCGGGCCGCCGACATTCACGACTTTCTGAGTGCAGCGGGGAGCGACATCAGTCTCGGCCAAGTTCGGGCCGCGCTAAAGCTGTTGCACACCAACGGCGAGGCGGTTCGCACTGGGCGCGGTGCGTATCTCTACCGCGAGGTGGCGGGATCGTCGCCAGCGGGCGGAGAGAACCCGGACGCATCAGCGTCCGGGCAATCTGCTCTTGCAGCGGAGTAGTCGCGGTGACGCGCGACTCGAAAGGCAGGTGGTACATGAAAAAATGACCAACTTTGAATGACCGGAGGCGCTCGACTTGGTGTCCTACCACCTTGTCGAGCGCCGAAGGTCATTAGCCCTTCATATGCGTCGGTAGCTCAGCGGAGCCCTGAAAAGCCTTGAGAGCGCCCGTCTTCCAAACGGGAGGTCGTGAGTTCGAGTCTCACCCGACGCACACAACCCCAACCGCCGCACGCCGCGATTCTAGCATGGCGGCAAGGGTTGTTGAATCGCGATATTCAAAATGATAAATTATGCTTGACCGAATGAGCATAATCCTCCATTATCAATACGCCATGAACAAGCTCTCCCTCGCCACGCGCGTCCAAATCCTCTCCATGCTCTGCGAAGGTTCGTCCATGCGGGCCATCACGCGGATTACTGGCGTATCCCTTAATACCGTCGCCAAGTTGCTGGTTGATGCTGGGAAGGCGTGCTGGGCCTATCACGATGAGCATGTGCGGAACGTGAAGGCCACGCGTGTCCAATGCGACGAAATCTGGGCGTTTTGCTACTCGAAGGCCAAGAACGTGGCGACCGCGAAGGCTGCGCCGGTCGGCGCGGGCGACGTGTGGACGTGGACGGCCTTGGAAGCGTCGCACAAGATGATCGTGAGTTTCATGGTTGGCGGACGCGATAGCGAATACGCCCTAGCATTCATGGATGATCTGCGGTCGCGGTTGGCGACCCGGATCCAACTGACGACTGACGGACACAAGGCATATCTGAGCGCCGTCGAGGAAGCCTTTGACGACGTGGACTATGCGCAACTGGTCAAGCTCTATGGCGAAGCGCCAGAGACAATGAAGGGTCGGTACAGCCCCGCCGAATGCACCGGGATCAAAAAGACCCGCATACTCGGCAAACCGGACTTCGATCACGTCAGCACTAGCTACGTCGAGCGCTCCAATCTCTCGATCAGAATGCACATGCGCCGGTTCACGCGATTGACCAATGCGCACAGCAAGAAGTTCGAGAACCATGCATGGGCGGTCGCGCTCCACGTCATGTTCTACAATTTCACGCGCATCCACTCGACGCTGCGCGTGTCTCCAGCAATGGCCGCTGGCGTCTCGGATCGCCTTTGGGATATGTCCGACATCGTGGCACTGATAGACGCCCGCGAGGAAGCGCCGAAGCGCCCTACCAGCTACAAGAAGCGCATCCGAGGGGAATGATATGGATGATGAGACTAAATTGGAGCTTGTGAATATCAGGGCAGAACTTCAAGCGCTTCGGCTCGCGGTCAATGAGGCGTTGTCGATAGCGCTATCGCATGAAGCCAATCCCGATAAGTCAGTCATCCTCGCCCGAGACGATTTGAAAAAAATCGTCGGACTGACGCGAGATGAAATGACGAAGAAAGCAACCGACAGCACGAGCCAGCAATTTGCATTATGGTTTGTGGGTTTGGTCGATAAGTCGATTTCATCATTGATGGATGAGGTCGAAAGACGGGTATCTCAGTTGAAGCGAGATCGAGCTTTGCATTGATCGAGCCAATTTGATCCAGAGCATCATCAGGGAGCATCGCAAATGTTCCTAGTCCTTGAAATTGCGGCTGGCGTGTTCCTCGGCATATGCTTTTTGGGAATTGTGTTTGGTTTGATTCCCGAATGGCTGAGGCAACGGCGGATCGAACGCGCCTATGAACGAAACATGCGAGCAAGGTTCAAGCGAGCCGAGGAACAAGGCTTCACCGGCTATAGCCTCTATGATCTTGAAAAGTGGGAAGATGAGCATGATCCCCGAAGCGCTTGGGAAAAGGCGCAGGCTCAGGTAAGAGCCGGTCGCCTGTCCTGAGATTTCAAACTGAGGCAGTACCGGTTTTGCCATTCAAGTCGTCAAATAGTCGAATTACAGTGAGAATGAGATGTCCCGGCCCCTCCGGGACACAAGCCGATACGGAGCAAGTGCGGTGGCCAACCGTGGCGGCCATTAGGCAGAATGCGTCACTTAAACTTTTCGGTTCGTTCGCGCTGACGCTGGACGGACAGCCGAACCCGTCACTTCCACGCCGTGTTCAAGCCTTGCTTGCCCTGCTTGTCCTGTACAAGGGGCGATCGCTACCCCGCGAGCTCGCTGCGGATATGTTGTGGACGGAGAGCGCTCCGCAACAAGCGCGGCAAAGCCTGCGCCAAGCCCTTGTTACCCTGCGCCGGGTGCTGGGTACCGAAATCGTTCGGGCCAACACCGATTCGCTCTCTGTCGTGCCCGACGCGCTGGTCGTAGATACATTCGAATTCGAGGCGCTTGCCTCATCCGACAGGATATCTGACCTCGTTCGTTGTGCGGCGCTCTGTCAGGGTGAGCTCCTTCAAAACCTGGCCGCCATATCACCGCGGTTCGACGACTGGCTGGGAAACGAGCGCCAACGCCTCACGGCGCTCGCGATGGCGGTGTTC
>Ga0181525_10002947_pt1 | contig 13636 bp, 14 predicted proteins | sample PEATcosm2014_Bin_48_FD_121100 | JGI IMG/M metagenome (GOLD analysis project Ga0181525, IMG submission 121100) | Peatland microbial communities from MTU Mesocosm Facility, Houghton, MI, USA - PEATcosm2014_Bin06_10_metaG | ecosystem: Environmental > Terrestrial > Soil > Wetlands > Peat | place...
GCTGGAGCTGAACCAGCAAAGGATCGGACCATTTGAGTGTTCCCGCCAAAATGGTCGGCACCCAGGCGTTAATCCTGTCTGGAGGAGGTGCACAGGCGGCCTACGAGGTCGGCGTGATGAGCGCTTTGCTCACCGGCCAATCCCCCGCGACCGACTATAGCCCATTGGATCCTGCCATTCTGATTGGCACGTCCGCTGGTTCGATTAATGCAGCTCTGTTCTTATCGTCGGCGGGTGCGGGATCCCTCGATGCCACAGAATACATGGAGGCAGTGTGGACTGAGGACATGGCGACGGCTCCGGGAAAGTACGGCGGAGGCGTGTACCGTCTTCGGACCAACCCCTTGAATGCTGCTCGCCTGCTCGCCCATCCCTTGCGGTCGCTGGCTGGCATCGCCGCCGACAGCGGTGTCATTGCCCGCACCGTAGTGACACGCGGCATCAATTTTGTGATGTCCGGCGGACCAGTTGAACAGAAGGCCTTGGACTTGGTGGATCTCAGTGCACTGATTTCGATCGAGCCGTTTGTGAATCTGATTCACAAGAGAATTCGTCTCGATGAAATTCGGCGATCAACCCGTACCTTGAGGGTTGCGGCCACGAACTGGCGCACGGGCGAGGTCAGAATCTTCGACAAGCAGGAAATGACGGATACGATCGGTTATCAAATTCTCCTCGCATCAAGCGCTTTGCCGGGATTGTTCCCGCCAGTTGAAATTGATGGCGATCCCCATGTCGATGGCGGCCTAGTCATGAATACTCCGCTGAAACCCGCGATCCAAGCGGGAGCCGACACGCTCCACATCATTTGCATGGACCCGGATATGTCTCGCGTTCCTCTGTCCCGAATGCCAGGAGCCTCCACGGTTTTTTCCAGGTCCCTCGAAATCAATTTTAGAACCGCTATGGTGCAAGATATCGAGTACGCCACTCAGGTGAACCACGCCATTGCCGTCTTGAACGAACGCCAGCCCCTGTCGAGCGTGACGCTCCGCAGCGGCCATCTGTTGCTCGAAGCGCTGAGGCAAACAATGAATCCGAAAACAACGCTGGCACGTCGGCTGCTCACCATGCATCTGTACTATCCGGCCGGCGGATTGAACGTGGGATGGCTCAATTTCGAGCGCGATAGCATAGGGCGCCTTATTCGCCGCGGCCGGGAGGATGCCATCTATCATGATTGCACAGCAAATCGTTGCGTTTTTCCAGCCTGACTAGCCAGTGTGAATACAGTCTGGTAACACACCGCCGAGAACCCGCTTTGCGGTCCCGTTGGGAAGAGTGCGGCTTCCGAGTGCGTCGTAAGTTCGGAGGCGCAAATACCTTGCCGCAGCCTGTCTATAACCTACGAATCAACGAAGGTTAACGGAAATCATATCGTTTGCTAAAAAGCAGGGCTGCGGGAACGGCTTGAGTTAGCTTTTCGGCAGCCCTGTTAGTGCTCGGCGGACTGCAATGGCGATGGCGCGCAAAGATCTTGCGCTAGCCCGACCCGCTCAATGTGTTGTTCTTCGAGTATTCGTCCCGCCTCCACAACCGCTTTCGGCTCTGCTCCGCAACTGAGGGCGCCGATTGGTTGAGTGTTTTGCACATGTCAGTGCCCACGGAAGCTCGCCATTACGAGGTGGTCATTCTAGGCGCCGGACTTGCAGGCCTATCTCTCGCCCGTCATCTTCTGATGAATACGTCCAAAACGATCCTTCTCCTCGAAAAGCGTGCCGAAGTTCCCTCGCCGCGCCAGAAGGTTGGAGAGGCCACCGTCCAGTTGGGGAGCTACTATTTCTCAAAAATACTGGACTTGGAAGAGCACCTTTTTCAGGAACATTTCCTGAAATACAATCTGCGCTTTTATTGGCCTAGCCCGGCCCGTGCGAATATCTCCTACGAAGAGTATAGCCAGTCTTACATCCGCGACTTGTCGAACATTCCGACCTTCCAGTTGGATCGGAACAAGCTCGAGAAAGAATTACTCCGGCTCAACCAAGAGTACGCCCCCTTCACATTTCAGCCCGGTATTGCCAATCTCGATGCGGTTTTGGGCCGATCGGGCGCGCCCCACGGGATTAGCTATGACATCGGGGACCGCCGAGTCGAGGTGCAGGCTGACTGGATGATCGACACTACCGGACGGGCAAAATTTCTCGCGCGAAAGTTGGGGCTCACCAAACCCAGTCCGATACACCATGGCGCCAGTTTCTTATGGGTCGAGGGGCTCATCAATATCGAGAAGCTCACGGCACTCCCGCACTTGCAGAGAATTGCCCATCCCAGCCGGCAAAAGCTGGGACACTTGCCGGCATGGCTCGCAACCAATCATTTTGTGGGGGAGGGTTATTGGTTTTGGACGATTCCTCTGCACGGAAAGACAAGCCTGGGCCTGGTCTATGACTGCTCCACTGTTTCTGCCGATGAAGTGTCGTCCCCGGAGAAAGTGATCGCGTGGGTGGGCAAAAGGTTTCCCCTGTTGACCAAGGAGCTTGCCGATAGAAAAGTCGTGGGCTACGGCCTTTGCCGCGACGTTTCCTACGACTGCGCGCAGACCATCAGCGCCGATCATTGGGCCATTGCCGGAGAGGCTGGCCGATTTACGGATCCGCTCTACAGTCCAGGGAGTGATCTCATCGCTTTGTACAATACTCTTATCGCGGACGCGATCTGTACTGAAAATCAGGACTTGCTGTCCGTTAAGTCGCGACTTTATGAACTCTTAATGTGGGCATGTTATGAAGCATACGTCCCGAGTTACTCGGTTAGTTACGAAGTATTGGGCGATCAAGAATGCTTCGCCATGAAGTACGGTTGGGAATTGATGGTGTACTTCACATTCTACGTGTTTCCATTTGTCAACCAGGTATTCACCGACACTGCGTTCATCCTTTCATTTCTCGACATATTCGCCCGGCTTGGCGCAATCAACAAGAGCCTCCAGTCTTTCATCACGGGGTTCTATCGCTGGAAGAAAAGCCAGCCCGAGCGTTGTCAGGAACCTGTCTTCTTCGACTTTTCTTCGTTCGAACCGCTTAAGAAAGCGCAGGAACTGTTCTACCAGGTGGGGTTGACGCCTCAGGAATGCATCCGGACCCTAAAGCGGCAGATGGCCAACATAGAACAAATGGCCGGTTTCATCGTTGCCTACATCTATTCTGTCGTCCTCGACGACGACAGTGCCCTTGCTGCAAAGAATTTCGTGGACAATATCGATCTTTGCAATCTGGAATTCGATCCCGACACAATGCGGCAGGTAGCTCCTGTGCTGGATAAAACACGCGAGGCCAAGCTGACGAAGATAGGCGCCGATTTCATTGGACAGTTTCGCCGGGGAGAAAATCGAGCTTCTGAGTAAGAGACTGTTCTCGCTTTAGGAGTCGTCAGCGGCCGGAGTGCGTGAGTGTTGCTCTCACCAGCATCCGACGGCGGAGTCACCATGTCGTGAGGTACGTAAGCCTCCGTTTTGTCTACGGCTTGCCAAAATGCCCGGAGATCACGGTCGATAGGATTGTAATGAATGCCGCGATTGCGCCCCCCAATACTCCGTAAAAGCCGGCCATGAAGCTTAGCTTCATTTTTAGAGTGGCTACTTCGACTTTCAAGGAACTTACTTCGGCATTCACCCTGTCTTTGTGCCCGTCGAATTGGGTGGACAGCCTTTCGATATCGCGGCGCACCATCGCGAACTGGCGTAGTACTTCGTCTTTGAAATCTCCCGACCCATCCGCTGTGGTCACGGCTACACGCCTCGCTTGCGTCGTATTACGGCGTTGATGAACAGGCCGCTGTCAGTGTCCAGCGGACTCAAGCTGATTTCTACCGGAAGTTCGTCTCCATCCGCCGCAAGCAGCCAAAGGTCAAGAGTTTCTCCCATTAGTCGAGGGGAGGGATCTTTTACATAACTTTCAACATGAATTTGATGCGCCGCCCGAAAGCGGTCCGGAATTAGTTCCTGTACAGACTTGCCGCGCAATTGTTTTTGGCCGCAGCGCAGCATCATGCGTGCTTTCCGGTTGGCGCGGAATATATTGCCTGACTTATCGAATACGATTTGGGCGTCATGGGACTCTTCCCAGGCATTCTGGTAGATTGAAAGCCGCAGTTCTTCTTCGGCTCGATCCTGAGCAACGATCTGGCTAAGACGGTCTGAGGGGTCTTTGATCGCCCTTGTTTCCGGGTCTGGCCCCTTGGCTGTACTGGCGGTTTCTGTTAGCCCCGTAAATGTCGGGCCGACCGGCAATGATAGTTGCTGAATCATGCGCCACCTGTCTGGCATGTGAAGGCTGTGTACATATTTGGCGGGCGATCACGATACCGTGCTGACGAAACCGCGAGTGTGGATCTTTTCCTTATTTCAATTTTGGCCGAGCGAGCCGCCTTCGCTCGTAGACATCCAAAAGTGAACTGCACGGGATCGGGAGAAACTAATCGCCGAGAAGGATCCTGAACTCTCGACGATTAGCACGATCCCATCCACAAAGCCACGAATCGGACGAATGATCTCCGGCGTGCTCTCTGGACTGAGCAGGGCCATCACTTCCTGATCCCGTTGCTCCTCGTCCGTCACCTCGACGATGCGGCTGTATCCGGCGGTCAATGGTTAGTCCTCCTTGAGGAAGTCGCACTGCTTGAGACAAACTCTGGTGATTGCGCTTGTGAGAGGGAAGGTCTCGGAAGGGGCAATCACCAGAGCTGAACCGCGCACGAAAAGCCGCCTAGGTGGTTTGGCGCATTTGTTTTCTTCATGCTAGGTTCGCTTGCTGTCACTTATAGACAAGAAGCAGGTAGTCATTTTGCGCGGTCAGTAAATGCACTGTATGCAACTCGAGAGTAGCTTTTCTATCGCGGAGGGAGCGCGTGCGGCAGTTGCGAAACCCGCAGGTTTCATCATCATTCAGGCTGCCGGCGAAGTTTTGAGCGGAGCCGGATACACCCATCTTTCAGCTTTTTCCGCGCCGTCGCAGAGAGCACGATGATCATCGAGGCTATTGCGCCAGCTAAACAACATAGGAACATAGGTGTCTAACGCTCAGATTTGTGTGTAGCCTGCGGAAGGGTATGAATGCCTCTCTACGCTGAGCGGAGCCCGGTAGAAAAAGTCATCGACACCTGCGCCGTTTTCAGCTTTAGCTTTCTAGGTAAGACAGTGAAATCGGCGCAATTTGCACAAGCCTAACGAAGCGGGCGGCTCCGACCATGCAAAAACCGATCCGACGCTTGTGCAAAATGGTCTGGCTGACTGGTCTAAGCGAGTAGTCTCTCCTGCGATTATCGAGACAACCTCGCCATGACAGCAGACAAGTTCAATGCCGGAGCAACGCAGGAATTTGGCCAGCCGCTGCCCGGTTTCTCGCTTCTCTTGCTGAATGGCCGTGACCCGCGGACCTTGCAAGACTATCTAACGCACAAAATGGGAGCGGTGATCATCTTTTGGTCTGCGGTGTGCGCCCACTGCCGCCGCTACGATGAGTACTTCAATTCGTTTGCAACGCTACATTCACAGCTGGGATTTGCGGTGATCGCCTCGCGCAGCGGAGAAACCCCATCGCAAATGCAAAGTGCTGCAAGGCAACGTCGGCTGGTATTCCCGGTTCTGCTCGATCAGTCAGGGGAGGTAGCTCGCCGGTGGCATGCGCAGCAAACGCCACGCAGCTATCTCATGGCTCCCGACGGGCGGCTGGTATACCGCGGAGCGATCGATAATTTTAAGCTTCCGGCCGACGAAGGATACATTGCTTTTCTGGAGCCGGCGATCCGCTCCTATCTTGCCGGCCAACCCATTACAAAGGTGGAAACCGCCAGTTTCGGTTGCGCCATAGAGACAGCGTATTACCACCTTCCCAGACAGCTATAAGTCCGCAACGGTGTGCAGATGAATGTATTGAATACCGTCGTCACTCTCTCTTCGAAGTTGGCGCAAGCCGGTTTGGTGATGACGGAAACTGTGCTGAGCGCCGCACAAAGCACATTGGAGCGAGCGATCGGGATGGAAGCCGATCCAGGCAAGCTGCCTCCCTTTAAGGGACCGCGTGATCTGGATCATGCCACCTCTGAATTCGCCAACCGTACACTGCGCATTGTCTACTTCAGCCCTCAGGACTGGGCGGCGATTCCAGCAGCTCTCAAAGACTGGCTGCGGGCCTCCAGGTTTTCATTCGAGTTCGTGGATTGGAAAAATCCGCAGAACTTGGCGTTGACGCTACTCGCGCCGCTGTCCCTGGCGACGCTTGGCACACAGTCCGGACTGCGCGGGCTGGCGACACTTGAGGCAATTGGCCTTCCGCGGTATCTGGAGTTTATTAAGTTCTGTGTTCAGATCTTTGCCGAATTCCCCGTCTATGTAGGGCTGGAATACGAAGCGGTCATCGAACGGCAGCAGACGTGGTTGGCAGGGCATCCGAACGATGCAGTCACGCGAACGGAACTGGGCCGCAGTTTGGTGAAGGTGGGCCGCTTCGAAGAAGCTCGCGAGGAGTTGGAAAGAGCGGCGCAGAATTCGGATGTTCGGCCGGATGTCCGGTCCACCGCGATGCACGAGGCGGGCTTAACGTATTACCGCTCCGGCGCCTTTAGGGAAGCGGCCCAAGCCGGCTGCGCAGCGCTTGAAGCGAATCCTGAGAACGAGCCAGCGCGTCACTGGTTGTGGCTGGCCTCGGAGCGGCTGGGTGGCTATCCCGAGCAAGTGCCCGCAAAGTTCCGCATAAAACCGCAAGGCGGATGGGCGAAACCGACGGTTCGCTACGAGGAGATTTCTGCGGCCTGCGGATTGGATAAAACCAGCGGCGCCAGAGGAATCGCAGTTTTCGACTACAACAACGACGGTTTTCTTGATGTCGTGGTGGTCGCCGCTCACGCAGGCATCACGCTCTACCGGAACAACGGCGATGGCACCTTCACCGACGTGAGCGTCGAATCGGGTTTGTACCGATCGACCAATGGCTTCGGGGTCAGCGCCGGAGACTATAACAACGATGGATTTGTTGACCTTTGCGTGTGCCGCATGGGCTTTTACGGCGGTGAGTGCGAGTTATGGCGTAACAACGGGGATGGCACTTTCACTAATGTAAGTCAAACATCCGGCGTCAGCTCCTGGGCGCCTAGTTTTAGCGTTTCCTGGGCTGACTACGATTGCGATGGCTTACTCGATTTGTTTGTGGCCACAAACATCGGCGGCCTATTTGACCGCAAAACACCCAATCGGCTGTTTCATAACAATGGCGATGGGACCTTCACGGATGTTGCGCGAGACGTGGGCATCACGTCAAGGTGGCCGACCATCGGCCACTCCTGGGGCGATTACGACAACGACGGATATCCCGATCTATTTCTATCCAACGCCATCGGCCCGCCCGAGTTATTCCGCAATAACGGCGACGGCACATTCACGAATGTCACAAACCAGGCGAACCTGAACCATCCCAACCTGGCTTTTGGCGCGCAATGGTGCGACATCGACGACGATGGCTGGCTCGATGTCATCCAGTACTCGTGGTCGATCCATGAAGATGTCGTGTACTCGATGCGCACGGGCGAAACGCCTCCTTACGGAAATCCCACTCGGATTTATCGCAACAACCGCGATGGCACGTTTAGCGAAATCGGACGCGAGATCGGGATCCAGGAATGCTGGGGCAGCATGAGTGGAAACGCCGCCGATCTGAACAATGACGGCCACCTTGATATCGCGCTGGGGAATGGAGGCGCGCTTATGGATCGCGTGGAGCCCGTAGTGCTTCTGGAAAACGATGGGCAGAAATTCCGCAATGTAACCTTCGCAGCCGGGTTGCCACGCGTGGGCAAGAGTCACGGCTTGAATTGTGCCGATCTTTTCAACGATGGGCGGCTCAGCATCCTTGTGGGAGCCGGCGGGAACTACCCGGCTGATTTGATGACCAGTGCCGTTTTCTGCCCGGTTATGCGTCCCGGCAATTATCTATCCGTCCACCTTACAGGCACCTTCAGCAACCGCAGCGCCCTGGGAGCGCGGCTGAAATTAATCGCAGGCGGGAAGGAGCAGCATCGCGTAGTGAACGGCGGCAGCAATTTCGGTTGCTTGCCACCGGATCAGCACTTCGGCATGGCGAACCTGATGCACGCTGAACTGCTGGAGATCTGGTGGCCGAGTGGGCTCAAGCAGCGCTTTGCGGACTTATCGGCCAATCAAAAGGTCTGGATCACTGAAGGCCAGAGTCGCTGGGAAAGTCGCCGAACACACTCGTAACGAGATTCTGGAGCACATAAAGCGACCTGCAGAGAGAACGATGACGAATGTTTCGCACAATTCGACTGTTCTTGCTTACAGGGAAGTCCCAGCGCGCGCGCACGACCTCACTGCAGCCATGCAGATGCTCTCCCATCGAATCCAAGGCCAGTTGGGAAGCGGCGGCCAAACGGCATTTTTCATCGGCGATGGCCTGCAAAGAGCCTTGACCGATTCACTCTTCGATACGCTTCTGCCCCAAACCTGGAGTCCCGGGAATCTGTCGCGACTGGGCTCCCAGCTGGTCAATCAATCGGCGCGACTATCGCGATTGCTGGCTCCAACGCAGGCGCGATTCGCGTGGCAAGAGCTCACCAACAAGGCTGAGGTCTTTGCGCTGGTGCGAAATCTCTCTTCGATCTTGAATCTGCCCGAGGGAAAATTCTTTCCCCTGGCAGACCTGGTGCAAAAAGCTTACGCGCGTTCCCCCTTTGAAGCCTTGTGGGCGGTGGAAGGTGTAGGCCACTACTATGCGGACGAATACTGGAAGCGGGAGGGCCCACCCAAGCGTTTGCTGGCAGACGCGAATCTTCCCGTCCCGGCAAAGAGTCTGCTCATGCTCCATGCGGGCATGGGACTCTGCTTTGCTGATCGCCTCGTTGGCGACCTGACCACGGAGTCGACGCCGGTGGAAGTGCGTGACGCCCTGGAGCAATTTGTCGCGCTCTGTAGAGAAAATTCACGTCAGGGATATCTTGGAGCGGCGATCGAATCGCTGGGGATTGTTACGCGGGACTTTTACCCGGACTTGCTCAAGCCTGTCACCCAGCAATTCCGCTTCGTGGCGCCCGAATTCACCGGGTTCTATTGGCACGGAATAGGCCGCGCCATTTATTTCTCCAGGAAGTTTTTCATCCCACGCCTTTTCTCCATGTGGAGTGACGTGAGCCACGAGGCCGCAGCTGAACCTGACCGGCAGGGTGTTATGGCTGGCCTAACCTGGGCTTTCACCCTCGTGAACATGCGGCAGCCTGCGATCGCTGAGACTGCATTGCGCTCTCACGACATCGACTCCTCGCTCGGAAAAGCATTCTCGAACGGAGTCTGCTCCTGCATCGTCATGAGAACGGACACAACACCCGATGAGCCATTCGTGCCGGCGTTCTATGAGCATCGGCCTTCGGAATTGGCGTCGGAGTGGGAGCGCCGGATTTCCAAGCCGGCGAGCACCGCTGTGCGCGACTACTACCCGGTACTGTGTCGGCATTCGGCTCTGGACCAGGTATTTCGTTATCAAAATCTGGGCGAGTTGGTCGAACGCCTGCACGCGCAATCTGAGCCCGCTTTCGAAGGCTCTTCAACGTCGACCGCCTCTGGATGTTGCGAATGATGTCAGGAGAGTACAGCGCCGTGACACAAGCGTCGGCTATACAGCCAGATCCAAAAAGCGCCAGTTCCTTGACCGGCGAGGATCGAGCTATTTTGGACACCGTAGAGCAGTACCTGGCTGCAGGGCTTGCTCTGAAAAACTGGTGGAAAGATGCCGGGCTTCGCGGCCAAAAAGAACAAACCTTTACGTTGGAGCGCTCGTTCAACCGGGCCACCAATAGTTATGGCTTCTTCAGCCAGGCGCAGGTGCAAGACCGGACCGTGGCGATTATGGGTAATGTCCAGGACATGCTGTTTGACCGCGCCAAAAGACCGCCTCACATGGTTAAGCAAGATACAGAGTGGACGCGGCGGCAGTTACGGGAATTTGTTCTGCGTTACTTCATGCGTGTGAGTTCGTTTCGTGCTCCAGAAGCCGCGGTGGATGACGACGGATCTGCAGTTTCCTCCTGGTTAAGCGGAATCAGCTGGTGTCCCACCCCAGATGTCGTTCGCGAAGGCTTTGGGTTCTCGCAGCTCTATTACAAAAGTGTTGCTGGAGAAGTAGGGAAGTTCTCCGATACTTCGGCGATCGTCGACATGCGCGAGATTGGCGCGAAGTACGAATGGATCGTCTTGAAAGTGCAAATTTTTAATCTCAGTGTCCCGGTGCGGCCCTTTGGTACGGCAGGCCCGGAATTACCTTTCAACCTAAACGAGGAAAGCTATTTGGTTGTGAGCCGGGAATTTATTCTCGATCGGGATCGACCGGCTCCAGGCACTTTGGCAGAGTACGGAGTGGGCTACGCCTTCATCAAAAGTCCAAAGACGAAGTTTCTCGCCTTCGGACCTGGTGAGTTTGCCATGGCCATCGAACTCATTGAGTTTCAGATGGCCGAGTCTGGAGATATCCATGTACACATAGTGTTCGTCGTAAACCGGCCGGAGGCGATTGCCAACCTCACCTTGGATCCGGTGGATTGGTCGCTTCGGTTGGCGAACCTCTTGTCTTTGGGGATGGCGTCTTCGTTGCTAGATCCACTGCGGGCTGCTGTGTCACGTTTGCCTCTACGGCTTGGTACTTTCGATCCGGTCTACTCCTACATTGGTCTCATGAAGCTGCTTACAGACGGCCTTTCTGAGGAAAAACTCTGCATATCGAAAGCGCAACTCGACAAGCGCTTTCTGCTTCAGCACTTCCTACAGCATTACGAGACCCTGGCCGGCGCCCTGTTTACCTGGCGGCAGATACCGGACTGGCTGGACTCTGCCGCGCTGCCTCGATGGGTCGTGACAGGGCGAAGTTCGTGAGCGATTGAGGACACGGTTCACTCCGAGGACAACGCTGCAACCAGCGGACAAAAAAGAAACATAGAGTACCAACCACTTTCATGACTCTCGCCATCGCCAGAAAATGTGCGCGCTTCCCCCCGATCCGGTGGTGGTACGCGTATGTTTGTGCATTTCTGGTTGTGTGGGCTGTCTTGGTCTTCGGTTTCGGCCTTCTTCCCGCGGTCCTGCGGCAATGGCCCATGGCCCTGGTCATGATTGCGGGATCGTTGGTTGCCGGATCTACACCGATGGGTGGGGGTGCGGTTTCTTTCCCTGTTCTTGTGCTTGCGCTGGGTGTTACTCCGGACAGCGCGAGAAATTTTGCTTTGGCGATCCAGGCCCTGGGCATGACGTCGGCCATGATCTTCATTTTCTGCAGGCGTGTTCCCGTTCAGGGCCGTTTATTGGGTTGGACAATGGTGGGCGCCGCGGGAGGAATGCTTCTGGGGACAATTGTCATTGCTCCACATGTCGCGTCCAATTTCGTAAAGCTCACCTTTGCCTGCATGTGGATGAGCTTTGCCGTCCTGACAATCGTAAAAAACCGCGAGTTTTGCTCGATGACGGGCGCGCGAACCGTTAGCCGCAAGGCAGCCATGTCTGTCGGCCTCGTGACAGGGATCATAGGTGGAGTCATCGCATCTGTCATTGGGAACGGCGTCGAAATGATTCTCTATGTCGCACTGGTGCTGCTGTATCGTTGCGACTTGAAAATTGCGGTGCCCACGGCTGTTTCGGCGATGGCAGTAACCTCCGCGATCGGAGTTGGGGCGCGCCTTTACGTGGGGAGTATTTCCAGCGACGTGATAATGAAGTTCTTGGCCGCGGGCCCCCTTGTCATCTTTGGGGCTCCGATTGGAACCTACATTGTCAGCGTGATTCCCCGTCTCAGGACTCTTTATGTCATCTCGATCTTGTGCGTCGCGCAGTTTGCATGGACTCTCGACCGGCTCGAACGAACACTCGCGGAATGGACGTTTGTGGCCATTGCCATGGTCTCCGCCGGCGCCGTCTTCTACTGGATGTACCATCGCGGCCGGCATCATCTCGAACGTTCGTGAGCACTTAGTTGGTTCAAGGTATGTTGGCGCGAACTGGAACCTGACACGATGGTCCTGGATTGCGTTATGAAGTGCATCAACGGACGTCAGAACGCTCTGCTCGAGGACGACGCGGAGACCACTCTCAGACCGCTGGTTTCTTCCGCAAAATCGGCCTGCTTCGTCGCCTTCAACCTGAGCAGAAGCATGCGGGATCTCCCGAGTGGGAAACCACTCCAATGCTGAGCGCTCCCTCCCTCTACGACTGGGGGAAGGACCGGGTTCTCTCCTGGCGACTGGGAGGCACAACAAAACTTGTTTTCGCCACCTTATCTACGGGGCTGCTGGCGGGCGTCGGCTCCGTGGCGTTTCACTATGTAGCAGACGGTAACTTTCTGTTCACGTGGTGTGAATCGCGCGGTATTGCTTCTCGTCTTCCCGTCGTTCTCGGCGTTCCCACCGTTGGCCTTTGCTTGATTGGCATGGTGCTTCAATTGATCCCGGAGAGCCGCTTTGGCGGGGTAAAGGAAGTCTTTGAGGCGCTGGAGCGGTCGTGTGCCGTTGTGCCCCTTCGCAGGATGTTGAATGTAATTCTGAGTGGACTGGTTTTGGCGTTTGGCGGTTCCGTGGGACCCGAGGGTCCTATGATTCAGATGGGTGCCCTTATCGGCAGCCAGATCGGGCAGCGAGTCGGAATCGCTAAACGTCACCTGGCTCTTATGGTACAAGCCGGCGCTGCCGCGGGAATCGCCGCCGCATTTCGTTCTCCTGCCGGCGGCGTGCTGCTTGTGCTGGAGTTGTTCGGCGCGCGATTCAACCGCGGATTGGCGGCGATCGGAGTCGCCGCGGTCGTCGGTTACGCGGCGAGAAGCGCAATCTTGGGCGATGCCTATCCGTTTCGGCCGCCGGTCGTGATGCAGTCGCTCCCACTAGCCACGTCGTTTCTGATCGCACCGTTGATGGGTCTTTTGGCTGCACCTACCGGCCATCTCTTCATCCGGCTGTTCAACCGACTCCAGACCCTGCTGCCCCTTCGATGGCCGCTGATGCTGCGCGTGTCATTGGGTGGCTTCATGGTGGGCGTGATCGCGATTTGGTTTCCTCAAGTGCTGTCGGGGGGATACCCGGTGATTGAGCACAGCTTGAGCGGGGGACTCGGACTCAATCTCTTTGTGATCCTGCTGGGGCTCAAGATGTTGGCCACCTCGATCACCATCGGTTCCGGCGCTGTCGGCGGGCTCTTTGCTCCCACGCTCATGATCGGAGCGATGTACGGCGGCGCGTTCGGATTCGGCCTGCATCGCCTTCTGCCGTCCGCAGTACCACAGCCCGAGCTATTTGTCCTTTTAGGAATGGTCGTGATGTTCGGATCCATCGCTAAAGGTTACTGGAGTGGTCTTCTCATGGTTGCCGACATGAGCGGTTGTTACCACCAACTATTGCTACCTGGAGTCATTGCGGGAGGAGTCTCGTTTCTGATCAGCTGGGAGATGCATGATCGGTCTATTTTCGATCTCCCTATCGATCCGGCGCAATGGTTCGATCATGAGAGAAACTAAGTCGACGAGAGAGCCAGTAAGTCGCAGATTTAGATTACGGAAAACCCACAGGCAGCGATAAACTCCCGGAGATTTTTTTCGGACGTCAGGTTTCGATCAAACCCAATCACTACTTTGGCTTCGGAATAACTAGCGCTGACTCGGCTTAC
>Ga0181525_10002948_pt1 | contig 13636 bp, 12 predicted proteins | sample PEATcosm2014_Bin_48_FD_121100 | JGI IMG/M metagenome (GOLD analysis project Ga0181525, IMG submission 121100) | Peatland microbial communities from MTU Mesocosm Facility, Houghton, MI, USA - PEATcosm2014_Bin06_10_metaG | ecosystem: Environmental > Terrestrial > Soil > Wetlands > Peat | place...
CTTATAGATGACACGTTCCCTCCTCCTAAGGCGGCGCGTGAGCTCCGGGGCCGAATCGCGCTTCACCTAGATGGTCTTACCACTATCGCCGATTGTACCCCCCCCCCAGCAATTGTCAAGCCAGGAAGTGAGGAAGCGTCAAAACTCTTCGGACGCAGACGTGCTATACCTCGTCAAGTCCATCTCGAGCCGGTTAAAATCCCAATTGTTTCAGAGCGTCTCGGTCCTGCTCAAAATCTTCCATGGTGTAGTCTTCGTACACGTCGTGGGATTTTAAGAACCCATCGAGCCGGTGCCTGGTCCCAAAACCGAGCAACCGCCGCAGCTCAGGCTCGCTAATGCGGCGGCTCTTGAATTCCTCGAGCGCCGGAGCTTCCAGGGCGCGGCGGGAGAGGTCGCCGGCGGACGCACGCATGCGAATGGCGGGCTCATCGGGAATCTGAACGGTGAGTTCCATGCTCCTTCACCCTACTCCATCCGCATAATCCGGTCAAGCAGTTACCGGACATGAACGGCGATTGCCAGCCACAGAGGTGCGCCCGGTGCGCATCGAGGGCAACGCTTTCGACTCGCGGGAATTTTGAGAAGATCGTCGCCATGTCGCGGCGCTCCAGTTCGGGGGAGTTTAGCGTACAATTTCAGATATGCGCACCACCACGGCGCCGATGACCGTCGAGGAATTCCTGAAGTTGCCCGAGGTCGAGGGCGAGAAGAAGGAGTTGATCCACGGAGAGGTGGTTTCGATGGCATATGCCGGATTCGTGCACGAGCGCGTCAAGTCCAACCTGATTAAGATCTTGTCGGCGTGGCTCGGTCGACATCCGTTTGGCCAGGTATTCGCCGAAACTACGTATCGCCTGGAGGGCGATGCTTTGGCGCCTGACTTGAGCGTGCTGCGCAACGAACGCCTCACGCCGGTCACTAAGGACCTTCCGCTGGGAGCGCCCGACCTGGCCATCGAGGTGGTCTCCTCCGAGACGGCCGCCCGTCTGCGAAATAAGATCGGACTCTATCTGGAGCATGGCAGCAAGGCTGTTTGGGTGGTCTACCCGGAAGCGCGGCTGGTGGAAACTCACGGCGCGAACGGCCAAGTCAGGATCTTCAAGCAGGAGGAGATCCTCGAAGACCCTGGCGCGCTGTTCGGTTTCAGCACTCCCATCGGCGCCATCTTTGAAGGCCTGTAGGAACCGCGTATAATCTCAAATATGAGTACCACCACGGCGCCGATGACAGCCGACGAGTTTCTGACTCTGCCGGATTTCGAGGAACAGCGGGTCGAGCTGTTCGACGGAGAGGTCGTTGACATGCCGAGCGGCGGACCCGCACATGAAACCGCGAAGGCGAATCTGATTGAAATTCTTGTCCCCTGGCTTGTTCAGCACAGGGCGGGCAAAGTGTTTGTCGAGTCGGCCTACCGGCTGGATGACCAAACCGTACAGGCGCCGGACCTGAGCGTGTTAGGCAGCGAGCGCCTCAAGCGGGACACCAATGAGCTTCTTCGCGGTGCGCCGGACCTTGCTATCGAAGTTGTATCCTCTGAAACGGCGAACCGCCTGCAAACCAAGATCCGACTGTATTTGAAGCATGGAAGCAAGGCAGTTTGGGCGATCTTTCTGGAGGTGCGCACGATCCAGATCCATCACCCCAACGGCCACGCGGAGACGTTGGAGCAGGACCAGATTCTCGAAGATTCCGACGCCTTGCCAGGCTTCAGCACCCCTGTCAGCGCTATCTTTGAGGGGCTATAGGCAACTCCGGCGCTGGCGTGGCCGGCAGCTCCGGCGGCTTGCAAACGCCGATTGAGACCGAAAACGCCGCGATCCCGTGCCACGCATTGCCGGTCCGCCGTTCGATTTGGTACGACTTGCTGGCGGCGTCTGCGCGCAAGCGCCAGTCCGCATCCGCGGTCCCGCCCGCCCGCTTCATTTGGATGGGGTGCTCGTTGGTCTGGCGCAGCATCCAGGTCTCGCCTGCGTTGGGAGTTTCATACATCTCGTAGCGGCCGGATTCGCCCGTCCGCCCGCGATCGATCACCATGCTGCCGCTCGAGCGTGAGCCGAACCAGAATTGCAGGATGGAGCCGAACTGCGGTTCCGCGAAGATGGGGCGCGCCTGCCAGGTCTTGCCGCCGTCCGCGGTCGCCAGCAGGAACGGATCGCGCGGCAGCGGATGCTGCACTTCGCCGCTCACCCAGCCGTTCTCGAAATCGATAAACTCGATCCGGTCGAGTCCCGCCAGGTGCAAGCGCTCGTAAGGCTCGCGCCATGTTTTGCCGCCATCGCCGCTCGACAACAGCACCGAAGAGAGCGTGGTGGTGGACGAGTGGATGTTGCCCGCGGCAAAGATTCGATTTCCCACCGCCTCCACCGACGCCAGCTCCAGAAATACGGGACAGGGGTCTTCTATCGTGCAGGCCAAACCGGCCAATCGAATGTCTTCCTCTCCGCAGTGGTAATCCACGATCATAGGCTTGCCGGTATTCTGCAAAGGTGGGTTTTCCCCGGGTTGCTCCGCGGACTTTTCAGCCTGCGCCGCGACACCGGCGACGCACAGGGTAGCCGCTCCCAAGGCGATCAAGAGCCTCATCATCATCATGTTTTCCGATTGTATCGCCTCCTAATCGTGCGAAAGATTACAATTCTAAGCTTCCCCTGTAACCATCTTTGAAAAACCGCAGTCTTATCGGCAAATCCCCGTTACGATAAGCGGGCGCACTCACCCCTTTCACCCAAAACGCGCCCGCTTTTTATTACCCCTACCGAGCGGCTTCGATCAATTTGCGAATGGACGGCTCCACGCTCAGCAGCAGTTCCGCTCTGGGCCGTTTGGCGCGGTCCAGTAGCGCACGCTTTTCCGCAATCCATGCCGGGTCATGCTTTTCGTCGAGCGCCTGCAAACCAGCCTCCGCGATGGCCGCCAGATCCTTGGAAATCTCTGCATCTTCCGCCAGCAGCGCTGAATTGGAGAGTACCGGCGCCAGGCGCGCATCGTTATCGCGCCACAGGGTCAGCCACTCGCGGATCCGCGGCAGGTCGTCGGCCCCCATCCGGTCCACCAGCGCGGCAAATCGGCGCACCGTTTCGCTATCGGGGCGCGCTGCGTCGATCAGCCGGTTCAACGGGGTGAATCTATCATAAGGATGCGCCGCCTCGCGCGCATAGTCTTTCACCGGCTCCACTACGTCAGCCAGCGTGCGCACGGGCGCCACCTGACCGCCGCCGGCCAGCCGCGCCAGCATCTTCTCGTATTCCGAAACGTGCTTCAGGCCCAGCCATTGCAAATCGCGGCTCACCGCGCCCAGCCTGCGATACATATCCGCCACTTCGGTCACATTTTGGGGCGACCAGAAGCGCTCCGCGATGGCCGCCATGCGCGGCCAGACGCGCGTATCCAGCAGCTCCGGCGTCACGAATTCCGACCACATGCACGCTTCGCCGCCCAGCACGCGCTGCTTCTCCTCCGCGCTCAAATCCGCCGCGCCCTCGCCCAGCGGATCGACGGCGTAGTGGTGCGCCGCCGAGTAACCCAGATCCAGGTAATATCCGCTCGACAAGATGCCGCTGACGCCCTGCCGCGCCGCATCGGCAAGCGCTTTCGGCCCGCGCCACGATTGCACCAGGACGTTGCGCGGCATGTCCTCAGTCAGAACCTCATCCCAGCCGATCATCTTCTTCCCGTGCTTTTCCACCAGGCTCTCCACGCGCCGCGTGAAATAAGCCTGCAGCGCTTCATTGCCCTTGATCCCGTGCGCGCGCATGAATTCCTGGATGCGCGGGTTCGCATCCCACTGCTTGCCGTTCACTTCGTCGCCGCCGATGTGGAAGTACTCATCGGGGAACAGCGCGGCCATCTCGCCGATGAACTCGTCCAGGAACTGGTAGGTTTCCTCGCGGGTGGGGTCCATGGCCGGATCGAAGATGCCCCACAGGCGCTCGATCGGATACGGTCCCGGCCCGGGGGGCGGCGCGCTGGCTAGCTCCGGATACCCCACGAACCAGGCGGTCGCGTGGCCGGGCATATCGAACTCCGGAATCACGCGAATACCCCGCTCGCGGGCGTAGGCGATCGCCTCGCGGACCTGGTCCTGCGTATAGTATTCGCCATCTGAACCCATTTCCTGCAGCTTGGGAAAACGCTTGCTTTCGATGCGGAAACCCTGGTTCTCCGAGAGGTGCCAATGGAACACGTTCAGCTTCACTGCGGCCATGCCGTCGAGGGTGCGCTTCACATCCGCGAGCGGAATCCAGTGCCGCGCGACGTCCAGCATCAGGCCGCGCCAGGGGAAGCGCGGATGGTCTTCGATGGTCACCGCCCGCGCGCCGAAGCCGTTCGCATCCAGGTCGACCAGTTGCAGGAAGGTTTCCATGCCGCGCAGCACGCCGAGCGGATTGGGAGCGTCCAGGCGCGCGCCCACGGATGTGACGGTGAGCCGGTAGGATTCATCCTCCTGCGCGGATTGGACGGGGGCACTGGCATGATCGCAATAGACCACCAGCGGCGCGTCGGGCGCATGCACACCGCTGGCAGGCGCCATCGGAATTCCGGTCTTGAGCGCCACGTGTTCCACCAGGCGGGCGGCCGCCGCTTCCAGGCGCGGCTCACGATATCCATGCAACTGCACGAAGGCGAAATTCCGGTCGATACGCATGCGTCCCGCGCCCGGCTGGATTTTTGCGGGCACGGGCATCAGGTCGAGGGCGAACAACGTTAGCGGGGCCATCATGAGAAGCGCAGCTTTTGGCATTATTACCAGACTAGCTGTTTTGTACTTATACTGTGGGCATCATGAAAATTCCGCGACGTACCGCAATAGTTGGCCTTTTCCTGGCAGTGTGCCCATGGCTCCCACCGGCGCTTGCCGCGCCGCCGGCCAACTTCTATTTGCACGATGGCGACCGCGTGGTGTTCTACGGCGATAGCATCACGGACCAGCGCCTGTATACCACGTTCGTCGAGACGTACATCGTCACCCGCTTCCCCCAAATGAAGGTGAGCTTCGTGCACTCCGGTGTAGGCGGCGACCGTGTCACCGGCGGCGGCGCCGGCGCGATCGACGTGCGCCTGCCGCGCGATGTGGTGGCCTACAAACCGTCGGTCATGACCATCATGCTGGGCATGAACGATGGGAGCTACCGCGCGTTCGATCAGAAGATCTTCGATACGTATGCTGCCGGGTACCGGCACATCGTGCAAAGCGTGAAAGACGCGCTGCCCGGCATTCGTATCACCCTGATCCAGCCCTCGCCCTACGACGATGTGACCCGCCCGCCCACTTTCGAAGGCGGCTATAACAAGGTGCTGGTGCGCTACGGCGAGTTCGTCAAGCAGTTGGCCCGTGAAGAGAACCTCACGCTGGCCGACCTGAACGGACCGGTGGTGGCGGCGCTGGAGAAAGCCAGCAAACTGGACGCCGAAAACGCTAAGAAGCTGGTTCCCGACCGCGTGCATCCCGCGCCGGCCGGCCACCTGCTCATGGCCGAAGCGCTGCTGAAAGCGTGGCAGGCGCCGGCCATTGTCACGGCGGTGGAAATCGACGCGGCCGAGCCTTCCATCGTGACCGCCGCCAACACGCAAGTGACGGATCTGGCGGTGAGTGACCGCCTTTCCTGGACGCAGGTGGATGAATCTCTGCCCATGCCGATCGATACAAACGACGCGGTAGTCGCGCTGGCCCTGCGCGCATCGGATTTCGTGGAAGCGATGGACCAGGAACCGCTGAAAGTTACGGGCCTCACCGCCGCCCGATATACCTTGAAGATGGATGGCGAAGCGGTGGGCACTTTCAGCAAAGAGGAATGGGCCAAGGGCGTGAACCTGGCCACGCTGGCGACGCCCATGGCGAAGCAGGCCGCCGCGGTGCACGATCTGACCCTGCGGCACAACGTGGTGCATTTCGCGCGCTGGCGCCTGGTGGGAGTGAATCTCGACAGTCTGACTCTGCCGCCCGCGCATTTGCAGGCCGCGGTCGATGCGCTGGACACGCTGGAGGTGGATGTTGTCGCACAGCAGCGGGCCGCCGCGCAACCGAAGAGCCATCGGTATGACCTGGTGCCGGAGTAACAACGGGGTTGGGGAACAGGCGGATAGTTAAGTTCGGACGGGGAGAAACGGACATGGACAGACACGGGAAGCCATCATCGCGGCGGGTGCGCGACATAAAAGTGGACTTCAACAACGCGACTTGAGCGCACTGGCGGTCCGTGCCTTCTGCATGACTTCGCGGAGCGGCCCGGTGGAGACAGCGGAGGATCTATCGCCTCGCCCGCCGCTCGTGCCCGTCGGGGGGGGGTAGAGGTCGTCACGCTAAGAACCGAACCAGTCCCCGCCGACGATCTGGACGCCGAGGTGCGCTCGTTCGCCGTAACCTGCGTGCAGTGGGAGGACGGCTCGGTCGAGGGCCGCCCCGAGCACGTCGCGATGCTCATGAAGATAGAGGCTGGGTGGGCATTCCAATTGAAGCGGCTGCTGACAGTGTTCGACCGGATCCAGCGAAGCGCGGACGCGGACTGGAACGCGGCACTGGCCGACACCGCCTAATGGGTTGACGCCAGCGGCACCACTCTCGACGATGGATCGCGGGCGGAAGGAAGCTTTGCTTCGGGAATGGGGATCGCAAACCTGGGCGCCCAAATGGCCTTGGACTCACTGCAGCGATTGAGCGTCGATTCGGGTATACTGGCAGCCCGGGAGCACCTCGTGAGCGAGATTTCGTGGAAGCGCGCCAATGGCGATTTCCTGGCGCTCGTCAAAGGCCTATCGGCCTACGGCGCGGATCCCATAGCCAAGCTACCGTCCCAATGAAATCGGCGGCTTATTGAGCGAATCGCCTTGTGGCCGGGCACGTGCTCTTACGGTTGCGAGGTGAATTTAATGCGTGGATTTACATTTCTAGCGTTAGCTGCCGTTGCAGGAATCGGCTTCACGGCTACCGCTCCCAGAGCACAGGCTCAGGTCAGCGTCGACATCGGCGTGGCCCCCGACTGTCCCTATGGTTATTATGACACCGCTCCGTACGCCTGTGCTCCCACTGGCTACTACGGTCCGGAGTGGTTTAACGGGGATGGCTTCATTGGCGCCGGCCCGTGGTTTCATGGCGCCAACGGCTTCCAGGGCAACGTGAATAACCGTCTCCATCCGGAACACGGCTATAAGGGCCCCGCGCCGAAACGTGGCGAGAAAGCCGAGCCGTCAAAGCGCATTGATAGTGCACACTTCCAGGGCAACGAAGCCCGGGATGGACATGGGCACGTAGCTCCGGCTAAACACTAGCCGAGTCCGGAAAGAGATTGCCGCACTGCGGTATCGCTGGCTGCTGGTCCGAGTGCGGCGCCCTCCCGGAGGGGAAGATCTCCGGGAACGAAGCTAGTTCTGGTTCGTTTCCGCTTCGGTAGCTTCCTTCTTAACGGTCTCTCTGTCGTTTTTCTTGATCGTCACTTTCTTCTACCCGCGCCAAGTGCAACTCCTGCCGTCAAACCGGCAAGAACTGCTTCAGAACGAAGCGCAAACCTACCGCAGATTGAGCGCCATCAAGCTGTGACGATCCCGCAAATACAACACAGTTCCCGCCAGAGTAGCTCGGCACGAACAACCCGATTTTCAGATCGCGGGCGGATGCCTGATGGCTTGATGATGTAAGCGGTTCAGCTTCGGATGAATGCCAGGAGGTCCGCATTGATCACGCCGGCATTCGTGGTCATCATGCCGTGCGGGAAACTCGGGTAGATCTTGAGCGTCGCATGCCTGAGCAGCTTAGCCTGCAGCAATGCAGCGTCTTTGTAGGGTACGATTTGGTCATCGTCACCCTGCATCACGAGGGTCGGCAGCATGATCGCTTTCAGATCGTCCGTCTGGTCTGTCTCAGAAAAAGCCTTGATGCCTTCGCTATGCGCGAGCGCGCTGCCCATCATCCCTTGGCGCCACCAATTCTGGATGATTCCCTGCGAGGCCTTCGCGCCGGGCCTGTTGAAGCCGTAAAACGGGCCCGCAGGGACATCCAGAAAGAACTGCGCCCGGTTCTCAGCCAGCGCCTTACGGAAGCCGTCGAAGACTTCGATCGGCGTGCCGGCGGGGTTCGTCTCGGTCTTGACCATGAGCGGGGGAACGGCGGCGATAAGCACGGCCTTGGCTGCGCGCCGCTGAGGCTCGCCGTACTTGGCAACATAGCGTGCAACCTCGCCGCCACCGGTCGAATGGCCGACGTGGATTGCGTTCCTCAGGTCGAGATGCTCGACGACCGCCAAGGCGTCGGACGCGTAATGGTCCATATCATGGCCGCTATCCACCTGCGAGGAGCGACCGTGACCGCGCCTGTCGTGCGCGACGACGCGATAGCCGTTGGCGAGGAAGAACAGCATCTGCGCGTCCCAGTCGTCCGACGACAGAGGCCAGCCGTGGTGGAACATAATCGGCTGAGCGGCCTTCGGGCCCCAGTCCTTGTAGAAAATTCGTGTGCCGTCTTTGGTTGTAACCGTTGGCATGCCATCCCCTCCTGTGTTTGGTTGTGAAGTTGTCGAAGCCGTCATTGCTGCTCCTACAGCCAGGGTACCAAGTCCTATCAGGACATCGCGTCTGGGTAAAGCCTCGCGCGACCTCCTTGAGCGGCGTTCCCTTCAGCGGGAAAGAGACTGCACGAACACCCTCTTGTTTGGTTTTCCGAGAAGGCCAGCTGGGCTAAGCTGCTCGTTGGCCGTGGTACCTTCGATCGCATCGTTCGCCCTCTGCTTTGCGTCCTCCTCCTTCCCCTTCCTCCTCCTTCCTCCTCCTTCCTCGCTGCGCCTGGTCGATGACGTGGTGGTTATTGAATCCGTTTCTGCCCACCAGCGAAGCGCGGCTGGCGGCTTCGCTTTGGGGGGCTGCTATCAGCGGCGCCGGCATGGTCCTCGCCATCTATTGCATCCGGAGCCGGAAAGAACCTTAAGACCCGCGAAAATGGGCACGAAACTGCCCGGCAATCGCGCTGCCCGCGGGGCTAGTGGCGCAAGCCCCGGCCGCCGCGACTCGGTTACAATGGCTGCATGTGGACTCATACTAATCGGCCATTCGGCCTTATCATTTTCATCCTTTTCTGCGCCGGCGCCTACGCCCAAGCGCCCACTACGTGCGCGGTTTCCGCCGCGCCGGTCATCGTACACTCCGAAGGACTGGCAGAGCAGGTCGGAGATATCGTCCTGCAATGCACCGGCTCGCCCGGCGCGACCGTCACTGGAAGCCTGAGCGTGACCCTTCCGATTTCAATCACCAACCGCATTAACGCCAACGGGTACTCCACGGACGCAACGTTGAGCATCAATACCAGCACCGGAAGCACTCCATCGGGGGTGGCCGGCATGGTCGCCAACCAAAGCATCTCGTTCAATGGTTTCCAATTTACGTTCCCCTCCAGCGGCGCCGCTTCGCTGGTAATCGACAATATTCGCGCGAACGTGAACCAACTCGGCCTCCAGCAGCAATCGCTCATTTACGCTTATCTTGGGGGATCGCTGCCGCTGCAGGGCAATCCGGTGGGCGTGGCCATCGGGCACCAGGGCCTGCTGGCAACCAGCATGGATTCCGGCGTCGCCTGCACCGGCTCGCCGACACCTTCCACCCTTAGTTTGAGCAATTTGTTCGCCGCCGGCACGGCCGAAGAAACCACTCGCGTCACCGAAGGCTTCCCGGCGTCTTTCCAACCGAAGAACGCCACCAGCGACACCGGCACGCGCTTCCTGCTCTCGTATGCGAATGTCCCTGCCGGCGAGGTTATCTATGTTCCGGATGCGGTAGCCGGATCGAGCGCCATCGTGCCCACGGCCGGCGGCGATCTCGGCACACCCGCCACCGTGGGCCAGTACACTCCCGGCAGCCAAACGCTGTTGCTGGTGCGCGTCCTGAATTCGGATGCGACGGGCACGGGCGGCACGTTAGCCACTCTGCCCGCGCCCAGCGGCAGCGGAGTGCTGGTGCTGAACGGCGCGAACCCGGTACCCATCACCAACGGCGCGGGCTACGCTGTGTATGAAGTGGTCGCCGCCGACCCGTCCGCTGTCGAGAGCGCGCAGATTCCGAACTTCTACTCTCTTCCGGCCAATAGCCCGCCGTCTATGTCGACCGGCAGCCTGTCGCTGGCCCCCGTTTCCACGGTGGCTACAGCGTCGACTACGGCGCCGATTCCGCGCTTCGTGGCGATTACGCCGCCATCGGATTGCGGCGTCGTCGGAGATTGCAACGCCTCCTACTATCCGCAGTTGCAAGTGACGGCCACGCCTTTGAAAGCCACGGCCGTTGCCGGAGGGCAGAAGGTCGCGGCGGGCAATCTCACGATTCGGGATAGCCGGGGTGGCGTGCTCGACTGGTCGGCCAGCGTTACTTATACCAACGGCTCCGGCTGGGTGTCGTTCACCGATCCGTTCGGGATCGACAACGAGCTGATTCAAGCGCTGGTCGATCCGAGCGGGCTCGCGCCGGGCACTTACCAAGCTACGGTGGTGATTAATGCCGGACCCATCGCGGGCAGCCAGAGTTTTCCGCTAACCTTCGTCGTGACCGCGCCCGCGCCGGCCGTGGTAGTCGGTTCCATTACCGACGGGGCCGATTTCCATTCCGGACCCGTGGTGCCCGGCGAAATTGCCACCGTTTGGGGAAGCAACCTGGCGGGCCAAAACGTATCGGTAGCGTTCAATTCACTGCCGGCGACATTGCTCTATACCAGCGCGCAACAGGTCAACCTGCGAATCCCGCCGGCGTTGAGCGGCCTGTCGTCCGCGCAGATGGTGGTAACCGTCGACAGTGTCAGCAGCGCCCCATTCACCGTTCCGCTGACGGCCGTCTCGCCGGCCCTCTTTACGCCCGGCGTGCTGAATCAGGACAATACGGTGAACTCGCCCGGGAACCCGGCGCCATTGGGGTCGGTTCTGCAAATCTTCCTCACGGGCATGCCGGATTCGGGCGCAGCCGCCACGGTCACGATTCAGAACCTCGGTAACCTTGTTCCGCTCTACGCGGGCGCGGCGCCCGGATTCCTGGGATTGCAACAGGTCAATGTCGCCGTGCCGGCCGATCTGCAGCCAGGGACCTCAAACCTGACGATTTGCGTAATGGGGGCCGGCAATCAGCCGAATTGCAGCCAGCCTGAATCGATCGCCTTGAAACAATGAGGCTCGATTCAGTGCTGCGCGCACTGGTGTGGCTCCCCGCATCCCTGCTGCTTTTGTGCGGCTGCGGGTACATCGGGGAGCCACTGCCCCCGCTGATGAACATTCCGGGCCGCGGCGAGAACCTGGCCGCGGTGCAGCGGGGGTCGGATATCATTGCGCACGTCACCTTGCCGGTGTATACCACGGAAGGTGTGATCCTCAAACAGAGCGTGCGGCTGGATCTGCGCCTTGCGCCGAAGCCCAGCGGCCCATTTAATGCCATAGCGTGGGCCGCCGGCGCCAAAGCCGTGGGCGGGGGAACGATTGCGAACGGCATCGCCGAGTACCGCATCCCGGCCGCCGAGTGGATCGGCAAGCAAGTGACGATCGCGGTCAAGGTGATCGGCGCAAATGGCCGTGACGCCGGCTGGTCGGTCCCGGCGGAGATTACTGTGGTGGCCCCGCCGGAACAGCCGCGCGATTTGAGCGCCGAAGCCGTGCCGCAGGGCGTGCGGCTCACCTGGCGGGGCGCGGGAAGCTCTTTCCTGGTGTTGCGGCGCGGCCCGGATGAAAAGGAATATCGGGCGCTGGGCCGATCCCCCACGCCCGAATATACGGATGCCACCGCCGAGTTCGGCAAGCCGTATAGCTACCTGGTGCAGTCCATGGTCAAGGTGGGAGAAGGCGAAGCGCAAAGCGACCTGTCGGCCGAAGCGGCAATCACGCCGCTGGATACGTTCGCGCCCGCCGCGCCCGCCGGCCTCACCGCGGTGCCGTCAACAGCCAGCATCGAACTGGTGTGGGAGCGCAACACCGAGCCGAACGTGGTTGGGTATCGCGTCTACCGCGCGCTGGGCAGCGCCGCTTTCGAAATGCTGGCCGACGCGCAGGTGCTGCCCGCGTACAGCGACCACAAGATCGAATCCGGCAAGACTTACCGCTACGCCGTGAGCGCGGTTAGGAGCAACGAGAAGGAGAGCAAGCTCTCGGAACCGGTCGAGGTTGCCGCACCGTAACGGACGCACTATTCCTGGCGCAATGTCTCCGCCGGATTGAGCCGCGTAACCCGCAGCGCCGGCAGAAAACTTGCGGCGGCAGCCACGGCCAGCAAACCCACGCCTACCGCTACAAAAGTGAGCGGATCGCCCGGCCGCACGCCCCACACCACATGGCCCAAGATGCGCGATGCGAATCCGGCCAGCACGGAACCCGCGGCCACTCCCGCCAGCGCCAGCACCACTCCCGGCAGCGCCACGGCGCGCATGGCTTGCGGCACGGTCGCGCCCAACGCCAGCCGGATGCCCAACTCCCGCGTCCGTTCGGCAACGGAACTGGCGATCAATCCGTAAATTCCGACCGCGGCCAGCAGCATCGCCAGCCCCGCCAGCGCCCCCAATAGCGCCGCTTGAAAACGCTCCTGGGCCAGGGCGCGATAACGGACATCCTCCATGCTGTGGAAGCCCGCAAAGGGAAGGCGCGGGTCCACGGCTTCGAGCGCGCGCTGCATTCCGGCGATCACGCCCTCCGGCGGTCCGGCTGTGCGCACGATCCAACTTGGCGAGAACCATCCGTGCACCAGTTGCAGGAATTTGTCGTCGGTCTGCGCGGCCGGAACGTAAACGGCCGGCACGGGGGCCACGGGCCCGTATTCTTCGCCCCAACCGCTCTTTTGCTGGACGTCTCCGGCGACGCCGACAATCTCACGCCGATCGCCGAAGCCGAGGTCCAGGTGCCGGCCGAGCGGCTGGTCATCGCGCAAGTACATCTTGACGAACGCTTCGCTGACCATCACCACGGGTGCGGTGGCGCCGGCGTCGGCACTGGTGAGGACGCGGCCGCGCAGCAGTGGAATGCGCAGCACGCGGAAGTACTCCGGCGTAACGTACAAGAAGTTGGTGATCTGATATTCCTTGGCGGCATCCGCATGGACGCCGTCCAGACGCCGCAGCCCCGTATTCAGCGTGCTCTCATAGGGCAGGCTGAGCGTCACGGCCGCGGACTCCACGCCCGGCAGCTCGCGGATGCGGCTCAGGCTTTGGTCGAAGAGCCGGTTGACGCTCTGGCTGGTCGCATAGCGGGCATCCTGCAAGGAAAGGCTGGCGCTGATCACACCGTGGGCGTCGAATCCGGGATTGAGTCCCTGCAGGTGCGCGAACGTGCGGATCAGCAGTCCGGCGCCCACCAGCAAGACCACGCTCAGGGCCACCTCGCTTGCCACCAGCAAGCGGCGCGGCCAGGGATTGCGTGCGCCGGCGACGCCGCGGCCGGCTTCGCCCAGCGCCGCGCGGATCTCTATCCGGCTGGCCACCATGGCGGGGTAGAGGCCGAACAGGATGGCGGCTGCGATGGATGCGCCGCCGGCGGCGGCCAGCACACGCCAGTTCAGATCCACTGTCTGCCACACGTTGAGGCTGTCTTGCGCGAGCACCTTGAGACCCTTCACTCCTAGCCATCCTAGGGCAGCTCCGGCGGCGCCTCCGCACAATCCCACCAGGACGCTCTCGGCCAACATCTGCCGGATCAGC
>Ga0181525_10002951_pt1 | contig 13621 bp, 11 predicted proteins | sample PEATcosm2014_Bin_48_FD_121100 | JGI IMG/M metagenome (GOLD analysis project Ga0181525, IMG submission 121100) | Peatland microbial communities from MTU Mesocosm Facility, Houghton, MI, USA - PEATcosm2014_Bin06_10_metaG | ecosystem: Environmental > Terrestrial > Soil > Wetlands > Peat | place...
GAGCGCTGGAAGGTGACGGTGCGGGCAAGACCGACGGCGAGATCGGCGAAGTAGTGATTGCCGGCGCGGCGGATGCGGACGCGGCCAACCTCGAGCACGCCATCCACGTGCGAGACGGCATCGGTGATCTGAGCTCGAACTCCGGCGGGCGCTGCGTCGAGCAGAGCATCAACGGTGCGGCGCGCCAGTCGCCAGCTCACCGAAACGATGACCCCGGCAACGAATAAAGCGGCGATGGGATCGGCTCGCCCCAGCCAATCCAAATGATAAAGGCGTCCCAAAAGAATCAGTCCAAGCCCCAGTAGCACTACGCCCGAAGACCAGATATCCGTGGAAAAATGAAGCGCGTCGGCTTCGAGAGCCTGGCTTTGATACTTGGTGGCGATGCGGCCCAGAGCCTGGGAGCGCCACCAGTCCACGGCCATGGAGATCAGCATCACAGCGAACGCCCACACCGAAGGTTCGACCTCCACCTGGCGAAAAAATAAGCGCACCACGGCTTCGTAGATCACCCAGGCGCAGGTGACCAACAGCAGACCGGTCTCAACGAAGGCGGAGAAGTTTTCCACCTTGCCGTGACCGTACTGATGGTCGGCGTCCGCAGGCTTGTCCGATACCCCGACGGAAAAATATGTGAGCAGGGCGGCGACCAGATCGAGCGCGGAGTGCGCGGCCTCGGAGAGAATCCCAAGGCTTCCCGTGGTGATGCCGACAACCAGCTTTCCGCTGGTGATGAGGACGGCGGCAACTACGGAACTCCCGGCGACCGCGCGTTTTTCCGCGCGCATGGCGTTAGGCGAGTAAAGGGCCGGCGTCCCGGACATGAGGGGATTATCGCAGAATTGTGGCACCGGAAATCAATGGGTCATGGGTTTCGAAAGCTTGAACCACGAAGGTCACGAAGTCGCACCGCAGAACCCTTCGGTCAGAAAACTCGGTGATCTGCCTTTATGATATCGCGGCCTTTGTCGTTCTGCCTTTTTCTCTGCTAGGATGCTAGCTTCGGGTGGTTCAACTTCCTGATGTACCAATCCTTGGAGGATTTTTGTATGGGTAAGAGTTGGGTGCTGTGTGTGTTATTGGGGACTCTCGCCTGGGGTCAGGCACAACCGGGAATGGCTGGGCAGCCAGCACCGCCGACCGCGGCGCAGGCTCCGGGCGCTTCCGGAAAAACTCCCGCGCCTGCCGCTGAGGACCTGCCGGAGACTGCGGTGGTCCTCACCATCAAGGGGGTGTGCCCTGCGCAGAAGACAACCGTGCCCTCGAAGACTGCCGCTACCAAGGCGTCCGCATCGCCCACGAAGAAGCCCGCGGATTGCAAGACGGAGATCACCCGCGCGGAGTTCGAGAAGATTGCTAGCGGCCTTTCGCCCACCGTGACACCGCAATTGAAGCGTCAACTGGAAACCGCGCTGCCGCGGTTTATGGCGATGTCGGAAGCCGCCAAGGCCAAGGGTTTGGACAAGAGTCCGCGATACCAGGAAACCCTGAAGATCGCCAAGATGCAGATTCTGACCACGGAATTGCAGCGGTCCCTGCAGGAAGAGGCTGATAAAGTTCCGCCCCAGGATATCGAGAAATACTATAAAGAAAATCAAGAAACCTATGAGCAGTTTTCTCTGGACCGGCTATTTATCCCCCGTTACAAGACCGCTGAGGCAGAAGAAAAGGAAGAAGTATCCAAAGACCCGGAAGACCAGCAAGAGCCCGAGAAGAAGCTGTCCCCGGAAGAGCAGAAGGCCAAGCAAGCCGAAGAACAAGCCAGGCGGGAGAAAGGCGAACAGGAGTTGAACAAGCTGGCCGACAGCTTGCGCGAGCGGGCCGCGGCCGGAGAGGATTTCGGCAAACTCCAGAAAGAAGCGTACGAAGCGTCTGGGACAAAGGTGCAATCCCCTGCGGTGAACTTACCCAAGGTGCGGCGGACCGGACTGCCTGCGGCGCACAGCGCGGTGTTCGATCTGAAGACCACCGAGGTATCTGCCGTCATCACGGACAACGCCGGTCATTATGTGTACAGAGTCGTAAGCAAGGAAGTGCTTTCGCTGGACCAGGTGAAGGATGAAATCCATAACAAATTGAAGAGCGAGCGCTTGAAAAAAGAAATGGACGAGTACACCAATTCGTTCCAGGCAGTGCCGAACGAAGCCTATTTTGGAGCGGCCATGCCAGCCGGAATGCCAGGGCGTCCGGGAATGATGGGCCAGGGAGCGCCCATGCGCCCGCAGATGGCGACGCCGCCGGCTCCGTCAGCCGCATCACCGGCGACCAACCCGCCGGCACAAACTCCCGCACAACCGTCTCCACCGTCCAAGCCGAACTGATGGCGAGCGAAAAACCTGTCGTCGTGGTCACGGGCATTGCGGGAAACCTGGGATCCCGCTTGCTCCCGCTGCTCGGAGATTTCTCCGTGATCGGGGTGGACTTGAATCCGCCTCAAACCGATCGCCCGCTGCAATTCGAGCGCATGGATCTGGGCGAGGAGTTCTCGACACGCCTGCTGTTCGAAATGCTGCGCGACACCCGTCCGGCTTCCGTGGTGCATCTGGCATTCGTGATCGATCCGGTGCGAACCGGCGTGATCGACGCGGCGCGCATGTGGCAGATTAATGTGGCGGGAACGGCCCGCGTCATGGAAGCCATCACCGAGACCAACCGCACAGCCGAGACTCCGATCAGGCAATTCATCTTTCCCAGCAGCGTTTCGGTCTACGGACCCAACCTTCCGTCGCCAGCAACCGAAGAATCCCCCATGGCGGCGCATACTTTGGCCTATGCCATTCATAAGAAGCAATGCGATGAAGTGGTGCAGCAGCGCTCGCCGGCGCTGCGTGGGTGCAGCGTGTACATTCTGCGGCCGCACATTTTTGCCGGGGCCAGCGTGGAAAACTACCTGCTGGGCGCATTCCGGGGCACGCCGAACGGAAAAAGCGCGCGGGCGGCGAAGATGCGCCGCGAGGGCAAGCGGCTGCCTTCGATGCTTCCCCGCGGACAACAATATCTCGATAACAAAATTCAGTTCGTGCACGTGGATGATATGGCGCGGTTGATCGCGCACATTCTTCACCGCGATCCGGAAGCGCAACGCTTGACCATTCTGAACGTCGCAGGACGCGGCGAACCGCTGACTTTCAACCGCTGTATAGAAATCGCCCGGTCCAAGCTGATCCGGGTCCCGGGAAAGTGGGCGATGCGTCTGGTGCTGGAACTTCTCTGGAAATGGCAGATTTCCGCAATTCCGCCGGAAGCCTTGCCCTACATGACCGGCGAATACATCATGAATACCGACCGTCTGAAGAAATTCCTTCACGGCGAGTACGAGCACGTATTGCAATACACCATCGCCGATGCGTACGCTGACAGCTTTAGGCGTGACGCTGCGGTTGCGTCGGAAAAAGCCCACACTGGGTAGGGTCTAACTTTCTGCCCCCCGTGGCCCGTAGAGGAATGCGGCGAACGCGAACCCTCACACTTCATCGCTTGCCGCGATACAAGCCCGCGATACCAAACGTGTAAGGCGTCCAACTTGCCTCGCGAAAGCCGGCGCGGCGCATGCGCTCAACCATCTCGGCGGGCTGGGGAAATCGTTCCACGGAATTCGGCAGATAGGCGTAGGGACCGCGAACGCCCGAGAGCAACGTGCCCACGCGGGGCAAAATTTGTTTGAAGTAAATGCTATAGAGAGCGCCCATGGTGCCCCGCGGCTGGCTGAAGTCGAGGATGCCGCACTCGCCTCCCGGCTTCAGCACGCGGACGATCTCGCGCAGGCCGGCGTCGTAGTCTGCAAGGTTGCGAAAACCGAAGGCTGACGTGACCAGGTGGAAGTGCTGGTCACGAAACGGAAGGCCGAGGGCGTCAGCCTCAATCCAGCGTGGCATGGCGCGGACGGCGTCGGCGGACGCATAGGTGCCAGACTTCGCGTCCGCGCGCTGCAGCATGGCGTGAGAAAAGTCGGCCCCCAGAACCTGCGCACCGCGACCTCCTGCCTGCTTACCCAAAGCGAAGGTCATGTCTCCCGTGCCGCAGCAGAGGTCCAACACCCTGACGTCATTCTCCGCCAGAATCTGCGCGAAAGCGCGCGCCGTGCGTCGCCACCACAAACGATCGACGTTGAATGAGAGCACATGATTCAGCAGATCGTAGCGCGGAGCAATCGAGGTGAACATCTCGCGCACGGCGCGGGCGGCCGAAAGCGTATCCTTGGCGCCTTCCGGCGCGGCTCCGACTACCAGTTTGACGGGTTCGGGCATCGGGTTTGATTCTCTGATCTCTGATCTCGGATCGTGGATCGCCGGTCGCCGCAGCTACGTTCCGTCTTGATTTCGCCACCCTTGATCAGCCCTCAACAATCATCAGCCCTCAAAACGTTGATCGCCCTCACCAAAGAGCAGCTTTATTTTCCCCATCCGCCGCGGGACAGACGCCGCAATTCCTCGACCGCATGGATGACCACATTATCCGGAACGTCGGCGGCGATCTCGACCTTCCCAATCTCCCTCGGCAAGACAAAATGCACTGTGCCATTCTGGGTTTTCTTGTCCGCCTGCAGGCGTGCGAGAATCTTGCGCGCGCTGACATTCAGTTCCGGCAGCCGACCCAGTCCGAGGACGGCGTCCGCGATGCGCCCGGCCGTGACGCTGTCGGTGCGGCCCACGGCGAGCGCAATGTTGGTCGCAGCGATCAGCCCCCAGGCGACTGCTTCGCCATGCAGCAGGCTCCGATAGCCGGTTTCGGCTTCCAGAGCATGGCCGATGGTGTGGCCCAGGTTCAGCACCCGGCGCAACCCGCCCTCCTGTTCGTCGGCGGAGACTACTTCGGCTTTCAGCTTCACCGACTGCGCGATCAGACCTTCAAGCTCCACGGGATCGCGCTTGAGAATTTGCGCCCGTTTCTGTTCGAACCGCCGGAACAGGTCGAGATCCCCGATGATGCCGCACTTGAGCGCCTCGTACAATCCGGCGCGGAACTCCCGGTTGGGAAGGGTGCGCAGAATCTCCGGATCGATCAGCACCAGGCGGGGCTGATGGAATGTCCCCAGCAGGTTCTTCCCCGCCGCAAGGTTGACGCCGGTTTTGCCGCCGACCGATGCATCCACCTGGGCCAAAACAGTGGTGGGAATCTGCACCAGTTCCACTCCCCGCATATAGAGGGAGGCCAGCAGTCCCGTAACGTCGCCCACCACACCCCCGCCGAAAGCGATTAGAACCGCCTTGCGGTCGGCGCCCAGGCGAGACAATTTTTCCGCCAGAGCTTCAATCGTAGCCAGCTTCTTGGCGGACTCTCCGTCGGGCATCGGGAGCATCTGGGACTTGAATCCCGCCGCAGCCAGAGAGCTAAGCAGCTTGGCTCCCCAACGCCGCCGCACGGGAGGAACCGTCAATACGAAAAGCTTGGCTGCATGCGGCAGCAACTCGGCCAGCAAGTGGCCCGCTCGCGCCAGCAGACCGTTCTCAATGCGGGCCTGGTAAGGCCGCGGCAACACATGGATGGTGACTTGCGCCATGGAAACCCATGATAGCTCAAAGGCCGCGCTGCTTTAATTGCGGTTTGCCTTTAAGGACTCTTGTTTTCGACTTGTAACCTTTGCCGTCATCGTTTGCATCGCCGATCGCTCGCTCGCCGATCGTCACTCGCCGATCGTCACTCGCCGATCGTTCACTCAATGATCGCCGCGCCCGGGAGGTGATACCATCGTCCCTCGATGAAGGGTCTTCCAGCCGAGACCGACTTTGTGGTGATTGGCGCCGGGGTCGCGGGCCTGCGCGCTGCCATCGAACTCGCCGACGCCGGGCGTGTGCTTGTGCTGGCCAAGAAAGAGGCTGCGAATTCCAATACGCAATATGCCCAGGGTGGGATCGCTGCGGCCCTCTGCGATGAAGACGAAGTCAGTTTGCACTTGCAAGACACGCTGGTGGCCGGCGATGGGTTGTGCAACCCGGAAGCGGTGAAAACTCTGGTTGAGGAAGGTCCCGAACGGATCGAGGAGCTGATCGCTTGGGGCACGCAGTTCGACCGCAGCGGAACCAAGCTGGTCTTTGGCCGCGAGGGCGCCCACAGCCGCAACCGCATTCTGCACGCCCAGGGCGACTCGACCGGCCGCGAAATTCTACGCGCGCTCTACGCCAAGGCACAGACGGTCAAGAACATTTCTGTGCGGGAGTTTGAATTCTCCACCGGACTCCAAACCGATCACGGCCGCGTGACCGCAGTTTCGCTGATCAACGAAAAAGGTTTGCCCGAGGAGCTGGCCTGCTCGGCGGTCTTGCTGGCCACGGGAGGGATGGGGCAACTCTATCGCAACACCACGAATCCAGACGTCGCCACCGGGGACGGCGTGGCCATGGCGTTTCGCGCCGGCGCCGAAGTCAGCGACATGGAGTTTATCCAGTTTCATCCCACCGCTTTGTACGTGAAAAAAGCGCCTCGCTTTCTGCTTTCCGAGGCGCTGCGGGGGGATGGCGCGTATCTGCGAAATATCGAGATGGATCGCTTCATGGCGAAGTATCATCCTCTCGCCGAACTTGCCCCTCGCGATGTGGTGGCGCGCGCCATCCTGCATGAAATGGAGGTGAGCCGCGCCAAAGACCCGTTCGTGTACCTCGACCTGACGCACCTAAGCGCCGACAAAGTTCAGAGGCGCTTTCCGCGAATTTACGCCACTTGTCTCGAGTACAACATCGACATCACCGAGGATCTGATTCCCACCCGCCCGGCGGCGCATTACGCCATGGGCGGCGTCCGGACCGATCTCCAGGGAAAAACCAGTATCGATGGGCTCTACGCCGCCGGCGAAGCGGCGGCCGCCGGGGTGCATGGCGCCAACCGGCTGGCCAGCAATTCCCTGCTCGAGGGCCTGGTGTACGGCGCCCGCGCCGGAAAAGCGATGCGACAGGAGCTGCAGCTGCCGCGCAAGCTCGCGAGCTCGCAGACAAAATCTGCTTCACAGAACGGTCCGGTCGACGCCGGTCTGGAAGATGTGATTGGCCAGATTCAGGAAGTCATGTGGAAATGCGCGGGCATCGTGCGCTCCCGAAGCGGGATGCAGGAAGCGATTCAGTCCCTCGAGGGATTTGCCCCAAGGGTGGCGCATCCCCGCACGCGGCGCGCCAACGAGGCGGCGAACCTGCAACAGGTGGGGAGCCTGGTAGTACGCTCGGCGCTGGCGCGAGAGGAAAGCCGTGGCGCGCACTATCGAACCGATTATCCTGCGCATGATGACAGGAAATTCTTGAAGCATTCCGTAATCCAGGGTGAGAGTTTGCGGTTTGTGTAGATCGATTTTCCTACGGCGCCTTCGCGGGGGAAATGAGCGAGGCCACGATCGCCACCAGCAACACCAGCGCCACCACGCCCAAGGTGATGAGAGTTGAGACCGGAAAGTAATCGGCGGCGATCATTTTCAATCCGAACAAGATCAGAATCAACGCCAGCCCGGTGTGAAGAAAGCGGAAAACTTTCATCAGCCCCGCGACCGCGAAATACATCGAGCGCAGACCCAGAATCGCGAATACGTTCGAGGTATACACGATGAAGGCGTTGAGCGTGATGGCGAGGACCGCGGGAATGGAATCGACGGCGAACACCACGTCCGTGGTTTCGATGACCGCCAGAACCACCAGCAAAGGCGTGGCGTAAAGGCCGGGATTCCCCTTCCAGCCGCGCACCAGGAAACTGCCTCCCTGGTAGTCGTCGGTCACGGGCAGCAGACGGCGCAAAGCCTTCACCGCCGGGTTCCCCGCGGGATCGATCTGGTGTTCGCCCGCCAACCCGAGGCGGATGCCGCTATAGATCAGCAGCGCCCCGAAGCCGTAAAAGATCCAGTGGAAGCGCTGGATCAGACCTACCCCGGCAAGAATAAAAACTCCCCGCATCAGCAATGCCCCGAAAACTCCCCAAAACAGCACCCGGTGCTGCTGCCGCTCAGGCACCGCGAAATAACGGAAGATCACGAGGAAGACAAAGAGATTGTCCACGCTCAGCGAGAGTTCGAGCACATAACCGGTGACGAACTCAAGCGCGACCTGCCGCCCCTGCCAGAAAAAAACCAGCGCGGCAAAGGCCGCAGCGAGGCCCATCCACAGCGCGCTCTCTCTCAGGGCTTGGCGCGAGCCCACAATCCGGCCCCGGCGATGGAAGACAACCAGATCCAACGCCAGCATGCCGAGCGCGAAAAGATTGAAGAGAATCCAGAAGTAGAGCAAGGGGATGCCTGGAGAATTCAATGATTGAGCTGATTCGTCACTCCCAACGGCCAAAACTTTGCAGACAGAAGTCAACCACCAGCGATTTTATTCCCGCCGTCCGATGAGCCCGCTCTGCCATGCCTCCCAGGTGCCCGAAGCTTTGAACATCTCCTCGCTGTGGGTGTCGTGTATGGATTGATCGATCTGCGCCCGGGTGAATCGAGGACCAATTTTCTGCGGAAGGTTGGCCAGAGCAAAGCTGAACTCGGCGGCTTCGGCTACGTGCTTCTTGAGTTGCGCGAAATCCACTTTGTCGTAGGTGTCAGAGACGGCATGGTAGTTCTCCAGATAGTTGGCCTCTTCCTGATCGGCGACAAAAGTGGGAACACCCTGCATCATGAAATCAAAATGGTCGGTACCCCATTCCATGTCGGTTTTTAGCTCGGTGAGGCCAAATTGCCGCAGCGGCGCAATCAGGTGCCGCGCCGTATCGAGAACATCGGCATGGCCGCCGCTGGCAAAGCCGGTTGTCTTGCCGGTGCCGGCATCCCAGATGACCACGCCCGCCGCCTTGTCGAGTTCGGCGCGGTGCGCGGTGGCGTAGGCGCGTGACCCGAGCAGGCCCTCCTCTTCACCCGAAAAGAGGATGAAGCGAATGGATCGCCGCGGAGTGAGGCCGGATGCTTTGATCGCCCGCAACGCATCCACCACCAGCGCGGCATTGCAGCCGTTGTCGAGCGCACCGGTCCCGAGTTCCCAGGAATCCAGATGTGCTCCGAGAATGACGAACTCTTCCGGCTTCTCCCCGCCTTTGATTTCGGCAATCACATTGGCGGCTTTGATCGGCCCGCCGATTTTGTTCGGGATGCTCAGATCAGCCCACACCGGATGCCCCGAGGCCAGCAGGCGCGCGATCCGCTCGCCGTCTTCGCGCGCCACCAGGACCTGCGGAATACGGTCAATTTCTCCCGCGAACGAATTCGTATGCCGGTAGAGGATGTCGTGTTCGCGCGTGGCCATGAAAGCAACCGCCTTGGCTTTTCCCTGCACGGCCGCGGCGACCGCGGGGGTTGCGTTGTTATATTCGGCGAACAGATCGTCCCAGGTCTTGAGTACGACCGTATGCACGAGAACCAACTTGCCGGAAATGTCTCCCGCCTTCTGGAAGTCAGCCGGACTGCCGCTGCCCACATCGACCACCGGAACGTGCTTCACCGCGGCCAGCGCGGGCGCCCATGCGATCGAAACGCAGCGGACGCGAAACTCAACCCTGGGGATTTGCGTGAGTTTAGGATCGAGAGCGGTCCCGGTGGCGCTTACGCTCATCTCGGTCGCGCCCTCGGCCCAGGAGTGCGGAATGGTGAACTCTTCGGTGTGGACGCTATCCGCCCCAGCGTCCCGAAACATTTGCACGCCCCAATCGACGGCGCGCTGCATCGCGGGCGTGCCGGGCACGCGGCCGCCGATCTCGTCGGTCAGCCGGCGCAGGTCAATCTGCAGTGGCGAAGGTTGAAGCGCCACTTGAATGATGCGCGCAGCGTCCTCGGTATCATTAGGAGTTGCAGACAGGCAGATGGCGCTGAAAAGACACCACCACAAAACTCTCAGCTTTCGCATATCCGGTGCATTAGAAACCAAATTTCGGAAAAGATCAAAAGCCACTCCGATCGGAATTACTTCGGCGGAAGCGGCTCCATTTTGTCGAGTATGCCGATCGTCTCTAGCATCGTGCTGCCCACAATTTCGAGGCTCTTCGGACTGAGTTTGTCGACCGTATCCTGGGTGGTGTGCCAGTAAACGTCGTTGTAGCCGTAGTCGAAGTCGATCAGATCAGCCGAGGGCACACCGCGCTTCACGAAGGGGATGTGATCGTCGGTGACCGGGAAGTTCCGGGCGAAAAAATGCGATTGATAGCCCAGCCGGGTGGCTGCCTCATACACCACGTCCTCAAGCCATGGAGTCGAATTCCCATCGCGCTCGACGTTTAGGTCGGCGTCCCCGATCATATCTGCCAGCAGGAATGCCTTGACTTTTTTGAGAGTTCCGTCGGCTTCCCACTTTTCTGCCAGGTGAGTGATTCCATACAAGCTGTCGGCGGAAAATGGCAGCACCGTGTCGGGCTTGATCGCCTCCTCGGCATCGTCCCACACCAGCCAAACGCCGTAGCCTTCGCGAGTCTTACCGCGAAGTTGGTTGGCGAGCTCCAGAAGCAGCGCGCTCGAGGAACCGCCGTCGTTGGCGCCTACGTAGGAAGTGCTACGCAGCGGGTAGTTCGTGTCGTAATGGCTGGCAATCACGATGATGCCATCTTTGGCGCCAGCAAACTTCGCAATGACGTTGTGAACCGGAAACTTGCCTTCGGGCGTATCGGCGGTGAACGTGTCGTTCTCAACCGCATCGCTTTTGAGATGGGCGAGGATGTAGTCCTCAACCTTCTTATGATTCGCGCTTCCCAGAGGCCGCGGACCGTAGGCTACGATTTCCTTGACATACTGCATGGCACGGCGGGAATCGATCGAGGGCGAAGGACCACTATCTGGCGGAAGTGAAAGTTTGCCGACGGCCGCCTCAGGGCGTGAAACGGGGCCTTGGGCCGCAGCGTGAGCGGTATCTTTGGTATGGTCACAGGCCACGAACCCGCCGGAGAGACAAAGAAGAACAAACGAAACCGCAATCAATCTGCCGATCATAAGTAGCCGATCATTAGGTAGTCGATAGGTAGTCGATTATAAGCAGTCGAAAACCGCGGGAACGAGCCTCATTGCAAATTCCGATTCCGTTTGAATCTCACGCTGCCCGCTTTTCGCTCCGCGCCCGCCTCTGCTTGGGATGCACCAGCCACGCGATGCCGATGCTGAAGGCATACAGGGCGATCATCGGTGCGGCGAAGATGCACATGTTTAAAATATCGGGCGTGGGCGTGACGATCGCTGCAATCACGAAAATGAGCAGGATGGCATAACGAAAATTCTTCCACATAAAGCCCGCGCTGACGATTCCCATCAGCGCCAGGAAAAAGATGAGAATCGGCATCTCGAAGATCAATCCCATACCCAGGATAATGCTGAGAAATAACGAGGTGTATTCGCCAATGGTGATCATCGGCTGAAATTGTCTTCCAAAATGAATGAGAAACTCGAGCGCCCGCGGGTAAACAATTTTGTAACCGAAGTATCCTCCGGCCATGAACAGCGCGATCGTCGATACCATGAAAGGCACCACGTAGCGCTTCTCGTTGCGATAGAGCCCAGGAGAAATGAACATCCACACCTGATACAGCACGAACGGCGAAGTGAGGAACAACCCGGCGAGCATCGCGATCTTCAAGTAAAGATTGAAGGGTTCGGTCGGATTTAAATAGACCAGCTTCTCCGACATGCCGTTGGCCTTAAGCACATCGATGATGGGGCGCTGCATGATTTCGTAGATTCGCTCCACCTTCCACCAGCAGGCAAAGAATCCCACGGCCACGGCGGCAATCGAGTAAACCAGGCGGCGGCGCAGCTCCTCGAGATGATCGAGGAAGCCCATGGTAGGCATGGCTTCGCGCTTGGGCTCGTCGCCGGAAACCTCCGTCGCCGTTTCAGACATGCGAGTCCTGCGCGGCTGGAACAATTTCGGAGTGCGGCTGTGCCGCTGCTTCGCCGCTTGGGGTCAACGAAGGCTCCGGGTCCGAAGCAGTCGAAGGTTCAACCGCCGGAACCGAATTCTCCGGCGCAGCAGCTAACGTGGCGGGTGCTTCCTGCATGACCGGCTGGCTTGCCGGATTCAGACTCAGACTGGCGACCGCCCCTTGCGGCGCCGCGGCCGGCGGAAGGACGGTCTGCTTGCTCTGAACTTCTAAATGTGCGATCTCAGTTTCAATCTGCGACCGGAACTCGTTCGACGCTCGCCGCAACTCGGCCAGCAAGCGTCCCGCTTGGCGGGCGATCTCCGGCAACTTCTTCGGCCCAAAGACGATGAGCGCCAGGAAGAACAGGAAGATCGTCTCGGAAAAACTCATGGACCCATCATAATGCCGAGGTAGCAAAGCGGCAACGATAAGACAAACTGTTGACAAGACTTCTTCGTGCAGTGAATCGGGCTTAGAATAGTGCCGCATGCAACTGTGGCTGGCGCGCGAGAGTGAAGTCAGCATCCGCGAGCAATTGGTCACGCAGATCGTGCTAGGCATCCTCAGTGACGATCTTGCGCCGGGCCAGCGTCTACCCAGCATCCGGGAACTGGCGCGGCGCTTTAAACTTCACCCCAACACCATCAGCGCCGGCTATCGTCAGTTACACCGGGATCGTTGGGTGGAATTTCGGCGGGGGAGCGGCGTGTACGTGGCGGCGATAAAACCGGAACAGCTATCCTCCGTCGGCGCACTCGAACAGATGATCGCCGTTCTCGTCCGCTCCGCTCGCACTTCCGGCGTCTCTCTGCCCGCTCTCCGTTCACACCTGCGGCAGTGGCTCAAATTTCAGCCTCCCGACCATTTTCTTTTGATCGAACCGGACGACGAATTGCGCCGCATCCTGGCGGCTGAGTTACAGCAGGCTGTGAGCTTCCCGGTCAGCAGTTGCGGGTTAGAAGATTGTCGGAACGGCTGCGAAAACGCAGTTCCGGTCGCGCTGCCGAATCGCGCGCCCGCCATCCGAAACCTGTTGCCCGAGGGAACAGAACTGATGACGCTTCAGATTCGCTCGGTTCCGTCATCATTGGGGGTGTGGCTACCTGCGCCCTCAGCCGCACTGGTCGGCGTGGCCTCGCGCTGGCCGGAATTTTTGAGAGTCGCACGCGCGGTATTGACCGCCGCAGGATTCCATCCGGACACTCTCGTTTTTCGCGATGCACGAAGCCTAAACTGGCATCGCGGCTTGACGGAAACAGCGGCGGTCGTGTGCGATTCTGTCACCGTCAAACAATTGCCAGCCGGATGTCGCGCAATTCCATTCCCGTTACTGGCAAAGTCATCGACCGACGAACTCTCACGTTACGCGGAGTTCATCAATGATCCGGTCACAGATTTGATGCGACCCTCCTGATGTGACACTTCCGGAACCGTCACAGAGACTCAGGTGCACCCTAGCGAACGTCGCTAGGATGCGCTCATGAAAAACTCACAGCCACTTCTTCTCCTGCTTGGACCGATCCTGTTGGCGTCGACCGTGTTAGCACAGTGCACAAATTCTTCTCGCGCCAACAATCTGTCTGAAACTGATTCAGTCGCGGTAGCACGGCGTTCGTATATCGAGGCTGACGGCGAATCTTCGCCCGCTAACAACTACGCAGCCGGTAATCACCCCGCTGTCGAAAGTGAGACCCTGGCTCAATATTCCCGTCCACCCGGTCCGCCCTTCCGTCCGCCGATGCAACCTCCGATGGGCGGCTACCCTGGAATGCGGTCGGAACCGAACTGGGGACACCATGGAGCGCTCGGGGCATTGATCGGTTTCGGC
>Ga0181525_10002953_pt1 | contig 13616 bp, 15 predicted proteins | sample PEATcosm2014_Bin_48_FD_121100 | JGI IMG/M metagenome (GOLD analysis project Ga0181525, IMG submission 121100) | Peatland microbial communities from MTU Mesocosm Facility, Houghton, MI, USA - PEATcosm2014_Bin06_10_metaG | ecosystem: Environmental > Terrestrial > Soil > Wetlands > Peat | place...
CTCGGCGGGGCGTAGCCAATGGCGTGCACCAGCCCGTCGAGGCGACCGAAGCGTTTGGTCACCTCCTGGACCGCGGCGTCCACTTGGGCGGGATCGGTCACGTCGAGTTCGATGACCTCACCGACGTCGCCGAGTTTCTTGGCGGTGCGTCGCGTGATCGAGGTCCCTCGACCAAAACCCGAGAGCGCGAGCGTCGCGCCCTCTTCGAGCGCGCGCCTGGCGATGCCGAAGGCGAGGGAGTCGTCGGTCAACACGCCGGTGACCAAGATACGGTTATCGCTGAGGAGTGCCATCTCGCTAGCGTACTTCTAGGGTTTTACGAGACAGAGGGTGACGATGACCACAGTGGGCGTACTGGGAGGGACCGGACCGGCCGGCCGGGGCGTCGCCATCCGTCTCGCGAGCGCGGGCTACGACGTACTGCTCGGATCGCGCGACGAGGTGCGCGCGGGCGTCATCGCCGGCGAACTCGTCCCGCGCGGGAGCGGCGTCGTCCGCGGCGCCACCAACGAGGCCGCCGCCGACTGCGCCCTCGTCATCGTGGCGACGCCCTACGACTCCGCCGTCGCCACCGTCAAGGCCTTGAAGTCGGCGCTGGCCGGCAAGGTGGTGATCTCGATGGTCAACGCCCTCGCGCGCGAGGGCAAGGAGGTGGTGCCACTCTTCCCGTCGCGTGGCTCGATGGCGGCGCAACTGGCCTTCGCCCTACCCGAGAGCACGGTCGTCGGGGCCTTCCACCACCTGCCCGCCAGTGAGATGGAGAACCTCGACAGCGACCTCGACGCGGACGTGGTGATCTTCTCCGACGACCCCGCGGCGCGCGAGACCGTCGCCGAAGTGGTGAACGCGATGCCCGGACTTCGCGCGGTGATCGCCGGATCGATGTCCTTGGCGAGCGCGGTCGAGTCCTTCACGGCGGTGTGCATCTCGATCAACATCCGCCACAAGGCCCACAGTTACGTGAAGCTCGCTGGGCTCAAGGACTGATGCAGCTCTACGACAGCGCGCGTCGTGACTTCTCGACGCTCGACGTCGGGCCCGTGGCGACGTTGTACAGCTGTGGCATCACCCCCTACGACGCCGCGCACCTCGGTCACGCCTTCGTGTACTTGGCCTTTGACGTCTTGAGTCGTCGACTCCTCGACCTCGGGCACGAGGTGCACTGCGTGCGCAACGTCACCGACGTCGACGACGACATCTTGCGCAAGGCGCGCGAACTAGGCGTGAACTACTTGGACCTCGCGGCCGAGGAGATGGTGACCTTCGAGCGCGACATGAAACTGATCAACCTCCTGCCCGTCTTCGCCGAACCGCGCGCGACGAGCGCGATTCCCGAGATCTTGACCCTGATCGGTCGCACCTTCGACGCCGGCGTCGCCTACGAGGTCGACGGATCGGTGTACTTCGAGGTGTCGAAATTCCCACGATTCGGGCAGGTGAGTCACCAGAGTCGCTCCTCAATGCTCGACCTCGCGGCGATTCACGGGGGTCGGCCCGACGACCCCAACAAGCGTGACCCCCTCGACTTCGTCCTCTGGCAGCCCTCCCTCGAGGACGAGCCCGCGTGGGAGTCGCGCTGGGGGGCGGGGCGACCGGGCTGGCACATCGAGTGTTCGGCCCTGGCGCTGCGCGAGCTCGGAGTGACCGTCGACGTCCACGGCGGGGGACGCGACCTGGCCTTCCCCCATCACGAGTGCGAGTGCGCCCAGAGCGAATCGGTGACCGGGGCGCCCTTCGTCAAGCACTGGATGCACGTGGGTCTGGTCGGTCTCGACGGCATCAAGATGAGCAAGTCCCTGGGTAACCTCGTCTTCGTCCACGACCTGGTGGCGGCCTCTGAGAGCGCGGCGGTGCGACTGGCCCTCCTCGACCATCACTACCGCGAAGACTGGGAGTGGCGCGACGAGCTTTTGTTGCACGCGCAGTCGCGCCTGGCGACGTGGCGCTCGACCCAGACGACCGGACGCACGTCCTCGGTACTCGAGGACGTGCGAGCCGCGCTCGACGACGACCTCGACACCCCCGGCGCGCTCGCCGCGATCGACGCCGCCGCGCACGCGGGCGCGCGCGTCACCTCGGCGGCGTCGCTCCTCGGCGTTACGCTGTGAGCGACGAAAGGCCCTGATGTCCGACCTCACCGTGGAGCTCCCCGACGGCAGTACTCGCCGTCTCGAGACCGACGCCACCGCGCTCGACCTGGCTCGTGACGTGGGCAAACGTCTCGCCAAGGACGCCCTGGCGGCGCGAGTCAACGATCACCTGGTCGATCTCACCACGACGTTGCGCGAGGGTGATCGCGTCGCCATCATCACCGCCGCCACGACCGAGGGTCGCGACGTGCTGCGTCATTCGAGTGCCCACGTGATGGCCCAGGCGGTCACCCGACTCTGGCCCGGCGCGCACTACGCGATCGGACCGGCGATCAGCGATGGGTTCTACTACGACTTCGCACTCCCCGGCGGCGCGCACTTCAGCGACGACGATTTGGCGCGCGTGGAGTCAGAGATGCGCGCCATCATCGCCGAGGATCAACCCTTCACGCGCGCCGAGCACTCCATCGCGTCCGCGTTGGCGCTCTTTCACGATCAACCCTTCAAGGTCGAGATCATCGAGGCCGTCGAACGAGGTGACGGTGAGGTCCTCAGTGAGGTGGAGAGCACCTCGGCGATCTCGACCTACTCGAACACCGCGGCCTTCGTCGACCTCTGTCGCGGACCCCACGTGCCTTCGACGGGCCGACTCGGCCACTTCCGTCTGACCCGCGTGGCCGGCGCGTACTGGCGCGGTGATGAGAAGAACCCCCAACTCCAGCGCATCTACGGCACCGCGTGGGAGTCCGAGGACGCCCTGGCCGAGCACCTGCACCAGCTCGAAGAGGCCGAGGCCCGCGATCACCGCAAACTCGGTCACGAACTCGACCTGTTCTCCTTCCCCAGTGAGGTCGGGCCGGGTCTGGCGGTCTTCCATCCCAAGGGGGGCCTCATCCGTCGGGTCATGGAGGAGTACTCGCGCCAGCGACACGAGGTCTCGGGTTACGAGTTCGTCTACTCGCCCCACATCTCCAAAGCGGAACTCTTTGAGATGTCGGGACACCTGGACTGGTTCGCCGAATCCATGTACCCGCCCATGACCCTCGACGAGGGCCAGCAGTACTACCTCAAGCCGATGAACTGTCCGTTCCACCTCCTGATCTACAAGTCGCGGCCCCGTAGCTACCGCGAGCTACCGTTGCGACTCTTCGAGTTCGGTTCGGTCTATCGCTACGAACTCTCCGGCGTGGTCCAGGGGCTCACCCGCGTGCGCGGCATGACCCAAGACGACGCGCACATCTTCTGCACCCGTGAACAGATGGCCGACGAGATCGAGACGGCGCTGGACTTCGTGCTCAGCCTCTTGCGCGACTTCGGACTCAACGAGTTCTACCTGGAGCTCTCGACGCGCCCCCCCGGGAAGTCGGTGGGGGCCGACGAGGAGTGGTCCGAGGCTGAGGCGACGCTGGATGCGGTCGCTCGAAAGGCCGGTCTCGAGTTGGTGCTCGACCCCGGCGGCGGTGCGTTCTACGGGCCGAAGATCTCGGTGCAGGCGCGCGACGCCATTGGTCGCACGCACCAGATCTCGACGATTCAGTTGGACTTCCAGGAGCCGAAGCGATTCGACGCCACCTACGTCGCGCCGGACAACAGCCGCCCGCGTCCCATCATGATCCATCGCGCGCTCTTTGGCTCGGTCGAGCGGTTCATGGCGGTCTTGATCGAGCACTACGCCGGCAACCTGCCGACGTGGCTCTGCCCCGAGCAGGTTCGGGTGCTCGGGGTGCGCGACGACCACGACGAGTACGCCTACGAGGTGGCCTCGCAGCTCCGCGCCGAGGGAGCACGCGTCAACGTGGAGGTGGCGAGTGAACCACTGGGGTCGAGGATCCGCAAGGCGAAGTTGGAGAAGGTGCCCTACGTGGTCGTGGTCGGCGACGAGGACGTCAGCAACGCCACCCTCGGGATCAACGCCCGAGGATCGAACACGCCCGAGCGCGGCGTGTCGGTGGGGACCTTCCGCGCGCGTCTGCGCGACGAGATCGCCGCGCACGCCTCACCGGAAGCCCCCGCGTGGCACTAGAACGGTTCTCGGCGGCGTGGCGCGAGAGCTACGTCTCGAGCGCCTTCGCCGGCACGTTCGACCAGGAGCCCGCGGCGTGCGTGTTCTGTGAACTGGGTCGCTCGCCGGTGGAAGAGTCGACGGGCGTCCTGCGGCGCAGCGAGACGTGCTTCGTCGTACTGAACGCCTTCCCCTACGGCTCCGGCCACCTCCTCGTCGTGCCGTACCGCCACGTCGGAGCGCTCGACGAACTGACCGACGCCGAGTACCTCGACTTCTCGTTGACGCTGCGCGACACCGCGAACGCCTTGACCGCGACCTACGCGCCCGACGGGATGAACGTCGGCATGAACCTAGGGAGCGCCGCGGGCGCCGGGATTCCCAAGCACCTCCACGCGCACGCCCTGCCGCGCTGGGACGGCGACACCAACTTCATGACGACCATCGGCGAGACGCGCGTGCTGCCCGAGTCACTGGAGTCGACGTGGCGCAAGGTCCACGAGCACCTCTGATTCCGTGGTCCTCGTCGGTCTTCGCAGAGCCCGGGCCTCTTCGGGCGAACGGTAGACTCGGCCCCATGAGCCAAGAGGGTCGATGTTCGACGGTAAGTTCCGCCGCTCCGTAGACGCGACGACGGCGCCGGTGGGGCGCTGGCTCGTTCGTATTGGATTTTCGGCCGACGTTCTCACCGGTTCGGGGTTGGTCTTCGCGTGCGCGACCGCCTGGGCGATCGCGGTCGGCCTGCACTTCTGGGCCATCGTGCTCTTGACCCTGACGGGGTTCCACGACCTCTTCGACGGGGCCGTCGCCAAGGCCTCCCAGCGCGCGAGCCAGCGCGGAAACTTCTTCGACTCGGTGACCGACCGCCTGGCTGACGCGATCATCCTCGGGGGCGTCGCCTACTACCTGACCGCGCACCACCACGGGCAGTTGGTCCTGTTGCCCTTCGCCATCTTGACCACGACCTTCATGATCTCCTACCAACGCTCCAAGGCCGAGAGCCTGGGCCTGGTCGCCAAGGGCGGTCTGATGGAACGCGCCGAACGAATGATCCTGCTCGGCGTGGGACTCCTCGCCAGCGCGATCTTCATCCCGGTGCTGTGGATCATGCTGGTCCTGACGGCGATGACCGCGCTGGGACGGTTCTGGCGGGTGTGGCAGGTGGCGGCGCGACCCGCGCCGTCGGCGGCTTCGACGCTGCGGGCCCGTCAGCACAGTCGCCGTCTTCGTCGCGGACTCTCGCGCGCCTCGCGTCACTAGTCGTGACGCCGCGCGCGCGCGTCGCCCTCTTCAAGGGCGTGGGCACCGCGATGGAGGTGCTCCCCGAGCGCTTCGACGTGGCCGCGGCGAGCCTGATCGCCTCGACGATTGGACGGCGCGCGCGGGCGGCGCGGACCCGACTCGCCGACAACCTCCGCCACGTGCTCGCGCCCCCGGGCGACGTGGTCGACGACGCGCTCCTCGATGAGTTCGTCGAGCGGGGCTTTCGTAGCTACGGGCGGTACTGGGCCGAGGGCGCCAAACTGCCGGGGTTGAAACCCCCCTCGGTCTATCGACGCTTCGTCATCGCCGAAGGGATGGAGCACCTCGCCGCCGCCCAGGCCCGCCAGCAGGGACTGATCATCGCGCTGCCGCACATCGGTTCTTGGGAGTGGGGAGGATCGTTCCTCGACTCCTTGGACCTCACCATGACCGCCGTCGCCGAAGAGCTCGAGCCGCCGGAACTCTTCGCGTGGTTCAAGGCCAAACGCGAATCGATCGGCATCCTGGTCGAGCCCCTCAACGAGCACGCCGGTTCGGTCCTGCTCTCGACGTTGCGCCGCGGCGGGGTGGTCGGACTGCTCTGTGACCGCGACATCCAGGGCAACGGGATCGAGGTCGAGTTCTTTAACGAGCGCGTCACCCTGCCCGCCGGTCCCGCCACCCTGGCGTTGCGTACCGGCGCCACGCTGGTCACCGCCGCGTGTTACAGCGGCCCCGGTCGTGACCACTTCGCGGTCGTCAACGCGCCGCTGTCGGTGGCGCGTGAGGGCTCGCTGCGCGCCGACGTCACGCGCATCACCCAGGCGCTCGCCCGCGAGCTCGAGGGACTCATTCGCCGCGCGCCCGAGCAGTGGCACGTGCTCGAGGATCGCTTCGCGCACCCGTGACCCACCGCGTCGCGCTCGTCTCGCCCTACGCGCTGAGCGTCTTCGGGGGCGTGCAAGAACAGGTCCTCGCGATGAGCCGAGTGCTCGGCGCGCGCGGTCGCGACGTCCTGATCGTGGCGCCGGACGGTCGCGACACCGCCACCTACGACACGCCCGCCACCGTGCGACGACTCGGGACGCGCCTCTCGGTCCCGGCGAACGGTTCGCGGGCGCCCCTCACCCTCTCGCCGGTCGCCGCGCGGCGCGCGCGCGAGGCCATTGACGGGTTCCGTCCCGACGTCGTGCACTTCCACGAACCCTTCGCGCCGCTGCTCGGGTGGTCGACCCTCCGGGCGCACCGCTGGCCGGCGGTGGGGACCTTCCACCGAAGCGGCGACGGACCGGCGCTGCGCGCCGGTCGCCTCGCGTTGGGTCGACTGGCCCACGAGCTCGACGTCACCGTCTCGGTCAGTGAGAGCGCCGCCTCGACGATCGCTCGCGCGTGGGGTCTACGCAGCGACGTCCTCTTTAACGGGATCGAGACCGAGCGTTTCGTGGCGAGTCCCCGCGAACGCGCCGAGACGCCGACGCTGTTCTTCGTCGGCCGACTCGAGGCTCGCAAGGGCGCCGCCACGGCGATCACCGCGACGCGCGAACACAACGCTCGTCGGGGTACACCCTGGCGCCTGGTCGTGGCTGGGGACGGTCCCGAACGAGCGCGCCTCGAGGCGCTCGCGGCCCGCAGTCCCTCGGTCGTGTTCCTCGGTCGTATCAGCGACGACGAGAAGCGAGCGTGGCTGCGTCGAGCGGACGTTCTGGTCGCGCCCTCGACCCACGGCGAGAGCTTCGGGCTGGTGCTCCTCGAGGCGATGGCCAGTGAGACCCTGGTGGTGGCGAGTGACATCGCGGGGTACCGCGACGCCGCCGGGGGACACGCGACGCTCTTTCACCCCGGCGACGCGTCGGCCCTCGAGCGAGCGGTCACCGTCGCCCTCGAAGGGGCGAGCGACGCGCGGAGTGACGCGGCGCGACGATACGCCGAGGGTTGGTCGATGTCGACGCTGATGGATGAGTACGAGGAGCGCTACGCCGAGGCGGTCCGTCGTTTCGAGGCCACCCGGTAGCCTTAGGTCGTGGCCACTAAGCAACGATCGCGCTCGAGGCGGCCCCACGCGTCCCGGGACCGGAGCCCGCGTTTCGTCGCCCCGGTCTTGGATCCGAACTGGCAGAACCCCTATTCGCCCTCGGCGAGCGAGCGTCACCACAACCAACGCGTCGTGCGCCGTTTCGCCCGGCGCCGGCGGATGCCGGTGACCGTGGCCGTGGAACTACTCGGGGTGGTGCTGGTCGTAGTCGGCTTCCTTACCACCCTCGCGCTCTCGGCGGTGGGCGTCGTGGTCGTCGTCGGCTACGCGCTCTTCGCGCGGCGCGACCTGCGGCGCGTCGCCCAGCGCGGCGAGACCCTCGGCGCCCTGTTGCTCGCCGCGCTGCCGCCGGGCGGCGACGCCACCGAGCGGCTGCGCCTAGTGACCGTCCTCGACCGGCTCGCGGCGACCTTCGGCGTGGACAACGTCTCGGCCTTCGTCGTCGCCGACCAGGGCTATAACGCCGCGCTGGTGCCCGACGGCGCCAACTACTCGCTCTTCGTCACGAGTTCGATCATGCGGGACTTTGAACTGATCGAACTCGAGGGCGTCGTCGCGCACTGCCTCGCGCGCCAACGCCTCGGCCTGCTCGAGCGTGAGAGTTTGGCGGCGGTGACGAACCTGAGTGACGAGACTCGCTCGAGCCTCGCCGGCCGGGGGAAGACCTACCGCGCCGACGAGGTCGCCGCGGCCAGTATCCGCTACCCCCTCGGGCTGGCGAACGCGCTGCGCAAGTGCGCGCGTCAGCGCGTCGACCCGGACTCCTTCTTCGCGACCCCCTCGTTCGCCGAGTGGCGTTGGGTCTTCTTCGACCTGTGGAGCGAGCGGCCCGAGAGCGACCTCTCGGACTTAGACGACGTGGAGTTGCGGGCGCGAGCGCTCGAGGAGTGGTAGAGAGTGGCTTGTAGGCTGGGGTCATGAGCGCCGCCGACGAGCAACCAGTCACCGGTACGGCGCTGGTCAAACGCGGCCTGGCCGACATGCTGCGCGGCGGGGTCATCATGGACGTCGTTAACCCCGAACAGGCCACCATCGCCGAAGACGCGGGGGCGGTCGCGGTCATGGCCCTAGAGCGGGTCCCGGCCGACATCCGGCGCGACGGCGGGGTGGCGCGCATGAGCGACCCGTTGATGATCCAAGAGATCCAGGCCGCGGTCACCATCCCGGTGATGGCCAAGGCCCGCATCGGCCACTTCGCCGAGGCCCAGATCCTCGAGGCGCTCGACGTCGACTACATCGACGAGTCCGAGGTCTTGACCCCGGCCGATGAGGAGCACCACATCGACAAGTGGGCCTTCACCGTGCCCTTCGTCTGCGGCGCGACGAACCTCGGCGAGGCGCTGCGTCGAATCGCCGAGGGCGCGTGCCTGATCCGGTCCAAGGGCGAGGCGGGGACCGGCAACGTCGTCGAGGCGGTACGCCACCTGCGCACCATCAACACCCAGATGCGTCGACTGCACGCCGCGGACGCGAACGAGCTCTACGCGATGGCCAAGGACCTCCAGGCACCCCTCGCCCTCGTCCAAGAGGTGGCCCGAGTGGGTAAGTTGCCCGTGCCGCTCTTCTGTGCCGGCGGTATCTCGACCCCGGCCGACGCGTCCCTGGTCCTCCAGCTCGGCGCGGAGGCGGTCTTCGTCGGATCGGGAATCTTTAAGAGCGAGGACCCCGTTCGCATGGCGCGGGCCATCGTGGAGGCGACGACCCACTTTGAGGATCCGAGCGTGGTCGCCAAGGTCTCGACCGGACTCGGCTCGGCGATGAAGGGGTGGGAGACCGCGTCGCTCGAGCAGCGGCTCGCCGAGCGCGGTTGGTAGTTCCTCGCGTCGGCGTCTTGGCCCTCCAGGGCGACGTCGGCGAGCACGTCGAGGTCCTCGAGTCCCTCGGGGCCGAGGTGTTAAAGGTCCGCACGAACGAACAGCTCGCGCGCGTCGACGCCCTCGTGGTTCCCGGCGGCGAATCGACGACCATCGCGCACCTGCTCGTGACCTCGGGACTGAAGGACGAACTCGGCGCGCGTATCGCGGCGGGGATGCCGGTGCTCGGCACCTGCGCGGGACTCATCTTGCTGAGTACCGAGGTGCTCGACGGTCGCAGCGACCAGTGGAGCTACGGCGCCTTGTCGCTGTCGGTGCGACGAAACGGGTACGGGCGACAGATCGCGAGCTTCGAAGCGCCACTGGACGTCCGCGACGTCGGCACCGTCACGGGCGTCTTCATACGGGCGCCGAAGATCGAACACTGGGACCAGGGCGTCGACGTGCTCGCCACCTACGACCACGGCGACGGCCCCCACCCCGTGCTGGTGCGTCAGGGTCCGGTCTGGGGGGCGTCCTTTCACCCCGAGCTGGCCCGCGACTCGAGGGTGCACGCGTTGTTCCTCGCTTCGGTCTGATTGGCTACGATGGCAAGGCCCTACGGGGCGGGAGGAACTATGTCTGGCCACTCGAAGTGGGCTACCACCAAACATCGCAAGGGCGCGAAGGACCAGGCGCGCGCCAAGGTCTTCGCCAAGCTCATACGACAGGTCGAGGTCGCCGCGCGTGAGGGTGGCGGCGACGTCAACGCCAACGCCGCCCTACGCACCATGTACCAAAAGGCCCGAGAGGCCTCGGTGCCCGTCGACACGATCGACCGCGCCGTCAAGCGCGGAACGGGCGAACTCGAAGGTGTGCGCTACGAGGCGATCAGTTACGAGGGGTACGGTCCGAGCGGCGTGGCGGTGATCGTCGAGACCCTCACCGACAACCGCAATCGCACCAGCGCGGAGATCAAGCACGTCTTCGGGCGACAGGGCGGGGCGATCGCCGAGCCGGGCGCGGTCGCCTGGCAGTTCGATCGAAAGGGTCTGCTCGACGTGGCCGGCCCCCTGGACGAAGACCAACTCCTCGAGTGGATCATGGAGGCCGGGGCCGAGAACTACGAGGCGAGTGGGACGAACTACACCGTCACGACCGAACCGCACGACCTCGCCGTGGTCCGCCACGCGTTAGAGACCCACGGACTGAAGGTCACGAGCTCCGAACTCACGCTGGTGCCCCAGAACGTCGTGCCCGTCACCGACGAGGTCGAGGCCAAGAAAGTGCTGCGACTGATGGACGCCATCGACGACCACGACGACGTCCAGAACGTCTACGCGAACTTCGACATCCCCGACGACCTGCTCGCGGCCTACGAGGGGTAGTCCCCGTCTCGATCCCCGGCGAGGGTTACAATCGAACGTATGTTCGTACTCGGCATCGACCCCGGCCTGACCCGCTGTGGGTTCGGGCTCGTCGAGGGATCCTTCGAGGGACTCGAGTCCTTTCGCGCCGTGCGCGCGGGCACGATCGAGACCTCCTCGGCGTTGCCCGTCGAACGGCGTCTTCGTCAACTTCACGTCGAACTCGCCGAGCTCTTAACCGAGCTGAGCCCGGACGCGGTCGTCGTCGAGCGCGTCTTCTACCAGCGCAACGCGAAGACGGCCATTCCCGTGGCCCAGGCCAGCGGCGTCGCGATTGCCCTCGCGGGTAGCGCCGAGGTGGCGGTGCGCCAGTTCACCGCCCAGGAAGTGAAGCTCGCGGTGACCGGCTACGGGGCGGCGAGCAAGTCCCAGGTGCAGGGAATGGTCGCACGACTGTGCGGACTCGTGGAGGTCCCTCGACCACCCGACGCCGCCGACGCCCTCGCGCTGGCGATCGCCTACTTCATGATCGTTCGCACCGAGCGTCGCTATCCCCTAGAGGCCCACTCGTGATCGGGTGGCTCAGCGGTCGCGTGCTCCACGAACTACGCAACGGGGCACTCCTCGTGGACGTGCAGGGCGTCGGGTACGAAGTGCACGTCGCCTCGAGCGAACCGCCGAAGTTCGACGAGCTCATCGAACTCTTCATCTTCACCGTCGTTCGCGAGGACGCCATCCAACTCTTCGGTTTCCCCACGCTCGAGGACCGTGAGTTCTTCGAACTCCTGCTCGCGACCCCGGGGGTGGGCCCGTCGACCGCGCTCGGCGCGTTACGCACGATGAGCGTCTCCGAACTCGGCTACGCCATCGAACGCGACGACGTGAAGAAGGTGGCCACCATCTCGGGTATCGGACCGAAGACGGCGAGTCGCATCGTGCTCGAACTCAAGGGCAAGGTCGCGCTCGACGGCGTCTTCGAGGCGTCGGCCCCCGTCGAGCACGTCGACGCCGCGATCGAGGACGCGCTGCGCGCGCTCGGCTACAGCGGTCACGAGATTCGAGACGCCCTGCGCGACGTCACCCTGCCCCGTGACGAGTCCGAAGCCCTGCGCGGCGCCCTCGCACTCTTGAGGCGCCGGTGAGTACGCACGAGATCGACCTCGAATCGCTCGGCGAGCACGTCGTGACGCCCGAAGCCACCGAGAACGAACGACGGGTCGAAGTCTCGCTGCGGCCCCAGACGCTCGCCGACTTCGTCGGCCAGCGCGACCTGGTCGGTCACCTCGAGGTCGTCCTGGGGTCGGCGCGGGCACGGCACCAGAGCGCGGACCACTTACTCTTCGCGGGACCACCGGGGCTCGGTAAGACGTCCCTCGCGAGCATCGTGGCCGCCGAGATGGGTTCGGGCTTTCGGGTCACCTCGGGTCCGGTGCTCTCTCGACCCGGGGACCTGGCGGCCCTGTTGACCGACTTGCAAGACGGTGACGTGCTCTTCATCGACGAGTTGCACCGACTTCCGCGTTCGGTCGAAGAGGTGCTGTACCCGGCGATGGAGGACCTGCGCCTCGACGTGATGATCGGCCGCGGTCCGTCGGCGCGATCGATCCGGTTGGACCTGCCCACCTTCACGCTGGTCGGGGCGACCACCCGCACCGGCCTCGTCGCCGCGCCCCTACGGGACCGGTTCGGCTTCATCGGCCAACTCGACCTCTACGAGGTCGCCGAGCTGACCGTGATCGCGACGCGTTCGGCCGGGTTGCTCAAGGTGGACCTCGAGCCCGAGGCGGCCACGATCATCGCGTCGCGTAGCCGGGGCACGCCGCGAATCGCGAATCGACTGTTGCGGCGAGTACGGGACTTCGCGTCGGTCAACGGCCACGACCGAGTCGACGCCGACGTCGCCATCGCGGCGCTGGCGCTCTTCGGCGTCGACGAGTTTGGTCTCGACAAGATCGATCGACGTATCTTGCGACTGCTCTGCGAGCAGTTCTCCGCGGCGCCGGTCGGGCTCACGACGCTCTCGCACGCGTGCGGTGAGGAGCCCTTCACCATCGAAGACGCGTACGAGCCGTACTTACTGCGTGCGGGACTCATGGTGCGCACGCCGCGAGGACGACTCGCCACCGAACGGGCCTACGAGCACCTAGGCATTCAACAGCGTTCGGACGGTCTGTTCTAAAGCCCAAAGGGCCAGCGAGTAGAGTTTCTCTGTCTCTTAACGAAGGAAATACCCATGTTGCTCGCCGCCGCCAAGACCACCTCCCACGGCCTTCCGCCAGAACTGATCTTCCTCTACATCATCGTCATCGGCGCGGTGTACTACTTCTACCTCCGTCCACGTAACAAGCGAATGAAGGAACAGCGAACCCAAACTCGCAAGGTCGAAGTGGGCGATCGTGCCCAGACCATCGGCGGCTTCGTCGGCACGGTGGTCAAGAACGAGACCGACCTGATCACCCTGCGCACCGACGCGGGCGTGGAACTGCAGTTCGTCCCCGCGGCCATCGCCCGTCGCTACGAGGTGGTGGCGCCCGCGATCCCGGAGTCGACCGACGACCACATCACGCCCGACGACCACCCGACGGAAGGTGACGCGAAGTAATGCCACCACCGGTTGGTTCGCGGCGATCGCTGATCGTCAGCCTCGTCCTCACCATCGCCATCGCCTTCGGGGCCCTCGGGACGACACTGTCGCTCGGCTGGGGACCGAAACTCGGGCTCGACTTGGCGGGCGGACTGTCGGTCGTCTACAAGCCGACGACCCACGCCACCACCTCGGACATGCAAGAGGTCGTCACCATCCTCACCAACCGCGTGGACGGGTTGGGCGTCTCGGGTGCGACGGTCAACCTCCAGGGTAAAGAAGTCGTCGTCAGCGTGCCCGGCGTCACACACGCACGGGCCGTTTTAGCCGTCGTCGGTCAAACGGCGCAGCTGTTGTTTCGCCCGGTGATCTGTCAGGCCGAGGTCGGAAAGAAGCTCACCGCCAAGCCCCTGCCCGCCTGCTCGGCGGACTACCAGATGACCGAGGCCAACCTCGACGTGCAGCCGTCCAACAACGTCGCCGGGTTCACGAGTAACAACCTCGAA
>Ga0181525_10002954_pt1 | contig 13615 bp, 15 predicted proteins | sample PEATcosm2014_Bin_48_FD_121100 | JGI IMG/M metagenome (GOLD analysis project Ga0181525, IMG submission 121100) | Peatland microbial communities from MTU Mesocosm Facility, Houghton, MI, USA - PEATcosm2014_Bin06_10_metaG | ecosystem: Environmental > Terrestrial > Soil > Wetlands > Peat | place...
ATCATGCTGCGCCACACGTTCCGCTTCGAGGAATACATGACGATGCCGATCCTCGACAAGACGGCGCGCCTGACCTTCGTGATCGCCATGGTGTGGACCTACCTCAACCTGATCGAGTACGCAACGGTCTGGTACGGCGACAACGCGGTGGCCAAGGAAACGTTGATCCAGCGCGCGACCGGTCCGTATTCGGTCTACTGGTGGGCGATGAACTTCCTGGGGTCCGTGGTGCCCTTCGCCCTGATCTTCAAGAAGATCCGCGCCAACCTCACGGCGATGATGATCCTGTCGCTGCTGCTCAACCTGGGCATGTGGCTCGAGCGCTGGATGATCGTCACGCCGACGTTCTCGCACGGCTACGAGCCCTGGACGTGGAACCACACGTTCTTCCCCTCCTGGGTGCAGTGGGGCATCGTGTTCGGCAGCTTCGGCTGGTTCGGCATGCTGTTCATGCTGTTTTGCAAGCTCGTCCCCTGCGTCTCGATGTACGAGGTCAAGGAAATGATCTTCCACCGCAAGCTCGCGAAACTACATTCGAGGGAAGCATGACCGTCAAACGGATATTGGGCCTGTTCAACGACTTCGACCAGGCGTCGGCGGCGCTGCGCGAACTGCGCGGCGCCAACCTGCCGCACCTCGACTGGAACGACGTCACGATCAAGTCGCCGATCGAGCACCCGGACGTCGAAGCGGTGCTGGGCGTGCGACCGATCGCCGTGCGCAATTTCACGCTGATCGGCGCCATTCTCGGCGGCAGCCTCGGCTTCCTGGGCATCGCCACCTCGCAGGGCAACTTCTTCTCGCAGCTCAAGGGCGGCAAGCCCATCATCCCGCTGCCGCCGGATTTCGTGCTCACCTACGAGATGCTGATCCTGGGCGGCGTCTACATCACCGTGCTGGGTTTTCTCATCTGCGCGGGCCTGCCGACACGCATGAAGAGCGAGCTCTACAACGCCGCGGTGTCGGAGGACCAGATCGGCGTGATGGTCAAGTCGAACGTGCACTGCATCGCCGAGGTGCGCCGGATATTCGAGAGCCACAACGTCCTGTCGGTGCAGGAGGAGGTCGTCGCATGAAGTCCGCACTGCCCCGCAAGACCGGCGCCGCGGCGGCCGGCCTCGTCCTGGCGGCCGCGCTGCTGCCCGGAACGGCGTCGGCCTGGCCCTGGTCGCGCGACATGACCGACTCGATCGCCATCAAGCCGCAGAGCCATCCGCTGCCGTTCCCCAAGCGCTCGGTGCCGGTTCCCGAGACCGCGACGGTGCACGTGGCCGACCGCGACGAGGCGGCCAAGCTGGCCAATCCGATACCCGCCACGCCCGACTCGGTCGGCAAGGGCAAGGCGCTGTTCACGATCTACTGCACGCCGTGCCACGGCGTGTCGGGCACCGGCGACGGCCTGGTCGGCGAGAAGCTGGTGCTGCGCCCGTTCAACCTGACCAGCCCTTCGGTGCAGTCGATACCCGACGGCCTGATCTTCGGCTACATCACCTTCGGCGGCGCGGTCATGCCCATCTACGGCAACGACCTGTCGCCGACGGAGCGCTGGCACGTGGTCAACTACGTGCGCGTGGCCTTCGGCGGCCGCCCGGCCGTCACCTCCGCACCGGCTGCAACCACCATCCAGAGCGCGTCCAAATGAGCATCGATTCCCTGATCCCCTCGTCGTTCGCGAACTGGTCGGTGCTGACCGCCAGCTTCCTGATCGTGCTGCACCTGACGATAGGCGGCGTGACGCTGGCGGCCATACTGCACCTGGCCAGCGCCAAGTGGCGCTACGTGGTCCGCGACATGGCGGTATCGCTGTTCGGGCTGTTCCCGCTGGCCTTCGTGCTGCTGGTGATACTTCTGCTGGCGCGGCACAACGTCTTCGCCTGGATGGGCGCGGCGCCGGCCGGCGCCGAGGAGCACCCGCTCAACGCCTGGCACAACCCGGTCTTCCTGGCCGCGCGCGAGCTGCTGGGCATGGGCCTGGTCTGGTGGCTGTACAGCCGTTTCATACGGCTGCAGGCGGTCAGCGAGCGCAGCGAAGCCGACTGGGAGCGCTTCAAGCTCACTGCCAACTTCGTGCCCGTCGTCCACGTGCTGTACGGCACGATGGTGGCGTGGGACTTCGAGATGACGATGGTCCCGATGTGGGAGAGCTCGGTCTACGGCATGTACCACTTCGTGAGCAATTTCGGCATGATGCTCTCGACCATGGTGGTGCTGTGCTACACGCTGAACCGCGCCGGGACGCTGCGCACGCGCGTTCCCGACTACATCTTCAACTACTTCGGCCAGATGATGCTGGCCTTCACGATCCTCTGGACCTACCTGTTCTTTGCCCAGTACCTCACCATCTGGTACGGCAACATCCCCGACGAGCGCAACCGCATCGAGGGCATGGTCACGGGCGACTACTCCGTCCTGTGGTGGACGTTCTTCGTGATGAAGTTCCTCACGCCCTTCGTGTTCCTGGTCTTCACGTATTTCCGGCACAGCCCGTCGTCGATCTTCCGCCTCGCGGTGATCATCATCATCGGCACGTGGATCGAGCGCTTCACGTGGATCGCCGGCTCGGTGCCCACCGGTTCCTTCGAGCGGGCGCACTATCCGTTCACCAGCGCGTTCGATATCGTCGTGGTGGCCGCGGTGGCGGCCGCCGCCGTGCTGCTGCTGCGCCGTGCCCTGGCGCGCAACGGCGTGACCACCGACCGGCTGCCCGCGCCGCGCGCGCAGACCGCCTGAGCGACGCACGCGAGGCCGCCATGCTCGAGCTGCTCATGGGACTGCTGCTGTTGACCGCGATCTACTTCATCTCGCGCAAGTAGAATGGCACGGCCGGCGGCGGCGGCCGCAGCCGGCGCACCGCGCGCCTCAGTGGTGCCGGCCCGAGGCCAGGCCGGAGACGCCGGCGCCGTGACCGCGCGGCCCGCGCAGGGTAAGGCCGATGTTGATCAGGTAGCACAGGAACCCCGCCGCCATGACCGTGCCGCACAGGGCGACCGTGGGGCCGTAGAAGTGGTGGATCGCGCTGATCTGGTCGCGATCCGAATTCCACAGCAGTCCTTCCCAGATGCCGAAGCACATCTGCGTCACGTAGAAGCCGTAGGCGCCGATCGCCGTGAACCAGAAGGTGAGGTCGACCATCCGGCGCGAATGGATCGCGGTGCCGTTGAGCAGCGGCAGCAGGTAATAGGTCACGCCCATGGCCAGCAGGACGACGCCGCCCACCAGGTTCATGTGCGCGTGGGCCAGCGGATCGATCATGTGGCCCGGGCCGCCGTACGGGCTGCCTATCGTGTCGAGCCAGTGGCGCACCGGCGGCATCACCTGCAGCATGCCGTGCAGCGTGCCGATGCAGAACGAGACCACCGATAGCACCAGGAATTTCGTCAGGGGACTGCTTTGCTGCTTCAAGGGGAACGCTCCTTGCCCCGAAGGGCGGGTGCAAAGGCGCCGCGCGCCGTAGAAAAAAGGCCCGAAGATTCTCGGGCCTTTTCAATGCGCGCAACGCGAACCGCCGTTGCTACTTGCTCTTTTGGTTTTCCTCGACCAGGCGGACCGCGGCGCCGCTGGCAAAGTGCGAAATGACCATTCCGATGACGAAGATGCCGATGGGAACCAGGATTTCGATAGGCATTGCCGGATCCTTTTAAGGTGGGCTGCGATGGAGGACCAGGCTTACGGACGCTTGGAGAACCCGCTGCACCAGCCGCCCTTCGGCACCAGCTTGTTGAACAGATCGCACTTGGCGGTCTCGGAACCCGGCACGGTGAAGTGCAGGCACTTGGCGCACATCTGGTCGTTGGTGTGCTTGGGATACTTGGCCTGGTCGGCCTTTTCCGTGTGGAGACGGAAACCCATTGCAACGGCCATCTTGTTGTCTTCGGTGAGCGCTTCAATCTCGGCACCAAGGGCAACCCGGGGCAGCACTACCGCAGCGCCTGCCATCGGAACGAGCTTCAGAACGAAATCGCGACGATTTGTCATTGTGTGTCTCCTTTCAACGAATTCAATGTCTCTCAGTCGATGCGATCCGCGCGCGGATGGTACGGAGCAACCGGGTGCTACCAGCTGCTGAACCATTCCCGGATTTCTTCGATCCGGTGAACTGTCCGGTGCGGAACCGACAAGGACTTAACGTATGGACCTGAGGAACGGACGACACGGAAACGTCGCCGGCCCACAATTTCTCCCTCACGGGCGCAAAGCCTGGACATTATAGCGAGGGAATCGGTGCCGCTGCGTTCGCAGCCGGCTCAAATCGTTGCAAAACAGACACCGCTGCGGCGCCGGCCGTCGCGCGTTTTCGCCACCGTCCGCCGGTCCCGGCGCGGCGGGTGCAGCCGTCACGGCGCCAGCGTGACGGGAAACGCCAGCACCGAATCGGCATCGCCGCGCTGCAGCCGTACCTGCACGCTCGCCGCCGGCCCGCGCGCCAGGACGATCGCGCGCCGGTAGACCCCCACGTGTCCATCCTCGATGGCCTGGACCCAGGGTTGCGTCGCATCGGCCCGCACCGAAACGAGCGCGTCGTAGACGGGACGGTGGTGTTCACCCGAGACGATCACCACCACCTCGTTGTGCCCGGGGCGGGGCGGCGGCGGGCGCAGCTCCACGGCCACATCGTAGGCGCCCCATGCCTGGGTGCCGATCTGCGCCGGATCGCGGCTGTCGCTGCATCCCGCGAATGCGCCGATACAGAAGGCAGCGGCCGCAAGCAGGGCGACCGCTGGCGCGCGATCCAGGCGGCGCCGCGCCAAGCCCGGTCGATCGCCGGAACATGAAGAAATCATAAGTGTGGCGTCGCGTCGTCCCCGGCGGCTTCCTTGCCGTCCGCGCCGCTGCGGAACGATTCGCTTTCCGGGTCGCTGTCGAGGCGTCCGGCGCGTTCCGATCCGTACAGGTTCGTCATGAAATACACGAACGCACCGGCGATGGCCACGTAGAAGATCGCCGCGACGAAGCCCCAGTTGAACCACTGCACCTTCACGCCCGGGCGCTGGCCCCAGAAGGGAAAGCCCAGTCCCACGGCGACGAGCAGCACGATCACCACCACCGCGATGAACCAGTAGGGTACGCGCCGCTGCGAAGCCGGGATCTTCGTCACCAGTTCCCAGTCTTCCATCCCGCGGCGCGCCAGCCGCTCCTGGTCAGAGGCGTAGCCGAAGTGATCGGCCGGGTTGCTGCCCCACTGCGGCTTCACGGGCGTATCGCCCGGATCGCCATCCAGACCGAGATGCTCGTAACCGGTCGGCGCCGGGGCCGTGGCCCCGCCCTCGTTTGCTTGCCTGGGATCGTTCATCGCGCATGCCCTCCGGCGGGCCGACTGCGCAAGGCGTGCGGCGCCGCGCCCATGTTCAGTCGGCAAAGTGTTGAAACGAAAAGCGCCCGACCCAGCCGTCCTGCGCCAGCACTTCGACCTGCATCGGATAGAGGCCGTGGGGGATCCGTGGCGAGATCGACAGCGTCAGCGACTGGCGCTGGACCTTGCCCAGCGCGATGGTGTCGCTGCTCAGATGGTAATCCTGCGGCTGCAGGCCGATCACCCGCACGCGCAGGTTCTCGTCGCGGTAGCGCTTGTTGGCGATCGATATCTGGTAGTCGGTGACCGCCTGGCCCTGGGCGCCGCGGCCGTGGTCCAGCGACAGGTGGTAGGGCTCGTAGCTCCACATGCCCCAGCAGAACATCGCCAGCCCCAGCGCGCTGAAGGGCAGGGCCCAGCGCGAGCGTCCCAGCAGCGAATATTCGTTGTTGCGCCGCTGCGCCGCCGCGGCCGCCGGCGACGGCGGGGTCGCCGGCGCGCCGCGTTCGCCGAATTCGAAGCGCAGCAGCCCCGGCACGCCGTCCTTCTGGTGCATGCGATTGCAGGCATCCACGCATTCGCCGCAGTTGATGCAGCTGTCGAAGACGTCGGTGCTGCGCGGATCCAGGTCGATGAAGCAGCGCGTGACGCAGTAGTTGCAGCCTTCGCAATCGGCCGCGCGGCTCGCGTCGTAGGCGATATGCAGCGTCTGGCGCGTCTTGAACGAGTGCTGCCAGACGCGGTACACGCAGATGAAGCGGCACCAGAAATGGCGCAGCACCGTGATGTCGAGCAGGACGATGAGGACGAACACGCCGTAGATCCAGTACAGCGATCCGGCCAGTTCCGGATCGGCGCGCAGCGTGACGAAGGAACCGACCGCGCGCGCCGGGTAGAAATACAGCATCGGCACGAGCGCCACGGCCATGGCGGCGCCGACGAAGCACAGCGCCAGCACCAGCCAGTTGAGCAGGCGGTCCTTGGAGGCGGTCACGCGCACCGGCGTGCCGTCGAGGCTGACCTCGGCGCGCTTGCCCAGGAACTTGCGGGTCATGAAATTGGCCCATTCGGCCACCGTGTTCTGCGGACACACCCAGCCGCAGAACACCGTTCCGGCGATCGAGTAGAGGAAGATCATCAGCGTGGCCAGGAAGATCCACAGGCCGAACACCAGGAAGAAATCGGCGAACCAGATCTGCCGGTCCAGCACGACCATGGCGCCGGCATTGGCATCGATGCGGAACAGGCCGCTGAGCGGAATGAGAACGATCAGCACCAGGGCCGCCAGCTGCACGAGGCGGCGGCGGCGATGGAAAACGGCCTCCTGCGGCCCCGTCGCGGCGGCGGGAGCGGATCCGACAACCCGTACCGGGATGTCACGGAGGCGGCTTTGCGCAGTGCTCGACATCAGGGCAAGCGTACCCCAATCGCCGCGGCTTCGCGGTCGAGCGGGGCGAGCGCGCGCAGCCGCGCCAGCACGGCGGCCTCGTCGGACCGGCCGCGTTCGCGCCGCCACAGCGCGCGCACGCTGGGCAGGTGCGCCGGACAGATGCGCAGGATCCGTTCGAGCACGCCCGGCGCGTCGAGGCTGCCGTCGAGGCGCGCCGCGTCGAACAGGTCGTCGGCGAGCGCCGCGGCGATCCAGCGATCCTGCGGATTGGCCTCGTAGGCCAGGCGCACCAGGCCGCGCGCGCGCTGCGGATCGGCCTCGAGCATGGCCAGCCACGATTGCACCGCCAGTTCGCTGGCCGCGTAGGCGCTGGCGAACGCAGCCTGATCCTCGGCGCCCACGCCCAGTTGCTCGGCGGCGCGCGCCGCCGGTGGTCGCTGGCGCAGCAGTTCGAGCAGGATGTCGGCCAGCGAAGCCGCGGCGCCGCTGTCGGCGTAGCGCAGGTGCGGCAGCCGGTATTCGATCACCGGGCGCGTCTCGCTCTGCACCGGTCCGATGCCGGCGGCTATCGGTCCCCAGTAGCGCCCCAGCCAGGTCGCGGCGCCCTCGCCGCCGGTGGCCGCGTCGGCGGCCGCGGCGTCGCGCAGATGGTCGAGGTTCGCGCGCAGCATGACGGCGTCGCGCTGCGGCTGCAGCGTGCCCACCAGCGCGAGATGCGCGCCGTCGAGAAAGATCCGCGCAGCGGGAAAGACCTGCTGGAAGCTGCGCAACACGGTGCGCAGCGATTCGCGGTCGAACTGGTTGATCGCCAGCCACTGCACGAACACGCCGGCGGCGGCAAGATGGCCGCGCGCGCGCCCGAACTGCTCGACCGACAGCAGGTTGCTCATGCCGGCCAGATCGGGATGGAACAGGTCGCCGACGATCACGTCGTAGCGCTCCGGGCTAGCGGCGAGGAAGTGGCGCGCGTCGTCGTGCACCACCGCGACCTGCGCCATCACGGCGCCATTGACCGGCGCGAACGCGGTGCGTGCCGCCTGCACGGCGCCCGCGGAGATCTCGACGGCGCTGCGCCGCAGCCCGGTCCAGGGCTGCGAGCCGCTCGCCGAGATGCCGGTCCCCAGGCCCAGGAACAGGACGCTGTGCGGATCCGGATGCAGCAGCAGCGGCAGGCGCGCCTGGTCGGCCTGCAGCGCGACCGCGTCGGGCTCCGACGAGGCATCCATGTGCTGCAGGTCGGTGAGCAGCGTGCGCTGGCCGTCCGGCGCCTCGACGACATGGTTGAGCGTCAGCGCGTCCTCGAACTCGTAGAGCACCACGCTGCCGGCCGCAGCCTCGCCGAGCAGGCGCGCGGGCGCCGGCAGCGCGTGCAGCAGCCATGCCGCCGCGGCCGCCAGCGGCAGGGCGGCGAGCAGCGCGCGCGGCGCGCCCAGCAACAGTCCCAGCGCGAGCATCAGCACTGCGGCCAGGGCGATGCTGCCGGCCGCGCCCAGCAAGGGAATGGCGAGCGCGACGGTGAGGACCGCGCCGGCGGCGCCCCCCAGGCAATTGGCCGCGTAGAGCAGTGCACCCGGCAGCGGCCGCGCCGCGGCGTCGGCGTGGCGCGCCAGCGCCGGCAGCCACGCACCCAGGGCCACCGTGGTGGGCAAGGTGCACAGCGCCAGGGCCAGCGACTGGCACGCCAGCGCGCCGTATAGCGTTTCGTAGTGTTGCGCCTGCAGCCAGGTGGAGAACGGCGCCAGCGCCCAGAGGCCGAGCAGCGCGCCGGCACAGGCCGCCAGCGGCACGGCCAGCAGCAGCGACCGGCGCGTCGCCGCCGCCAGCGCGCTGCCCAGCGCCGTGCCCAGCAGGTACACGGCAAGGATGATGGCCAGCACGTATTCGGTGCGCAGCATCACCATGCCGTACAGGCGCGTCCAGGCGATCTCGAGCATCAGCGCGCAGGCGCCTACGCCGGCGTAGGCGAGCAGCAGGCGGACACTGGCCGCGCGCGCGGCGCGGTCACCTGCGCCAGCGGCGCCGGCGGGCCGCGCCGCAGCGGCCGGGGCGGCGTCGTGCGCACGCCACGCCAGCGCGGCGGCGCCGGCAGCGACCAGCAGGCCCAGCGCGGCCGTGGCGCGCAGCGCACCGGACCATCCGAGCGCGGCCAGCAGGGCCAGGCTGGCCAGCGCTCCGGCCGCGGCGCCGAGGGTGTTGATGGCGTAGATGCGGCCGAGCGCCGCCGCGCTCCGCGGCACGGCGCGCAGCACCAGCGGGAAGCTGGCGCCGATGGCCGCGGCCGGCAGCGCGATCAGCAGCAGCGCCAGGGCGCCTTGCAGGGTGCACCATTGCCACCAGGACAGGCTGCCGGCCACGGCATCGAGCAGCGGCCCGCCGGCGGCGGCAAGCGCGGGCAGGGCCAGAGCGTAGAGCGCGACGAGGGCTTCGAGCGCCGCATACCAGAGGAGCGCGCGCCGCGCCGATGCGCCGCGCAGCCGCGTGCCGCCGTACGCACCGGCGCCCAGTCCGACGAGGAACGATGCCACCGTAGCGGCAATGCCGAAGATGCTCAGGCCGAACTGCGCGGTCAGCATGCGGGCCCACAGCACTTCGTAGCCCAGGCCGGTCGCGCCGCTCAGGAAGTAGAGCAGGGCCAGGCGGCGCGCTGTCGCGCCGCTGGCCCGGGCTGCGGCCGGTGCCGTCGGCATCGCGTCGCGCGCCGGATCCGTACCGCTCAAAAAGGCCGGAACCAGACGATGCCGACGACGGCGTGCACGATGGCCAGCGTGATGCTCAACCCGGCGCAGATCATGTGCGCCAGGTAGACGGGCTTGCCGTACACGCCCATCGCGATGCCCAGTCCGCCGGTGACGAGCAGCAGGAGCAGCAGCGGCGCGCCCAGGAAGAACATGACCCAGCGACGGGTCTGGTCGGCCGCGTCCGGCGCATCGGCGCCCGGCGCCGTGTGCTCGAACGATTGCAGCACCTGGGCGCCGTCATTGGGCTGGGCCGGGTCGGCCGCCGCCGCCGGCAGGCCCGCGCACGCCGCCCAGGCGAGCAGCACGCCCAGCGCGAGCGCGCGCGCCTGCCGATACAGGCGCGCGCGCGCCGGCGCCCCGGGCGCCGCGGCCGCGCGCCCGCGCGGTGCGAGGCGGCCAGCGCCGGCAATGCGGTTCATCAGGAACATGCGGGCCTCAGGCTTGCGGCGGCGGTTGCTGCGGTTGGTGCGGCGGCGCGGCGGCGCCCTGGGCCTTGCCGGCCTTGTCCAGGGCGAGTTCGCGCTTGCGCGCCGAGTTGCGCCACATCAGCACCACCATGAGGATGAAGGGCGCGAACACGCCCATCAGCAGGAACAGGAAGATGTGCCAGGGCGTGTCTATCGTCACGTGCAGGAAGCGGTAGCTGTTCACCGAGGCCTGGGCCGGCACGGCGGCAAGCCAGGCCCCGCAGGCCGCCAGCAGCGTCAGGCGCTTCATGGCGTCTTCACCGTCGGGCCCGCGGCGTCGGCCGCGCAGCGGAAGCCGAAGAAATCGGAGGCATAGTTGGGCCAGTCGTAGCTGCGATGGTAGGCCGCCGTGGAGAACGGATCGCTCTTCCAGGATCCGCCGCGCAGGACCTTGTAATGCTGCTTCACGGGAATCTGCTCGGAAAGTTTCAATGCCCGGTCTTCGGGGGTGACCACCTTGGCGACCTTGCCCTGGAAGATGTCGGCAGGCGCGTCGGTGCCGTCGTAGGGCAGGAAATCGTCCTCCACCCATTCGCTGACGTTGCCGGCCATGTCGAACACGCCGAACGGACTGACTCCGTCCTTGTAGGTGTCGACCGCCGACGCCGAGCCGACATTGTAGTAGGTGTTCAGGCGCTTCGGATCCATGCGGTTGCCCCAGGGCCAGCGGCGGCCGTCGGTGCCGCGCGCCGCCTTCTCCCACTCGGCCTCGGTGGGCAGGCGCTTGCCGGCCCACTGGGCGTAGGCGCGGGCGTCGTACCAGTTCACCAGCGTGACCGGGTAGAGCAGCTGGCCGTCGGGAATGCGTCCGCCCTTCCAGGTCGAGGGCGGCCGATGGCCGGTCTCGGCGAGGAAGCGCGCGTACTGGGCATTGGTCACCAGGTACTTGTCGATGCGGTATTCGGGCAGGCGCACGCTGTGCTGCGGGCGATCCTGCGGATCGGCGCGCTCGAAGTTGGTGCCCATGAGGAAGGGGCCGGCCGGGACCGGCACGGTGGCGTCGAGCTCGTCCCATTGCGCCTTGCTGACCAGGGCCTGCGCCTCCTCGATGGTGTAGCCGGTGGCGACGATCTCCAGCGCCTTGCTGTGCTCGTTGCGCGCGTGCAGCGCGATGTCCTCGCCGGCGGCCCGCTCGTGGGCCGGCTCCTCCTTCAGGTCGTAGGTGGCCTTCTCGCGCATCTCGTCCATGCGGATGGCGCCGAGCTTGACCACGTGCAGGCTGCCGCCGATGACCACCAGGGCAACGCAGGTGACCAGCGTTGCCGACAAGTAGCGCGCGCGCCGCTCGCGTTCCTGCGCGGTCGGCAGGGCGTGCCGGCTCACGGCTCGCGCTCCTCTGGGCGGACCTGCGCGTCGCGCAGGCGCGGCGGCACGGCCTCGTCGGCGAGGCGCGCGGCCGCCGGCCGCGAGTAGATGCGCTTGATGAAAATCTCCCCGAGCACGCCGCCGAAGGCGGCCGCCTCGACGGCGAGGATCACGAAGAAGCACCAGAAGATGAAGTTGAGCTCGGAGGTGCCGGGCGGTATCGGCCCCAGGACCGCCAGCTGCACGTAGGCGAGCGCGCGGACGATCATCGGCGGGAAGTAGCACAGCCACTTGCCGCCGTGGCCGAACACCCAGGCCACCGCCAGCCCGGACACGAAAGGCACCAGGAACACGTCGAGCAGCAGCAGGCCGCCGAAATACGACAGGCCGGTCCACAGCTCGATCTTGAAACCGAGCAGGCGGTCGCCGAAATAGTTGACCGCGCTGCCGATCATCAGGGCAGCCGATCCGAGTGCGTAGCGGGGTTTCATTGCGGGAATTTCATTGTCGACCATTCGGCGCCACCCGCTATTTTGCCAGACGCGCTCCGGCCGCGGGGCGGCACGGCCGGCGGAGGCGGTCGCCGCCTCAGGCCGGCGGCCGGGTCGCGGTCGCGGCGGGATCCTTGCCGGCGCCGCCGGAGGTGGCCAGCGGCAGGCGCACCTCGATCTGCAGGCCCGTCGGGCGATGCTGGCGGAAGCGCAAGCGGCCGCCGTGCAGCCGCACCACCCGCTCGACGATGGCCAGGCCGAGTCCGGCGCCGCCGGTGCCGGAGCGCGACGGGTCGCCGCGCTCGAAAGGGCGCACGAGGCGGGCAATGTCGTCCGGCGCTATGCCCGCGCCGCGATCGGCGACGGTCAGCACCGCGTCGGCGCCGTCGCGGCGCACGCCGACCTCGAGCTCGAGGCGCCCGTCGGGGCCGCGGCCGTAGCGCTGGGCATTGCCCAGCAGGTTGTCGAGCGTGCGCGCCAGCTCCGTGCGGTAGCCCAGCGTGATCACGTCATCGGCCAGCGATTCGTGGACCTGCGGATCGGCCGCGCCCGCGCCATCGGCTTCGCCGTTGCCGTGCGGCCCGAGCCGGTTGCGCACCAGCGCCTCGCGCGCGAGCTGCGCCAGGTCGACGAGCTCGCGTTCGCGCTGCGGCACCGGCCGCGCGTAGTCGAGGAACTGGCGCACGATCAGGTCCATCTGCTCGAGGTCGCCGATCATCGCGTCGCGGCTCGCCTCGGGCAGGTCGTTCATCTCGAGCTCCAGGCGCATGCGCGTGAGCGGCGTGCGCAGGTCGTGCGACACGCCGGCCAGCAGCAGCGCGCGGTCGTTCTCGAGCTTTTGCAGGTCGGAGACCATGCGGTTGAAGCTCTGGTTCACGGTGCGGATCTCGACCGGCCCGGATTCGGGAAGCGCGGCGGGCAGGCGCCCGGCGCCCAGGTCGCCGGCCGCGCGCGACAGCTCGGCGAGCGGCCGGTTGACGATGCGCGCGATGGCGATGGCGACCAGCAGCGACAGGGCCGTGGCCAGGATGGCCCAGGCGATCCAGCCGTTGCCGATATCGCGGCGCAGCAGGTCGCGGTCGATGAACACCCAGTAGGCATCGTCGTCGATGGAAAAGCTGACCCAGAAGCCGCCGACGCCGTTGACCACCGATGCGAGCCGGGTGTTGGCGCCCAGGCGCAGGCGCACATCGCGTTCGACCAGACGCAGCAGCGGCGAATCCTCGATCGGCTCGACGGTGTCGCTGGCCTCGAGCGGGACCACGCGCACGTTCTCGTCGGCCAGCAGGTCGGCCAGCAGTTCATGGCGCCGCGTGGGATCGGAATAGACGAGCGCGATACGCGTGGCGTGGATGATGGACACGACCTGGTCGGCCAAGCGGTGGGCGCGCGGTTCGCGCTCGAACACCTGCACGCTGGGCACCCACGCGACCAGGCTGGCGACCGCCAGCGACACGATCAGCAGGAACGTGCGCCAGAACAGCGACGGCGAGCGCCAGGCAAGTCGGGACGATTTCAGGGCAGGACCCGCGGGTGGCGAGGAGGGCAGGCGGGCGCGGGCGCGCTCAGTTCGTGCCGTCGGGGACGAACACGTAGCCCAGTCCCCACACGGTCTGGATGTAGCGCGGCTTGGCCGGATCGGGCTCGATCAGCTTGCGCAGGCGCGAGATCTGCACGTCCAGGCTGCGGTCGAAAGCCTCGTATTCGCGGCCGCGCGCCATCTCCATCAGCTTCTCGCGCGACAGCGGCACCTTGGGATAGCGGGCGAACACCTTCAGGACCGCGAACTCGCCGGTGGTCAGCGGCATGGCCTCGCCGGCCTTGGTGAGCGTGCGCGTGGCCAGTTCCAGCGAGAATTCGCCGAAGGTGACGCTGGCCGGTTCCTGCGAGGGTGCGCCGGGGATCTCGGCGGGCGCCTTGCGCCGCAGCACGGC
>Ga0181525_10002955_pt1 | contig 13615 bp, 8 predicted proteins | sample PEATcosm2014_Bin_48_FD_121100 | JGI IMG/M metagenome (GOLD analysis project Ga0181525, IMG submission 121100) | Peatland microbial communities from MTU Mesocosm Facility, Houghton, MI, USA - PEATcosm2014_Bin06_10_metaG | ecosystem: Environmental > Terrestrial > Soil > Wetlands > Peat | place...
GGCATCCACTTTGCTGGGGTGGTATCGCCAGTTGCGGTTCATCGGCAAAACCTGTCGGCCCGCCCCGGACTCTGTTGACTCCCGCACTCCACCAAAAACCGGCCTGCTGCTCAGGGCTGCCGAAGCCAGCAGCCCACCTGTGCCCTTCACAAAATCGCGTCGATCCATAATTAGCTGTTCCGCGGAAACTCGCGTCGCCCTCCGGCTCAAAACAATGGCCCGACCAGTCTATGCCAGCAGCGCACATTCATCATGGGTTCACCAGAGTCGTTTTGCCATCCGCCATTCGACCCGCCGGCTCTCCGGAATCAACGGACCAAAGTCTGAGAACCGGCTGCAGCTCCTGAGGGATGGTTCTCGAACGCCGAATCGGAGTTCCTCAGCCCGTGGAGGGTGCGTACAGCCTCGCCTCACCACCGGTACACGGTCAGATCGTCCATCCACACCGTCGACGACCCGCTCGCTCCCATTCCATCCACCTGCAGATTCGTCAGCAGCGTCGAGCTCCACCCCAGCGCAAACGACGACGGAACCGTCGCGTCGATGTCCTGCTCCACATCGTCCAGCCACACCGACTCGTAGGTCACATTCCCCGCACTGTCGCGCGAGTATGCAATCTGCACATGGTGCCACGTGTCCCGGCTCCAGCTCTGCAGGTCGCAGGGCGCACCGGACTTGACCCACTGATCCACGTAGGTCTGCGGTGTCCCCCCGTTCGCCGTGTAATCCCAGGTCTTCGAGTAGCCGTCGCACTGGAACCCGTAGATCACCGTCTGCCCATTCGCCATCACCTGGTTCATGTCCATCTCAAGATTCGCCACGTCGCCAGCAGAACCGTCGAGGTACACCCACGCGTCGTACAAAAAGTGCGTCGACGCGGTGTCCTGCCCGAACGAAACGTAGTACCTCTCGCCGCCGCTGTTGGTGTAAGTCGACGCGAATTCACGCGCCTGCCCACTCAGCGAGGGCGCATTCACCAGCGCCATCGTGCCGCCTGCGTCCACGCTCGATCCGCTTGTCCCCGTGTCGTAGGCTGCGTTCCAGGTCGGTAACGCCTGGAGCGCGCTCACTACAACCGCATTCGAGGGAACATTCCCCGGCGCGCCTCCACCACCCGAACCGCCGGAACCCGTCCCGCTGCCGGTTCCGCTGCTGCCTTGTGCCGTTTTCGAACCGACGCTGACTGCGCCACAACCTGCGACCAGCGTCGCAGCTGCAAAAAAAGAGAGAGAAGCTGCAGTCCAACAAACCAGTTTCACTGTCCTACCTGGCGAGCGCAAAAATTCGAGCGCGTCTCTTCGGGCTTGCAGACACTGCTGCGCCGGAATGCCTGGGCAACAAAACGAGGCATTCCCCGCTAATAGTTCTCCACGATCCGCATTTCTCGGGCGAAGTTAACCAGGACCATACGCGCAGTTACCTGTATTAGCAATCACATAATCGACCGCAGACCAAACTACAGTAACTGCCGGGCGTTCTCACACCTGGCGCATCAGACATGAGTTACGACTGAACTACCACCTTGTAACGAACCTTGCGCCGCCGGATTCCCTGAGCTCGGTGCTCTGTGCTCTGAGCTCTGTGCCCTGAAATCTGTGCCCCCTGCTACCCTTCCCTCATGGCCGTTCGCAAGATCGTCCACGTCGACATGGACGCCTTCTACGCCTCGGTCGAGCAGCGCGACGATCCCGCCCTCCGCGGCAAGCCCGTCGTTGTCGCCTGGCGCGGCAACCGCTCCGTCGTCTGCACCGCCTCCTACGAAGCGCGCCGTTTCGGCATTCGCTCCGCCATGCCCGCCCTGCGCGCCGAGCGTCTCTGCCCCGCCGCCATCTTCATCCCGCCCGACTTCGTCCGCTACCGCGCCGTCTCCCGCCAGACGCGTGACATCTTCCGCCTCCACACCGACCTCATCGAGCCCCTCTCGCTCGACGAAGCCTATCTCGACGTCACCGAAAATAAATGCGGCCTGCCCACCGCCACCAAAGTCGCCAGCGCCATCCGTAAACAAATTCGCGACGAGCTGCACCTCACCGCCTCGGCCGGCGTCGCGCCCAATAAGTTCCTCGCCAAAATCGCATCCGACTGGCGCAAGCCCGACGGCCTCTTCGTCATTCAACCCGAAGACGTCGACACCTTTCTCCCGCCGCTTCCCGTCGAGCGTCTGCCTGGCGTCGGCAAAGTCACCGCGGAACGCCTCGCCAACCTCGGCATCAGGACCGTCGCCCACCTGCGCGCCATGGAATTAGTAACCGTGGAAGAGCATTTTGGACGTCACGGCCATCGCCTGCACGAGCTGGCCTACGGTATCGATGAAAGCGAGGTCGTCCCTGACCGCCCCACCAAATCCATCTCTGCCGAAGACACCTTCGAGCGCGACATCCCCCTCGAGGCCACCGAGGACGCCATCCGCCGCCTCGCTGAAAAAATCTGGAACGCCTCGCGCAAAGAATCCCGCATCCCGCGCACCGTCGTCCTCAAACTCAAAACTACGGAATTCAAAATCCTCACCCGCTCGTTCACGCCCGCCGAGCCTGTCGCCTCCTGCGAAGAGCTCACCGGCATCGCCCTCACCCTGCGCGAGCGCGTCTCGCTCGGTCCCGCCCAGCGCTTCCGCCTCATCGGCGTCGGCCTCCACAACTTCCGCGACCCTGGCGACGCCCCCGCCCAACCCATCCTCTTCGACGAAACAGAAATGTCATCCTGAGCGAGCGCCGGAGAGGATCTCGCCAGCGGTGTAAGCTCTCAGCCGGCGCGAAGTCGAACGGACCCCCCGTAGCAGCAAACATTGCACCGGCGCAAACTCTAATCGCGGAGGGGAATCGGTCGCGCAGCGGCCAACAAGGAATCTGAAGCGGTGGTTTTCTAAACGCTGAACCCTGAACGCTTGTCTTCCAGCTTCGAACTACCCCTTCACCCGCACCTCGGTGCTCGGCGCCCTGACAATCAACGGCACCACAATCGACACCAGCATGATCACCGCAATCACATGCAGACCGTGCGCAAACGAAGTCTCCGTCTGCCGCAGATGCGCGATCAGCAACGGCCCAAAAGCGCTCGCGAATCCCCACGCCGTCAACATCAGTCCGTAAATCGGCCCGATGTTCTTCGCGCCAAAGTAGTCGGCCGCAAACGCCGGCATCGTTCCGAAACCGCCGCCGTAGCACATCAGAATAATGAACGTCAGCACCGTGAGCATCGACGCCGCGCCGATGTTCGGCATCGCCCAGAACAGCCCCACCTGGCACAAATACATCACCACAAACGTCCAGCGCCGCGTGATCCCGTCCGAAACCCACGCCCAAAACACCCGCCCCACCGCGTTGCCGATGCTCGCAATCCCCACCATTCCCGCCGCAACCACCGCCGTCACCTTCGCGATCTCCTGGAACATCGGCGACTCCTGCGAGATCACCGAGATCCCCGCCGTCGTGTTCAGAAACAGAATCAGCCACAGCGCCCACCACTGCCACGTCCCCAGAGCGCGCCCCAGCGTGTAATCCTCTATCACGCGCTGCTTCACCTGCGTCGCCGTCGGCTTCCATCCTGCCGGCACATAATCCGCCGGCGGATTCTGCATGAACCAGCCCGTAATCATCGTCACGATCAGATACGCGACCCCCAGATACGCAAACGTGTGCAGCACGCCCACGCGTTGAATCAGCCGCGTCGCTACCGGCGCCGTCACCAGAGCCCCCGCGCCGAAACCGCCCACCGCTACGCCCGTGATCAGCCCACGCCTGTCCGGAAACCACTTCACCAACACTGAAATGGGCACAATGTAACCGAACCCGAGCCCGATCCCGCCGATCACACCGTAGGAAAAATAGAGCCAATGCAGACTATTTGCCGAGTAGCTCGCCAGAAAAACCCCAAGCCCGTAAAGAAAACCGCCCGTCAGCGCTACCGGGCGCGGTCCCGTCTTGTTCAGCCACAATCCCCCAAAAAACGCCGACACCCCCAGTACGAAAATGCAAATCGTGAACGTCAGCGTGACCTGCGAAATTGTCCAGTGAAATTGTTTCACCAGTGGAGTGCGAAACACGCTCCACGCATAAACAGCGCCCAGCGCCATCTGCATAAAGATGCCCGCAAGCGCAATGCCCCAACGTTTGCCTTCCGACATGCTCCCCCTCCAGGATGGAATTCCACGCGCGGTCTTATTGCTTCGGGCTGGGGGAGCAGCCTTTCTCCTTCAGACGAGTGCCCAGGTTTTCGAGAAATCTGTTGACCAGTGCCACGCTCCGCCGCAATTCCGGCCGGCGGAACTGCCCCAGCAGCGAAAACAAACTCGGCGGATCGATCACCGGTCGCCGCTCGCTGCCCAGCGTCTCCCCCACCGCGCTTGCGATGCATTGCATCAGCTCCGGGTTCATCGAGCCCATCATCTTGCCGAAGATGATCGCGTTCCGCAACCCATGGATCGCCTGCGATGTGTCCGAGTCCTTGACCAACGCCTCCAGCGCGCGATCCTTCGCGCTCAGCGCGCCGCGCAGCACGTCGAACACGCCCGCCTCATGCGCCTGTTCGATCAGCTCGTACGCATCCAGCAACGCCTCGGCATGCTCCGCCGGCGCCTTCTCCAGTCGAGCCAGCAACTCCTTCCGCGGATCCCGCGGTGCAATCTCCAAAGCGATCGGTTGCGCCATGTGGTTTCCTCCTGCCCGCCCCTCGGCTACTCGCTGACCGCATTTCGGCCAGCCGACTCTTAGCTAACCGACTCTTAGCTAACCGGCTTTTAGCTAACCGGCTCTTAGCTGACCGCTTTTCAGCTGACCGGTTCCCCGCTTTTCCCTGGCGTCCGAATCTGCACCAGCCCATTCCCCGGCTCGTGATAATCCGCCCGCTTCCACTTCCGTTCCACTTCCACGCCCATCTGGGGCGTCGGATGCCCAAATCTCGAATTCGTCCGCGGCAGCGGATTCGCGCCCTCTTCCTCCAGCACCTTCATCCGCACCGACGTCTCCTTGTACGCAGGCGTATGCGTCACCACATCGGTGTGGCTGCTCGTCAGCCGATTCACTGGCTCAGCCGTCGAGTTCATCGGCATGTACAACTCCTCGCCCTTCACTCGATCCGTCACCACCGCCTGCACCCGCACCTCGCCATAGCGCGACGTTAGCTCCACCCACCGCCCGTTGTCGATCCCCCGCGCCTTGGCCAGCTCCGGCGAAACCTCCACAAACGTCGACGGCGTCTTCTCTTTGATCCCTTTTGTTCGGTAGGTCAAATTCCCTTCGTGGAAATGCTCCAGCAGCCGCCCGTTGTTCAGATGTAAATCGAAATTTGCATCCTGCTGATCCGTCGGCTCCGTCCATTGCAACGGGAACAACTTCGCCTTCCCATCCGGAAACGCGAATTTCTGCGTGTACAGCAGTGGCTGATCCGTTCCGTCCGCGGCCACCGGCCACTGCAGCGTCTTGTATCCCTCCAGCCGCTCATACGTGACTCCGGCAAACATCGGCGTCTGCGCCGCAATCTCCTGGTAAATCTCCGACGGATGCGCGTACCTCCAGCCCGCGCCCAGTTGGTTCGCGACGTTCATGATGATCTGCCAGTCCGGCCGGCTCTCTCCCAGTGGCTCAAACACCGGGTACAGCCGTTGAATCCGCCGCTCCGTGCTCGTAAACGTCCCTTCCTTCTCGAGGCTCGGGCACGCCGGCAAAATCACATCGGCGAACTTACACGTCTCGGAGAAGAAAATCTCCTGGATCACCAGGAAATCCACCTTCGCCAGCGCCGCGTCCACATAGTTTGCGTTGGAATCCACCAGGCTCATCTCTTCGCCAAAGACATACAACGCCTTCAGCTTGCCCTCGTGGATCGCGTCGATCATCTGGTGATTGTCCAGGCCCGCCTTCGGCGGCAGCGTCACACCCCACGCCTTCTCAAACTTCGCCCGGATTTCCAGGTCCTCCACCTTCTGATAGCCCGTGTAGTTATTCGGCATCGCGCCGTGATCGCTCGCCCCCTGCACGTTATTGTGTCCGCGCAGCGGATACGCTCCCGTCCCCGGCCGCATGTAATTCCCCGTCGCCAGCAGCAAATTCGAAATCGCCGTCGAAGTATCCGACCCCATCGAATGCTGCGTCACCCCCATCGCCCACAGCACGCACATGCTCTTCGCGTCCACAATCATCCGCGCCACTTTTTCGAGGGTCTCCACCGGCAGTCCCGTCCGCTGGCTCGCAAACTCCATCGTGAACGGTTCAAGGCTCTTCCTGTACTCCTCGACGCCGTTCACCCACTGACTCAAAAAGTCCGTCTTAGCCAGACCCTGATCGAAAATCCACCTCGTCACCGCGCTCATCCAGATCAAATCCGTCCCCGGCTTCGGATGCAGGAACACATCCGCCCGGTGCGCCATCTCATGCTTCCGCAAGTCCGATACGATCAGCTTTTGCCCGCGCAGTTTGTGCGACTGCTTCACCCGCGTCGCCAGCACCGGATGGCTCTCCGCCGTGTTGCTACCGACAATCACCACTAACTCGGCAGCCTCAATATCTGAGATAGAACCCGAATCCCCGCCGTACCCCACCGTCCGGAATAGCCCAATCGTCGCCGGTGCCTGGCAGTACCGAGAGCAGTTATCCATATTGTTAGTCCCGATCACTGCCCGGGCTAACTTCTGCATCAAGTAGCTCTCTTCGTTCGTGCACTTCGAAGACGACACGAACGCCAGCGCATCCGGCCCGTGCGCCGCCTTGATCTCCGAGAACCGCCGAGCCACCAGCCCCAGAGCCTCATCCCACGTTGCCTCGCGAAACTTCCCGTCCTCGCGGATCAGCGGCTTCGTCAGCCGGTCCTGGCTGTTCACAAACTCCCAGCCGAACTTCCCCTTCACGCACGTCGAAATCCCGTTCGCCGCGCCGTGCTCGGGTTCAACCTTCAATATGTGGCGATCCCGCGTCCAGACGTCGAAGCTGCACCCCACCCCGCAGTACGTGCACACTGTCTTCGTCTTCTTCGTCCGTGACTCCCGCATCGCCTCTTCGACTTCCGACAGCTGCAGAATCGCGCCGTACCCCAGCTCCGGCTCGATCCCCTTCACCACGTCGATCATCCCGTCCAGCGCAGGCTTCGGCAGATCTGTGAAATATCCCGCCTCGCCCAGCATCGTCGTCTCCATCAGCGCGTTGCACGGACACACCGTAACGCAGTGCCCGCACGAAACGCAGCTCGACTCTCCGATCGGAGCGCCGCCATCCCACAACACGCGCGGATGCTCGTCCTCCCAGCGAATGCTCAGCGTCTCGTTCACCTGCACGTTCTGGCACGCCTCCACGCACCGCCCGCACAGAATGCACTGGTCCGGGTCGTAGCGATAGAAAGGATTCGTGAAGTCCTTGTCGTACGGCTTTGGCTTATACGGAATCTGCTGGTGCTCCACCGCAAGCATCTTCGTCGTGTTATGCACCGTGCAGTTGCCGTTATTGTTGTCGCAGACCGTGCAGTACAGCAGATGATTCCCGAGGATCCGATCGAAAGCCTCGCGCTGTGCCTTCTGCGCCCGCGCCGACTCGGTCGCCACTTTCAACCCTTCGGCGGCCAGCGTCCCGCAAGCCCGCACCAGCTTGCCGTCCATCTCCACCATGCATGTATCGCAGGTCTGGATCGGCCCCATCTGCGGGTGATAACAAACCTGCGGCACCGCAACGCCCGCACGGTTCATCACATCCAGCAGCCGTTCCCCGGCGCTGAACTCGTGTTTTGTCCCGTCAATTGTAGCTACGGGCATAGCTCAATATCCCTCGCTGCAGCGGTCGCCATGCTATCACGGAACTGTAACAAGAAGTGTTAACGAAGAATCGCCGCTTCTGCTGAGATGCTCCGGGCCCCGCGCCGGACGCACACAGTCCCACGAGTCAAGCTCGCTATTGGTTCCAGGCTCCCAGCTCCAGGCTCCAAGCCACGGCCTCCCAGCTACGGCCTTGGCTACCGGCTACAGGCCACAGGCTACCGGCTGCCCTTCACGGCTGTCCCTCCGGGCTCGGATTCGCCGCCGTAAAGTCCGAACAGCAAGGCTTCGCCGCCGCCGAAAACTCCATCAGTTCCACCCGCGTCAGGTCCGGATCGAAAAAATTAAACTGCCACTTCCCGTCCCTGCCCATCTGCGGACGCGCCGGCGCATCCCCCAGCCGATCCTCCGAGTAGAGCTTCGTCACCGTCGTCTCCATATTCACCACGCCCAGCGAAAAATGATTCAACACCCCAAGCTGCTGCTGCGTGATGTGATCCGGCGCGCCGGTTCCGTTGTACACCATGTACTCCAGCCAGTCGTGCCCATCCGGAACCTGCTGCGACACCCAGTCCGTGTGCTCGTGCATCCCTCCGTACCAATAAGGCTGGAACCCCAGCAGCCCGCGATAAAACGTGTCTTCCTTCGCCCGATCCCGCACGAACATCCCCACGTGAATGATCCGCCGCCCGATCGGATCGGCCCCGCCGAGTGTATACAGCGCCGCCGTGCTCTTCGTCCCCAGCACCTTCTCCGGCGGCTGCACAAATTCCACCTTGTTCCCCTCCGGATCCTGCACCTCGAACCACGCATTCCCGTCGCTGCCCTTCTTCACCGCATCGGGAACCGTCACGCCCTTCGCGCCCAAATACGCCCGCATCTGCTCCGCGCTCCGCGTAATGTACCCCAGATGATCCAACCGGCTCGCGCCCGCATCCGCGGGCATCGGCAGCACCTCGACAAACTGCTCCTGGTTCACGTAATACCGGACGCCGCTGCCGTTTTCCGGATCGTCCCCCTTCTTCAGCCCTATATCGTGCACGTAAAAGTGCTCCGCCTTCGCCGCATCGCTCGTGTACACCGCGATATGGGAAACGCCCACAATCGCCGGCCTCGTCTGCGCCGCGCACGAAACCACAACAAGCAACCAACCCGCCAAAGAAACACGCATGAACTTCCGCCCCTCCCTACTGCGTATCGGTGCGTAACAAGCATAACGCCGCGGCCCCCCCGAACGGTTCCAGACCGTTCTCCGCGAAGGAGAATCCGCGCTCTCCATCGCAGAAATGCTCTACTATGTCCCCACGGATGAAACGTCGGACCAGAAAGAAGCCCGCCTCTCCCAATCTCCTGCGCCTTTTTCTGGCTCTATGGATCGTCGCCAGCCTCGGCTACTGGATCGCCGGCGTCGTCGACCTCTGGGACTTCCGCGTCCACTGGGACCAGCGCGTCAATATTCCCTTCCACTTCGATTCCGATTCGCGCCAGGTTCACGAAAATGGCCTCGCGCCCGAAGCCCGCGCCGCCGGACTCAAGCCCGGCGACCGCATCGAGCAACTCAACGGCGCGCCCTACAGCGGCATCGCCCAATGGACCACCGTCCTCTCCGAAAGCCACCCCGGCGACATCCTCGACGTCGACGTCGCCCGCGCCGGCGGCTCCCCTGCCACGCTCACCATCACCCTGGTCCGTTCTCCTTATTTCTTCGGCCGTATGTCCCCCATCCTGGCCTTCTGGCAGGGCTTTCTTCTCGTCGGCCTCCTCACCCTCGTTTGCCTCCTCATCGGCTACTGGGTCGTTCTCACCCGTCCCGCCGATCGCAACGCCTGGCTCCTCCTTATCCTCCTCACCTTTCCCAGCGTCGTCTTCATCAACCCGGGCCTGGCCACCGGCCTGTCTCTCGTCCTCCGCGGCTTCTGGTACGAAACCCTGCAGCTCGCCGGCGCCCCCGCCCTGCTCCTCTTCGGAATCTGGTTTCCGGAGCGCTCCCGCATCGACGCCCGCGCCCCATGGATCAAGTGGGTCCTCTTCGGCGTCTTCGGCGTCTCCGTCTGTGTCCTCTACCCCTCCATCTATATGGAGAACTACGGCGGCGGCGACGGACCCATCCTCACCCGCGCCAGCAACATCGCCAGCGCCGTCATCAACGCCTTCAACCTCCTCAGCATCATCCTCTATCTCGTCCTCACCCTCGATAAGCTCCGCTCCGCTTCCACTGAAGATGCCCGCCGCCGTCTCCGCGTCCTCACCACCGGCATGAGCATCGGCATGGGCGCCCTGCTCCTGGTGTTCGTGCTGCTGCCTGACCTGCCACCCGCCTTCCGCATAACCGGCAACACCGCAGCCGGCTACTGGATTCGCAGCGCCGGCGCCCTGCTCTTCATGATCGCCCCCCTCACCCTGGCTTACGTCGTCGTCGTGCAGCGTGCTCTCGACGTCCGCGTCCTGCTCCGCATCGGCAGCCGCTACGCCCTCGCCAGGGCCACCCTTTGGGTCCTGCAAATCGCCCTCCTCGTCGTCATCGGCCTGCGCCTCTTCCTCCCCATGTTCGAGCGCCGCGTTCCCCAGCCCTCCGACGTCTGGACCGCCCTCATCTTTCTCGCCCTCATCATCGCCCTCCGCTTCGGCGTCAGCAAACGCCTCGAGCAGTGGCTCGACCGCCAGTTCTTTCGCGAAGCCTACAACGCCGAAGTCATGCTCAACGAACTCTCCGACGAGGTCCGCCACTTCACCGAAACCAAACCCCTCCTCGAAACCGTCGCCCGCACCGTTTGCGACACCCTGCACATCCGCCAGATCGCCATGCTCCTCCGCCATGGCGAGGTATTCCAGCTCGAGCAGGCAGTCGGCCTCTCCGCCGACGGCGCCCTCGCCCTGCCCGCGGCGGCCTCCTCCATCCGCTACCTCTCCAACTCCAACGAGCCAGCCCGCCTCTATCGCGACGACCCCGACGCCTGGTATCTCATGGCCGGAACCGCCGAGCGCCGCGCCCTCGATCTCCTCAACGCCGAGCTCCTGGTTCCGCTGCCCGGCCGCAATCGCCTCATGGGCGTCATGGCCCTCGGACCCAAGCGCTCCGAAGCTGCCTGGTCCCGCACCGATCTCCAGGTTCTCCAAACCGTCGCCCGCCAAACCGGCCTCGCCCTCGAAGTCAGCGAGCTCGCTCACTCCCTCGCCTCCGAAGCCGCGCAGCGCGAGCGCGTCAATCGCGAAATGGAAATCGCCCGCGAGGTCCAGGAACGCCTCTTCCCCCAGGAAATGCCCGTTATCGTCGGCGCCTCGCTCGCCGGAGCCTGCCGCGCCGCCCTCGGCGTTGGCGGCGATTACTACGACGTCTTCAGTCTCGAGGATGGCCGCCTCGGCCTCGCCATCGGCGACGTCTCCGGCAAAGGCATCTCCGCCGCGCTCCTCATGGCCAGCCTCCGTGCCTCGCTTCGCGGCGTCTCCCTCAACAGTCCGCAAAGCTTCGCCGATCTCATGCACAAAATCAACGTGCTGGTCTATGAAGCCTCAGCGTCGAACCGCTACGCCACCTTCTTCTTCGCCGCCTACGATCCCAAGACCCGCCGCCTCGAATGCGTCAACGCAGGCCACAACCCGCCCGTCCTGCTCCGCAACGGAGAAGTCATCCGTCTCGAGGCCGGTGGTCCGGTCGTCGGCCTCCTCCCGCTCGCCCCTTACCTCGAACAGGCCCTCACCCTCGAACCCGGCGACCTCCTGCTCCTCTATACCGACGGCATCAGCGAAGCCATGACCCACGACGACGAAGAATGGGGCGAGGATCGCATGATCGAAGCCGCCACCAAAGTCCGCACCAAACACGCCGACGAAGTCCTCCACGCCCTCTTCGCCGCCTGCGACAAATTCACCGCCGGAGCCCCCCAGCACGACGACATGACCATGCTCATCCTCAAGCTCGACTAGCGTTCGCCTAAAATCCAAAACACCTCAAACCCGGAGAACTCCAGGTTCACCCACAGCAAGAAGCCTGGACCCAGTGCCCATTTTTCTTAGTCTTGTGGCCAACAGCCCTGCTATGCCGCCTGGTCATCTCTCGATCTCTTCGCTGCCTCGTAGTGCTTATATTCTCTGAAGGTCGGTATCTCGGTAGCCTGCCTTGCCACCCATTCTTCAAATGTGCCGTTGAATACCTCGATGTCCTGGCCGAAAACAGTTTTGTAGCGCTTCTCCGCATCTCGATCTTCCGGCAGGATCAGGACGATCTCTTTGCGATCGATGTGTTGCGTGTTTTGCTTAAACGCCGTGATCACGACGATGTCGTCAAGAGGCAGGCTGTATCCGACGAAGTACAACGAATCTGCCCGGCGAAGCGCAGCCTCGGCATGGCTCCAGATCCTGCGAATATGGCTGTTCGCGTAGTTCTTTGCGAGGGTTGGGGGAATGATCATGGGCCTCAGGTCCCCATCGCACCATTCGCATTTGGCTTGCCGTTCCGGATCAAGGAGCATATCGGAAAGCTCATTCAGCGTTTTCACCGGGCGGCTGTCCGGCCCTTCCTCGGAATTGAGCCGGTGCGCTTCCAGCCACTGCCTGGTCTGGTACAGCTGAACCCGCCCGCAGCCAGTGCAATACAACCAATCCATCGATCCGTGCAGTTTATGCAGTTGCCGGCCAGAGCTTGGTTCCGCGTAGGGTGCTTCAAATGAAACGTTGTAGATCGGTATCGTCTGGGTCCCGCCTGAGCCCCTTGCCTTCAGGCCCGACAGGTGCTGCATCGCTGCCCTCTCGAGGAACAGATCGTAATTCATCGAAATCAGACTGAAATTCCTGTCGAGCCCGTAGAGGTAGTCGAGAAATACTTCGTGGGGATAGAGCCTCTTTATCTCTTCCATCTCTATCTCTTTCTTTTGCGCATCGAACTGCTTCAGATAGGCGTCCAGCACCGACTTGATGATCAGCCCGTCCAGGATCTCGCGGATGCCCACCAGGTCTCTTGGTCTCCAGCACCCTCTGGACGGAGGCCTCGGGCAGCTTTGAGAAACGAGGCCCCGTCCCTGCTCAATGGTCATATCGATGACGCTCAGAAGGAGTCCGACGTCAGGCTGACGCGTCCTTTGAACGAAATCCGGGCCGCTGACACCAAACACATCGGACAGGAAATCCGTCAGCAGTCGGTGCCAGGGTTCATCCACAATGCCCTCCCGGTCGAAAGCCTTTGGGAGAACCTCTCCCAGCGAAAGTCCGCCACAGGCGCGCGACGCTCCTGCACCGAACACTGCCACGATTTTGCGATCGGTCATGTCGCCCCCCGTACCTCTTCTAAACGCCGTTTTACGATGTAACACCGCGCTTTGGCCGGGGAAAAGTCGTGCAATCGGAGGGCAGCTGTTTCCTCTGGCGTTGCCGCGCGAATCAGCGTGAACAACCGGAATCGCGGCACGCCTGCTCTCGGTGGCTCAACATGGGGATCCACTCCCAATTGAAGACCACGCTTTGTAGGCCGTTGCGCCCTATGGCAACTGGTCGACCGCGTGCGAACTGACTGACCAGGCAGGGAAACGCAAATGCTGTCGGCCCACAATTCGATAGGGTCTAACCTTTGTCCCATCAAAATGTCGCCTTGGTCAAGACAAAACTTCGCCGCCCTCGGTCCCCTGGCCGGGACTCAACCGATCCGGCCTGCTCCCTCACAACCCCGCGAAAAACCCCGCCATCCGCTCCAAACCCTCATGCACATCGGCGTGCTAAGTAGCATACGACAACCGAATGTGCTCCTCCGTCCCAAACGCCTCGCCCGGCACCGTCACCACGTGCGCCTCATGCAGCAGCCGCTTTGACAACTCCATCGCCGTCCCCACACCCTCTTCGTCCCAGCCATAAATAAGTCCACTGCCGGGCCCCCAGCACGACGACATAACC
>Ga0181525_10002956_pt1 | contig 13614 bp, 14 predicted proteins | sample PEATcosm2014_Bin_48_FD_121100 | JGI IMG/M metagenome (GOLD analysis project Ga0181525, IMG submission 121100) | Peatland microbial communities from MTU Mesocosm Facility, Houghton, MI, USA - PEATcosm2014_Bin06_10_metaG | ecosystem: Environmental > Terrestrial > Soil > Wetlands > Peat | place...
CCCATGCGCTTAAGCTCGGCGCGCATGGCTGCGATGTTGTCATAGGTCCAGGAGGCGGGGTCCGTCTTGCGCTGGCGGGCGGCGTTTTCGGCCGGAAGGCCGAAGGCGTCCCAGCCCATGGGGTGCAAAACGTCATAGCCGGTCGCGCGCTTGTAGCGGGCGACGACGTCGCCCAGCGTGTAGTTTCGGACATGGCCCATATGGATTTTGCCAGATGGATACGGGAACATTTCCAAAACGTAGTATTTTGGCCGCGACGAGGCGGGGACGTCCTGCGCCTTGAAACATTCGGCGGTGTCCCACGCGGCCTGCCAATGCGGCTCGGAGATGGAAAAATCGTAGCGGGTGGATTCAGTGTCTGACATTGCCAACTGTTTAGTGAAGCCGCGCCGCGCCGCCAAGAGGACACAGCATCCCCAAAGCCCCGGGAAAAACGTAATGTTTCGCCCACTTGCAAATATTACGGCGAATATTACGCTTGGGCCATCTGGCGCGGGCCTGCCCCGGGCTATAAGTATCTGAACGCCTAAGGGGAAAATCAGCCATGAGCACTTCTTCCACACTCGACGCCGCCGTACACGGTTCTATCGCCAAAATCCCCGAATGCCTCGCCGCAGGGTATATCGATGTGGGCTCTGGACTGCTGCTCAGCATCAAAACCGTCGACTCCCACCCGCGCGAAGTCGTCGAACTCGTCGCCGCGGCAACCGCCGACTTGTTCCAGGGGCCCAATGTGCTGACCGTGGAAAATATCTGGAAAAAAGCGCGCGGCGTTTCCGGGGATTTGCACTACTTTCAGGAAATCATCGTCAATAGCCATAACGTGATCCACGTCTTCATGCGCGGTAAAAAATACCCGGACTACGTCTCCGTGTTCGTCTGCCGCAATACCGCCAATCTCGGCATGGTGCTCGCCAAATCCCGCGCTGCGATCCCGGTGATTGAAGCCTCCGTCTAAGGGTAGAAAGTACGGCCAAGGGGCGCTGCCCCTTGGAACCCCGCCAACGGACGCGCCGTTGGATCCGCGCAAGATTTAAAATAAGGGCCTCACCTCCGGGAGTTTAAACTCCCTCGCAGGCGAGGCCCTTTTTTTAAACCTTATTCATGAGTTCCAAGGGCTCGGCCCTTGGCGGGGTCCAGGGGCAGCGCCCCTGGCCGTATTTATGCCCTTACCCCGGCTTCATGGCCGGGGGAGGAGGACGGCGGTGGGGGCGGTGATGAGGCAGACGCGGTAGGTGTCGATGATTTGGGTGCCTCGGCGGCGGGTGAGGGTGCCGATTTGGGTGGGGCAGATGGCTTTTATGTTCTTGCGGCGGGTGAGGATGATGCCCGTGAGGTTTTGGTCTGAGAAGGTGGGGTAGGGGAAGTAGGCCCAGCGGAGGTCGACGTCGGTATCGGGGTTAGGGGGTGGGATGACGCCGATGACGGGGACGGAGGCGGGGGCGTAATGGGCCAGGGCGACGGTGGTGGCGTAGTCGTCGGCGGTGATGAAGGCGGGGTTTGAGGCGGCGGCTTGGGTGGCGAAGGTTTGCCAGCCGTCGAGTTGCAGAGCCGAGGGGTCGGCGCTCGCGCGGATGGGCAGGATGGGGGTGAGGGCTTGGGCGTAGACCAGGCCGGTGAGGGCAAAGCCCAGGCCCAAAGCGGGTTTTAACCAGCGGCGCAGCGTGGCCATGGGCAGGGCGGCGGCGGCGAGGCAGGCGGAGGGGTAGAGGATGCCGGTCCAGTTGGGTTCGACGCGGCCGGAGAGGACGTGTTCAAGCAGGACGACGCCGGGGACGACGGTGAGCCAGATGAGCAGGTGGGCGGCAGGCGCGTGCGACAGGCGCAGGCGCCATAAGCCGCAGGCGACGAGGCCGAAGATGATGGGGGTGAAGAAAAGGGGTTGGCCGAGGAGAAGCTCGGCCAGGAATTGCGGGGCGTGGGTGATGGAGGAGTTGGGCGCACCTGAGACGCGGCCACCTTGTTTGAAATAGCTGACCCAGCCGTGGATGGCGTTCCAGTAAAGGTCCGGCGCGAAGAGGAGGAAGGCGAGGGCGACGGCGGCCCAGGGCCAGGGGGTGCGCAAGGTGGCGCGGCCTTCGGGCGAGGCGATGAGCCAGATGAAGACGGCGGCGATGAAAAGCAGGCCGGTGTATTTAGAAAGCAGCGCGAAGCCTGCGGCGAGGCCGATGGCGAGCCACCAGCGCGGGTTGCCGGTGGTGATGAGCTGGGCCAGGGCGGCGAGGCCGGCGGTCCAGAATAGAAGGAGGGGCATGTCCGGCACCAGCATGACCGAGCCGGCACCGGCCAGGAGGGTGGCGTTAAACAAGGCCGCCGCGATGAGGCCGGCCTGGCGGTGGGGGAAGAGGGTTTCGCCGGTGTGCCAGAGGAGGAGGGAGCCCAGCGCGGCCATGATCGGGGTGAGGAAGCGGATGCCAAGCGCCGTGGGGCCGAAAAGGAGCGTGCCGGCGCGGATGCACAGCGCGATCATCGGCGGGTGGTCGAAATAGCCGGGCTGAAGGTGCTGCGACCACATGAAATAGTAGATTTCGTCGGGCGAGAGCGGGAGGGTGGCGCAGAGGATAAGACGCAGAAGGGTCAGCGCGGCTAAGGCCGCCAGAACGAGACGCATTTAGCGGGCTCTCCAGACGAGGGTGGCGGAGACGGCGTAGTTCCACACCACGCCGATGGCGGCACCGGCGGCGCCGGAAAGCAGGGCGGTGCCGTTCTGGGCGTAAAGCGTGCGGGCGATGCCGATATTGGCGATGGCGCCCAGGCTGCATACCGCGAGGAAGAGGGCGAGACCCTGCCAGGCGCGGGCACCCTTCAGGCGCTGGGCACGGTAGGTGAGCTGGTTGTTCAGCTCGAAATTGGCGACCATGGCGATGATGGTGCCCAGCGTCTGGGCGGTGGCGAAGGAGGCGCCGGACCAGGTGGCGAGCTGGAGGATCACCAGGTTGATGAGGACGCCAACCGCGCCGACCAGGGCGAAGGAGAGGAAACGCAAGGGAATCACGCCGCCGAGGAGCTTGTCGATGAGCATGCCGGCGAATTGCAGGAGGACCAGGGCGTCGAGCTTGCTCTCGCCCGCAATGCGGGGGCGGAAGGTGTAGGGGATTTCGGCGATGATGAGCTTCTTGGGGGCGGCGAGCATGAGGTCCAGGAGGATTTTGAAGCCCTGGCCGGAGAGGCGGCCGGCGAGCTGCTCGAACATGTCCCGGCGGAGGAGGAAGAAACCGCTCATGGGGTCCGTGATGGCGGCGCCGGTGAGGGTTTGGGCGAGGCGGATGCCGGTTTCCGAGAGTTTTACGCGCAGGGGGGAGGAGAGGCCGGAGGAATCACCGCCCTCGACATGCCGCGAGCCGACGGCCATGTCCGCGCCGCCGCGCACGGCTTCCAGCATGAAGGGGAGGCGGGTTTCGTCGTGCTGCATGTCGCCGTCAATGACCGCGACATAGTCCGCCGAGGAGGACAATGCGCCTTCAATGACGGCGGAGGACAGGCCGCGCCGCCCGACGCGGCGGATGCAGCGGACACGGCGGTCCTGTTTGGCGATGTCGCGCGCGGCCTGCGCCGTGCCGTCCGGGCTGTTGTCGTCCACAAAGACAACCTCCCAATCCATGCCCTTTAACGCCTCATCCAGCGCCTGAACCATGGGCTGGACGTTGGCACGCTCATTGTAACAGGGAACGACGACGGTCAGGGACATTGCTGGGAGCCTTGGGGTTGGGAGAAGAAAGAAAGGCCAGGGGGCTCTGCCCCCTGGACCCCCGCCAAAGGCTCGCCTTTGGAATCCGGTAATTAGGGTTTGGGGAGGGAGGGGTCATTCGCCCCCGAGGACGGTGAATTAACAAGACGGACGGAGAAGGCGAATGACCCCTCCCTCCCCAAACCCTGGTTAAGGGTTCTAAGGGCGAGCCCTTAGCGGGGTCCAGGGGCAGCGCCCCTGGCCTTACTTGCCTTCCCAAACTCAAATGGCTTCGAGCACGGCCTCGGCGCGGCTGACGTCGAAGCCGCCGGGTTCTTCGACGGCGAGGTGGGTGACGATGCCGTCCTGGGTGACGAGGGCGAAGCGCTGGCTGCGGATGCCGAGGCCTCGGGCGGTGAGGTCCAGCTCCAGGCCGAGGGCTTTGGTGAAGGTGGCGGAGCCGTCGGCGAGGAAGGTGATGGTGTCGCCGGCTTTATGGTCTTTGGCCCAGGCGCCGAGGACGAAGGCGTCGTTAACCGCCATGCAGATGATACGGTCCACGCCCTTGGCCTTGAAGGCGGCGGCGTGGGTGAGGAAGCCGGGGAGGTGTTTGGCGCTACAGGTGGGGGTGAAGGCGCCGGGGACGGCGAAGAGGACGACTTTACCGGGGCCGAAGAGGTCGGCGGTGTCGGCTTCGCGCGGGCCCTCCTGGGTGGCTACCATAAGTTTCATGGCTGGGATTTTGTCGCCGATTTTGATCATGGCATGGGCCTTTGGTTTCTGGATGGTGAAGCTTCGTATACGAAGTGCAAGGGGTCGTGAAGAGATGGGACTGGCGGGGCGGGGGGACAGTTTATATATGGGGTGGTATGGGCGAAATGGATAAAACGGCGGTGGATTGGCTGAGCGGGCAGATTTTAATTGCCATGCCGGCCATGCGCGATCCGCGCTTTGTGCAGAGTGTGATTTTTGTCTGCGTGCATACCGCGCAGGGGGCGATGGGCGTGGTGCTGAACCGGCCCTTGCGGCGGCCTAAATTTGGCGATCTGCTGGAGCAGCTGGGCGTGGCGCCGAGCCCGCCGAAGCGCGAGATACGGCTGGGGACGGGCGGGCCGGTGGATGATAATCGCGGGTTTGTGCTGCACTCGCCGGACTGGAGCGCTGCGGGGAGCATGCAGGTGGAAGGCGGCTATGTGCTGACGGCGAATTTGGAAGTGTTGCAGGCGATCGCCGAGGGCGGCGGGCCGGAGCATGGGTTTTTGGCGCTGGGCTATGCCGGGTGGGAAGCCGGGCAGCTGGATGAAGAGATTAAGCAGAATTCCTGGCTGAGCGTGCCCGCCGATGCGGCGCTGGTTTATGATGAAGATTATGCGACGAAGTGGACGCGCGCGCTGGCGAAGCTGCGGATTGAGCCTTGGATGCTCTCCGAGCAGGCGGGGCGGGCGTGACCGCGCGCCAGCCAAAACGGATTTTAGTCGCTACGCATAATGCGGGGAAGTTGCGGGAGTTTGAGGCGCTGCTGGGGCCGCTGGGCGTGGCGGTGCTGGGGGCGGCTGAGGCTGGGCTGAGTGAGCCGGAGGAGACGGCGGATAGTTTTGCCGGGAATGCGCGGCTGAAGGCTGTGGCGGCGGCGCGGGCGGCGGGGATGCCGGCGGTGGCGGATGATTCCGGGCTGTGCGTGGCGGCGCTGGGCGGCGGGCCGGGGGTGTTTTCCGCGCGGTATGCGGCGGGGGATTATGCCGGGGCGTTTGAGCGGATTATTGCGGCTTGCGCGGCGACGGGGGAGTGGCGGGCAAGGTTTGTGTGCGCGCTGTGTCTGGCGCAGCCGAATGGGTTGACGGAGACGTTTATCGGCCAGGCGGATGGGGTGATTGCGCGCGTGCCCGAGGGCGTGGGGGGGTTTGGGTATGATCCGGTGTTTGTGCCCGATGGGTATGAGCGGAGTTATGCGGTGCTGGGGGGCGCGGTGAAGGATGGGATTAGCCACCGGGCAAGGGCGGTGGCGCAGTTGGTGGCGGTGTTGGGGGCGGGGCGGGAGTAGGTCTGCGGCGCTTTGCTTACCCAATCCTACGGTTTTTGGGGGTTATTGGCGTTCGGTTTCGGCTTCGAGGCCGAGCATTTGGGCCAGGCGGTCCAGGCGGCGCAGGACGGCTTCGCCGGCGAAGACGCCGTTGGCTTCGGCCAGGCCCAGGATGAGGCGGCCGGGGGTGATGGCGAGGGTGGTGCCCGACAGGAGGTGCGGGGTGCCGGCCGAGAGGGTGTAGGCCAGGCGCAGCGCGATGCCGAGGGTTTCGGCGCGGCGGGTGGCGTGCATGTCCAGCAATGAACGCGCGGGGCTTAGGAAGGGGGCGTCGGGGGCGGCTTCGTAGCGCAGCGCCATGGTGAGGGCCAGGAAGGCGCGGGCGTGGTGGTCCAGGCCGATGCCGGTTTGGCGCAGGACGCGCAGGAAGGCTTGTTCGGCGCGGTATTCGGGGTGTTCGTGGCTGCCGATGTCGGAAAGCCAGCAGGCGGCTTCACGCAGGCGGCGCTGGGCGGGGGTTTCGGTGGGGAAGAGCGGGTTGGTCCAGGTGATGAGGGCGGGGGGGAGGTTGGCGTCGCGCATGATGCCGCGCGTGAGGTCTCGCACGGCGGCGAGGAGGGGGTCTTGGGCGCGGATGTCCTCCGGGAGCAGGCGGGCGAGCCAGCCTTCACGCATGCCGTTGGCGGAGAAGACGACGCGCTCGACGCCGGAAGCGCGCAGCAGGCGGCGCAGGATGAGGGCGGCGTAAGGCAGGTCCTCAATGCGGCGGCGGGGGACGCCGGGCATGCGCTCGATGAGTTTACGGCCGGCTTCGGAGATGACGCCAGCGAGGTCGCGGGCTTCCTCGCGGCCGATGGTGTAGTGGTGCACCATGTTCAGCGGGTAGCCGGTTTGGGCGATGTGGATGCGCGCCAGGGCGCGGAAGCCGCCGCCGGAGAGGTAGAGGTCCCGGCCCGCGGCTTCAGCGAGGAAGGGGGCGTTTTCCAGCTCCGCCGTGACCAGGGCGCGGGCTTTGACGAGGTCCCCGCCGGCGCGGTCCGCCAGGCGGATGACGCCGACGGGGAGCGTGGCGGCGGGACCGACGCGGCCGGCATCAAGGCGGACAAGCTCCAGCGAGCCGCCGCCGAGATCCGCCAGGACGCCGTCCGCACCGGGGATGCCGCAGAGAACGCCTTCTGCCGAGAGCGCTGCTTCCTGTGCGCCGGACAGGACGCTGATGTGCATGTCCGGCAGGAGTTTGGTCATGCGTTTGACGAAGAGGGGGCCGTTTTCAGCGTCGCGCACCGCTGAGGTGGCGAGGACTTCAAACGGGGAGGCGCCCATGGCGCGGACGATGGCGGCGTAACGGGAGAGGACGGTTTCAGCCTGGGACATCGCGTCTTCATCCAGGCGGCCGGATTTGGTGAGGCCGCGGGCGAGGCGCAGGACGGCCTTTTCGTTGAAAATTTGCACCGGGTTGCGGGCGTCGCCCTCATAAATCACCAGGCGGACGGAGTTTGAGCCGAGGTCTACGACGGCGCGGCGCGACAGGCCGCTGGGGATGGAGAAATTCCGTTCGTCTGGGGTCATTTGGTCCATGGGTTGGTAGTTTCGCAGATTATGCGGCGGCAGTTAAGTCACCGTTCGATGAAACTACCGGCGGTTAGCGCAGGAGGGCGTTAGGAAGAAGTTCTTTTTTGAAAAAAAGAACCAAAAAACTTCTGTTCATCTGGGGCGGGGGCGTTGGGCGCGACAAAGCCCATGTCCCAGATTCATAAGCGTTTTTTGCGCGCTTTTTTGCAAAAAAGCGCTGCTTTCTTCCTTAACGCAGCTGGGGATTGTCAAACACGGGGTGGCGGGCGCGGTGGAGGGCGCGGGTTAGGGCGGCGGCGAGGTCGCGTTTTTGGGCTTCGCCGAGGGCGCGGGCGATTTCAACCTGGGTGCCGCGCAGGTTGAGGAGAAGTTTGGGGACGGTGGCGGGGGGTTCTTCGAGCAGGACGTTGATCCAGGCGGAGGGGAGGGATTGGGTTTGGCGGTGGCCCTTGGCGTCCTGGCGGGTGATGGTGAGGGTGGATTGGGTGAGGCGGAGGGTCTCGCGGGCGCGGGCGGCGCGGCTGTGCAGGAGGAGAAGGAAGACGACCAGGGCCAGGGCGGCGAAGTTGAAGGCGATGGCGGGCCAGGCGCCGAGGCGGGCCATGAGGGTGGTCATGAAAAGCGAGCCCGCCACCAGGGCGGCGATGACGCCGAGGAGGGCGCGGCGCGACAGGCTGCGGTGGGGGGCGATGATGGCTTCGAACAGTAGGGGGTCACTGGCGGATTGGGCGTCCATATCGCATAAATTGCGCTGGCGGTGGGGGTGGGCAAGGGGCAAATGACGAAACTGATGAAGCGGGCGGATGTTGGGGCGTTTTTGGCGGCGATTGGGAATGGGGACCCTGATCCGAAGACCGAGCTGGATTATGGGACGGCGTTTCAGCTGCTGGTGGCGGTGGTGCTGTCGGCGCAGGCGACGGATGTTTCGGTGAATAAGGCGACGAAGGGGCTGTTTGCCGCGGCACCTACGCCCGAGGCGATGGTGGCGCTGGGGGTGGAGGGCGTGGGGGAGCGGATTAAGTCGATTGGGCTTTGGCAGGGCAAAGCGCGCAATGTGGTGGCGCTGTCGAAGCTGCTGCTGGAGCGGCATGGGGGCGAGGTGCCGGGCGAGCGGGAGGCGCTGGAGGCGCTGCCCGGCGTGGGACGCAAGACGGCGAATGTGGTGCTGAACGAGGCGTTTGGGCAGCCGACGATGGCGGTGGATACACATATTTTCCGGCTGGGGAATAGGACGGGGATCGCGCCGGGGGTGACGGCGCGGGCGGTGGAGGATGCGTTGGTGAAGCGGATTCCCAAGGAGATGTTGAAGCCGGCGCATCTGTGGCTGATTTTGCATGGGCGGTACGTTTGTAAGGCGCGCAAGCCGGAGTGCTGGCGGTGTGCGGGGGTGGCGTTTTGTACGTATGGGGAGAAGAATTTGGCGGGGTAGGCTGCCGCTGGCGCTGGTCAATTTTTCCTGAGGGCCTGGATATCGCGTCTTGCGTACGCATTTACTGGGACAGGCGCTGTTGATCCTCCGGCTTTTTGGGGGCGGCCCCGAACATAACGTGGACCCGGAGGAAAGCGATGACACGGTACTCAGTATCCAAGCGTTACTGCCTTAAGGGATTGCCCGCCCTGGCCGTTTGTGCGGTCACGGCGGGCGGGGCGTTTGCCCAGGTTCCGCCTGCCGATCCCAATGCGGCGGCGATAAAGGCTCTGCGGACTTATGAGCTGCCGGACCGGACCGCCTCGGTCAGGCTTCCGGCGTCCTGGCAGGTGGTGGCAACCGGGGTCGGGTTTATTGAGGCCAGGGGGCCGAATGGCGAACTTGCGCTGTTCGGCGTGATGGTTCCGGCGCAGGATTCCGGGACGACAAGTCTTGCTCCGGCCGGGATCATGCAACCCTACTCCGCGGACCCCACCGAGAAGTTTTTGGCGTCCATCGACTGGGTGCGCGCGCGCAATGGCAAGAACCCGGTGCAGGCGCAGTTTTATAGCAGCGATCCCATTAATGCGCCGGCCGCGTTCGGCAAATGCTCGAACATGACCGCGATCCTGGATGGGGTGGAGGCGGTGGAAACGGATTTTTGCTCGCTGCCCGAGGATGGCGCGGGAAATTACCGGAACTTCTTTAAGGCGGTCGGGCTGGGGGCGGGGTCCGCCAAACAGGAACGCACGCTGATGGAGGCGATCCTCGCAAGCTACAGGCTGAACATTCAGGCGATTAAGGAACAGCGGGCGGAAATGACTTCGAGCACGCCGCCTTTGGCTTCGGCGCCGGCCGGCGGCACGCTGTCCTCCACGGTAAGCGCCGAAAACTCCTTGATGGCAGGTCAATTAATGATGGAGGAGGCGAACGCCATTAGTGCCGAGACGATGGCAAGCGAGCAGGGCGTGGATGAGTCGGTCGATAATTTTGACCACGGCGTTCTGCGCGGAGATACGCCGGTTTATATGGAGGGCGCGTCGGAGCCCATGTTCTGGGTTGGTGACTGATGTTTATACTTAGCTGGAGTGTGATGGCTTCAAGGTGACTCAGGAAGCGGCGCTTTTTTGCAAAAAAGCGCGCAAAAAACGCTTATTCATCGTGGGCTTTGGCGCGGCCAAAGCCCACGATGAATAGAAGTTTTTTGGTTCTTTTTTTCAAAAAAGAACCGCTTCCTTCCCTGACTTATCCCCCGGGCTTTTCCCGCTTCGCTTCAAACTTGTACGGGCTGGCGCTGGTCGTCAGCGGGTCGATGGTGAGGCGGTGGGCGATGGGGGGGAAGGCTCGGGAGCGGCAGTCTTGGCGCTCGCACAGGCGGCAGGAGAGGCCGATGCCGACGGCCGCCGTGGCGAGGTTCAGGCCGTCGCCGTAGACGAGTTCGGGGGCGTGGCCGATTTCGCAGCCCATGGCGACGACGCGCACGGGTGGTGGGTCGCCCCAGCGGGCGGGGCGGCCGGTGATGGCGCGGGCGAAGCAGAGGAAGGTTTCGGAGGGGGAGAGCTGGGCGACCTGGACGCGGATGGTGCCCGGCGTGGCGAAGGCGGAGTGGGCGACCCAGCGCGGGCAGGTGCCGCCGAAGCGCATGAAGGGGAAGCCGGCGGCGGAGAAACGTTTGCCGACATTGCCGGCGGAGTCCACGCGCAGGAAGAAGAAGGGGACGCCTCGGGCGCCGGAGCGTTGGAGGGTCGAGAGGCGGTGGCAGGCTTGTTCGTAGGAGACGCCGAAGCGGGCGGCGAGGGCGTCGACGTCATACCGCAGCTGGCGGGCGGCGGTGAGGATGTCCTCGTAGGGCATGAGGATGGCGCCGGCGACGTAGTTTAAGAGGCCGATGCGCAGGAGTTCGGCGGCGTCACGCGAGGTGGGCGCGGCGGCGGCGATGATGGGGTCCATGGCTTCGCGGGATTCGAGGAGGGCGAGCTGGAAGGCCATTTGGAAGCCTCGGCTCTCGCGCGGCAGGTCTTCGGACAGGGTGAGGAGGCGGGCTTTGGCGTCGAAGATGCGCAGCGCACCAGGGAGGGGCTGGACGCTGACGACCAGGCCGTGGGCGCGGCGCAGGCGCTCGGCCAGCGCGTGGTTGGTGCCGAGGACTTGGGCGTTGAGGGTTTCGCCGATGGTTTCGGCGGCGGCCTCCAGGCTGGGGAAATGGTTTTCGTGGTCGTGGAAGAAGTCCCGGACTTCCTCGGTGGGGAGGAGGATTTTCCGGCCTGAGGGCAGCGTGATGCCGGACGAGTCCTCGCGCGCGCTGGCCCAGGCGCGGTGCAGGGCGATGATGGCGCGGGCACCGTTGGGCGCGGCGGCGAGGGCCTGGATTTCGGATTCCGGGACGGGTTCGACGTTCAGGTACGGGTCGGAGAAGACTTCGCGGAGCAGGACTTCAAACTCGCGCTCCTGGACGCCGGAGAGGGCGGCGAGGTCGACTTTTAGGATGTCGGTGAGTTTGAAGAGGAGCGAGGCGGTGACGTTGCGCTGGTCGTGCTCGACGAGGTTTAAATAACTGGTTGATATGCCTAGCTTTTGGGCGAAACCCTGCTGGGTGTAGCCCTGCTCCATGCGCAAACGTCGGATGGTTTTACCGATGGCGGCCTTTGACATGTTTTACAAATAGCAAAGTTTTACAGTGAAGTCAGCTACTTCTTTCGGCAGGAAGCCTGGGGAATTCACTGGCGCTTGCGGTGCAATGTAAATTATTAACTGGGGCAACGGCAAATTACTGCGCGTGTTTAGGAGAGCCTGTTATGAAAAACCAAACTGTTTCTTCCCCCGATGGCCTGGGCAGCCCGATCACCGCTGCTCGCCGGTATGAAAGCATCTTGCAGGCCGCCGAGAAGGTGGAATGCTACGACCATAATGGCGCCTTCGACGCGCAGGGGCATGATGATGGGCTGGTGCATCGCCATTCCTGGGCCAAGGATGCGCCCGAGCCGGCACACCGCACGCGCCGCTGAATAAATGAACCCCCAGGTGCCGCCTGGGGGTTTTTTGTGACTGACAAAACGGGCGGAACTATGCGACTCTCCCGCTATGTCCGCCCGGAACTTTGTCCTCACCCCAGACCTGCTGCTGCGCGCCTACAGGCTGGGGCTGTTCCCCATGGCGGAATCCCGCGATAGCCGCACGCTGCACTGGCTCGACCCGGAAGCGCGCGGGGTGCTGCCGCTGGAGGGGTTTCATCTGCCGCGCAGCCTGATGAAGACGCTGCGCCATGGGCGCTTTACCGTGACGGCGGATGCGGATTTTGCCGGGGTGATTGCGGCCTGCGCGGCGGCGCGGGAAAACCGGCCGGATACGTGGATTAATCAGGAGATCGAACAGCTTTTTACCGAGCTTTTTCAGCTCGGCTTTGCGCATAGCGTGGAGACCTGGGAGGACGGCGTGCTCGTCGGCGGGCTTTATGGCGCCTGCCTGGGCGGAGCGTTTTTTGGCGAGAGTATGTTCTCCACTGCCACCGATGCCTCCAAGGTGGCGCTGGTGCATCTGGTGGCAAGGCTGCGGCTGGGTGGGTTTGTGCTGCTGGATACGCAGTTTATCACGGCGCATCTGGCACGGTTTGGCACGGTGGAAATATCGCGCGATGCATACCACGTGCTGTTGGCGGAAGCGCTGGAAATACCTGCAAGATTTGCCGCCAGCCCTGATGCTGACATATTAAGGGACGAGATTGAGGCGATGAGGAAGTTATCACCATGAAGGTTTTGAAACTGGCCCTGCTGGGCGTGCTGATGGCGGGGCCGGCGATGGCCAACCCGGTGTTTCTGCCGGTGCGCGATGTGGCGGTGAACTACGAACTCTCCACACCCGGCCAGGCGGCGCAAAATTATACGGTGGAATACGACGCGGCGGATGAGCTGGCGCGCGTGCAAAACCCCGCCGAGCAGGGAATGTATTTCCTCGTGAACCTGCCGCAGGGACAGGCGCAAATCGTCATCCCGGCACTCAACGCCATCGTCCAGGCACCGGAAGTCGCGGGCCTGACCGGTATGATCTATAACGCCGACGGCGCCACCTTTACCGCGCTCGGCCACGGCGACTACGCCGGAATGGGCTGCCAAAAATACCTCATCATGAACGCCCAGGCCACCGGGACCGCCTGCATCACCCCCAGCGGCGTCGTCCTCCACTTCTCCGGCCACGACGCCAACGGCTCCGCCGACGCCACCGCAACCTCCGTCACCTTCGGAGCCCAACCCAGCCAAGACTTCACACCCCCCAGCACCTACTCACCCATCACCCTGCCACCCGGGGCGCTGGCCGCACTGCTGCAGCCGAATTGAACCGGGGCTGGGGGAAGTAAGCAAGGCCAGGGGGCGCTGCCCCCTGGACCCCCGCCAACGGACGCGCCGTTGGATCCGCAATTTAAGTTCAGGGTCATTGGGCGGGAGGGGTAAATCGCCTTCCCCCTTCCTTGGATTATAGTCACCGTCGCGGGAGGGCGATTTACCCCTCCCGCCCAATGACCCTAATTAATGGGTTCTAAGGGCGAGCCCTTAGCGGGGTCCAGGGGCAGAGCCCCTGGCCTTCCTTACTTCTTCAATCCCCGGCTCAATCCTGCTGCAATGTGAGGCACAGGGTCAGGGCGGCGGTGCCGTCGGGGTAGTATGCTGGGCGGCGGCCGGTTTGGGTGAAGTTTTGGGTGGCGTAGAGGGCTCGGGCTGGGGTGTTTGATTCGGAGACTTCGAGGTGGATTTTTTCGATGCCGTGGGTTTGGGCGTGGGTGATGGCGGTTTGCATGAGGGTGCGGGCGATGCCTTGGCGGGGGGTGGTGACGCCTAGGGTTAGGATTTCGGCTTCGTCGAGGATGCAGCGCAGGAGGAGGAAGCCGCCGCGTTCGTCCAGCCAGGCGAGGATGCCGGGTTGGGTTAGGAGGGTGGCGAAGAAGGGTTCGGACCA